>Ga0247780_1001831_pt1 | contig 10030 bp, 11 predicted proteins | sample UWRJL079202R5_FD_179927 | JGI IMG/M metagenome (GOLD analysis project Ga0247780, IMG submission 179927) | Plant litter microbial communities from Arlington Agricultural Research Station in Wisconsin, United States - UWRJ-L079-202R-5 | ecosystem: Environmental > Terrestrial > Plant litter >... | reverse complement strand
GTATCGCTTCAACGCAGGCTTGACACCATCAACGAGAAGGTTAGAGAGGAGAGAATTCAGCGAAGTTTGCCTGCTCCGAAATTCTAGGAGCATCGGGCTCTGGCACACTCAGGAGGCGGCAGGTGCGATGGTTGGCAAAGGCAGGTCAAGGGCCGCGGATCCTGGCGCTTGCACACCCCGACGGTCGTTCCTGCCATCGCTGTCGACACACTGCTCACCTCAAGAGGCGCCTTGGCCGCCTGCTTGCAGATCATCGTCGCCGTTTTTCTTCGCTGCTGGCACTAGTCTTCGTCAAATATATCCTTCGTGGAAGACCGGAGGATCGGGAGTGATCAGATAAGCCCCTGGACTCCTGGCGCTTTTGTTACGTATCTATCAAGGGGTGCTGTCTCACCCCTACCTACTTGAGCTTCTTCTTTCATAGTCGGTCTACGTTCCTCCTCCGTAATGTATCTGAGCTCCTCTTCTAGCTTTGACTCTTGCTCTTTACCCAGCCTGTGAGATCATTTGAGGTTTCAGTTTGGGCATAGTCTCCCCTACGAGACTTGCGTGATGCTAGTACTAGAAGAACTTACATTTACTAAGGAAAGGGGTGCCCCTTTTCGGAAGAATATTATACTAGCGTGTGTCATACCTACTCAAGCGTTTTGACCTTTGATATGAGTAGCTTGTATCTGTTGTATTAGTATCCAGACACCATGCTGTCACCGTTAATGTTGCACCAGCCGAAGAAATGTAAATGAAAGATATAAATAAAAGGGATGAAGTCTCAAAATGGTACTGTTTACTTTTGTGCTTTGTATGGGGCTGGCGAGCCCATCTTGGTTGCTCCTCGTCGATGCCGGTTGACCCTGAATGCAGGTAACCGCACATAGCTTGGAGGCTCGAGGTTCGAATTCGCCAAACGCGTGCATATAGGGACTTATACTCATATGAGCGACGACAGGTGGGTTGTTTTACAGGCGAAGCTGGATCTTTTACACCTAGGCAAGGCGCTCATGGAAGACCAGAGGGAGTGAACGCCCAGGTGTTGACTCACCAGGGAAAGCGCCTCGTGGCAAGCTATTATTTGTCAGATGACCCAGAGGCAGCATGGGAAAGGTTAAGAAGATTATCGAGATGACCGACGGCATACCCCTCGACCACAGTTCCCATTCCCTATGATACCTGAAATCTGAGTTTTGACTCCAGACACCTTGAAAGATCCCTGGCAGAGACAACATCATTTTAGCTGCGGCTAGGCAATAGCATGATTGGAATCAAGCATGCCACCAAATTTAGAGGCAGATCGTTCTTCCCAGCTCACCTGGCACATTGTACTCATCTCCTTGCATTTATCGCTCAGAGCGCTCAACTGACTGAGGATAAAGCTATCCTCTTTGTTGTTGGCAGCAGAAGGTGGATCTCCACGCGAGTCATCGCCATTCCGGGCTATCAGAATGATCACGCTGTTGCGACCACGCTCATGGCTCCACCAGAGCCAGGGCCGTCCTCTTGCCATGGTGCCCAAGCGCAGATATCTACACGAGCCTTTGTTTCCGGCCGTGTTCTTCTTATCGACCCTCTTGCGGCGATGGCCCGCGGTGAGCTCGACGTTCCCCGGCTCTAATAGATTCTACTCAGCATACGTTGCATTGAGCGTGTAGCAAATGGGACGATAGACACATAGCATGGTATTAAGACGTTGTGATGGCGGTGGGGTTTGGTACTCACCGGGCCTGGGACAGGCCTGACGATGGTAGGATAACTGTGCTGTCACCATCGCGCTCGTGGCGTCACTGTTCTTACAAGAACTGAGATTGTCATCCTCGCCAATTCGTGCCTCGCGGCGGGTCTCCACACGACTCTTGCCATTGTTGGCCCGCTTCTCCTTCTCCGGCGGTCTTGTTCGGCGCGCTTCGGCGAACTTCGGCATGCCTTGGCCCTAGATATGTCGTGGTCAGCATGAGTTGATCATGCACTGATGAATAACATGTAACATGGGTTGATGACACCTACGAGGGCCTTAGAACCTCCCAATGGCAGAGCGCAGCCTACACCAGACCTAATTTGTTAACGACGGCGAGATTCAACAGTAACTAGAAGCTGTTAGTAGACTAATGTTTCTTAAGCCGTAGTAGGGAGAGAGAAATCCCCAACCACGAGTAGAATCCGACATCTGGGCTCGGTATTTAAGGATTAATGGACTTTGCCTGAGGAAATAACCGTTGTCGGACGCTTAGCTAGCTCCTAGTAGCGCAGTTAACGTGGGGGTTCCTAGCGCTAACGGCACCAGCGCGCCAAACTCAGGCGTCGCGAGAAAGAGAGGTGCGATAGGCTTAATTGTAGTGTCGTAGCGATTCAGGGCGAATATCATCACAAATGGGTGCTCTGAGACGCGAGAATGGTAGAGCAAAGGAGCCTGCATGACCGTGGCGGCGGAGAATGAGGATGTTGACTGAGTTGCTGGGAACCTTTCGCCCGTGCCATAAGCTACCACTGATAAAAAGAAGATAAGGAAAGTGGGCTCATGGACAGCATGCGATCGATGTGGGTGTTGCTGGCGCTGACGGTGCCGGAAAGCGTACAGCGTCAGGCATCGCGTCGATGGAAGTGTGGTAGGTAAATCATGGAACGCGCACCTTTCCTTCACGGTAGCTTTTGGATTCCATGCTTCCAGGATTCCAGGGTTCCCCCCCGCCCCGCAACTGACGCAGGTAAGTTACCCCACCAAACAGGGCCACTTTCCTGGTCCTTTTCAGCGCGGGGAGTACGTTACCTCCCCGACACTGCAGGGCCCTGGCGGTTCCATTCTTTAGGGTGGTGCCCGGGGCCCTAGCGGTTCCATTCTTTACGGTGGTGTTACCGGTGTCCGGGGCTTTGGCCGTCCCATTCTGCACATTCTTGACTGGTACCCCGTCATGTATACGTCGTGCGCTCCCACTGTACTCTAAGGGCATGGTTCGTCCTCCTTGTCACTGTACTCAAAGTCGGATCTCTTGCTCTCGTGGATAATGGAACCATGTAGTCTACTCTGGCTTCGTGGCTCCCATACTTAAGCCACCAAAATCCTCCTCCTTGTGCGAATGAAATAGCAAGGAGGATTGGATTCATGATGTGTAGTACATGGCGAAAAGAAGTCGTGGTAGTGACAAATACCTACCTGCATCGCTAGTTCTTGTCATGGGTGCGACATGCCAACCCTAACCCTTGTCGGGCATCAGGGGTAAGGGGTAAGCCAAGACAAAATTGCGGACAACGTCAGTCTTTGTCAGTGGTTCTGCCGCCCTGTGACTCCTCTTTCAGGCTACCACACACCCCCACCTTAGAGGAGGTGTGCGGGGAGCAAAATTTAAGTTTTTCTCTGAGGAAAAGAGCAAAATGACAGTTGTGGGGTTCGAACCCACGCCTCTTTCGAGAACAGAAAACGAGTTCGTTAACAACGACGACAGGACGATTCGAACCTGTGCCCTCTGAACTTAAGTCTGTCGCCTTGAACCACTCGGCCAAACTGCCTTATTGATGCTGATACGAGCCTAAAGATGTAAATACGTATGTGCGCGCGGTTGGTCAACCGCCAGCCGGATTCAGGGGTTGAACACCACGACTTAAAATTCAGTGATCAGCCCCACCATATGAGCAAATTATATCCATCCTTTCCAAATCGTTCCCATCCATTTCATACCGGTGTGGGTGTTTGGCTAGGTTACCCCTTTTCACACTGAGCAGACAGGTTAACCCCCTTTTAGCCGGCACCTTCCAGTGAAAATGGTACTTGCCCAGTAATGATTTTCTGCTGTTACAGCCTTCTGGAATAGAATCAACGAAATTATATATATATCACATCAGAGAGGGTGCTTGAAGCTGATACTTCATCACCAGAGCCAACTACCAAATATGCATGGAACTGATCCTTCCTGATACTCGATAACGTCTCCTGGCGAAATTCCCCCAGGATCCGGCATGCCAGTCGCGAAAGCGTCAAATCTCTCATGTTCGCCGAATCAGAAAGCTGGCTCGATAAGAATCCACTCGACAGGGCGGAAATCGAAAGGCTGCGCCGAAATGAAGCCTTTGAGTATATCAACGACATACTGGCCCTTTTGGTATCTATCTACGTGTTATCAGAATGGGAGATGGCCTGGAATAACGAAAGTTATGGGCGGTCTGTATAGTAGGAGGACGTCTTCCGCACCGGCTGAGGGGACCATTTCTTTTGGCCCGAGCCTTCATACGTACATCCACTCGAAGAAAGGGGGTCCATCCACTCCGGGACAAGACGTGAAAGACAAACTCTGGTAGTACTCAGCGTTTTGCCAGAATAGCAAAGGCCTGGATTAGGGTATTACAAGCCTTGATCATAACGCCAGAGGCCTTGATCACATCAGATAATACCTCAAGTATATCATAGTAGACTGTCGCAGGCTGCAACAGGCATCCCAAGAGTTACGAGATTCCTGTCACAACAAACCTACAGGCTGACTGGACAGTGAGAAGTCATCTTCCGCACTTGTCGATGAGTCTCCCTGCTCCGTACGGAAAAGAGAGGCCTAGATAAACCCTTACACGGCTTGTGCGCGAAAAACAAGATCATAGGCTGGCTTCGTACATTACAGACATCCCTCGCACGGTGAGAGGCCTTGATTGCATCGGAATAAGCCAGGCACGGGGGGTTGTGTCAATGAGAACGCATGCCAGCTTGTATCATCAAACATGACTTGCCTCAACAGCAAGAGACATCCTCACCCAGGCTGAGGAAGTCACTTTTTGGCTGGAGCCTTCATAGGTACTCATCATTCCAGAGAGGCATTGCTATCTCGCCGCCGCTCTGGCCCAGTGCATCATTTGCTGTGAAAGTGAAGTGGTTGGTGGTCCCCTCCCCTTCTTTACCCCTTGAATGATCGTGAGCTGCGGGCGTGACGTACTTATGTTTATTTCTCGATCGACATCAGCCTTCCTACATTCTGAAAAGGCTTTCTTACATGGTAAAAAGATCTGTGATAGGACGGCGTCGGCACCTCCGCTGGCTATAGTTCGGCAAATAGGGGAACGGCGCCATGGCTTCCGTGCTTGCTAGGTGGCAAACGTCATCGCGAACGCGTCTTCGGAGCTTCTGGGTCGGTATCCTGCGGCCGCTTCCTTCCAGGATTGCCATCAGCATCGAGCTTATCATGGTCGGGTTCGCGGTGTCGTGGTATTCGTGAATAGACCAATCCGGAAATGCGAGCAACATTCATCCATATTTGGAAGACAGTTGGGGACAAAAATGAGCCCCTCGCTGTGATTCAAGAAAGCAAGACGTAAGACGTACAGTGCTAGTTGGGGAACATCGACTTGCCGCGGCGACTTGGGAGCCTGGCAGCAGGGGCCGGCGGCGTTCGATCCGGCCGCACCATATGAGTTGACCAACGCAGGTATTGGTGCCTCCCACGATTACAGGGCTGTTAAGGTTGCCATCTTGTCCAGTGCTATAGCTGAGATATTCGGGTCCCAGACCTTGTGGCTGGTCTAAATGGGAATCCGCTGTTGCTCGAGCATGCAAAACACCTTGAGCAAGTCGGTTACACCGATAGCGGTCTCGCAGTGGCCATGGTTTCCCTCAAAATAATAAATGTTAACTTCGGCTGTTCTGGAGGGAGTCGAGGCCAGCGCGGACGCTCGCGATCTTCCGCAGGTCTTCAGCTTGGGTGCTGGTCTCGTGAGGTTCAGCATACATCGCCGGCTCTGGACCCAGGGCGAGGGAGCGTTCCCCGGTCCATACTGCCTTGACGGCCAGGCTGATAGCCACCAAGGAAGACGAGCACGCTGTGTCGATGACCTCGGCTGAGCCGCTATTCGAAGTAACAGCTCAGCCTCCCGCAAAGAAACGCCCGGATGGTACTTGCTCGAGGTGTACGCCATTGGCGGGTACGCTCTCGCGCTCATGTTCTCGGCCCACTTGACAAAGCTCGCCCCGATACAACGTTCAACCGGATCTGCCCGTGACCCTACATAGCTTCGGGTGTACCCGCTGCACTCCATCGCCTCGACGGCAATATCGGCTTTCTCGAGATTGTGTGCCTTTCTTTGGATGTCCATCCCGCTGGTGAGCAAGTCATCCGCATTGTTGGTTCGCGTATGTAGGCTTGCAAGCCGGCGAGTCGCTTCATGCACCCCACGGTGCTGACGGACTTGGGGTCGGTGATGGCTGAGATATACGGCTGTTGCTCATATTAACATGATTGATCCATCGCCACCACAGCATCTGCAGGTATATGACAAGAGACTCACATGCGGGAACCACCCAGCCAATCTCTCCGCCTGCCCCTCCTGCATTGTGGGGACTGGGAGTGCTGCGCGAACTGGATAACGGCTAGCCGCGGGAGGGCAACGGTGCCTGACGAACTCGCAGTTCGTGACGATAGCAATCTCGAGCGCTTTGTATTCCTCCTCTGGGGCCCGCTCCACTTCCGCCGTCTAGCAAAGGACTCGGAAATTTGGGAAGAGCTGGGCTTACGCTAGTCGTCTCGACACGGTCGCTGCGGTGCCTCACTGCCCTTCACACACCTTCCAGGAGATAACAATTGAACACGATGCAATCAGTCACTCAGCGCAGACCGCCGAGAGCGGTCTTCATGTTCAAGAAGTATACCTAGATATCTATCAGAGTCCCCCAACCGGACCCATTACAACTAATAGGATGGCTCGTGAGAAAGATCATTTGCTGCTCGGAGAAGTCACAAAGCTGTCTCACTCTCCGAAGAGATCAGCCCGAGTGAAAAGCAAACCATTCTAGACATGACAGCAAAACCCAAGCCTGCGGTTCCATGACCGAGCAAATAAATGTATAGTCTTGCTGAGTAGTGCTAGGGCGCTCTGCGCCTGACGTCCGACCAGATGAACGAGAGTATCTCACCGGCTCTATATGGTAAATATCTACCTGGCGAATATTCAAGAACTGGAGCTCGCAGAGAGGTTCACCACATGCAACAACACGGCCAGAGGTGACGTTTGCTTTGCGGTGAAGGCATCGAGCGAGTCTACCTAAGGGGACGAAGGTCGATCGCCGAGGTTGGTCCATCACCTAGCCGCCCTTGTTCACCAATTCTGAAAACGTTGCAAACATGAAATGTGCGAGATCTCCCACGGTTGAAAAACCATTGACTCCGTCTACTCGGTTGATATTGACTAGACCGTAGATGGATTCCGGAGTTGCCATTTGCTTAGGCAGGTGCCGAGCGTTGCTTGTGTTCATCAAGCTTCATACCGCCATTGCGGCAAACGCTATCTTCAGCATCGTTGCATGATCACTGTGGTAGGGTAGTCAAGCTGCGGCCGATTGTTGGCTTTGATTTCAACGGAACGGCCTCGACTTGACCGCGGCGCTGAAACTGGAATTCTTGAACGTAGGAAGGGGCGCAGAGTCACTACCTACCTCGAAGCTGGCCGACCTCCTCCTCCTCCTCCTGCAAGCTGATCACCGAAGCAGGGCCACGAAAGTTCAACCCTTGGCGGCCCGGCCACTCCGGTGCTGCGCCGTGTTTAAGTGCCGCGAGGAAGCCGTCGTCTTCTGGCAGTCATTCTCGTGGGAAAGGCCTGTTATATTGGAGATAAGGCCTGATGTAATGCAGCCGAGGCGTATTTCAACTTAATCAAGGCTTATATCACAATTCCCATAAGTGAGTGTTCTTGACATCATAGATATTGATCCCACATTATCTATCTCTCAGGACCCCTGGTATGCTTACAACCCTCCTTCATTACCTAATATCCCCATTCTCCATCTTGCTGCCTCGAGCGGCTTCCGACTGTATCCATCTTTCTCGCCGTGCCCAAACACTTTGCTTCCAGAGGTCTGTCTTTACAAATCCTACCTCCTGGGAACATGATTAACTAGTCAGTCTCACAATATATATTATTCCTCCAATTCTTTCATCATCCATCTTGCTCTCAATAGCCCTCCAGTCCTTCAACCGCTTCCGACTGTTCATCTTTCTTGCAAAGTTGCTTCTCGCTTCCGATCTTTGTCTTGACCGCAGATTGTGGTGAAACTGGCTGCTCAAGTGTGTGTGAGCGCTTGCCGGCCGTTCGGCGAGGTTTCGGTCATTAATATTTGTGCCAGCAGCGTTGTTCATCGCCGGTTGGCAGCTGCTCGGCGAATCGCCGCAAAGCCGTCGTTGTTCGGTGCAAAGATGAGATGGTCACCGCTACTGGCCGCCCTCTTTCAAATCTGATCCAGACCTGATGCGATTCTCCCAGTCGACGTGCAGCTGTCCAGCCTTATCTTCGCAGAAGCCAAGTGCCGCTCTGTCTTCCTTACTTAGATTACTACCGTTGTGACCCAACGTAAGCACTCCCGTAGGGGGCTAACGGAAAACTTCACGAAGATTCCGTTACCCTCGAGGTACCACGGGTCGCGGTAGTGGCCGTCATCAAAAGTGAACATGATCACTTTGGTCCTCGTTACTGAAGCCCATAAGTCTGTATCTGTTATACAGCTCGTTGAAATCCCCCCGGGTGTCGAAGAAAATGCCGTTCTTCGCCGCAATCATGCAGTTTCGAAGGGTTTCTGCATCATCGAGATTTTCCCATCGGTTATTAGCTAGGTTCTCGTGGTATATAGTCGCCATTTCGACTTCGCCGGGCCAGTTGCCGACAGCTAGGCGGTCGCCGGAGCATTATTAGGGCGGTTGCCGGGGCGAGCGAACTTGCCGGAGCTGTTGCAACCCTCAATGCCGACATCTACGGGGTTTCCGAGCCGTTACTGGAGTTGTTTCCGGGGTGAGCAAGCTCGCCGAGGCTGTCGCTGTTCAATACGCCGGCAGCTATGTGGTTGACGAGCCGTAGCCAGCGAGGTTGCTGGTGTGAGTAAGCTTGCCGAGGCTGTCGCTGCCTAAGATGCCGACATCTACGTGGCTACCGAGCTGGAGCCAGGGAGTGAGCCGCAGCGAGCAAGGTTGCTAAGGTGAGCCAAGTTGCCGTGCCAGCTGGTGAGGGTATCTCTGACACAATAGAAGGCTGCGAGGGTAACAGGGCATTCACAGCATTGCAAATTGCCCAGTTCAAGTTAGATGAGAATTTCTATAATACCGTTGATTTCCAAAACCTTCAGAGAGTCTCCTCCGATCTAGGCCTGAAGCGTTGGCACCCAAGAAGAAGACGGCAGTAATTAAGGATGAAGGCCAGTATCTTAAGATATACCTTGAATAAAGCAAACCTAGGTTCAAGTTTGTATTTACCTGCCTTTGCTCCAGTGTTCTGGGCCTTCTGGGTTCTTTGATTGCTAGAACTTCCAATTTAAAGTGATTTGTTTACTTGAGTAGCAAAACTGGTCAGGGGAAGCCTAGGTACCAGGTAATACAACCATTCGAGACCTGGATTGAGAGTGGTGGCAAATCCACAGAGCAAACTGGTCGTCAGACTTGCACGTGGCTTTGTAAGACATGCATTGTTTGGTTTGTTTAGTCGCGGCCTGAGTTACAATCATGCGAATCAACATACCTACCCAAGAAAGGGGGAGCGAGAAGGGGGAAGAGAACAAAGCCGGTAGGTAATCCAACGTCGCACTTCGTACAAGCCGGGCTCCGCTGGAAAAGTACATGCCGTGGTCCAAACTCAAGCTACAACAAGAACACATGTACTGCAAGTGTGTGATGATGCGATGAAGCTGAGATGGAAACTCTCCAATCATGGGGCCAAATGGTGAAACAAGTGGCAGTCACCCTCGCTTGCCAGATGTACCAGGAGTTGTCCGTGGGCCTGTCCGTAGTCACCTAGAGTATAGCATCGAGGCTCGTCTCATGGATCTTACGGGACTGAAGCTTAGAGAATGTGTGGGAGGCTATATCCGATCAAGCTGCTGTCCAGGTCAGCCGCTGCCAGAAGGATTCTCGAGGATACTGCGGCCGTTCGCCGATGCTACTCACCATGACAAGTCGAGCGTACTTTCACCGATTTGTCTTCCGCCATGGTATCTAGAGCAAAATCCTGCTTCGCCTAGCATGGCTGGATGTCATTCGAGCGCCTTGACATGGAAAAACAAGCCCTATACCATCTTCAAGAGGCTTTCGAC
>Ga0247780_1001830_pt1 | contig 10035 bp, 11 predicted proteins | sample UWRJL079202R5_FD_179927 | JGI IMG/M metagenome (GOLD analysis project Ga0247780, IMG submission 179927) | Plant litter microbial communities from Arlington Agricultural Research Station in Wisconsin, United States - UWRJ-L079-202R-5 | ecosystem: Environmental > Terrestrial > Plant litter >... | reverse complement strand
GGCATCAAGTTGTATTGTTGTGGAGATATAGGTAGTTGAATAGAGTAGTTTTTCATACCCCTGTTTATTACACATTGGTCGAAAACAGGGGTGGTCAAAAAGTGGGCCCCCGGACTTACTATGTTCCCGGCGACTAACGCCATCATCGGTCCGGCTCCAACCTGCGAACGCGGCGTCATCATGGCTGCGTATGCCTTCGGCCAGGACGCCTCCCTCCTTGGCGGCCTAGAACCCGGTGACCGGGTCCGGAAAGCTGCAGAGAACCTCGAAACCGCTTTCCCGGGCTCCAAGAAGTGGCTCGAGACTAGAACATCGCAAGCGTTTTGCAAGGACCGCATGACTGGAGGTAGTGCCTTTTGCGACTTTGCCCCTCGGCGGAAGGCAAAGTACCGTGAGGCGATGCGCGAACCGGAATGGACTTGTGGTGGAGGTATCAAGAGTGCCTTTTTTGCAGGTGAGCACGCCTATGCGCACGGCTGGATCCAAGGCGCCACTGTCGTGGCTATGAACTGCGTCAAGGGGATCGCTTTGGCGGACTGCTTGAGGAGCAAGAGGCGGACATGCCCAAGGCGGATGAAGAACCCAAGGTGGATGAAGAACCCAAGGGGGATGAAGAAACCGACCAGAGCGTGGAATAAGGCTTGATTTATGTCGGCCTCTCGAATGATCTGCATTCAGAATGGAGTTGGAAGAGACTGAGGAGAGCAGCAAGATGATTACGTTCGGCCTCTTGGAGAAGGGGAACAGACAGAATTTTTGATGTCAGATGAGGATTAGCACCGAGAAACTAAGAATAAGTCCGGGGCGATGGGAGCGTGCTGATCAGCGCAGCCGTTTCGGTCATGGAGTAGCCACAGTGGCATGACGCTAACCGCATCAGAACCGGCCTTTGTTCTGATTGGCTATTCCGCTGGCACTTCTTGATAAGCTCCTTATCGCGCCTTCCACATCTGCAACTTTGCAACTTCCACTTCGCTTCGCAGAACACCAGAGCAGTTCCTCCAGGCTTCCTTTGGCGGGCCGCTTGTCGGCACGGTCTCTGCTGTGCTATAACTTGGCACGTGTACTATACGAGTGGCAATCAGAAAGTTTATAGAGGTGTAGTTCCCGTAGGTCTCGGTTCCGTTGTTTTGCTATGTGGCCAGTGATCTTTCTGGTCGATCTTTGGTCTACAGGGTTCGAGAAATAGTGGTTGGGGACACCTTGAGGCCGAATATATCGTTCAGGAAATGGATCATCTTGTATCGAAACATGCTGGGTCGCTTCGACAGCTGTTTAAACAATGCATTGCGCATCAGAGGGTGGTAACTTACGGAGCATCATAGCATGGATCTGTTCACGTTGGGACAGAGCGAGTTGTGGCGCCATCAATCCGCTTCGGCGTTGCGACTTGTCGGCGCGAAGTTGTCCGAAAGCGACAAGGGAATAATATCGCAGCACCGCTTGATCCGCGCCTGCTTGGTGGCAAGGTTGCCAGTCGTGGAGGCACCGAGGGCCGTCAGGATGACATTGGCTTGGGCAACTACAGAGTTAGATCAACACAGGATTAATACAAGGGGGGACATACGCTGTAGGTTCATAATCTGGTTGACAGTCGTTGGGAAATCGGGGATAGGTGTGCCGGTAACCACATCCAGAAGCGGCTCAATATCGTGGTTGGGTTTGGCGACATTGTTGTTATTGACGACCCGTGTCGCTGCGTTTGTATCGTACGCCTTAAGGCTGGTTGTGATGCTGGTCTGAACCTGGTCGATTCTCTGCGTAAGCCGCGTTTCCATCTCCTGAATCTGTGTAGTCATCTGCTCAATCGCCGCGATGATGCGGTTGCCATCGTTAAGGGCGGGGATGTTGCGGACACGTTTAACTTCGACTAACATTTCGGACCAGCAGTGCTTAAAGTTGTCAAGATTAGGCTGCTCGCCCAGGGGAGGAATGGGTTGGGCCATGATGGGTAAGCCAGATGTGTTGGCTGGAGGTGATGAGGTTTGTTTGTGTGAATTTCTTGGGGTTAAGAAAGTTTAGTGGGAAACGACGCGAGGTGGCTGATAATCGTGTACGCACGTGAATGCTGTGGGGAAACCTGTGGCTTATGTAAAGATGTTCAATGACGTATAAGCCGCTAAGGCGGGGTAAGCTGTGTAACCTAGGCCTTAACTTGCGATAAAGGCCTTTCTTGGATCATTAACAAGATTCGACATGCCTTATTTTTATTACTTTCTTCTTATTAGAAAAAGAAATAGATTGACTTGCATCTAATGTTAACTTGGTGACCCAATATGCAAAAGGTACACTCTTGCTTTTCGCTAGGGCTGCTTATAAAACCACGAATCGCTGCGCGATCACTTTCACGAGTCGCAACCTCAATCCGATGCCAATCCTCGATCCAGATCCAAATACCAATCCGAATGCCAATACCACGACAACGATCCGGTTCTTTCTGCCGACGTCGACAGCAATTCTCGACAGCATCGCTGACATCCAGTTCCTGTCCGTCTATCCGTCCATTTGAGTCAGTCACCAAGTCGAGTGCCTTTCTGTCCGAACCGTCGAACCTTCCCAAGTCAAGTGCCTTTCGGTCGAAGCCTGCGAGTCGAGTCTTTTCCGGCCGTTACGTCTGTCGTCAAAACCAAAGCTTTCCGAGTCGAAAATGCCTGTCATCAAGCCCTCGAAGCCTATCCGTCTCACAATGCCCGTCGTGTCACCAGGCGATGTCAGTCGCATCCATGTCACATTAGGGAGCACAAGTGAAAAATGGGATTCGTATTTCAGAGTTAGGTCCTTGTCAGTCCTTGTCAGTCCGGTCCTCCTTGTCCAGTCTGTCCTTCAGTCCGATGACACGTTCTTTGTCCGTCCTGGCCGTCGTCGCCCTGGCCCTCGTCGTCACCATGACCGTCCTGTCCGTCGCCGCCGCCTTGTTCATGCTCCTGCGCCTTGGCGGCGATCGCCTCGATCGGAATCTCCAGCCCTTGCCCTTTGATGGTACTCATCATTAGCCTTCATCTCGTTCATTTTGTTGCCAGGGCGTTTTATTGCGTGTCGTCGCTCTAGGTCGTCGCCATTGTCATGGTCGTCGTCATTGCCGCTAGGCTCCGGGACTTGGAGCAGGTTGCAGCGGAAGCCAAGGCCGCCAGTCGTCCTCGGCACACATGCGTCAAAGTGTCGCTGCCGGGTGTCGGCAAAATCGTCCCACGGATGCAGTATTTGCCCTCGACGCGCGTGAAGCATTTCGAGGATTCGCGACGCGTTGGCGAGCTCCAGCTTCGTGTAGAGAACGTGGCAGATGGACAGGTATTCGGGCAGGGTCTCAATTTCGCGTGTCGGGTCCATGATGCGGTTCCTTTGAGGCTTCCGCAGGCCGTTGGGATATCGAGCGTTACAGTTGGCAGAAGCTGATACCGCAGCTTCCATTCCGACGCGTGTCGCCTCAACTTCGCCCGCTTCTTTTTTTCTTTTTTTTTATCAACTACGTTCCCCCGAATACCTCTTCCGATCGCGTTCCCGCCGACTAATTGACGGGGGCACCCCGCGACTTCTACGCTAATCGATTGTCTTGCGATGACCCACGGGCCCGAAACAATCCCGGGTCCTTCCGCGCTCTTTGTTTTCAACTTTCTTTCCCCTCCCGTCTCACCATCGCCGTCGCCGTCGTCTCCCATCGCCGTCTCGCCGTCACACCGTCTCCCATCACGCTGCTATTGATGGGCAGCTGCTGCAGAGGCCTTCGCCTGTGACATCGAGTCCTGGCTCCACGACCTTGCCGTTGTCACCCCGATTTGACCTAACACTCTTTGTTCTCAACTTTCATCTCTCAATCTTCTTTGCCTGTGTTTACCACCGTCTCACCACTGCGTCTCACCATCTTCCTCCTTCTCTACTTCCTATTGGATTTCTTTCTCCCGTTTCGCCGCGCCCCTCATCGCTGTCTTGCCGTCGCCATGGCTGTCATGATACGAGAGGCCAACAATGCTGCTGCTGATAAGCATGTGCCAACAGCTATGGCCAAGCGCAAGGCCAGCGGCGATGGAGACATGCCCGATACAAATACACCTTTCCGGCTCACCCGAAAGAACTTGGCTCGCCTCAACGCTCTAAACGATGACGCAGAGGGTAGCGATAACGACAACGACAGCGCCTACCTTTTCGAGGACGACAGCGACGACACAATGAAGAAGGCCTCCACCACCGATTCCGGCTTTGAATAACGGGTGTACGAGAACGGCATCTTGAACCCCACCGCCTCGCATCCACCACCCCAAGGCCTCGACACCATCCGACATTATCTCACCCAGCGCCGCACCAGCACCCATCCGTCAGAGCATGCCCATCAGAGATATTGCAAGAAGGTATCTACATCGGATAACGAGGATAAAGTGTCCTTTCTCATTCAGGCGGATATTATGAAGAGGTACGACTACAGCGACCCACAGTATGACAGAACACACAGTCGAGCCATCACCCGGATTCCCCCCAGGATTTTAATAACGGCTTATCTAACCCCCTTCCCAATATCCTGGAAGGCCTCTACACAGCGGTTCTACCCGATCACCTGCGCAGCTACGCTCTCCACACCAAAAACTCGCTTTCTTTCTCTCACTTCGCTGCCGAATTTAAGCGTACAGATGGCAATCTCCACCAGGCAACATACCAGGCTGCGTACGACGGTGCTGTGTTAGTCAACGCACGGGACCGGGCACTTGCTCAGGCTGCTACCTCTGGTTGTAGAAGAGATGCCCTGGAGCAAGCTGCCACAGAAACAGCCGTCTTTACCTGCGTAACTGACGGTAAGGTGGCTGAGGTGTTTTCCCACCATGCCCAGAGCGGACAGTATCACTAGAACCTTGTAGCGAGTGAGAGCTTGTTATCATATCCCAACCGAGGTCGCGAGCTGATCCGGAACACGTAAGACTACGCACGGAGCAAGTCGTACGAGCTGGTAAACATGTTGGGTGCAAGCTTGGTGGAGGAGGAGGAGGAGGAGCAATGGTGATTATTCTACTACTAAGAAGAGCATCATTCGACCGTTAAGTGGGAAAGCTTTCTGGTAAAGCTAAAGTAGTTCACAGATGTCCAAAATACAATCCAGCATTGCCATGCCAAATCCATGCCAAACTCTCCTTACGTAAAGGTAATACATAGGTTATGTTAATAGTCCCAGATAAGCTAGTTAGAACTGTTTGCTGAGAAATGCTCGGGATGCTTCCGATGCTCTAAGAGGAATTTAGCTTCTAAGGCCGTGCCTTACAGGCTAGAGTTCCTAATACTTCATCACGCAAAATCCAAAGAGCAATGGGAACTCTAGGCTATTGTAAATGCATTGCTTGAGAGAAAGAGTGGAGTTTCACCATATGACACTAAACGCCAGGTTGAAGCTGCTAAAGTTGCTCTTCAATATCGCCCTTATCCCGAGGATTGTCGAGTTATCCGTTAGCATAATAAAAAGCCTTTTCGGGCTCTTCCCCGACAGCAGGATCCAAATCTGAAGCTAGGAGAGCGGTACTGCCTTAATTGTATCCACCACGCTGAGGAGCCGGTACAAGGGGCTGAAATTCGGCGACTTCACGTTTGGGTAGCTTTTAGATGGAATTTTAAATTAGAGCTGGCTTTTTACGAAACTGTTAACAAACACCTACGGCAAAATGTCCCATCAGATCTATCGCGACGAGATTTTAGATAAGGTGGTTAGTCTTCAGCTCCTCCGAGGCGATCAGCTTGTGCTGGAAGAGGATGGAGATTCAGGGCATGGCGGGGGAACTCCTAGCGGAAAAGAATAGTAGAAAACGAAGTGTAAGAGCATTAGAAAGGCCATTAAGAGTCTATAGAGGAAAATAACAAGTCAAGGAGGTGGAAAATAAGCTAGCCAGCTTTAAGGATGAACTTAATATGTACGTTTGTATAAGAGTAGGGTAGGTCAGCTTGAGTAAGGCCTTGGAGTTGCCTCGACCGCAGTCTGGCTAGTATTATCGTTCACGAAACCTAGATAGCAACTTAAGACTATAAAAGGTCGACTCGATTCGCGCTTTAGTAATTGCAATACGCTCACTAAGTAGATCTTCGATGCTATTATTAATAGCTGTAACGTATTAAGTATATGTGCTTAGACTAAGCTGTTCCCATTTACGAATTTTAAAAAGCAATACGACTCTACCTCGAACATAACTATGATACCATGCGCCTCGTGGTACGCTAGACAGGTTACCGTGCGGAGCAAGTCAGCCAGTACAATCACGGCAAAACACGGCAAGAGATTTGACAACAGAGCGGCTGAGTCGTCGCGTCGACTCGAAACTCAAATCGGGAGGTGATGGATGCGGTAGAGTCAACAGGGATTGACCTAGGGAAGACGATAGAGCTTAATTCTGAGGTCAACGTCGTCCATCATGAACAGAACCTAGAGGCACATCGCCGAGTTGAAAAAGGCAATGAGACAGCTGTCTAAGCTGATGAAAAAGCGCGAGATCAAGAACTGCGCGGTCTTCTGTCTTCCTTGAACAAATCTGAATACGAGAAGAAGCAAAAGGCCTTCCGTAAGCGACTTAAAGCAGTCACAGCAGCGATACTAGCAGTAGAAACTATCTACCAGATTCTTCGGATTTAAGTGCCCCCTTGTGACAACCCTGTAAGCTGTCACTTGGGCCGGGGCGGCTCGACGAATCCCCTGTAGAAGAGACAGTGCAGGAGGACGGTATGCACGGTCCTGTGCACTGGGCCAGGGGTGTAAAGACCCGAAGCCCTTACGACCAGTCAGAAAGAGCTTAGTGGTCTATAAGGACTGATAACACTAAGCACCATTTAGTTAACTGCTTAGCAGTAACTGTGTGGTATATTACTAAGTATAATAGACTAAGTAAGGTATTAAGTACCTCTTAATTAGCTAGTATAGATAGTTATTATTATAACCACGATAGCCGTAAGGGACTTTTAGTTCCTTACACTAGTATTTAATTGTTTATTTATATCTTACTGTTTAGACTTACCTTTATATATTATAGCGACAGCGACTTATAGTGATATTAAACCCCTATTTAAGAGTGCTAGTTTAATAAGCTGTCTTTAAAATGCCCTTTAGCCCTTAACATCTTGCTATACGTTTTATCTTAACCTGTACTAGTCTTTTTAAGGCTTATGTCGGGTATAGGTTATAATACGATACTAACGTTATAAGTTCTAAACGCTATTTATTAAACTCCCAGATACCCTCTTCTGCCTTTTACTATATCGGTACTACCACCTCTTTATAACCCGTCGACAGGAAATAATGATCTTTCTAACGATATCTTAATACCTGATATTATCCCTCTTAGAGACATTAAGGGAGCGGAAACTAGGGACGAAGGAGAGCTTTCTCATAAAGAACTTATTAAAGCCTTTAAGTCTTATGGAAAATCTATAACTATAATCTCAGTGTTGCGGCCTTCCCCGCCGGGTTAGGCGGCACCTAATGTAGCAATTAACTCTTGTAAGCTCTACATCACTCTTTACGTATAATGTCTGGCTATTTTCACACCCCTTCCTTTATTTACCATGTCATCAAATGGAGCATGTCATCTGTAATGGCGTGGGCGACCTGCAGGTCGAAAATGCGGGGAATTAGTGTTAGAAAGAAGATGTTAACCATCATTTGCCAGCTGTCTGACACTGCACTAAACGCGGTCAAGATTAAACTGCTTAAAAACGCTTAATTGATCACAATTGCCTCTAATCGCTTAAATCCGCTATTTCCAGCCCGGCGACCTAACTAAGACTTATCTTTTTCAGAATCGGCGCCACTACTAATTACCGCTTGCTGAGGTTTTTCAGACAGTTGTAGCTGAGGTTTGCCGAGGCTCTCTTCAGGGCACAGCTTATTACGTCATCAAGTGTAACTGCCAAAGCGCCAGTAAGCCTAAGCTACCACGTTAACGAAGTTAGAATCTTATGGAAAGCTTTATAAAGAAAGGAGTTTTGGCTGCAAGCTAGAACCACATTAAGCAATAAAATTAAGCAGTCCTAACCTTTATAGTTTTTACAGATTACAGTATGCAGTGTTTCTGATACAAACTGTCACGGCGCAAAGATAATAAGCTATACCGGTACACTACAGTAAAGGTAAAACCTTGTGCAGTCAAGCATCTGTGCCGTTATTACCTTATACCTAGCTTAAGCTACACAGCGTACTGTGACAGATACAGCTGACAGAGTGCTTTGGGAATCGTTTTGTACTGTTACATGCTAGCTCCAAACACCAGCTTCCGTTATAGTTACCAAATAGCTGCGCCAATTCTGGCTAATACATATTTAGTACAGAGTTAGTAACGAGGTACTGTGTAAGTCACAGCTAAGGGTAGGACTGGCCTGTGTGAGGAAAGAATGAACATTAGAATCATAGACATTGATTTCGGCTCCTATTGTACAGTGGCGGCTAGGTTCAATATTTGTGTTTAACATAGAAACTTTTCTACGTGGATCTAAAAGTGGGCCTTAATGCTGACATGCAGTACGGAAACGCTGACTAAAAGTATTTTCTCAGAATTTAGTGGACTGACTTACTAACACCCCTGGGGGTATGGGGGTAATTGCTGCAGCAAGCGACTATATTAAAAGTATAGGAACTCCTTTAATACTAACCAGGGTTAAGGTTTAAAGCGGTGAGAAAATACTTTGGTAAACGTAACTATATAGTGTAAAATATACTATATATTTTATCACAACTGCCTTAATGTTACAGCCTGCTCTGGAGTACTTAGGTACTTAAGGTGAAGACAGTTCGTAAGAGCGGACAGGGTCTAATTACTTAAGGGGGTTAGATATAAGAGGGCTGAATGTAGCTAGCAGAACTCTTAAAGTCACATTGTTATACAAGTTGTGGTTTAAAGTATATAAACTAAATAGTAAGTGATACTAAACAATGTGATTGCTAGTGTAAGAAACTAAAAGGTCCCTCACCCTATTATGGGCACGACGATGGTATTTATACTACACGACTCTTTTAAGACCTAAGGACCTGAAGTTTTGGTCTAGGTAGTCTAGGTCCTCCGTTACAGGCTTTAGGACCTGTGAACCTAAGTTCTACACTCCGGGCCGCCGGGTCTTAACTAATTGGTTTACTAAAGCTTAGTGGGTTGTTATACTCTGGGCTTAGCAGCTGGCTATTTTATAGTGGTCTGTGCTCCCTTTGGTAGTTATAACCTGGGTCGCCACACTTAACAGCTCCATAACAGTATATATGTAATTCTTATCCGTAACGTTATATATGATGTAGAATATACATTGGTTTAACTTTACTAAGCACAGCTAGGTGCTGTGGATGACTTGCTTCAGGGTTTAAAATGTAAAGAAACTGTAACATTAAAGGGTGCCAGCTACGAAGTAGCTGTATGTGGCTGATGGTGCCAGTGATCAAGCAGTCGATTAAGATCCGCAATTATAAAACTGATATAAAGTGAAAAAATAAGCTTTACATTAAAAAGCGTCTTAAAAGGTATCTTAATAGGTGGGATTTTCGTAACGTCATTATAAATAACGATTTATTCTTTCTTCACAGCAACACACATTAAACGATTTAAAAAAAGGTAAGTTGATTTCATCAGGGGGATTTATACTATTACATTATTTAAACGCGGTTTTAACAAGCCTTACAACTCATAGGAAAGTCAAGTATATACCTGCATTAATTGTCATTACCACAGAAGTAGTACTATCTAACTGCTAAGGTAACGAACTTACAGCAAATTATAAGAGAAGATAGGAATACGTGATGTAACTTTAGGAAGCTTTATCATAACGTGCTTTAGTATATAAAGCGGAAGGCTTTTAAAGGCTACCTATACACGACAAATCTAATAGCAAAGCATTATGACCTGGTACAGGTTATATTTCCTGTTAAGTTTGTATCTTTTCTTAGAAAAAGACAGAATCTGTGTTTAAAGATATGTTGAAATGCAAAAGGGGTTAAGGCATTGGAAAGCAGTGTGTGTTGAAGGTGATTAATTCTTTCTATCTTCGAGAGTGGAAGCCGTGTTATTATAGCCGTGAGGGTGGCCAGTGCACGGAGTGCAT
>Ga0247780_1001829_pt1 | contig 10036 bp, 7 predicted proteins | sample UWRJL079202R5_FD_179927 | JGI IMG/M metagenome (GOLD analysis project Ga0247780, IMG submission 179927) | Plant litter microbial communities from Arlington Agricultural Research Station in Wisconsin, United States - UWRJ-L079-202R-5 | ecosystem: Environmental > Terrestrial > Plant litter >... | reverse complement strand
CTTGGGCCGCACCCTCGCAACGGTCAGGTGCGGCCAGAAAGGCCGCTTCTCCGGCTCGTAGAGCCGTTCGGCGACCAGTCGCTCCTGAAGCCCGGCCTGCAGCGCCTCGGTCCCGGGCGAGAGCGCGGGCAGGGCGTAGAGACGGGACCTCCCCCGCAGCGGCCGCGCCACCGGATCGAGCAGCTCGATCAACGGCGCCGGGCCGACGCTCTCCTCGACCGCCCCGGCGATCGGCTCGATCTCCGTCTCCGGCCTGTAGCCGAGAAAGGCGAGGGTGATGTGGAGGTTCTCGGCCGGGACCGGGCGCAGGGCCGGGTCGGCCAGGGCCTTCAGCCCCCAGGCGCCGAGCTCCTCGCGCACGGTTCCGGGCAGATCGAGGGCCACGAAAAGCCGTGCCCGCGGGCTCTTGAGTCGCTCCTTTGCCATCGCCGCCCACGCTACGGCCTCGGACCGCACGGGTTGAGCCGCTTTTGCAAGAAGTTCGCGTCGACTCCCGCGCCGCTTTGAGAACTCGCCCCCTACAACGGGGCCTCGTCGCCCCCCAGCAGGATCCGCAGCAGGTGCATCCCGACCAGGGCGGAACGTTCGCGGACGTCGGCGCGGCCGCCGGGTATGACCGGCTCGCGGGCGATCGCGGTCCCGTCCGCAAGGCGCGCGTTGAAGCAGACGTAGCCGACCGGCTTCTCCTCGCTGCCGCCACCCGGACCGGCGATGCCCGTGATCGAGACGGCGACGTCGGCGCCGAACCGCTGCAGCGCCCCGACCGCCATCGCCTCGGCCACCTCCGGCGAGACCGCGCCCTTCGCCTCGATCAGAGCAGGATCGACCCCCAGCAGCTCGGCCTTGGCCTCGTTCGAGTAGGCGACGACGCTGCCGGCGAGGTAGGCCGAGGCGCCGGGGACGTCGGTGAGCCGCGCGGCGAGCAGGCCGCCGCTGCACGACTCCGCCAGCCCCAACCGGCGCCCTTCGAGCAGCTTCGCGACCTGCGAGTCGATGGTCTCGCCGTCGAGGCTGAAGAGGTGGCGCCGGTGGCGCTCGACGAGGCCGGCGCGAACCGAATCGGCGGTCGCCGCCGCGTCGTCCCGGTAGCGGACGTCGATCTCGATCTCGCCGCGGCGCAGGCAGGTGGTGATCTCCACCGCGTCGAGCTCGACCCCGTCCCCCTCGATCTCACGCAGGCTCTTGGCGATCTCCGACTCCGGCACGCCGAACATTCGCAGCGTGTAGCCGTGCAGCGGGGTCGCCCGGGAGAGCACGGCCCGCACCGGTCCGGTCTCCAGGGCCGCCGGCCACATCGGCTGCAGCTCGCGGGGCGGGCCCGGCAGCACCACCACGACCCGCTCGCCAGCCGGGACCACCAGGCCCGGTGCGGTTCCGACCGGGTCCAACGGAGTCGCCCCCTCGGGCACCATCGCCTGCTTGCGGTTGGCCTCGAGCACCGCCTCCTCGTCGAAGTTGAAGCGCTTGGCGAAGCCGCGCAGGACCTCGGCGATCTTGGCCTCCATCCCCTCGTCGAGGAACAGCTCGCGCCCTGCGAAGCGGGCCACGACCTCGGCCGTGAGATCGTCGGCCGTCGGGCCCAACCCGCCAGTGGTCACGATCAGGTCGAGGCCCTCGGTCGCCATGAACCGCAGCGCCGATTCGAGGTCGTCGGGACGGTCTGCGACGACGAGGATATGCGCGACCTCGACCCCGAGCTCGGCCAGCCGTTCGGAGACCCAGGGGCCGTTGGAGTCGGAGATGCGGCCGGTCAGGACCTCGGTTCCGGTGACGACGATGCCAGCGCGGATCACGCCGCTGACGCTACCGACCCGGGCGGCTAAGCGTCCGGGTCGGCGTCGACAGCCACCGGCGGCGGCGCGCTCGCCTCGCCGGCCGGCGCGAGCACTCGGTTCAGGTCCGCCTGGGTGATCAGCACCTGACGGGGTTTCGATCCCTCGTAGCCGGAGATCACGCCGCGACGCTCGAGCATGTCGATCAGGCGCCCGGCGCGGGTATAGCCGACCCGCAGACGGCGCTGGATCATCGAGACCGAGGCGGTCTCGGTCTGCACGACGAGGCGGATCGCCTCGTCCAGGAGGTCGTCGCTGTCGGGGTCGAAGTCGCCCTCGCCACTCTCCTCCGCCACGTCCTCGGGCGTCTCCAGCAGCTCCGCCTCGAACTCGGGTTCGCCCTGCCTCGCCCAGTGCTTGGTGATGCGCGCGATCTCGTCCTCGGTGATGAAGGCCCCCTGGACCCGCTGCAGCTTCGAGGTGCCGGCGCCGCGGAAGAGCATGTCGCCCTGGCCGAGCAAGGCCTCCGCCCCGCCCTGGTCGAGGATCACGCGCGAATCCGTCTGCGAGGAGACCGCGAAGGCGATGCGCGAGGGGATGTTGACCTTGATGGTGCCGGTGATGATGTCGGTCGAGGGACGCTGCGTCGCCAGCACCAGGTGGATGCCGGTGGCGCGCGACTTCTGGGCCAGGCGGATGATCGAGTCCTCGACTTCGGCCGGGGCGACCATCATCAGGTCCGCGAGCTCGTCGATCACGCAGAGGATGTGCGGCAGCGGCGGTTCGCCGGCCTTGACCCGGGCCCGGTTGAGCTCCGCCAGGTTGCGGCAGCGAGCCTCGCTCATGATCCCGTAGCGGCTCTCCATCTCGCCGATCAGGTTGGAGAGGACGTTCGCGGCCAGGCGCGGCGAGGTCACCACCGGAGTCAGCAGGTGCGGCACGTTCTCGTAGTGGTTGAGCTCGACCTGCTTCGGGTCGACCAGGACGAGGCGGACTTCGTTGGGCGAGGCCTGCATCAGGATCGACGAGAGAATCGCGTTGACGCAGCCGGACTTGCCCGAGCCGGTGGTGCCGGCGACGAGGACGTGCGGCATCTTCGCCAGGTCGGTCCAGACCGGGTTGCCGTCGATCCCCTTGCCGAGCCAGGCGACCAGCGGCGAGGTCTTCTCCGGCCGCCCGGCGTAGATGTCGCCGAGGCGGACGATGCGCCGCCGCGTGTTCGGCACCTCCACCCCGACCGCCTGTTTTCCGGGGATGGGAGCCAGGATGCGGATGTCGGTCGAGGCAAGCGCGTATGCCAGGTCGTTGGCGAGCTCGGTGACTTTCTTCACCTTGATGCCCGGGGCCAGACGCAATTCGTAGCGGGAGACGTGGGGGCCGCTGACCACCCCGACGATCTTGGCCTCGACGCCGAAGTGCCCCAGCGTCTCGACCAGCTTGCGACCGACGATCTCGTGGTCGCGGGGGTCGGGGCCTTTGTCGCTGTTCTTGCCGCGGTCCAGGACTTTCGCCGCCGGCGGCCGATAGTCGATCTCCTCAGAGGTCGTCACGCCCCGGGCCTGTCCCATCGGGGTCAGCGCCGCCTGCTCGGGCTCGGGCGCCTGCTCCCCGGCCAGGATCGCGTCCTCCTCCGAGGTCGCGATCTCCTCCAGTTCCCGATCGAAGTCGTCGGCGGCGCTCGCCGGCTCCGGGTCGTCCTCGGGCTCCTCCGCCAGCTGCACGGTGGGCTCGAACTCGTCGGTCTCCGGATAGCTGCTCATCACGTCGGTGACGCCGGCGACCGTCTCCGTCTCGGAGCGGGCCTGGCGCTGCTCGCGCCAGTCCATGTGGGTGCGCGCCACCGTGCGGGCGGCGGCGTCGCCGCCGCGGAAGACTCCCCGGAAGCTCGCGCGTACCGCCCGTCCGATCCCGCGCGCGAGCGCCGAGACCGAGGTGCCGGTCAACAGCATCCCGCCGACCAGCAGCATCAGCACGGTGAAGATCCGCGCGCCGACGCCGCCGAACAGATAGGTCAGCCCCGTTTCCACCCCGTAGCCCACCTTGCCGCCCTCCCAGCCGAAGAAGAGGACGAAGACCAAGTAGACGCCGAAGGCGACCAGGAAGAGTCCGATCAGGTCGAGGTGTCGCTGCTCGAGCGCGGCGGGAAGGTGCAGACCGCCGCGGGGCCTGGCCGCTTTGCCGCGCTTCTTTCCAGCTTTGGCTTTCCGGGCAGGGGCGCGCTTCTTGCGAACGAACATGCCCTTCCCGTTCGACGCCGAGCCCGCCACACCTGCGCGGCCCTAAATTCAGGCTAAAAGGGGCCGGGATCGGCTCACTCCCGTTCTAACATCGGCTCGATGCTCGCCGACGTCGATCCGATTGGAAGCCGCGTCCTCGTGGTCGAGGACGACGCCGAGATCGCCGACGTCCTGCGGCGGTCGCTGCGCAACGAGGGCTACGAGGTGCGGACCTCCGCCGACGGGGTCGAGGCACTCGACCTCGCGGCCGCGTTCTTCCCCGACCTGGTCGTGCTCGACCTCGGCCTGCCCCGCATGGACGGGCTCGAGGTCTGCCGGCGGCTGCGAAGCGAGGGCGACGTGCCGATCCTGATGCTCACCGCCCGCGGCGAGACCGGCGACCGGGTGACCGGGCTCGACAGCGGCGCCGACGACTATCTGGTGAAGCCGTTCGAGCGCCAGGAGCTGCTGGCTCGGATCCGGGCGCTGCTGCGCCGGCGTCCGCCGCGCGGCGCCGCCTCCCTGCAGGTCGGCGACCTGCAGCTGAACCCGGACACGCGCGAGGTCAGCCGCGGGGAGCGGCAGATCGAGCTGACGAACCGCGAGTTCGAGCTGCTCGAGTTCCTGATGCACAACGAGCGGCTGGTGATCTCGCGCGAGCGCCTGCTGGACGAGGTCTGGGGCTACGACCCGACCGCGGCGACCAACACGATCGACGTCTTCATCTCCAACCTGCGCCGCAAGCTCGAGGAGGGCGGCGAGCCGAGGCTGCTGCACACCAAACGCGGCGCCGGCTACGTCCTCAGGGACTGATGCTCCGCTTCCGCGACTGGCCGCTGCGCTGGCGCCTCGCCGCGGTCTCGGCGAGCCTGACCCTGGCGATCCTGATGCTGTTCGGCGCCGTGGTCGGCGCCGTCGCCACCCAGCGCATCCGCGACGATTTCGACGACGAGGTGCGCACGGCGGCCCAGATCCTCGCCCGCGAATTCGACATCCAGTACGACGCCTTTCGCACCTACGTCCAGGAGGGTCCCCGCCTCGACGACTTCGTCCTCCCCGACGACGCCTCGGCTCGCGTGCTCGACCTCCGCGATCGCCCGCTGAGGGTGAGCACCGGCGCCGGCGGCCTCGGGCGGCCGCAATCGGGCCTCTCCAACCACGGCGAGATCAGGGTCGCGGCCGAACCGATCGTCGCCGCGGACGGAACCATCACCGGCTACGTCCAGTACGGCCGCAACGTCGAGCACGTCAACTCGACGGTCGAACGCCTCTGGCTCTTCATCGTGGCCGGCGTGCTCGGCGGCACGCTGCTCGCCAGCTTCGGCGGCGTCGCGATCGCCCGCCGGGCGATGCGGCCGATCGCCTCGCTGACCGCGGCCGCGCGGGAGATCGCCGCCACCCGCGACCCCTCGCGGCAGATGCCGGGCCCGGCGGTCGAAGACGAGGTCGGCGAACTGGCCATCACCCTCGAGGAGATGCTTCGCTCGCTCGACGCCGCCCGCTCCGAGCGCGAGGCCGCGATGCAGAGGCAGCGCGAGTTCGTCGCCGACGCCTCGCACGAGCTGCGCACGCCGCTGACCAGCATCCTTGCCAATTTGGAGCTGTTGCAGGCCTCGCTCGCCAGCCTGGATCAGGCTGAAGACCGCGAAATCGTCGACTCGGCGCTGCGCTCGTCGAGACGGATGAGCCGCCTCGTCGCCGATCTGCTGCTGCTTGCCCGCGCCGACGCCGGCCGGCTCGACAAGCACCGGCGCTGCGACCTGGCCGCGATCGCCGGCGAGGCGGCCGCGGAGGCCGCCCCGTTGATGGGCGCCCGCACGCTGACGGTCGACAACGACCGGCCCCTGCGGGTAGAGGGCAGCCCCGACGAGCTTCACCGGATGGTCCTCAACCTGCTCGACAACGCCGCCCACCACACGCCCGCGGGCTCCCTGGTCGAGCTCGGCCTGCGAACCGAGGACGGCGACGCGGTGATCGAGGTCGCCGACGACGGGCCCGGCATACCCGCGCGGCTGCGCGGGCAGGTCTTCGACCGCTTCGTCCGCGGCGAAGGACCCGCGGACAACTCGGGCGGTACCGGGACCGGTCTCGGCCTGGCGATCGTCAGCGCCGTCGCCAGCTCGCACGGGGGCCGCGTCGAGGCCGCCGAATCCGAGCAAGGCGGCGCCCTCTTCCGCATCCGCATCCCTCTCGCCGATTCTGACGAAGTCGTTAGCCGCCCTTTAAAGGCGCTTTAGCTCCCGCCCCTAATTTCGCCTGCGGACGAGACAACCAGCCCGCCGGAGCTTCTTCTCCCCAGACACCAGCTCCGGCGGGCTTTTTTGACGATCAGACCTCGACGACCACCGGCAGGATCATCGGCCGCCTCCGCAACCGCTGGAAGACGAACTTGCCGACGGCGTCGTGCAGGTCTTCCTCGATCAGGTGCGGCTCCCGATTGCCGGCCTTGGAGGCATCCTCGAGCAGGTCTTCGATCAGGTCGCTCATCTCCTCGACCAGGGCGTCCGCTTCCTCGAGGAAGGCGACGCCGCGGAAGATGACCTCCGGGTCGGCGACCACGCTGCCGTCGTCCGAGGAGACGGTGGCGACGACGATGAAGATGCCGTCGGCCGAGATTTCGCGGCGATCGCGCAGCGCGGCGTCGTCTGGCTCGCCGATGTTGACGCCGTCCACGTACATCACGCCGGCATGGATGTCCTCGCCGAAGCGGGCGCCGTTCTCGTCGATCTCCAGGGGCAGCCCGTTGCGGCCGCGGAAGACGTTCGCGGGATCGATCCCGACGTCGTGGGCGAGCTCGGAATGCAGCCGCAGGCGTTTGTGGTCGCCGTGGACCGGCATCACGTAGCGCGGCTTGGTCAGGTTCAGCATCAGCTTCAGCTCCTCCTGCCAGCCATGGCCGGAGGCGTGGATCGGCGCGTCCTTGGCGGTGATCACGGTGGCGCCGATCTCGTAGATGCGATCGATCGTCTCGTTGACCGCGCGCTCGTTGCCCGGGACCGGGGTCGCCGAGAAGACGACGGTGTCGCCGGAGTGCAGCTGCACGTCGCGGTGGTCGTTGTTGGCCATCCGGCGCAGGGCCGAGAGCGGCTCGCCCTGGCTGCCGGTCGAGATCACGACGATCTTCTCGTCGGGGAAGTCCTCGATCTCGCGCGGCTGGATGAACAGCCCCTGCGGCGCCTTCGCCATCCCGAGGTTGGAAGCGATGTTGTAGTTCTTGCGCATCGACCGCCCGACCAGGGCGACCTTGCGGTCGAGCGCGACGGCGGCGTCGATCACCTGCTGCACACGGTGGATGTTCGACGCGAACGAGGTGACGACGATCCTTCCCTCGCAGCGCGAGAACTCCTGCAGCAGCGCCGGCCCGACGCTCGACTCCGAGGGGGCCACACCGGGCCGGTCGGCGTTGGTCGAGTCGCCGCAGAGCAGCAGCAGCCCGTCGCGGCCGATCTCCGCCAGGCGCGGCACGTCGGCGGGGCGGCCGTCCACCGGCGTCTGGTCGAACTTGTAGTCGCCGGTCATCAGCATCGAGCCGAGCTCGGTGGTGATGAGGACCCCGCGCATGTCGGGAATCGAGTGCGCGAGGTGGACGAGCTCGAGCTGGAAGGGGCCGTGCTTGACCTTCTCCCCCGCCGGCAGCTCCTGCAGCGGCGCCTTCTCGCCGAGCTTGTGCTCATCGAGCTTGGAGCGGACCATGCCGATCGTCAGCAGGCCGCCGTAGATTTTCGGCGGGATGCCGATCTCGCGCAACACGTAGGGCAGGGCGCCGACGTGGTCCTCGTGGCCGTGCGTGAGGACGATCGCCTCGATGTCGTCGGCGCGGTCGCGCAGATAGGAGAAATCGGGAAGGACGAGGTCGATCCCGTGCATCTCGGCCGTCGGGAACATCAGTCCCGTGTCGACGACGACGATCCTGCCGTCGTACTCGACGACGGTCATGTTCTTGCCTATCTCGCCGAGTCCGCCAAGCGGCAGCACTCGGAGTTTCTTGCTTGGCACTGGTTGCTCTCTCTCTTCTGGAAGTTGGTCAACCGGCGACCGGAAGGCCGGAGCCCTCCAGCGCGGTCTTGATTGCGGCCCGCTGCTCAGGGTCCGCGGCGACGAGGGGGAGCCGCAACCGGCCGGAGGCGAGGCCGAGCATCTCCAGCGCCGCCTTCACGGGGATTGGGTTCGTCGTCACCGAGAGGCCCTCGTAGACGGGCGTAAGTTCGGAGTCGATTTCGCGCGCGCGATCGAGGTCGCCGCGCTGGGCGGCGTCCCACATCTCACGCATCTGCTCGCCGACGACGTGGGAGGCGACGGTGATGCCGCCGGCCCCGCCGAATTCGAGCACGCGCAGGAAGGTGTTGTCGTTGCCGGCGAGGATCGTGAGGCCCTCGATCGGGCCCAGCTCGTCGTCGTTGGCCTGCTTGACGGCGACGACGTTCGGGATCGCCCCCAGCTCGGCCAGGAGGTCGGGTGGCATGTTGACGATCACCCGCGAGGGGATGTTGTACATCACCATCGGCAGCTCGGGCACCGCCTCGGCGACCGCCTCGAAGTGCGCTCGCAGGCCGGCTCGGTTCGGCTTGTTGTAGTACGGCGCGACCACGAGCGAGGCGTCGGCGCCTGCCTCGGCGGCCATCTTCGTCAGCTCGCACGAATGGCGCGTGTCGTTGGTGCCGGTGCCGCAGACGAGCAACGGCGCGTCGCCCACCTCGGCCCGTACCGCCCGCAGCAGGTCGATCTCCTCCTCGTCGGTCAGGGTCGGGCACTCGCCGGTGGTGCCGGCGACGACGAGACCGTGCGAGCCGTGCTCGAGCAGGTGCGCGGCAAGGCGCCGGGCGGCGTCGGTGTCGACCGCTCCCGACTCCGCGAAGGGGGTTGCCAGCGCGGTGATGACGCCTTGGATCGCCTTCATTGCGCTCAGGGTATCCCGTCAACCGGTCCGGTCTTCGAAAAGCAGCTTCTCGAGGCCGACCGTGAAGCGGCTCGGCAGCGAGCCCACCTTGCGGACGGCGAGCAGGACGCCCGGCATGAACGAGCGCCGGTCGATCGAATCGTGGCGCAGCGCCAGCGTCTGCCCCTCGCCGCCGAAGATCACCTCCTGGTGCGCGACCAGGCCCGGCAGGCGCACCGAGTGGATCGGCTGGTGGACGTTGCCGCCGGCGGCGTCGATCAGCTCCCGGGTCCGCTTGGCGGTGCCCGACGGGGCGTCGAGCTTGCGGTCGTGGTGCAGCTCGACGATCTCGCACTCGGGCATGTGCGGGGCGATCGTCTGGGCCACCTCCATCAGGAGGACGGCTCCGATCGCGAAGTTGGGGGCGACGAAGCAGTTGGCGCCGGATCCCTCGGCGGCCCCGCGCGCAGCCTCGAGGTCGAAGCCAGTGGTCCCGACGACGGCGTGCACGCCGGCCCCAAGGCACGCCTTGACGTTGGCGAGGGCCGTATCGGGCACCGTGAAGTCGACGACGACGTCGGCCTCGGGCAGCACCTCCGCCAGCTCCACCCCGAGCGCTGGATCGGCCCGCCCCGCGAGGACGACGTCCTCGGCGCCCTCGACCGCCTCGCAGACGGCCTCGCCCATGCGGCCCGCGGCGCCGGCGACGGCGACCCTGATCGGCGCCGGCGTCACGCCGCCGCCAGGCTCTCGCTGACCGGCGCCAGGGCGGCGCGGAAACGCTCTTCGTCTGCCCCGACGCAGGCGGCGGAGAGCCGCTCGGCGCCGTAGAGCTCGGTCGCCAGCTCGGTCAGCTCGTCGACCTCGATCGCGTCGACTTTGGCCAGCATCTCGTCGACGCTTTCGATCGGCAGTCCGAACAGGGTCGCCCGCGAGATCCGGGTCATCCGTGCGGCCGTCGACTCCGAGGAGAGCACCAGCCTGCCCTTGATGCTCTCCTTGGCTCGGGTTAGCTCCTCGGCCGAAACCGGCTCGGAGCGCAGCCGCGCCAGCTCGGCGCCGATGATCGAGCAGGCCTCCTCGACGTTGTCCTCGCGGGTGCCGACGTAGGTGGCGACCAGTCCCTGGTCGGTGAACTGCTCGTTGTAGGAGCCGACCGAGTAGGCGAGCCC
>Ga0247780_1001828_pt1 | contig 10039 bp, 14 predicted proteins | sample UWRJL079202R5_FD_179927 | JGI IMG/M metagenome (GOLD analysis project Ga0247780, IMG submission 179927) | Plant litter microbial communities from Arlington Agricultural Research Station in Wisconsin, United States - UWRJ-L079-202R-5 | ecosystem: Environmental > Terrestrial > Plant litter >... | reverse complement strand
GGGGAGGGCAACCAGCGCACTCACCAATCGTCCCACGTAAAGACGTTCCCGGCGATGAAGCACGCAAGAATATCATCGCTGCCGATCATGCCGCAGGTGCCCACAATAAAGAGAGCGAGCGATATGGCAAAGACGAGGAAGCTCTCACGGTCTACAAACTTGCGCTCTTCGGCCCAGTGAAGCAACTCTTTGGCAATCCAACCCACAGCAGCCCCGTACACGACGCTCAGTAGGATGGTATAGCCCCAACTCTCCCCAAACCACAGCCCCATCGCCGTCCGAGCACCGCTTGCGCCGCCTTCTCCCGCCGAGACGTACTTGATGAGATACAGCGCAAAGAATAAGAACGGGTATCCTAGCCCATCATTGGCCCCGGATTCGGCAATGATGATCCGCTGTAATTCCTTGGGCACGTTATGGTCTGCAAATCTGCCCTTGACGATAACGTTGGACAGCACAGGATCAGTCGGCGTCACACACGAACCGACGGCGAGCGCGTGTAGGAAGCTGATGCCCGGCACGAGCGCCCATACCAAGAGGCTCGTTGTCACCCACATGGCGACCATGATGGGGCCGAGAAGGATGGATAGCGGCTTCCATTGCTTCGCTAGGTACCGACTAGGCAGCTGAACTCCGGCAAGGACAAGCTGCACTCCGAGTACGAGTCGCGAGAAATAGAGCGTTATGACGTCCACATCGGCTGCCGAGCCACCCGTGTACTCAATAGGCCGAACTAGGTTGGCGGCTGATGGCGAGACGACGACACCCGCGAGGAGAGAGATAACTGGCCAACATCAGTTGAGTGCCAAGTTGCCAAGGGGCTTGCGCAAGGGGATGGTCATTGATGTGGGGAAAATGGAAAGGGGGAGCACGTACGAGCCTCAGAGAGGTAGAAGTGCTCTTTCAGCAGGTACGAAACCAACCCAAAGAGTGAGATCCATCCGCCGAGGACTGTCAACACAATGTTGAAGTTCGTAACTGCCAGAGTCGGCATCTTGGTGTTCTCCTGCAGCCTGATCCAGTATGCTATATGGTACAAAAGAGGCGCTTGGTATTGCGCGCGTCTCAGCCCACTCCAGAACCACCCTTATAGACCAAAGCGACGGGGGTAAATGTTATTGAATCATAGGGAAATGCCTCGTTGATGGCAGTGAATGGATCGCAAGACTGAGCCGCCACCTTGTCAGATTATCTTGGTGGTCGGACCAAACTGTAAATCGGCCAGTAAATGAAGCAGTAGAAACTGATCTCGTTCTCTTGCTCTCTCTCCCCTCAGAAAAGTTGGCGCCCAGAAGTTGTTTGGTGCGCAGCGAATATAATTGAATCTCAACTCAATTGGATCGCCTGTGAGCTGACCACTCTCTGTTTCCCTGAGAGGTCCTGTACTCTTAGGTTGCTCCTGGTGCAAATCGAGTCACACTGCAAATGAGATAAGCGGCCCGCAAAAGGTTCACAAAATCTTGACGATTCACCCTCGTCCAAAAAACTGGTGCGGTGTCTACACAGTAGGCTCGCTAGGTCTGTCGATCTTGCGCCGATGCAACCCGAATCTTGCCCCATGTAGCCGGCTGGGTGTGTGTAGACTGTCAAAATCTCAGTGGAAAAAAAAGATCACCAAAGGTTGCTACCACAGAGCACAGTCAAGGTTTGGCCCAAGAAATGCAGGAAATGTAATGTGCAGTTGACAGAACTTTGGAATTTTCTTTCCTGTCGCCCGCGACACGACACTCCCACAACTAGCCCAGTGCGTATTCACCCAACGCGAAAGCGGTGAGTACACCGACATTCCACACATCAATGGATGACCAGCCCGTTAGCCATAGGACGAGTCATGTTGTAGACTAGAATAACCACAATTATGCAGGGATGTGGGAGATATCTTCACAGATGAGGCTACGGCCGAGACTACCTGCCACCATTTGTTTCAGGCCACCCGCTGTGTGACAGAGTCTGACAGGTGCATCCTGTAGCACCATTTGCCAGCGAGCCGAACTTGGGAGAGCTTCACTCTAGCTAGAGCTACCTGAGCTATCTGAGCTACCTGAGCAAGGAAGCCAATGGATTGTGAACAAAGTAAAGCAAACTTCTATTGGACCAGACAGACTATCGCATGTAGGATCCAGAATGAAGTTATTACCACTAGGCGTAGCTTTCAACTACTAAGATTGACGAAACTCTACCATGGGTGCTGAGTCTTTGTTCTCTTTCCGCGCAAAACATTACCTCCACTCCAAACACTGAATGAGGCTATAGGAAATTCCTAACGCCAACTATATCCCATGCTTCACACCGTCTCGTCTTCCATATGAAAGACAGGGCTACAAGCCGGGCCGCATACCTAACGCCGTACCCATCCGATCCCGCAAAAATGCTGTTCAATAACGCCAAGCCGATGAGAGGATTACCTAATTCCCCTGACTTTCTGTTTTACAACCCAAAAGCTATGAGCCTTGCGAAATGCCCTAATACAGCCAGCCTCGCATTCACGAGGAACATAGGTCCTAAGAGTGGATACTCATGTCAACTGGCAGCGGTCGAAGAGAGCCGCTAGACTCCCACTCCCACGCCACCAAGCTCCAATTGAGTTCTCTGCGCCAGAACAGGCCGAGACCTCGACCGCCATCCGCCCCACCGAGCACCGGGTGCTCACAGCCGCGGTCTTCGGCAGACAGGCCGCCCGTCAACGGCATACGATGACGAAAGACAACTTTGCCCATCCGTGAGTGAAGAATGGCCATTGAGCACATAACGCAAGGCTCGTGCGTGAGGTACAGCTCGAGACCGTGGCAGAGGTAGCCATCTGGACAGGGGTGGTCCAGTTCGAAGACCTTCCTCTCGTCTTCAAGAATCGGGTCATCCTGGAACGCTTCAAACTCGAGGATGTGATCTAAAGGTGTGTTCGTCTTTCTCTCTTCGGCTCGGACCAGTTTCTGAGCCACCATGCTGATGGCGCGCAGCACCGCGTGAGCCATTGGGTTCCCAGTGCACCCAGTCTTGCCGTATTCGCACCAGCGAGCATCAGCGGCAAGAGCAACGAGTGTCGTCTTTCCCTTGTCGCGGTGGACAATACAAGCCCCCATTGGCTCCCCGTAGCCGGCGGCGTGAGCCTCGTTGGCCACCTGGTGGGCCAGCGTCATCCAAATCGCGGTGTCGTTTGCGATCTCGTCCGTGCTCCGAGAAACCATGGAGGGATGCGGGCCTAGAGGATTATTCTTTCTGTAGACCGTGGGCCAGAAGTGCTGAGACCACATGGCTGCCTGGACTTGCGACGTTGGGGCAACCATGGGTACCGGAACGCTGCGTATGAAGATTTCCTCTTCGAGTCCTTCGACCGTGGAAAGTGCCTTGACAATCTCGTCGCGTGATAACATCGGCTCGGGCCCCAGAATAATGTAGATCCAATTCGATTTTCCCGTATGGATCTGTCTGCTCTGCGGTGACTCGTTCATGAACTGTGTCTTGAGGTGGGCAGGTAGGTCGCATGGCTTGGCACATCTCCGTAGGTGAGGAACGCCCTTAACAATTTCCTCAGGTAGAAGGTCGCGCAGCAAGCTATCCATGAGTTAGTCCACATGAGCGGCTGTAAAGCGAGGGGGTGGATGAGGGAGGCGGGCATACCTGATGGCGGGATTAGCTGCCTTCACCGGCGCTCTAGTGATTAGAACACGACCAGTCACATGGTCGTCTCTGAGTTCAAGAGTGGTCTTTAGGGGAATCAAGACACCGTGCTCGAGGTCTCCGCGTACAAGGTCCTGCACAATTGGATCCTGGGCGGCGAACACCGCCGCGATCGACGACCCATCATCGTCGGGCATCTTGGCCGGTCCAGGCGCGCTGACTGGGAGCACTGCGAGGCCTCGGATTCCCTTGGGTTATGAAACCCGAAGGTTAGGGCGCTTGGAAATATCAGCACAGGCTTGTCGGAAGACTGGGATGCGAATTCTGAGCGCGAGCATCCACGGACCGAAATCGTTAGCCTGGGTTGTACGGTGAGGCGGGGTCGCAGGCCTACGGCGAGCCAGCAAAATCGTGAAGAACAGGGAAATCCGAAAGGGAGGTAGGGCCGAGGAGTCTTGAGGAATGGGAAACCATTGCGAGTACCATTCTAGTATGGATGACTAGGAAAGAACAATTTCTGCATCCTGCTCGTGGGCAGGAAGCAGGAGAAATGGCAAAATGAAGACCCCACGATCGTTCAGGAAAAGAGTCGGCCCCACATTGGGGTACGTGGGTGGGGCCCGTGGGAAATGCGTGCCTGTCAATCTCAAAGAAGCCTCTTTCTGTCTTCTAGAATATGCACTCTCAGCTGTTGACGAGGGACGATTCTTCCTATTTTTTCTTTTCCAAGACCGCCGTGCCGCTACTGGAAAGCTCTTCCAATCGTTTCCAAATTCAACAACCGGGCTATAATTTGGCTAGCTCATGCAGGTCAAGCGAACAACTTCACCGTTGAGATGGAGTATAGGGGTGGCGTTTGCGAGAGAAGGCCACCAGAGCAGACATCTACGTGGAAGACTCGCCAATGGCATTGTCTGTGAATACTGCGGGAGTACCTGCTTTTGAATAACACTACCCAGGCTAGATGGGGGTTTCTCTCAGCCTCAGGCCATTCTTCTACCGTCCCCGTCCAATGCAGCCACACAGCGTCAACAGCTTTCTCATTCTACATACCTACCGAAGCCCCCCCTTCCCCCAGGTACCACCATACATGCAAGGCAGACCTAGAGAGGTTGAAATCACCAATGCCGCCTCGATGTCTAGTGTATGGAGTGGCATGGATGCCGTTGATACCCGGTAGGGGTAACCCCACGCCTTGGCATTGGAGCGGTCATGGTGCTGCTCACAGGTTCTCTCTAAACCAATCACCAGGATGGTTACCATCCGCAATGACTTCAAGTAAAGGCTAGAGAGTCCATTGATCGGCCCAACGGCACCTCGATCGCCGTGATATAAAGCATACCGCATTTGCGGGGGTACCCTTATTGATGTTGCAGAAAAGGGGTCTTGTGCAGCCATGGGGCTTGCCCCTAGCGGGCCACAGTGGCCCTCATCTGCTGTCTTCGGTGCTCAACCACCCTCTCCAGAGAGGATGCATCGTCAAGCTGACTAGCAGTGGGATAACCAAGCCTTGCGCTCGGTGTCCCACCGTCGGGCCCGACGGCGGGGTAGCCCGAACTCCGACAGCGGAGAAGGTTGGTGGGGGGAACGACTTTGGAGATCCCGATTTGATGCCCTGTTCTGTGAGCTCAAGCGAGACAGCCTTGCTATCCCAAAAAATGCTGTGCCTCGAGGCGGGCTCAGCAGTGCATTGCCCAGTCGGCCGGACTGACAAAAGGGGCCTTGGCTCCGGTTGGGGTAATGGAGCAAGCCAGAGCAAGTAGGTAGTGTGAAAGTTGGTGAGACAGGATGGCAGACTCATTGGCCGATAAGGTAGGGAGTGCCCTCCAAGCCTTGGGCAACTTGAGATGAAGCGGGATTCATCTCATTGTGGCGCACATGGCCTCGGTATGGCCGCTGATTTGGCCGTTCTTTCAGAGCTTCTGGAGCACAACCTTTCAGGCCCGGTCGCCGCATTATGCGCCGCATCGGTTGGCCCCCATCCTCACACGCTCAGATAGGACAGCAAAGAGCTCAGAGAACCTGGGGAAAATATCAGTTGCATAGACACAGAGGACAGCTTATCGGGAGAGACACGAGACCCTTCGTTATTAATCTGGGGCCTTCCTCTTGATCTTCACTAGTTTCTTCCCTCCGGAACTCTGAAAGACCGCAAGACCCTCTCAGTTCAGTCCCGCCCTCTGCGTCGTATCGCCAGAACCGCAATTGGGCACAAGCGAAAGTCCCAAACATAGCCTTCAACCAGACAATCCTGGAGCCGTGGCCGTGGGGGAAAGACCGAATCTGACGACGAGGCACCTCTGCCGTGTCCGCGACCTTGTCAGGTGCAACCTCAATAACTGTTTTGAACATTCCTTCATTTCCACGACCCTTGGCAAAGAAATGGCGGAGTCTTGAGGGTAGATCGTCGCGAGGGGCGAGTACCTACGTCACCCCCGACAAGACTCGATTGAGCCCTGGCTCCCAACAACTCACAACTCTTACCTCTCGCGCTTGCAAGCACACCCCGGCGGGAGTTGCGACCCGCACAAAAATTCAGTACGAAATTCTACAGTGGGGTGGCTAAAAGTTGCCATCACAGGTATGGCTCCCCTAATGAAACACTAAGGATGCGATTGTCACCCGGCAATTCCATGATCTCTCGCCGTCTTGTAAATCCCAACGTTGCGTGGCGCATACCTTGGGAGACATCTTCTTGTTTGCCATCAGCGCATGACCCCAAGTCTTCCTCCGATAACGTTAAACTGATCCAGGCCTATAGATAACGACCAGTGCCCCTCCCAAAATTAGCTTGGACGCCTCTAGCGGCCGATTTACAGCCCTCGGACTCTGACTACAACTACCCTAGTCGGCCTGCCGTTGAACTTCAATGACAGCAAGCAGATCGGGTCTCCTGAACAAAGGTTTCCGCTCGCCTTCTCTTTTTCCTCCGGCCTCTCCTCCGGCTTCTTCCCCGGCCTCTCCTCCGGCTTCTTCCCCAGCTTCAGCTTCCACTTTCCATCCCACAGATTCAGCGCGCATTCTCAACAATACGGCTAACTCTTCGCTCTGTCAAGACTGCGGTGCGCAGTCCTTGCTCAAGCTGGCTGCAATGAAAAGCAGCCTCGCCGCGTCCACAACAGCTCCCTCGTCGCCGAACATTACTTCCAATGGCGAAGCCCATGGACTCGCAGTCAACCGTCACGATGTGTTGCTGCCACCTCCTGCCCCGCAGCCGTCTTTGGCGCATGCCCTGAGGTCTCTCAACGACCTGAATGGCGGCATTCGACCGTTCACAGGACCCCCCTCACTTACATACGACTCTCCATACAGTCGCAGCATACCGTCGACTGCGCCAGGATCCCCACGAATGTTAGTCCAGAAGCGCAACCCCATTTTCTGCGTCCCTGAGCACTGCTACAGTTTGCGCCTCGGTCTCTTCGCCCCCCCCAACGCATGTCCAAGTATATGTCACACACTGACCTCTTCCGCAGCCCGCCTCTCCGACAGAACTCCGGCACGCACACCCCGAGGGTTCGGCCTCATGCAACAACTCTCAACATTCCAGGCATGACCCGTTCGAAAGTGTCACCCGATGGTCGCATCCCTGATAGAGACGTGGCGTCCAAATTGGTCATAATCATGGTGGGGTTGCCGGCTAGAGGAAAGTCGTACATCACGAAGAAACTCCAGCGATACCTATCTTGGCAACAGCACAACACCCAGATTTTCAACGTGGGCAATCGCAGGCGAATTGCCGCCGGTATCACGTCTCCAACGAAGGACTCAGCTCCGAACTCGGCCGGTACTAGGGATGACACGCCGTCGCGTGCTGCGAATATTCTTATGAACGGCGCCCCGCCTCCACACATAGTGGTGCAGGATGAGCCTACTGCGCTCGATCTCAATCATCCCGGCAGCCCAAAACCTCAGGAGATGATTGATCAATCTGCCAAGTTCTTCGACCCGAAAAATATGTCTGCGGCCAAGCTTCGAGAGCAAGTGGCCCTGGAGACTCTCGACGAGCTCCTGGATTATCTTCTTCACCGTGGCGGCGCCGTCGGAATTCTCGATGCTACCAACAGCACGATCCAGCGGCGCAAACTCCTGGTGAATCACATCAGGGAGCGTGAGCCGAAGCTCGGTATTTTGTTCATTGAAAGCATTTGCACCGATCAGAACGTAGGTATTTGTCCACAGTTCCCCCGTTGGTGTCAGGACTGATGGTTCGAATAGCTGTTGGAGGCAAACATGCGTCTCAAGTTGTCTGGACCCGACTACAAAGACAAAGATCCTATGAAGTCCTTGGTGGATTTCAAGCAGCGAGTCAAGGCTTACGAGAGCGCATACCAGAAGGTGGGACAGTGGGAAGAGGACAATGACTTGCAATATATTCAGGTATGCCCGTTGCTCCTGTCTCCGTGTGTGTTGCATATTCATGAGTTCTAACCGGTTGTATAGATGATCGATGTAGGCCGAAAGGTAGTCCATCATAGGCTGAAGGGCTTTCTAAGCGGCGGTATCGCGTCATACCTGACAACGTTCAACCTTTCTCCCAGGCAAATATGGATCACGCGGCATGGCCAAAGTAAAGATAACCAGCTCCAGAAATTGGGCGGCGACTCGGAGCTGACTGAGCGGGGCCACTATTACGGCCAAGCGCTCTATAACTTCATCACGCAGAAACGAAAGGAGTGGTTAATTGAGCAGAAGGACAAGATTGCACAGTCTTCGTTCCCCCCTCTGCCTGGCGACCACACACCGCCATACCCAGAGCTCAACCAGGAACTTGACGACAAGAACTTTTGTGTGTGGACATCGATGCTCAAGCGCAGCGTGGAGACGGCAGAATACTTCGATGCAGATGATGACTACGACGTCAAGGCATGGGAGATGCTGAACGAACTCAATGCCGGCACGTTCGAGGGCATGACGTACGAGGAGATCGCCCAACAATACCCCGAGGAGTACGCGAAGCGATCCCGGGACAAGCTTCAGTACATCTACCCCGGTGTTGGTGGTGAAGGGTACTTGCAAGTCATCAGCCGCCTTCGGGACATGGTGCGTGAGATTGAGCGCATTACAGATCACGTTCTCATTATCAGTCACCGCTCCGTATGTCGAGTCTTGATGGCGTACTTTATGGATCTCACACGCGACGACATAGCCGACCTAGACGTGCCGCTGGGCATACTCTACGCGATCGAACCGAAGCCATACGGTATCGAGTTTCACGCCTACCGATACAACGAGGCCATGGGGTGGTTTGACGAGCTCCCAAACTACAAACCCCAGAAAACCGTTGATAGAAATTCGTAACCGCTGTGCTAACACGCAGTGTACGATAGTGTGGTGTCATGACATTCCCATCTGGCTGATGATGGCGTTTCGGTGGTAGACGGGCGATTGACTTTTCATCCTCAACTTTTCGGCGCAAGGATGCGACGGCGTAATAGTAATTTTCACACACAAAAGGGGACCAAGGGTCATATCACGTTGCGAGGGCACAGGCGCGGGGTATTATATGTACTCCTATGACTCCAGCTTCATCCGAGTTGCATTTTGGGGCCGGCACAAGCGGTTAACTTTGGTCAGGGCGTGTTGGGGTTTGCTTCCTTGGGAGAGCTGGTAACTCTTGGGACAGGACAAGGAATGACTGTTAGATCTAGAGCCAGGTGGCTCGCTTCACCAGGTGCCGCGCATTCACGCATGAGACATTGTTAGACTTCCTAGAAGAGGGGGAGTTTGTGTTGGCCATGGCCGATCATGAGCAGTTGGGTTCTTGTAGCAGTAAACAGCGAGGAAAATCCGGCTTTATCATGGCACATGTACTCGGCATTCCTCCGGCCTTGACTCCGGGAATACTGAACAGCAATTTCTTCTATCAACCGTTACATTTCTAACGTGCACTACCTCCCCCGATCCCCCCCACTCCCCACTTGGACAATGCTCAGGGTGGTAGCCCGTCTTATCTAGATGAAGGGCAGCGGTCCGGCCCGCAGCATGGTGTTTGCCAAGCCGAGCCATATGAAGCACCCTAGTAAGCAAGCTTCATCGGACAAAACCCCTATTCGGCGATTCGCCGGCAACATGTGATTTGAAGCTCCCCAGACCCGACAGCTTGGATTGGGGTTTCAAGCCAGCGTTTTACACTTGCCAGACGGTAACGTCCATTCTAATGTGTCGGTTATCCAGTTCTAATCATCTATTTACGTAGGTAGGTACCTAAGGCACGGTACCAAAACAAGCATAACCTCAGAATAGGAGAAGTAAACAAACAAAATAAATACAGGCCGAGCTAGCCAAACTCCCTTCTAGCCATCCACATACCTGCAACAAATATCAAGCTATCCTACGCCGATGTACTCCAGACCTCCCCATCCCCAAAGGCAGATACTTCCGTAGTACCCCCACCCCTCACGACCCACCCCCCGCAGCCCCC
>Ga0247780_1001827_pt1 | contig 10040 bp, 14 predicted proteins | sample UWRJL079202R5_FD_179927 | JGI IMG/M metagenome (GOLD analysis project Ga0247780, IMG submission 179927) | Plant litter microbial communities from Arlington Agricultural Research Station in Wisconsin, United States - UWRJ-L079-202R-5 | ecosystem: Environmental > Terrestrial > Plant litter >... | reverse complement strand
ATCTATTGTTATGGTGGTTTCCAGACTCTTCTTCTAACAGTTCTAGCTTCTGGCCAGAACCCCCTTCTTTCTGACAATACTCTAGGCTGTGATCTGATATCCACTTGAAAAAGCTCATAGCTAAGCTAATCCTTAAGCTGATCATTAAGCTGATCAAGGATGCTGGATCGCCTGATAAAGTCCGGATTATTAGTGTAGGGCACGAAAGCTAGCTATCTTTAGTTTATACCTACATTAATAAGTGGATTAAAGCTACTGCAGAGGTAGTAACAGAACGTCTAGAAGGAGAGTGGGAAGTATGTGCTGATTTTAAGGGGTAGTCTCTTAACACTCGGTAGATTCTCACTACGTATGTTATAGCTAAGGTTATGCGGCTTCTTACGAATAGGGGTCCCCTTATTCGTAAATCGTTTATCGATACTGGTATTGCTGTTGCTCTTAATGGGTCTGAGGACTACTTGATTAATATTAAGCGTCTTCAGGAGGCTAATATTAGGCCTGATTTTACTGGTTGGGAGACAGTAACAGCGAGTTACGCGCTTAAGGAATACGAGCCAGACCCCGTTAACGGCGACCTCCTTTTCGAAAACCTCAGCGTTAACTATTGGAAGCTCACAAAACGCGAACTGTTAGTTATTGCTAAGGCACGTGGTTTGACAGTTAAATCTAAGGATACGAAATAACGGCTGGTGGATCTGTTGAAGGAGTAAGATGCCGAGAGTTTTGTGGATTCAGAGGTTAACGACGAAGAGGTGGATTACGAAGAATAAAGAGTGCTAGAAGCAGCGAGTTTGCAAGGAATTTTGTACTACAACCAGCTATCTAATCCACCAGCCAGTCTCTCCTGCTTATCATTGCCGTACAACCTACCTGCAAAACAACACGCCTCTCAACACCAAGATCCACAGAATGCACGCAAATCCACAGAATCCAACACCCTGGCTCTATGGGGGGAGCTAGTCTCACTGCCCACAGGGGGCTGGCTTCCACTAATCCAAATCCGGCGGTTTTAAAGGGGCCGCTTACTTAGAATCCAGAGGCTGAAGCGGTGGCTTTGCGTGGCTCGTGAGCGTGCACGTCCACCGAGTAAAACCGGATTTATCGAGAGAATACGGTAGCACGCGATGTTGGCTGTTAATGCCCTGGTGGGTGCAGCCTTTCCCAGGCTTTCCAGATCATCAACACCCTTCCTGCGAATGTAATTCCTGATATCGTCGAATGTGACAAGCCTATTTCTCACGAGGAAGGCTGTCTTCTTTCCCTGGGATTCACGTTGGTAGTAAATGCGGAGCGCGTACTCCATGTCTGATTTCTTGAGGTTGCGTTGTAAATCCCAGAAACGAATTTTTTTTTTGAGCATCGTCTCGCTAATCATAATCAGTACCGTGGTAGGCAGGCAGGTATCCGATCTAACTTATTGACGGAGGCTCTTACCTCGGATAAAATGAGCGCTGCTGAGCGAGTTGACTTCTGAGTTCTTGGAAGCTTGTGGCTTTGTCTCGATACTGTAAAGTGATGATATCTCGCTGTTCTTCCCATTGCTGCTTGGTGTAAGACTTTGCCGGCCTGGTCACGGCGGTAAAAGGAGCGACAAATTCCATGTTGTGACAACTGCAGGGGAAAAACAAGCAAGGTTTAAATGGGAAGACTTGAGAGACAATTTGAGGTTTGATATAGAATCATACGGACAATGTGGCTGAGAAGGAAGAAGGAAGAAACTGATGGTGGAGGTGCCCAGGTAGCGTGCGCTCTCCATCCTCTATATACATGTTGAAACTCCCACGTCAATTCAAAGTTACTGTCTCAGCCCCACTCAAACGTTTCTCGTAGCACCTGTTCACAGCTGCTGCTTGTTTGAATCAATGTGATTGGAAGACAAATGTTACCCGCAGCTACCCTGACCAATCAAGCTGATGATGCAGCCAGAAATCATGCAAGCCAAGGCCGGCAGAGGGGCGGATGGCAAACTTTCCAAGTCCTCGGAATTGCGGAGCTTGGGTTGATTTTGGTTGATCTCGTCCGGCAGCCGTATCTCCTTTTGTGGGGCGCCAGAGTACTAAAGTACCAGACCGACAAGCAAAAGAGCCTGCCGTTGGGAAGAAGCCAGTTAAGAACACGTCACGAACAGGTTATAGCGCGCTTCCTGACAGATCGTTCCCTCACCTAGGTTTTGTCCCAACCCTACTAGACCGGATCACAAGCTAGAAGTAGAGCCCGTGAAAGGTCCACGAGAGCGGCAAATCCAGACATTGTACTGCACCGCACCGACAGACTACGATACTCGCTGTATTCGTAGCGAGAGTCCTGCCTTAAAGACTATCAAACTTCGTGAGCTCTCTAGCTCTGGTCCTGAACCATACAATTCACAGAATTAAAGAAACATCTTTTAGGAGACAGCAGCAACTCATTGAAATTAGTCCGAACGTCAGGTTTGACGTTATAAAATAACTTTTTTTTTTTGGGCGACAAGCATGTAACGAGACAGATTGAAATTATTGACGCGTTTCATTAGAAGGAGAGCGTGGGCTTTCATGGGATAAGTAATGAAGAACTAGGCTGGAAACGGTTTAAACAGGTTTTATATAAAAAAGTATAAATAGGGGCCTTAAGAGCTAGGAGACTACGGAGGGGGGTTGGGGCCTCTCCACGGGCTTTTTTTTTTTGGTCGCTCAATAGCCAGACCAAGGGTAAATTTATATAAAGACCAGAATTAGTACCTATAGTTGCGCTATTTTGGTGAGGGACTAAATCTAGGCCATCGAAGCGTGTCAGGGCTTATTTGGCTTCGAAATTCAAGCTGCGGGGTATTATTACAGTAGAATCTTATGGTTTTATGGCTGAACGATCGGCCACCTCCAGATATAGATTTTGACGATCTTAACGAACGATATTTGCGGGTGTGGGAGATTACTACTCCTCTTAACTAGGTCTAGTCGAGGCAAATTCCATCGTATCAGCTTCTCTCGCATAAAAGCATCTTCGATTTTCAACGGGGTGTTGGTGAGCATCTTGATGATTGAGTGACCCGGGCCCATGCCGCAGGCATGGTTAAGCTTTAGTATACCGAATTACAAGGTCTTATCTACGAAACCGCTTTGTAAGAGACGCCGATGGCTTGCGTGACCGGTCATCTGTCGGCTATATATGGGTACCCTGGTTTTCAGTTCACACATGCAATCTAGGTAACATTCACCCCTGTCAGATCCAATGAGACTAGGTGAACTGAACCTCATTTTAACTATCATCACGACAGAGCAGCTAGATATATAGATCGCTTAAAGGGCATATGGGTGTGCTTCATGATGTTAAAGATGCAGAAAACCTGCAGGAACCGAAGCGCGCCAGTAAACGAAGCGGGAGAAATTGCCATTCGCGGGGGTATTTTACCCGACTTTATACCTGTCTCCACCACTGGTTGATAGCACGGTTCTGCTGCTGCAATTTTCGCCACCGAGACGGCTAATGCGACCGAGGCGACCCGGAAAGAAAGCAAAAGCTACACCGGTTCAAGGAAACCTTGCGAGTGATCCATTTCAAGAGAAGGGCCGTCTACGGCAAACCGAGATGAGATCTGTTACCGAGCTGTCACGATGCAGGTCCCATCACCGGCACTTGGTGACAGCGGGAAGACCTTAGATTATAAGCCCCCAATGGCATCAGATTTTCTGGGCATTAAAGAGCATATCAGCGCCCAGAAAGCGGCGTATAATCCGAACCTGGGACACCCTTGCCGCAATGCCCCACAACATAACTATAAGCGACCAGTCATTAACCTCGACCTATAGCTATGATCTCGACGGGGCTGCTCAAGGGCCTTGCTGCCCTGGGTTTCAGCGTTGGAGTTCAGTCACAGGGGACAGAGTCGTGCGTCGAAACAGTAACGGCAAGAATGGGGGACACCTGCGCTTCCCTGGCCGAGTTTGCCGGCATTTCAGTATCTCAGTTTCTGAGGTCCAATCCCCTGGTAACGAACTGTGAGGTTCTTGTTGGAGGCGCTGCCTACTGCAAAATAGGGACTGCTAGTGGGACACCCACCGTCGCAGCCGGCCTCCCCTCATTCCCCTCATCGGCTTCGTCGCCATCGCCTTTGGAGACTAGCGGGGATGGGGCCTGTGGAGGGAATGTTACTTGCGCCGGGTCGCGATTCGGCCGCTGCTGTTCCGCTCACGGCTTTTGCGGAACTTCGATCGACTACTGTGGCGAGGGATGCCAGGTTGGCCTTGGCCAATGTGGTGACGTCTCCTCCGAGACAAACGCAGTCTCGATCATAACGGTTGTTGCAACAAGCACAGTTCGCGTCACTGATACTGTCACTACAACACTTGTGACAACGACAGTGGCATCAAATTCGGCCAGTACTCGCACGACAACTACAAAAACCCAGAGTCCGACAGTCAAGCCATCGCTTACACTTCCTAGGACCCCAAATAATTGTCCGTTTCACACCCCAAGTTCCTAGACCTTTTCAGCTAACCGCCACTTCCCTCCGCCCTCAGGCAAAACCTACGATCAAATCCGCGACGACGACAACTGTCGCACCATCGCAACCCGCAACAGCCTCAACCTGCGTGACTTATACAGGCTGAACCCTGCGATCAACACCGGGCCATTTCTCCCCGGCCCGTTCCCCGGCCTCGGTGGGCCGGGGAGTTGTTCGCCTGGCAGGCCGCTGCCTGATCCTCTGGGCCTATTATGTCGTATCAACTGTGAGGATCTGTGGAAGGGGTATTATGTGTGCACATCGGTGCAGGCAGGGTGGGGGTTGGGCCCAGGGTTGGGCCCATGGTAGTACCATTGTTGGAAACGGGGTCTTGGTTCTGGGACTCGGCTGAGCTGGCAGGCGACATCTCTTATGTGCGTTCAAATTTCCCGCTAGGGCGGTACAACCAATGCTAGGCACGAAAAGCCTCCGAATAGATAGGTAATTAGGGAGCTATGCTCCTCTCTGGTACATAACAAACAGCAGACCTGATTCCTCCTTCACACCCCCACGCCAGCCACCGAAGGATCAATGCTCCACAATCGTGATGGTCCCATCGGAATCAGCCCGTTCACAGCTCACGACGTGGAACGTAAGTAGTTGAAGAAAACGCAAAACGTCTAAAAGTAGCCATGTAAGCAGGGTGGCAAAGTCCATAACGGAGGGGAGAAGCGGAAGATGTTTGCTCTTTCGGAAAAGAAATTGCTCCTCTTCAGCAAGTCCTGACTCCTGAGCCCAGCAGACCCTGTCAATTTCACCTTTTGGTCCATCTCCATTCCCCTTGCCCGCCATGAATTTGAGCTTGAATGTATCCAGACCAGCTAAGTTGAACCTAGCGCGTCGGGCTTGCTCATTGAATGGCTGGAGCCAGCTGAACGTGTCATGTTCATAGTGCGTAAGGGGCCACGCTTGAGATTCCAAGCCTTGAAAGAGCATCTCCAATCCACCAACACCGTTGCGCTAGCGAACCTAGAGGTTGAAGAGACCGCCGAGTCCGAAATAATCACCAACATAATCGTCTAGGGATGGCCGTGGTGGCGTGCCTGGGGTACGCGCCTTTCGAGGGCGTTGGCGTTGTCGATCTCACGACGCGCATGGTTGGTGGCCGCTTCCTTGGCTAATGCTACGTAGTCAGTTTTGCTTTCGCTTTCGATGATGGTGTCGACCAAGAGCTGTAGAGCCCAGCCGGAGGCATCGCCTAGGCCAATTGCGTTTGAGACGGCGAAGATGACGGTGTCATTGTAGTCGGGAAGCATGCCGATCATGCTCGTGTAGCAGGCCAGACTTCCCGTGTGAACAAAGCAAGAGAGTCCCACCTGCGTTGGGCACCAGTTGTGGCATTTCACGGACAAACATACTGTTGCACCCAACACCAGCAATAAATTGCGGCAGCTGGATGCGGTCCATGCCGAGTCCGTAGGAATTCTCCCTTAAATGCGATGGCGAGTTCTTGCTGATATGAACTGAGAGTTGCTTCACAGCTTCTCGTAGCGGGTTTCCTGGTGGGGGCTTCTGTCCAGATAGCTCGGCTTTCTGCGCAGCGAGTAGCGCTGACCCGTAAACGAGCATATCGTTGACGGAGCTTCGAATAGCTTGCGCCGGGGCCATGATGTTTCCATCTCCGGTCTTGGGAAAGGAGAGGCGGAAGTGTGTTTTGTCATCCAGCACTGCGTAGGGATGAGCGAGGTTCGGGTCTGAATTGTCATGTTTGGCCGAAGTGTGAGTGAGCCCCAGAGGCTGCAGGACGCGTGTTTGTAGAAAGGCACTAAGGGTTTCACCAAACAGCTTCTCGATGACTTGTCCGGCAACACAGAAGGGCTAGTTGCTGTAGCTGTATTTGGTGCGGAACTTCGACATTTGCTTTAGCGCGTTGAAAACGGGAAGCGTTTGAGCCTTTTGCAGCAGCAGCTCCCCATCGGCACCATACCACCAGTTGTTGGAAAACGCAAGGCCAGAATTGCGGAAGAAAGATCCGCAACTGACAGTTGCTCCGTAGTGAGTGCGTCCTGCGTGTCGAGCTCCGGAAGGATGTTTTTGACTGGTGTGGTCCACGATACCTTTCCCTCATCCACTAGGATGCCCATGGCGCTCGCGACGAAGGATTTTGTTAATGAAGCTATGCCGTAGGCAGTATCCGGGTCGACAAGAAGTCCTTTTTCCACATCGCGGTAACCATAATGGGCGGTGTGGATGATCGATCCAGCTTGCGCAACTCCAATCGAGAGACCAGGCGAGCCCGTTGCCGAGCAGATGGACTGCATTGCATCATCAAGTGCCCGCAACTGACTCAATAAGCTAAGCTCCATGCAAATAGATCTGGCTGTTAGCGTCGATCCCTACAAGCTGCGATGAATATTCGCGCGAACATTTTGGTGTCCTTGCACGTGGTTGTGCGGACTTCGATCTCCAACCGAGGGACAGGACGATAGACTTGGATCTGAGCTAGCGAAGACAATACAGCTGAGCACATGATCCTTGGAGTCTGCTCGAATAGTAAGGTGTTGGGGATGGACAGCAAGAATATTGTGGATTGTTGCGCGGTTGCATGAAGAAGGCTTCGAAGGCTAGGGCTGGCTGAAATACTGGCCTGAGCAGTGGGGCTAGCCCCACTATTTCAGAATACCATATCATGCTAAACCTAATTTGGCTAGTTCAACGGCTCTTACCCTGGCTGAGATTTTGCGGGGTGCCTTGCTGCCTTGCAGAACCTGTACGGATTACCAGTCCAGAGAAAAAAAGACCTTGCTCCGTCTTTCACCCAGGATACAAGTTTCCTATCGTTTTCTCGACTGTCTACTGCCGCAGACATGTGCTATCAACTCGTTGAGTTCTATTCCGCGTGTCGATGTCTTTACTACCAACATGCAGTTGATAGATGTGGGGCGTACGGGCGGCCGGGGCATGGAATCCAACGAAGAACAATTCTTGTAGGATATGCCTGCAGCGATCACGCATATGGAGCCAGCTGGAGCAACGCAACTACGAGAGATAGTAGGCCTTCTGAACCGACACGCAGCGATGGTCACCGATTGACCACCGCTGCGGGCGGCAGGCTCAATGTCGGCCCTGCAGCCGCCACCCCCAAGGCGAATCCGGGCATTATATTGGAGGTAACAAAATCGATTGTCTCGGCCCAGGAGAAAAAAGCCGAAGTCAGGGAATTAAATTCTCCGGATTCTACCTCGAAGGGCGACATCGACTTCGCACAGCCCGACTCTGACGACTCAGATGCTTGGTGGCATGACTCGGATGAAGAGAGCGTTGTTTCCGTTGCCTCTTCTGCAACAACCATCAATGGTGACACGGTCGGCTTGCTCTTCTCCAATCTCTTGCGCTTCGGGGATCTACGATATCTTTGGCCACAGCTCATTGCGCGATCATTGACCTGGAAGCGGTCCCACCGCACCATTGAGAGACTGCTGCGGCGCTACTCTGACGATTTGCGCAAACTCGCTCTCAACGAAACCGATGAGTCGATTACCAAGGCCGACAGGGCATTGCGTATACAAGCGTCCAGGTTTGTGCGCCGATCGCGTGTCAACATCGCACGGCGTATCTGTGAGGCCCACTACGACGCCACCGAGCCGCCGTCCATTGACAGCGAGCATGAAGGACTCGAAAGGAAAGATGGCGGGCGCCCATTTCATGACCGGGACAGCGACAGCGACGGCAACGATGATTCGTTATTTGTGTTTGAATTCGCACATGCATTCCTCTTCCGGACCGACCCTATCCTGTTCTTGCAGGCCAATGTCAAAGCATTGGTGAGGTTCCGGGCTACGGACACAGCGTCGCCATGGGACCGCATTTGGAATCGGGCCAAACTAACATTTGAGAACGCTTTCTTGACGGGCAAGCATCGCCCATCGCAGTTGGCAAACAGCACGAGGCTTCATTGGACCTGTGTAAGTTTGGAAGCCCGAAACCAATGCGCAGCTAACCGAAGCCCGATAGGCGTGTGGTAGAGCATTGTATGACGACTACGTCGGCTACCAGCCGGAGGCCCTGGCTGAGCTACACAGCTTCCTTCAGGGCTACGCAAAGGGTCTGACGGTAGATAATACTGTTGAGACCTTTGATGTGGAGAACAACCCAGAACAGCCGAGGGGCTGGAAAAGCACCATCGCAAGAGCTACCTCGGCCTGCGCGGCACTATTCGCTTTCACAAAAGTTCTAGACAGTCTACCACGGCACCGCCAGGATGAGAAAGAAGTCATTACCACCGGGGCCTGCACAAGCGCGGGAGTAGGCGGCGCCGTCACCCACGACTTCCTCCTCCTCTGCATTCCCTTCATGCGCTATGGCACGAAGGTGTACCAGCCTGAGATTTGTCGGATAAACTCCGATCAGGAGTTCCTCCATTTGCTACGGCGCTACTACAACACTAAGAGGGGCAGAAGCTCCTGGAGGTCGCTCCGCAAGGTGAACTCGATAAACTTCGTGAAGGTACCATCTCCACGTCAAATTGAAAACACTGAGTCCCTTCGCTAATCTACTTGCAGTTCGAAATGTACCGCAGCCATCTCGCCGATATTCACCTCTGCCCATCAGTCCCTCCCCCCGATAAAATCGGCACCGAGTACCACTTCGATGCTGGGGCAGAGCCTGACATCACACCGCCCATCGGCCCCAACCTCCTGACACATCTATTCGAGCACCCTGAACATGCCGATTTGCTCCCTACGGTCTGGAATCGCATCCCCCGGAAGCTCCGTGTTGAGTTGACCGCCTGTCCAACGCGGGGAAGCTCGTTCGGATGGGGCCTGCAACTTGCAGAGGGAATGGAATGGTTCATGCTCTTTGTGCTCGGGTGTGCTGGGTTCTTAGCCTGCTTGCTGGTTGCCGTCGTTTGGTCTCTTGTGCAGGGTGATGTGCAGGGAGGATTCTCTATCGGAGGGTTTCTGCTGGCGTTTCTGGTGTTTTGTGGCGGTATTGCGCATACGGCCGTTGCAGAGTAGAAGCGCCATGACCCGCACGATACCAGACCATGCCCTGTTTACCTTTGAGTACAAAAACCGTGAACAAGGTTTTTTCCAATGCTTGTCTTCACCAGCTTCTGATTTAGGGCATTCAGGCTGACGAGATGGTGGGACGGTGCACCATGGGTGTTGGATCGGTTTTGGATGTGTGCGGATGAGCCACACCATTCAAGGTTAGCAACTTCGCAGCTGTGGTGGCACGATACGAGAGACATCGTTTCAAACTTTTCTGTTTGGCTGCACGCAATTTCAGTCCCCATCAATCGCTTTGGCTTCTAGCCGAGTCCATAGGTAGGCACGAGGTTTCTTAGAGGTCGGCGTGTCTTGGCATTCAGCCAGTCGCAGCGAAGAGGTCAAACAACTTTAATAGCACGAAATATTGTGCTAGAGGCAGTGCACGGCCATATTGGAGAATGATCTCGGTTCCGGGGCAAAGGCCCAACACACAACTGGGATGGAGATGGGCCGTCTGATAGACCAGCTCATGCAAATCATTTGGGGGCGTTCGTCTGGATAAACGCAGCAGGTAAGGTAATGATCTCCTGAGAGGGGCCAGATATTGATGTTTGAAGAATGACAGC
>Ga0247780_1001826_pt1 | contig 10042 bp, 7 predicted proteins | sample UWRJL079202R5_FD_179927 | JGI IMG/M metagenome (GOLD analysis project Ga0247780, IMG submission 179927) | Plant litter microbial communities from Arlington Agricultural Research Station in Wisconsin, United States - UWRJ-L079-202R-5 | ecosystem: Environmental > Terrestrial > Plant litter >... | reverse complement strand
ACCGAGAACGTCTCGCTCGGTTCGTCGTTCAGCGTCAGCAATGCCAAGCGCGGAAGTCGCAATATCATCCCCATCACCGGCGGCACGACCACCGGCAAGGTCGCGGGGAAGATCCTCGACGGCGGCGCCGACTATCAGTTGGCTGGCTCGTCCGGGACGACGCTGGACGCGAGATACACCCTGGCGCCGAGCGACGGGCAGTTCATCATCGTGCGCAACTGTGGGCCGATCAACAGTCTCGTTCCGGCGTTCGAGGCGGCCGTTGACGGCCCCTACAAGTTCCTCAACGACGGCAAGTTTCTGAGCTCGGCCCCGGGCTCCGGTTCAGGCGGCGTCAGTATCACCTTCTACGAACGCAAGTAGCCTTTAGCGCACACGGTCGGGAGCTCGCGGGAGCAACTGATCCAGCCGCGGCCAAGCCACGACCGCGCGTGCGCCGATCAACGCGTCCAGCAACTCTTCGAGCCGTTCGCGCTCGCCCGCCGCGGGCTGCAATTCTTTGCGAGCCGCGAGAATCACGACTTGGGCTCTCGAATTGAGATCGACGATGGGCATTGAATTCTGTTGGCCCGACTCGCGTGGCGCACCGGAGCGCGAAGGTACTCCTCGTGTAGCGGAGTCGCACTCAGCGGGATCGGGTCATATTTTTTTGGCGGCGCTTGCTGTCGAAATCGAATGACAAGAACTTCCTGATAACGACAACACACGACTCGCTGAGGTGGGGCAACTCAGCGATTCAGCACACGCTCAGGGCAACGTGTGCTTCTTGAGCGCTGGCCAACCCACCTTCGCGTTGCCGGGTTCATGAGTCCCGCCTTGCTTGGTGCAAAGTGTGACCTCAATGCCTGTAGGACACCCCGCATAGGTGGCACAGCCGTTTGCATCCTCGGCGGATGCCGGGCCAGTGCATTGGTTGATCTCCGCCCATTTTTGGAACGTGCCCTTGGCGCCCAAAAACGTGATGGGCATGCCCTGCACGGCCATGGATGCTCCGCCTGCATAGGCGACCACGTTGTCACCGGTGCTGCGAAACGTGATCTCGGAAATGGGACGCGGCGGCTTGCAATCGTCGACGTTTTCCTTGAGCAAATCGAACGCCGCCGGAGCCACGGCGGCGAACACGTCAGCGGCGTGACAAGCGAGGTAGTGCGACATGCCTCCGCCCATCGAGAAGCCCACCGCGTACACGCGCTTCGTATCGATGCAAGCCGTCTTTTCGATTTCGGACACGAGTGCTTTCGCGAAAGCGACGTCGTCCGTGTTTTTGACGCAACAGGGACCAACGTTCCACGCATTGCCACCGGGGCCCGAGAGCCCGGTGGGGAATGCCATGATCACGCCGTCTGCGTCGGTCTGCGCTGGGTAGGGCGATGAGGTGCTCTCGCCTTTGCCGTTGCCACCGAGCCCGTGAAAATCGAGCACGAGTGGGACGGGCTTGCTGCCGTTGTACGTGGAAGGCACGTGAAGTGTGTAACTGCGACTACTGCCTCCGACCATCAGTGTCTTGTCGCTATTGCCCGCTTGGAGCGCGGGCGTCGGGCAGGTCACCGACGGCGCGCCGGCACTACCGTTGCCGGCCGCGCCTCCGCCTGCGCCACCGGTGTGAGCGCCGCCAGTGCTCGCACCGGCCGTGTTCGCGCCGGCCGTGTTCGCGCCGGCCGTGTTCGCACCGGCCGTGTTCGCACCGGCCGTGTTGGCGCCGCCGCTGCTCGCGCCACTCGTGCCTACCGAACCAGCTGCCGACGGCGCGCCCCCGCTCCCCGCCGACGACGGGTTCGCCGCGCCGGCGACCGAAGCACTCGTGCCGGCCGTAGACGTCGACCCGGCCGTAATGGGACTGGACCCGGCGCCGCCAGTTGCGGAGGAGGACGCGGCCGGATCGCTACTGCAAGCGGGCGCGCTAACGGAGAGCGTCAGGAGCACGATCCCCGTCCAGCGAGCTCCGCTCTTTGAACGGGGGTTGGCCTCTTGCTTGCTCACTTCGTTGATTCGGCTCATCGATGACCTTGCACTCGCGCTCGAACTTAGCTTGGCTTCGCGCTCCGCCAAGGGGACAGATCTGTCCCCCCTTCGTCATCTCAATTGGAGAGCATTACGTTCGCCACGGGAAACTGAACGCTGCCATTGCCACCGCCCACCTCGACCAGAATCTTGGCCTCCAGCAAGTTTCCGAGCGGCATGCTCGCGGCCTTCCAAGCATCGAAGTGTTTGGTGATCGAGATCGTCCCGCATTGGCGAGCAGTTTTGCGAATGCTGTAGTACTGCGCCCAGCTCGAGACACCGTTGCAGCGGGAGCCGCCCGTGCCAGTGGTTTGGCGGGTGTAGAGGATGTAGTCGCCCCCGTCGATGTTTACGGTGCCCTTGTTGGTGGTATTGCCCGGGTTGACCGGCATGCCGTTGAACGAGTCATCGACGATGTACCATTCGACACAAGGATTGGTCGACCAGCCGTAGATCCCAATATAAGAGTAACCACCCGCGGTACCCGTCTTCTTGTACGCGAACTGCGCGGTGATGTTGCCGTACGTGTCGTAGGCCTTGGCCGCGTTCCCCCACTCGTAACCGATACGAGCGAGGAAGTCCCCGGCGTTGTTCCAATCGGTTTCGAAGGCAGGAGTGCTGAACGTGGTGATGCTACCGTTGCTGGGAGTGTTGGCCCAAAGCTGCCAAGCCAGGTTGTCCTTCCCGCCTTGACCATTGCCCGAGTGCTTCGTGCCGTTGGTCGGCATGGTTGCATTGCAGTCGAGCGCCGGTGCGCCGCCGCTGCCCGTGCCTGCTCCGCCCGGACTCGCTCCGGCCGCGCCCGCACCTCCAGAGGCCTTTCCTCCGCTGCCGCCGTTCCCTTTGCCGCCGGCCCCGCTACCACCTACGCCAAATCGGCCTCCAACGCCGAGCCCGCTGCCGCCGGTTGCGAAAGCGCCAGAGACACCGCCTGGAGCGCCGCCGAATGACGAGCCCGCGATCGAAGTGTAGCCGCCACCAGCAGAGCCGGCCGAAGTCCCACCGGCCCCGGCGCTCATGTTCACCCCGCCGGGTGTTCCCGCGTGGTTCGTGAGCGAGCCACCCGCGTTGCTCATTCCGCCCCTGCTCGGTGAACCCCCGTTGACGGGGGAAGTCGAATCCGTCGACTCCGCCGAACACGCGAAGACCAAGAGGAGGACACTGACTAGAGCGCTTGATTGAATGGTTTGCGAACGCATGGGTAGGGGTCCCGGTGATGAGCAGAGGGCTCGAGCGAGGATTGGCAGCTCATTTTAGTATCCTGACATTGGAAAAACAGGCAGCCGTCTCGTCATCACTCCGTCGTTGGAATTGTCCACTGTGGATGTCGGAAGCAACGACACGTGCGCGCGAAAAAGCCGAAGTGAGCAGTCGATTGCGTGACAAACTCACACAGCGACAAACAACGCGCTCATCGTGACGCGTCGAAAGTGCTCGATTCGCTCTGATTTGCAGCGACTAAGGAATGTTCTTCGACTTCACTTCCCATGCGCTGTTGCTGCAGTAGCTGCAACTCGCTCCCATGAGCACCCCTTTGCCGTTGGCTCCCTCGTCCCCTTTGAGCCGCCAATTCAGCCACGCCAGATTGATCTTGGTGAAATCTCCGCCACGCGCGCTGCCCAAATCCCCACCGTGCCCGATGTTCTTACTAAAGAGCATGATCGGGAAGCCGAGGGCGCCGATATTGTCGTAGTCCCGCTCGCCGTTTTCGTAGGCGATGTCGCTCGTCCCTCCGAGGATGATCAGAAAGGGCGTATGAACGGTCTTGTAGAAGGCTTGATCCGCGCTCGTCAGCCCGCTGCTGGTGATGCCCACGCTGGTCATGCGCGGGTCTCCTGCGGTCCCTTCCGACATCAAGCCACCGCACGAAAATCCGTTCGACGCGATGTTCGTCGTATCGAGGCTGTCATGATAGGCGCTGCAGCTCTTGCCGTTTTCGGCAATCGCCCAGGACACGTACGCGAGGAGCGGCTTACCCATCGCCGCCCAATTCGAGGTCTGGCTGCGACTGCCACTGCCCTTGGGTGTGCCATCGGCAACGACGAAGTAGCCGTAGGATGCGATCTCGGCCATCGCTGCGGTATTCGACGAACCATCCTGCGAGCAGGCGCCGTTGCCCCAGACGAAGATCGGATATTTTTCACTGCCACCCAGATCGCTGGGTCGATAGATGGTGCCCTCTTTGATGCCTGAGTCGGCGTTGGTCTCCACCGTCACTTTGTGCGGGCCGCTGCCGCTGACCGTGCCAGAAACGGCTTTCGAGGCGGTGCAAGATACCGTGCCGGTGTTGCCGGCTGCGCCCGCGCTCCCCGTCCCACCGGCTTGCCCCTTGCCGCCTGCTCCTTGCCCGGCCGCTCCTGCACTCGAAACTCCACCTGCGCCTGCGGAACCCGCGGAGCCGCCGAGCGCGATGCCACCAGCCGCTCCGCCCGCGCTTGCGCCGCCCGGGCTCGCGCCGGCAGTGCTGTTGCTCCCCGCTGTCCCCGCGCTGCCTGCAGCGCCTGCGGCGGGCAATGCGCCAGCGATGCCTGGCTGGGCTTGCCCAGCGTGTCCGGCGGCCCCAGTCACGCTACCGCCCGCTCCCGAGCTCCCGCCGCCGTCAGCGGCGTCCGAGCCGCCACAACCGTGGATGCCCAACAGCCCAGCCGATAGAGAAACAGCGAGCAGGGCGGTAGAGGTGATGGTTCGCGTGCGGATCGACTTTTCGGTCATGGTCACTCGGTTTCGTCTCATGTGATGCGGTCGTTCGAATTTGCACTGGGTGCGATGCGCCATGCCCAGCGGTGAAGAGCAGCAGCGTGTGTCAGCTCCGAAAGGCGTCTCCGCGGCTCACGGTGCCCTCACTCCGTCGAAGAAGGTGAACACGTCCGGCAGCACGAGCGGGACCATCCCTGGATGATCCGCGTTGACCTCCTTGTACTGGAGTTCGAAGCCGTTCGTTGTCATCCAATCTTTGAGCACGCGGCTTCCCGCCAGCGACTCCGCTTGCGTTCCCTCCGTAACGAAGTTCGGCATCTTCCGAATGTTGTCCCAGAGGTAGCCGGTCTCCTGCACGAACGGTCCGGACATCGGCGCGAGAGCGGCCCAATACTCTGAATATTTCGCGGCGATGTACCAAGTGCCAGCGCTGCCCATCGAGTGCCCAGTCAAGAACATGGCCGTGCGATCGATCGGATATTCGTTGAGCACGAGCTCGAGCACGTTGATCACGTCCTTCTCGCTGAGCTCGTTGGTCGCTTCGGTGTCGGGCGTAATGGCCGCGATCTTCTTGGCCGCTTCTGCAGGTTGACCAAAGACGGCCGGCAGGCGGAGAAAGGTTCCGTACGCGCCCTGGTAGCCGAGCGGTGAGACCAGTACGTAGCCGTGCTGCTGCGCGAGGCTCACCATCTGTTTGTTGTTTTGATCGAGATACGAACTCTCGTCGTTGCCGGCGCCGTGCAAAAACATCACCAGCGGCAGCTTGGCTTTTCCGTCCCAGCTCATGGGAACCACGACCCGGTACGCGACGTCGGCGGCGGCCGCTTTGAAATGATAGGTTCGCTTTTGATCGCCCTTCGCTCGCCACGTCGACGCGCTCGGGTTCGCGAGCGACTGGGCGAGCGCTCGCGACTCACACACCTGAGCTTGTGGGTCCAAGGTGGTCCCAAACGCGATCACGCGCGTATTGCCGTTTGCTGGGCCGCAGCTCGCGGGCGCGCCACCTGCCTGACCGCTCGCGCCGCCCTGCCCCGAGCCGCCTGCCGGGGCTCCCCCCGCGTTCGGTCCGGCGCCCGCGGTGAGCGCAGTACCGCCGCCGCCCCCCGCGCCACCCAGCGATTGATTGCCCGCTTCGCCGAGCGCGCTCACGCCACCGCCACCGCCGACGGTGGCGGGCTGACCCATCGAATTGACACCTCCCACGCCGGCTTGCGCCTCACCCGCGGAACGACCCGCGGCGTTGGCGGCAAAGGAGCCGGCCATCGGGCTTTGCGACGCTTCGCTGCCAGTGCCAGGGCTGGAGCCGGCGCAGCCAGCAATGGTCGCGATCAACGCGGCCAATGCCAACGCTTGCGGAGCTTTCACGTGATGCAATGCTCGGCAGTCGCCGAAAGCCGCTCGAAGCGGTTCAAAAAACGCGAGTGCCGACTTCTGTCACGCGACAACCGGCGCGCGAGCGGCCAATTAATAATCTGACAATCGGTGGTCCTAGCTGACAATACCGCCCTCGTGATGACCAAGTTTCCGATCTTTACCTACGGGCTCGCGCTTTTGCTCCCTGCTTGCAATTCTGCAGGCTCCGCCACCCCGGGTGGCAGCGGAGGAACCCCAGCCACGGGAAGCGCCGGACACACCAGCGCCGGTACGGCCGGAATGGCGGTCAGCATCGGCGGAGCGACTAGCGGAAGCGGCGGCGCACCCAGCGCTAGCGCAGGCCAACCTGCCGGCGGCTCGGGCAACGCCATGGCCGGCTCGGCAGGCAGTGCAGCAGGCTCCGGCGGGGCGGCGGCGGGCGCGGCCGGCTCCAGCGCGGGTGGCAGCGCCGGCTCTGTGGCGGCGGGCGGCGCAGCCGGTGGAAGTTCGACCGCGGTCACGGTTCAGCGCGCAAGCACGCTGCAAACGATCGACGGCTTTGGCCTGAACACGGCCTTGAGCAACCCATCCGTCAACTGGGACACGTTCTACGGCACGGGGACCAACGGCCTCGGCCTGTCTATCGTGCGAGTGGCGATGGACTCCGGCGGCAAGCTCAACGGCGTCATGCCACCTTCGAGTTACAACGCAAAGGTCATCGCCTCACCTTGGACCGCTCCTGGCAATTGCAAAGACAACGGCACCACGACCAAGGGCGGTCACTTGCTCAAGAGTTGTTACGACTCGTGGTCGACGACGATTGCCAATTTTGCGAAGGCCCAAAACCTGTACGCGATTGCGGCCGCAAATGAACCTGATTTTGCCTCCTGTGGCTCGACCATCGGCCCGCCCTGCAACGGCGACTACGATTCGATGGTCTTCACGGCCAATGAAATGGTCGAGTGGGTGAAGGTGTTGGGCCCCAAGCTCAAAGCGTTGAACCCGCCCGTCAAGTTCATCGCCCCAGAGCCATCGGAGTGGATCCATCTTTGGAGCAACATGTCGGCCACCGGCTCGACGGTTTCTGGCCATCCAAACAGTTCGGATCCGCTCAAGTGTGGCTGCTTCGGCAACACCCCCGGCACGACCGGCTGCGCGAGCACCTGCGCCCAGGGCAACGGCTATGACTACGGCCATTTTCTGGCCAAGGACACGACGGCGTGGCCGTTGATCGACATCATTGGAACGCACGAGTACGACACGCAGAAAGCAGAAGCGTGGCCCGCCGACGTCGACGGAGGCAAACGCAGTAAACCGATTTGGGAGACCGAGGTCTCGGGCGTGATGTACTGGCCCGAGCAAGGCGCGTCGACCGACATCAAGAACGGCATCGCGGTCGCCGGTTGGATCCACTCGGCGCTCACGGTCGGTGAGGCTTCGGCCTGGCTCTATTGGTGGTACGAGGCCAGCGGCGACAACGAAGGCTTGCTGATCAAAGGTTCGAGCGCGCTGACGAAGCGTTGCTATACGCTCGGCAATTACAGCAAATTCGTACGGCCGGGGTACACCCGAGTCAACGTCACGGGCGCAGTTCCCACGGATGTCCTGCTCTCGGCTTACACCGGTGAGGACGGCACGGTCGTGGTCGTCGCCATCAACAAGGGGTCAGCCGCAGTGTCAGTCCCGATCGCAATCGCGGGTGGTACGGCAGCGCCGACCATGATGACGCCGTACGTCACCTCGGCGACCGACAGCCTGACCGCAAAGACCGCCGTCGCGGTCAGCGGCGGCGCCTTCACCGCCATGCTCGACAGCATGTCGGTCACCACCTTCGTCGGCAAGTAGCGTTCGGGCGGGGCGGCGTTTCACTCCCCGCTCAGCGGGAAAAGTTTTGCGCCGCCCACACCTTGCCGGACGCGGTGGTGTAAAATCCACACGCCACCTTGGTCACGGTTTTGTCGGTCATGTTGATGAAATGGCCGTGTTCTTCGTAGCAAGTGCCGTTGCACGGATTGGTCGGCGGCGGTCCTTCATCCCACATCTGTTGCATGCACAGGCCGATCACCTGGTTGTTCGATGAATAGCCGGGGCATTCGTTCTGCGAGCCGCTCGGCGTGCAGATTTTGTCAGTGAAGCCGGCGTGAGCGGTGTTCTTGCCGGCGTCGTATTCGGCCATTTGATCCGCGCAGGCTTCACCGTCTTTGCGCCGCGTGAGCGCCGGCAAACAGGCGCACTCAGTAAGGAACTGATTGATGCGATCGACGCAATCTTGATGGAGATCCCCCGTGCTGGGCGGCGGGGTCGGCTTGCACGCAAGGTTCGGCACGCAAGCGCCAGCGCCGGCGCTACCGCCGTTCGAACCTGTAGCGCCGCCGTTCGAGCTGCCGCCAGCGCCGTTCACGCGACCGCCCGCCCCGGCTCCGACACCGCCGCTCGCCGATCCGGCGCGGCCACCGCTGCTGCCGCTCGCGCCGGCCGCCGTATTGCCACCGCTTTCTTGCCCCGCCTTGCCCGCTGCGCCAGTCGTCGTCGCGCTGCCTGCGCTAGCGGGACTGGCACCTGACTGACCCGCTGCGCCGGCGCCACTCGCGCTCGAGCCGCCGCGCCCGCCTGAGCCGTCCGCTGGACCGGGATGACTCGAGCCATCCTCCGAACCCGAGCATCCGAAGGCGAAGCCGAGCGTAACTGCGAGAAGCCTGACGCGGAAGAGGCGCATGAGCATCAGTCTCCGCGCGCGACCGCGGAAGATCAAGACCTGCCTGCGAGGAAGAGCGCAGCCCTGCCTTAGTTTTTCTTGATATAGAGTTTGCAGTCAGGGATCGGCGCGCCGTCCGTCGCGCTGGTGCAAGTACCAGCGCCCTGCAGCGGCGGGTACGCGGCAAGGCCCTTCGCGAATTGAAGCGTCAGCAGCGAACCGCTCAAGTCATATACTCCGCTCAGGCTATCCCCGACCGGCAAATAAGAGCCGGTGCCTGAACTGAACGACAATTGAAAATGGTGCAGCTCGTTGTCGTAAGACTTGATGGTAAAGCTCGACGCCCAGGCTCCCGCGACGTCGGTAAATCCCATGCTTCCGTCGCTGATCGCCAAGTCATGGGGCGCATCCGAAGGTCCCAAATAAATCCACGGGCCGTCCAGCTCGAACGGTTTGGTCGGGGGGGGCGCCGCCGTAGTATCCGACGAGCAGCCGGCAAGTGCCACCGTTGCTACGGTGAGCAGCGTGGCCAGACAAGAGATCCTCATTGCGTAACACCTAGCATAAATCGGTACAGCTGCTGGAGTGGAACCTGCTTCGTGTCCAACGCTCGGGAGCGGGTGGGAAACGCGTCTGCCTCGCACCCGCTCTCATGCTGTTGGAGAATTATTGCGCGAAGCAGCCCTTGACCATCTCCGACCAAAGCAGGTCGCCCACGTGCTCTCCGCCCGATTGGGTGGGATGGAGGCCGTCAGTGGTGTCACCCGTCTTCCACACCGGCCTCAGATCCACGAAATGGCAGCGAGGTGCGGTCGAACCTTCACAGGTGGTCTGCATGGCCGGCATGGTGCCGTCGAGGCAAGACTTCAACGACGCGTTCGAACCGGGCGGGGCTCCGGGTTCTGGATAGCGCGTGTAGATGACATCCTGAACGCCGGCGGTGGCCATCTTGCCGAGCAGCGTCTTGAACGTGCTGGCGCAGGTGGGGCACGAGGAGCCAGAAAGGCAGTCGATACCGCCGCCGTCCATGATCACGAACTTGACCGATGCGTTCCCTTTCGTCGCTTCGGTCCATTCCGTCGTGGCGATGTAGTTCATATTCTGGCCGCTGACGGCCACGTTCCGGTAGGTCTCGCTCGCGCCGAGAGAGCCGGCCTTTCGAGCATCGTCTTGGATCCGGTTCTGAATGTATTGCGGCGCGATGGCGTAGAACGACTCGCCCATGATCACGACCTCGGCTGGCTTGATCAAGCCCTTCTGACAGGTACCGGTGGACATGCCCCCAGCGCCACTGCC
>Ga0247780_1001824_pt1 | contig 10054 bp, 8 predicted proteins | sample UWRJL079202R5_FD_179927 | JGI IMG/M metagenome (GOLD analysis project Ga0247780, IMG submission 179927) | Plant litter microbial communities from Arlington Agricultural Research Station in Wisconsin, United States - UWRJ-L079-202R-5 | ecosystem: Environmental > Terrestrial > Plant litter >... | reverse complement strand
CCGGCGCCCCTTCCCCCCGTCCGAGCAAGCAGCACGGCCCAAACCACACCGTTTTAAAGATCCCGCCCTACCGGCACACTCTTCCCTCCCTTCTTTCTTCATTCCAACCCCACCCCGATCTCGAATTCTAAGCCGAGATCCTCCTACCCGTCCGGCCAAGTAGCGCGGCTCGAACCACACCGTCTTGAAGATCGGGCCGCCTCGCCTTTATTTTCCCACTCCCACACCCCAGATCCCTCCACACCAACTACATCTCACCTTCGCCTACCCACCATGCCGAAGCCACGCCAACCCAAGACCTCCACCGGGAGAAAGTCCAGGCCCAGGAGGTACGTCCAACCCCCCCCCTCCTCCGCTTCCTCAACAATACCAGACTAACCGCATACGTTATTCACCAGCACCACCAAAGACATGACCAAAGACAACTCCTTCGCCATGGACTGCTACCTCGCCGCTCCGCTTCGGGACTTTGAGCGACTCGCTCTCGACACATCGATGATGGCAGAGGAGGAAGTCGAGCAGTATAAGGAGGAGGAGACGAAGAGTTACCTAGACGAGTGGAATGAGGAGTGGAAGAAGGCGAGTTTGGGGGAGCGAGGGAAGTAACGGTTCTGTTATCTCATAATACGGAAGGTTTTGGTGGGGTTCACTTTCGTCTGTTGAACCTGCTGGGAATGTTCCGTCGCTGTTTTTCAGGCGGAGATACCCAGTCACGGTCTTTGAAATTTCCAGTGCTGAGTCAAGAGCTACTCGTTTTTTGTTGTTCTCTTTCCCGTTATTCGCGATTGTGTTCATCCCTCCGTTATGAACCTCTATCATGAACGGCAAATGTGGGCAAGGGCCTTTATTCTCTATTATCTACCAGCTCTCTCCTAACATCTATTACTCACCACCTCCTAAGAAGCCGTCTAACCTCCTTATTCTGACTTGGCGGTATTTTCCCGCCCATAACCTCCCTTATGATAACCAGATCCCCCTTTCCCGTGACTGGATGTACCTCCAGCCTATACAGACACTCCCCCAGTGAATTCTTCACTATCTTAATCCACCGCTCCAGATTGCCCTTACCGTTGCTTACCCGCATTAGACATACCCGTCCCAGTCTGCCTTTAAGATAACTGCCGTTAAAATCTTACTACCATATTCTAACCTTTAATATCTAATCCGGTAAAGGTAATTGCTGTTTTGTGAGACGAATCTTGGATCACAAAATTTCCATTTTCGTACCTCGCCCACGTGACATTGCTCACCAGGCTCAGGTCCGGCTCAGGAGTCACTACACCGGGCCGTCGCGGTTCGAGGCAGCAAAGCACATCTGACCAATAGATCAGGGGTCTGGTACATACAGAGTATTTTGGTTTGATGCTGGCCCGCTGGACGTCCGTTCGACTGGGATTATTCCCCTCCTACTAACTCAGATGAGGAAGGTAGCTTGCCCAGTTTGGCATCTCAAAGACAGACGCGGGGAGGCGGCGGATGCTAATAATACATTCGACGACGAGGTAGACTTTTGCCACGATGTAAAGAATTGTACCCCCGTGTATAGCTACAATTAACGCAACCTTTAGAAAGAACAACATGACTTTGCGAAGGTCGATGTCTGGGTACCTTAAAAGTTTTCGTATCCAGGAACTGCCGAAGTGTCGGTGAAAGTTGTGTCAAAGTAATTTTTCGAACTTCGCCAAAGTATCGAACAGCCTTTCAAGACATTGACGCAGCTCAACATTACCACCATCTTTAATGATGAAGCAGCACGAAAGAAGCTGGGCAACGGCACCGTAGACGGCAATGGTGACTCCAGAAAGGCGCCAGAGGAACGCCTCTTCCACAGTCCGAACTGGGGGGCTCCACGCGAGAAAGTGCAGGGCACCGTAGGCTAGACCGGCGATGAACAGACCAAGGGGGATGGTGGATGCAAAACTGGTATTGTCGTACTTGGATGGCGAGATGGGCCAGTTTCGGCTCCGATCGAGAACCCAATAACTATCAATATATCCGATTGAGTATTTGTCGGCTAGATCAGGATACTTGGTATAGCACTCTTTGGCCAATCGGAGGCGTCGTACGTCGGCAGCGGATAACGGCATATATTCGCGCCACAGGCAGAGAATGCCAACGCGCTCTATCCGGACCCGGGCCCGTTGACACTCCAGGACAAAATCATAGAGTCTCTGGCCAGTGTATAGCTTGAACGGCAAGGTTTCCTCTGTAGGTGGGTTGATCTTAAACTGGCAGCGGCCTAAGAGATGGGGATGGTCCCATCGGTGCTTCCGCGGGCTGGGTAGTTTCTACAAGCCGACAAAAACTACCTGTAAAGCTACACACAGATGTAGTTGTGGAGTGAAGTGGATAAATAACAGCTATAAGGGCAACAAATCCTGGACTGTATATAGGTTTACACTTATAAATTTAACCTAGATGGCACCTTTAAAAGGTGTAAAGTGTAAATAGTTATTAGGGGTGATTAGTAAAAGCTAACTGTATAAGAAACCTATATAGCTATCCTTAAAGCTAGATCTTTCCGTACAGTTATAGTTATCACGGCTCGGTTTAACCTTAAATTAGTCCAGAATAACGCAGTTAACGCCTTTATTAAAGTCATCCTTCAAGACACTATCTATATGCAAATGCCTACAGGCTACCGGAGCTTTAGAAAGATTCTGCGGTTAAATAAAGCCTTATACAGCTTACGGCAATCTCCACTACTCTGGTAAAAAGAACTTATAACTACCCTACAGGCTCTGGGATTCTAAGTTATTCTATATAAGCCTTGTATTCTAATTCGGAACGGTATCCTCGTTTTCTTTTATATTAAAGACATTATTTTCAGCTACCGAAAAGAGGATACGGCTACGGCTTAGGCACTGGCATTATAACTGCAGCAAAGTACTAACTAACTGGTGGAAATAACCTATAATAGTTTCTGGGCATTAAGGTTCTAAGAAATAGATCTAAAGGCCTAATTTAGCTTTCCCAAACAGCCTATTTTGGCAGAATTGTCACACTGGCTACTATATAGGCGACCATTAAGGCTAAAATTATAATGGCTATAATAAAACTATTGCTATACAGTGGCAAGGCTAAGCCCCAGTCAGTTACGGCTGTCTAGTAAAAAACTAGATTAGTTCTATACGCTGCCGTAATTATAAGGCTAGATATAGCCTTTGCAGCCTCACAGTTGGTTAGATTTAATACTAATCTTAGCCTAGAACACTACAGAGCAGCCGATTAAGTGCTATACTACCTTCACAACACTCGCAACCTGGCCTTACAGTTAGGGGGTGAAGACGACTTTATTGTGGCTAGCGATGCCTCCTTTACTAATAATACTATGAATCGAAAAAGCTCACAGGCCTATATAATAAAGCTGTTTGGTGGCTTAATAGGCTAGAGGGAAAATAAGCAAGATACTGTTACCACTTTAACTACAGAAGCAGAGCTTCTAGCCCTTGCCTAAGCCACGAAGGAGGGTCTAATTATAAGCTAATTACTTGCCGAATTAACTATTTAACTAAATAAACACTACATTACAATCCAGTGTGATAATAAGTAAACCATTCGGCTAATTATGGCAGAGATAGCCACCATATAAACAAAACTCCGGCACGTGGATATTCATAACTATTGGCTTCGACAGGAAGTAAGTAATAAAATGATAAAAATCAAATTCACACCTTTAAACAGTATGACGGCCGACGGCTTAACTAAAGCCCTGAATTATCCACTCTACTAACGGTTCCTCTAGCAAATAGGGGTTACAGAACTAAAAATAACAAAAAGATAAGCCCCTAGAAGGAATCGAACCCTCGACCTCTCTAACGCGATTACCATTAATTCTAACATATTAGCGATATGCGTCGGAATAATAATAAAAGTAAGAGCGTGGAACGCGCTACCACTACGCCACAGAGGCTGTTAAAAAGAGGACTGTGATTCAGAATAATAAGGTCCAGACCCAAGCCCTGTTGGATCTGAGGGGGTGTGTCAAAAAGAAGGGGGTTCTGGCCAGAGGCCAGAACTGTCAGAAAGAAGAGTCTAGAAACCACCAGAACAATAGATTTGTAACCATTGCCACAGACGCGCAATTGTAGCCGCGCGGCTTGCCACTATTCACAGTTATAAGGAAGGTTCTCTGGCTGAGCCAGAGAGCCGAACAAGCAATACAATCACGCAGTTGCAACCCCTACAATTCCACAGAATCCAGAGTGCCGCGCTTCTAACAGTAGTTCTCCTTGTAGTTTCTTTCCTGTTGCGCCATCGCACCAGTTCACTACTTACTTTAAAGAAACATGGTATTTATAACATTTAAAGAACTTTGTTAAGCTTAAAACTTGCCTATTACTTCCATTCTCAGCTGGTTCCATTTCAGGTCCTATGTAGCCCATTCTACACCTGATGTAACAGCCACTATGTAAGCATAAAAGATGTGCTAAAATCTAGGACCGTGATCTAAGGCTAACATCTAGGCAAGGAAAGAAATAAGCATTTACTAACGTATTTTAGATCATTTGCAGCATTCGCTCATTCCATATACAGTACCATACCTGAAGATCGTATGGATTACGATTTTGTCAAGAGTTTGCGAACTAATTGCACAATGTATGCTGTTGTATTGCTTATGGCCGAACTGGATGCGCTAGGAGGAGAGTGAAGCGGCAGATTAGAACAAGTCTGCTTAAAGAGTATCCGTCTTCATGCTAGCCGAAGTAGTTAGGCATATATGGATACGATGTAGCTAATGGTGATAGCCTTTGGTTTTTATCGCCTGTGTGATTTATAGGCCTTAAGTCATCGACTTCGTTATCAGACAGTTCGTCGAAGAGTCACTTTGTCCATGGGCGTCTGGGTCGCTGCACCGCTCAGCTAAGGTTTTGAGGAGTTAGATAAGTTGGTAGGCGAGCTCTAGTGTATGTCGATGTCTGCCCGGGTTAAGGTTCTGTATGGATAGCTTTTCGCTAAAATCTACTGGCGCGGAGATGCCTTGTCTTCGGAAATCTGACCTAAACCGCATATCAAATCCCAACCAATCGGCCCTGTGGTTTGCGAATTCATCGATTCCGTTTCAGCGCTTCCCGTTCACGCCACGGCTGATCAAGTCCGACAAGATGCAGCAGCAGCAGCAGCACTTTTTTGGTGCGCACAACAGCTGCACGTCCCGTTTCAGAAAAGTGCGAACCCAAAATACGGTGTCGTTGGTTGACCCCTCGCCAGGGTCAGAGGGGGGAAGACCCCTGAGACCTTGAGGGGGCCCGGGCACATAATTTAATTGCTGCCTCTCCCCCAAACCCTCTAACTTGAGAAAATACCTGATCCTGCTCCAGCCGCCGCAACGGGCAGGCTGTGGCCTAAGAACCCGATCTTGTCGCTTCATTCAATGTTACAGGATGCCCGTGGATGTGCCATTTGTTCACAGTGGCGGGCCAAGGCCGAAAGCCGCCTCTCCATTCCTCCCCGGAACTGCAAAACCCGCCGTTTGGCAGCCTGCTGAGGACGATGTAGTCAAAGATGAGCTCGAAGTCGAAGGGTGGCCAATCCAACCAAGAACGCTCTCCAGAACCTCGTCTCAAGCCTTCTGGAACGCAGCGTATGAAGTCCTGGCTTTCACATTGACCTTGCCGTACATCGTTTTGGCCGTGTACATCGCAGTGTACAACAACAGGCTGGTTTCCAACGCAGATATGGTGTATCGCTACATAATACAACAGGGAACGACGGTTGTGAGTACTACCCATAGTCATCTACATCTTGTGTGATCCAACTCAAGCAATTAACCTTCTCTAAACAGCTACGCAACGCCTTCCCCTACGTCTTTGCCTTCACTGTTGGGCAGACTGTGAAGAACTTTGCCGCCTGGAGACTCCAATGCGGGGTCAGCCTGGGCGACCTCGAGCAACTCATGGGCAGCACAACCGTTGGCGGGACCATCACAGTGCATGCCCTCCTCAGGCCCTTCAACGGCCTCGCCATTGGACTTGCCCTCCTCTGGGCATCTTCCCCCCTCGGGAACTACCTTATCCCAAATCTAGGCCGAGAAGTCCAGCAAGCCCTGGTACTGAATACCACCATAAGATACCTAGACACGACACAGGCATCGTTCTTTTACAACCCCGATTTCATACCGGAAATCTCAGCGGGTGGCATCAACGCCCTCTACCAGTCGAGTCTCATCTCCTCCCGGTCCGCGCAGGGCTCAAAGATGGACCAATGGGGAAACGTCAAGATCCCCTACTACAGCCGCTTGAATGCCACCAACAAGATGGCGAATGCCTCGGACTGGAGGCATACCCCCGAGTCGGGGTCCCCCTGGTTTTCCTCCCTACTGGGCATCCCTATCTCCGGGCTAGCGGCGTCAGGCAACACCACATTCACGATAACGACCACCTACCTCGACTTGAACTGTTATAACATCAGCCAGGGCCCTCCCATCGTCGAAGGCGGTGTCGACGAGAACGGCTCCGCCTGGATCTTCGGGCCTGCGGTCCCAACGCTTAACTCCTCCCGCCCTCTGACCTTCTTCCTCGCCATAAACAGATTAGTTCCCGGAGAGTCCGGAGCCCTTGGCACATACGCCAACACCACAGCAGCAGTCCAGCAGCCGGCCCTCCTCTTCCAGTCCATAATATGGGACAATGTGGTAAACCCTACCGACCCCTTCAACGTATCCCGAATCCAATGCCGCCTCACCCAAGAATACATCGACTCAGCAGTCTCCTGCTCCCCCGGCAGCCCCCAATACTGCCGCGTCACAGCTTCACGCCCCAGCTCCGCCACCCACCCCCCCAACAGCATCACAACCCTCGGCCTCCAGTACCAATTCCAGATGATATCTCAGCTGCTGCCTATCGCTACAGGCGAGAGCAGCTACTCCTTCGTGCCCGAATCGACAGCTACAGAACTCTACATCGACAACAGCTCCTTACCGTTCTCCATCTTCGGCCGCGCGCACTTGTACGGCATCCCCAAATCCGACCTCGAAGTCAGGCTGGGCCAGGTGCTGAACACGTATACCCTCGCTGCGCTGGCGCCCTTCGACATGGCGGGGAGTCTCGGGAGTGGAAACGCGAGCGTTGTATCTGTGAAGGGGGAGCAGAGGGTGTGGGAGATTAGGTACCAGGTGGAGTGGACACTCTTCGCCGCGTACATTGCTACGTGGTTGGTGTTCTTCGCTGCCGGTGTTGCGGGGGTTTTGTTGAGGTGGGTGGTCATCGGGCCGGATGTGCTGGGGTATGTGTCGTCGCTGACAAGGGATACTCCCTATGTGAGGGTCACAGAGGGTGGGAGTGCGCTGGCTGGGATAGAAAGGGCGAAGTTGCTGCGGGGGTTGAGGCTGAAGATGGGCGACGTTGGGGAGGGGACTGAGGGGGTGGGGCGTGTGGCCGTGTCGGATGAGAAGGGTGGCGGTGTGAGGCCTCTGACGGAGGAGAGGCTCTACTTGTGATAACTCGGGGAAGACTATCACACGGGAACAAGAGCGTAGAAGTGAACCGTTGAATTGACTATCCGACCCCTACTTGCCGTGCCAAATTCGATGCTAGAAAATTCGCACCTCTGTAAGCCAGCGTATTGTGTACTCCGCCGCATTTTAGTTCCTGCCGTGTATGATGCTGCATGCCGAATCTGGCCGATTTTGAACTGGAAGTGGAACCCTGTTAGAAGAAACAACACAATATACATCCTTTCCACCTCAACTTACAACTTTCATCATGAACATCCAAGGCATCGAGCCATCCGTTTAACCAAAGGTAGAACCGCAAACTCATAACCGACACATGTACCATCCCATCCAACCAAGCCCTAGACCTCCTCGCTGGATAGTAACCACCTTCCCGCTAGCTAGGCCATCCACTTCTTAACAGGTAGTTATATCTGTTCTAAATCAAGCAGAAAATCCGGCCTGGAGGCTACTTCTACTACCCCCTTTCACAACCTCTCCCTCCAGACTCCACCTCAGCCTCGGATGCCCCCCCTTCCCCAAATCCAACACAGCCAGCTCATCTCCCTTCTCCGTAACAGGAATGGACTCCATCCCCCCGGACCATGTCCCAGCCCCAACCCCTTCATGCGCCATCCGCTGCAGCTGAAACGTCTCGTTCGTGCACCAATCCACCTCTTCATACGCCCATCTTCCTTGAAACCGCTGGCTGACGCACGAATTACAAGACGACAGCGTCCATGATGTCACAATGATAAGGCTCCCGATGCAGAAGATGAGAGTGAGGCCGAAGACGCTGAAGGAGAGGTAGGCGGTGGAGTGGATTTTCTAAGCGCAGCGGCGATGTTAGTGAGACTGGATGGGGATCAGGATATCAGACGGGAGTGAAGGGTGGGTGGGTTTTACCTGGCTATTACAAAGCAACGTCTCAACCGTATTATTAGGACCAACCACAAAACGCTCAAGCTCGCGATCACCCGGCCCCGTGGCGGCAAGCACAAACATGGCTTGGAGGTGGGCGAGGCTGGTCATATGCCAGTGCTGCACCTCGAGTTGCCACTGATCGCCTGGCAAGGGGCCTTGAATACCCAAGTAGAGACTGTCGGTGGCTAAAAGGGCCTGCGCCTGGAGGATCTGAACTACCTCCTTTAGTCGCACGGCGGCAGGGCCCGTGAGTGCAGACAGGGCCCAGTCGAACCGATGGCGCGTGGAGTTGTCCGAGTCGTCTGATACCAGTTTAGCGTATAAAAAGTCCAGGGCGTCCTGGATGGCAGCAAGCGGCGAGCATTTGTCTGGGCTCTCAGGCCCATTGCAGAACTGGAACTGTTCCGTGCACGCCATTGGCGACGCAGACGCATCCGGTCCGAAAATCTGCTGATACTGCAAGATTCCGCCTTGGCCCAGCGAGATGTTTCCGGCCGGGGTGGTGGCGCGGAACAGCGGGTCCTCGATTCGACTGCTGAAGAGGACGGTGGTTGGGGCTAGGAATATCAGGTGAACGTCTGCGTCCGGTCTCTGCAGTTCGGGTACGGGAGCAAAGGTAGAGTCGGGGCGTAACGTGCGGTTGTGATAAAAGGCCGCCTCAACGCTAAGGGAGTAGTCGGCAGCAGGCGGGTTGATGCCAGCCTTCGCCGCGTCGTTCACCACATCGTTGGAGAAGGAGCGGGTGAAGTTTTGCGCTGCGGTTCCGGCATATACTCGTGGGCCATAAAAGTATCGGGTGAAGGACCGGGTGCTCGACGTGTTGCTCGTGGTTGTGTATCCCTCGGTGGATATGGGCGCGCAGCGAATCATCTTTCGAAGCCGGAACCGGTCGTTTGGCGGTGCGTTGAGCCCTAGGCCGTTTTTGCTGTCCAGGTATCCGGTTTCGAGCATTAGGTTGGAGGCGTTGCTGCGGCAGATACCGCCGCCAAAGGGACAGCTCGCGTTGGTGACAACCGACGTGCTCAGCGCCCTCTTGACGAAGGTGTCGCAGTCTAGTTCCAGATTCGAGCTTCCCGGTGAGTAGCATTGCACCGCATAGCTTGCTGACCTCTGCAGCATCTTAGATGTGTACGGGACTGTGTAGGCCAGCTGCTCAGATAGCGAAGTGGACGGACCTAGTTGTCCGCATGCGGGATTTGCCAGCAACACCTCGCCTGTCGACGAGACAGCCGATGAGAAGCCCGTGGCGACGACCCAGCCGGCGATGCACAGGACGGTGAAGCCCAGCAGCGTCGTGGTCTTAGACAAGGCCTTGGGGTCGATGCGGCGCCATGCCCAGCTGAGGCAGGAAAGGGTCCAGAATCAGGCGCCGGCGTTGGCAGCATTGGGGAGGACAGCCTGGTGCTGTTGGTGCAGGGCATCGCGTTTGGTGCGCGACGAGTAGGCAAAGACGTGGAGGAGAAGGCAGGCAATGCGCCAGAAGCGAGCGCCGACAAGGGAGACGAAGAAGGCGACGAAGGCGATGAGCAGGCTGCCCTGGCTCTGGGGAAGCGTGAGGGTTGCGCCGAACATGGGACCGTGGGACTAGTTGGTCTAGAATCCGGTGTGGACGCCGCCCGAGTTGGCAGTGGCTGTGTTCATGGCCGGCCAAAAAAAAACCCCAAAAAACAATGCTCGATGAGGAGCACGGGTTTACAT
>Ga0247780_1001822_pt1 | contig 10076 bp, 11 predicted proteins | sample UWRJL079202R5_FD_179927 | JGI IMG/M metagenome (GOLD analysis project Ga0247780, IMG submission 179927) | Plant litter microbial communities from Arlington Agricultural Research Station in Wisconsin, United States - UWRJ-L079-202R-5 | ecosystem: Environmental > Terrestrial > Plant litter >... | reverse complement strand
GGCCTTGCTACAGGCGCGCCGACGGGAAACCTTTCCACATGGACTGGTACATAAACCCGAGTCCGCCTGCAATCCCGACACAGCGAAACACCCTCGGACCTCCCTCAACCAAACAGAGCCCCCCCCAAACCAATCACTCAGGCCCAGAAACAATGCACAATCCAGCTGTCCCCTCCAACTTGCGCCACGTACAAATCAGCAGCCCCACGGCCGGATCCAGGGGTCGCGACGCGAGCATGTTCGTCCAGGCCTGCCGCAAGGGGTTCAAAACACCGAACTTGAAGCGTAGCAAGAGGGCCAAGGCTGCATCTAAATGGCGACGCCCCGGACCGAAGTCTGACGACGTTAGCACGGATGATGCCACTCCCGAAAATGAAGGGATGGGCGAGGTCAGAAGGGGCCACCGCGCCGCGCAAGACCGACAAAGAGTCTCGAGGTGAAAATAGAGTATGATGATGAGGAGGGTGTTTGAGCTGGTGTCGATGGCGAGCGTCTTCTGCGAACGTTTTGGGCGGGTAAATATGTATAGTAGGCACGAAGAAATTGCTTTCTTGTTGACAAACGGGCAAATCTTGCCGTTGTCGTTTTTTGAGGGGGAGTTTCGGGAAGCCAGTGTATGGTACCTACCTACTCACAGAGGCACCGAGGTACATTGATCTTGGGGAAGTTGGAACAGGGGAGAACCCTTCAATCCGGACTTGTGACGGAATCATACACCCCCCTAATCATGTGATATTCCCCCAAAAGCGACACGTGCAAAAACTTTAGGTCTAAGCCTATGCCGTGCCACGTGAGGGCCTGAGAGGCTAAGGGGTAGCAACAAGTTGCTCAGCCAAATGACCTAAAACCAGTCAGCTGCTGCAGGGATTGCGTGGTAGAGGTAAGTTACGTAGGTACCTTAGTCGTTACCGCCAGGATCTAGCCCTACGCAACACACCTCTCCAGCTCGCTGACAACCTGTCTCTCAAACGCACGCACCAGCGACGCCTCCCCTCCACCCCCTACTCCCCCGTCCGCCCTAGCATCAACATCATCAAATCCCACCCCTTCCCTTGGCGCTCTGTCAAAGTCATTCCACAGACACCGCCTCGTCGCCTCCCAGTATATCACCCCCATCTTGGGCAGTAACCTGTCACAATACTTCCCCTTTACCTGCTCGCGAAAGTCCTCGTCGGACTGGCACCGTTGCCGCACAAACGGCAGGGATTCCCACAGTCCAATTTCCAAGAGCACGAGGCCGAAGGAGTAGATGTCGTACTCGGGCTTGAAACAAGGCCGCGGTGAGGATGACGGCTCTGCTGGAAGTGATGCGGGGTGGCTGCTGAGGCGGATGAGTTCTTGTGTGAGCGTGTATCCACGCGTGGAGATGGACAGGCTCTGTGACAGTTCGGAGGGGTGGCTCGAGCGGGAGAGGTGCCAGCCCATGAGGAATAGATCGGGAGGGTTTGGGGGACGGTTGTTGAATGCGGTTTGGGGGTGATCTTTGTCTTTCGGGCGAGCAATGTCTTTGTTTTGTGCCCCTGGTTCGGGCTGCCGGAGGGTGTCTTTGAAGTAGACCAGGTTATCACTCCTGATCGACTTGTATAGCTAGTTGACGGACTGCAAGCTGTAAATAGCCATTGACAGTGCTTTGGCCATGGCGAATCTATGGCCAAGTGGTAGAGGTGATTGCCGCTCGACGAGATCGAGCAGGGACTTTTCTTGGACGGTGGTGCCTGCTTTTCCGGGAATCTCGAACACGAGCCCAATCCGGGAATTCTTCGAATCCATCACGATGCCTTTTGACGGCAACGTTTGAAACTTGCGGTAAATTCCGTCATTGTTGAGCAGGCGCACTAGGTTGCCGCGGCGTGAGAAGTGGTCGAGGTTGATTGACTTGGCGTAGTGTGTCCATTCGACGAGAACTGGACGTTTGGCCAACGATGAGACAGCCCGCGACGGGCCAAACTCCAGCGAGCCGCTGTCAAAGTCGTCGACGTCCAAAAGGCAGGAAGATGGAGTCTTGTGAACTCCCGATGCGTGGTTTCCCGATAACTTTTGAATTTCTCCCAGGTTTTCTTGTGGGTTGTCCAGCTGGTCTTCTTCCTCTGTAATGGTCTGTAATTTCTTTGCTAACGCTGCCATGGTGTGAACTTCGCGATCCCCTGGGAGGAGATCCGCGGCATCCCCAACGTCCAGTCCAGGCGTACGTATCATGTCGACCTGGACGCGACGACGAAGTTTCGCCTTTGCGTCGTCAGCGAGAAAGGTGCTGAGACACTCGTTGATGGTGATGATATCTTCCAAAAGGCTCTTGAACTCCTTTCTGTCCAAAAGAACCCATTTAGTGCTCGAGAGCAAACCAGATCCCCTCGTTGCAAGGCTTGATGTCGATGGGCTAGTGGGCTGAAAGGGGGATGTCGGCGGACTCAATAGAGGCCCGGGACTGGGTGGCTTTCTGCTGCGGAAGAGCCGCTTGATTGAGCGACGGCGGCGAGGTTGGAGTTCGGTATTGAGGTCGTTGTAAGCGGGCGCTATCTTCAACCGAGCTTTGCGGAAGCTCTGTTCCATATCTTGCAGGGCCTGGATGATCATCCCTGCCATGCGCTCGTTGTCGAACCGCAGCAGCTTTTGCAGCTGATGCTCGAACTCCCCGATGTCGCGAGACGCCTGCCACCCGTTGGGGTCTCTTTTGGTGGCGGCAATCATGTTTTGGACGCCGAGGATATCGCACCATTCTCGGAATTTGACGGCTTCCGCTTCAAGCTTGAAACCAAGCGTCCGGTAGGATTCAGGCGTGTTGTTTTTGAACTCTTGGAAGACTGACAAAGATCCCGTCGCAAATGAGAGGAATTGCAGAGTGCCGGCGGCGATTCCGATCGCCTCAGCCATGCTCGTCGTTGCTGAAAACCTTTCATGGAGGTCGAGTTGACTTGATGTTCAGTGCAACCCGTACTTCCAGGGAGGTAGGTACACTACAGGTAGGTCACGGTAGGTACCTACTTCGAAGAGTGGGCGGGGGGAGGGAGCTCTGGATGGGTGAACGAAGCAAAACATGCGCGAAATTGTTCTCCGAAACCAAGTGTAGCACCAATTCTCTTGCGGTTAGTTATGTTTCTATCTTTGGGGCCGATGGCGTTTTGTTCCTCACTCGATGCCAATGATAAAGTGAAGCTACACTGTTGCACAACGAAAACATGATGCCAGGGTTGGGTGGTGTCATGGTCGCTCTGTGGCCTGTGCCCGTGTACTGTGGGGGGCGCTGTGTGGAAAACAGGGTTTGTTGTCCTTGTGCGGGGGTGTTTGATTGGCTGGAATATATGTGAGGTGGAAAAACATATCACAGCTGGGCTTGATGAGAGAAGGCAACTGCGCTTGTGGCGCCTCTCACCACCCCGCCCGTGGTGCTTCGTGCCTGCATTGGTATTGGCTGTGTCGAAGAGACTGCCTAGTTCGCAAAAGATTGCTTTGCAATTTCCTGTCCCCCTCTCCCGAAAAGGCTCCTGTGTGAATTCTTCTCCACGCAACCAACCTGCTTGGTTCCCTCCGCATGGTCACATCAGTGTCCCAACCCAACGGCGTATCACTCTGCCGAAAGTTTGTTTTGGCAGAGACTAACGTTAGTAGTACCTTCCAGTGAGATTGACTGGAACCTGCACGACTCTTTTGAGACACCGATGTCTCGAGCAAGGCGGCACTCTGGTTCTAGGGGGGGCGGTTCCGGTGGGCTGCCCTCCCTCAAGCGATGGGCCGGCGAAGTTGGATTTCAAGACGAGTCCAAGTCCCTGACGAGGCAGCGGATGAACATGAGCCGACTTCGCAGGGAGCCTAAGAAACACTATGGCCACAATCAGAGGGAGCCGGACTTCCTGGATCTTATCACTCTTGTGTGCGAGATTTATCACAGCTACCATGGCAACCTCATCCCCATGCAGCAATTCAACAGAACATAGGAGCTCGAAGAGAACGCTGGCCACGCATGTATCGTCACCACCCGTTCCATCACGTCGCCGCATCAGTCGCCCTCCGACAGGGGTGAAAGTAAGGTATCTGAGGAGAAGGTGATTGTCAAGCGGACAAAAAAGCCCATCTTCGGAACCGAAAGCTCAGCTATCCACACGCTTATCAACGAACTTCGGATCCGTTCACATCCCCCCCTGCGGGGCCACCCAAACATCGTCGACCTCAAGGGTACTGCATGGGACTTTGAAAATAGCGATGAGGGCGAACCGATACATCTGCTGGTGGAGGAGTTTGCTCCGCACCGAGCGCTCGACACGTTCTGGGGAGTCAGAGATCTCGTCCGGATGCCTCTCCTTGTCAAGGCAAACCTTTGCAGAGATGTCGCCGAAGATATCAACGCGTTGCACGATTGTGGTATTGCACATGGGGATATCAAACCTGGGAACGTACTCATCTTCCCCAACTCTAAGTCCACTATGGGCGACAAGGGACGACGCTTTACCGCCAAGCTCACTGACTTTGGCCACTCTGTGTGCGAATTCACGAAAGACCCAACATTGCCCATCTGGACGCCGACGTGGTCGGCCCCAGAAGCCAATCCAGATGTTCCCGAGGGCGTGTGTGCACAAATCCAATCATTTGAGGATATCACGGCAACGGACGTGTATTCTTATGGTCTGGTTGCCGTTTCTATCATCCTTGGGACTGCGGTTGTGGGCGGGAAGTTCCCCGAGCTCGCAGATACCGCCGCGGTTTCCGTCATGAAACTGGACGACTCGATGCTGGACCACATCATGGAAGTCGTGATCCGAGAAGACAGGACGCACCCGGATTCAGATTTCGATCTTGGGTTTATCAGAGTCCTGTTACGGCGCTGCCTGAGGAAGCAACCGTCCGAACGGAGTATGTTGAGTTGCATAGAGATCCTCAAGGGGTACGTAGCTATACACCGCGTTGAATTCTTCGTCTTTGCATTTTAGGGCCAGGTGCCACCTCTGACAACTTGCGCAGATACGAGGACTCTTGCTTGCCGCAGAAGAGCGACCACTTTTTCTGGGAGGCTAGGTTTATACCCGGATAGATCGAAGCCCAGTCGGCCACACAACCGGTTTGTCTACCCTTCGGATCACATCGTCAGCTTCACCGCCGCTGACAGGCAGTCCACCACACAGCCCTTTGTTGGATACCGAACCATGCACAAATGCAGCCACCGAGTCAAAAGCAAAACTGTCGCGGAATTGCTGAAGATTCCGCTTATACGCTCCGATAAGCGGCGGGCAACTTGCGCTTTGGAGCTTTGTATCTGCTATTTCAGCGGGTTTTGGTGTGGAAAAGGACTGGACGGAATCCCGTCATTGGCTTACCGAGGCCTCGGTGATGGGTGTGACTACCGCCCAGGATATCTACGTCCGGCTTCATGACGCCATGGGCTACGACCCCATGGATACTCTGGTGACCTTCAGGTCAAGGTTGGCTGACGGCGCCGAGATGCAACCCTATAGAAGAGAAGACGCCACTGGTTTGGTGTGTGAGTAGTTGGGTCATGCTGTTTCACCACCCTAAAATCGACGTCACCTATGCTTATAGTCATGTGACTCGTCGTCACGTTTGATCAGTCCAGATCAGCCTCAGCTCAGCTTCGGCTGATATCTATTAAACAGCACAGCCTTTCGAGAAGGTGCAGTTTTAGCCGAAGGGCCCAGAATTGGGACATTCGCACCCGCAATAGAGACCACTCAGAACTTCATGGACAATTCTTCCAGACCATATATCTATCACTAGTCGTTAATACTGGGTGTTGAGAATTGGGCGTATTTATAGCGCAAGACCTGTAATTACAGGGGGTCAGCAGTCACTGTAAGTCACCGGGGAACTATCACGAGGATCACAATACTGGTACTGTGGGGGTAGTTGTGCTTTCCTACCACCTGTATACTCTACCGGATGTAGTCAGAGACTCGCACGCCAGTCGGAGCTCGTTTGTTGAGAGTCGAGTTCCGAGGCACGATTTACTATGAGAAATTTTAAAAATTGGCTCCCCGCCATACAACACCTTTACTCCGTTGCACAACAACTAAAATTCCAACTCCTCCTTTCCAAAGATGCAATGAACACAAAGGTGCAGGATGCCAAAAGGGTGCAGGTGTAAGGAATGGCAGGACGCCTGATCAAGGTGGTCACAATGGGGGGCGAGCAAAACTTGGCAAAGGTGTAAGGTTTCTCTCAACCTGGCCTGAGACAGGAGGTGGGCGAGGGCCGTGGTTTAAGTACACCGTGAGCCAGAGTGAGCCAAGGGTCGTGTGCTGTGTGGTAGCTTGGGTGGGTTCAGGGGTCGTGTGCTGTGTGATGTCCCACCTAAAGCAAGTTGGTCAGGGTTAGGGTTGTTTGGGGATGATAGAGTTTGTAGAGTGTTATAGTACGAAATGGGTACGTGTGCAAAGCCTGGCAGTGCAAGGGCCAATTCTAATTAGTCCTTAATCTAGTTCTTTTTTTTTCCAGCTAGCACCAGCTAGGTTCAGTCCGTGTTTGCTGCGGTTTCTGTGGTTGAGTGGTGCTTACGTGATGTGGCTGCAGCGCTTGGTGTTTTTATGACTCTTGGCGAAGTTTGCTTCGGCTTTGCGTGCGGCTCTGCTTCCTGCGCAACGTCGCAATTACAACACCAGGAGCTGGTCAAACGCCGCATATGGGCCATAAAATGCACGACTCTGTCCTATTCTACTTTTAGGATCCTTTGTAATTTCTTCACGCCAAATCCATAAATCCTTTCTTCTGTGTTTATTTTTCTCCGTTTGCATTGTGCAACCATGCTTCACTCTCCTCTTCATCGACAAGATCACACCGAGCAGAAGCTAGGGTACAAGTCCTCACTCAATACATTAAACACATTCTTACAATCAGTGGTGGTGAATATTGAAGACCTTAGTCTAGACGACGACAAAACTACTGCACTTGGAACTACGGAATTGGGCATCCCTCAACATGCTCTGCTGGATTCACCGCCCTCTGGGCACAGCACTGGTGAGAGTTGCGATACGGGTTCGTGGTCTATTCCCCGCGCTTCCGATACAGAGACGACATCCGAGAAATCTGAACCCAATCGCCGATACTACATTGAGACTCGGTCGACTTCAGGATTCTTTGAAGCAGCGAGCTACACCGAGGGCGAACATTCAGTAACCAGCCGCGTCGCTGTTTGGCTCCAGCAGTTGCCAAGCACAGTCATCAAAAATGGTGCTGGGAACCAGGGTGAGGCATCAACTGGTGCACAAGCCTCAGAACTGAACACTGCCAGGACAGGTGGTTCTGAACTGCCAGTGGGGGTCTTACAGCCTTCGCATCTACCTGAGTCAGCAAGGAAGACAGACGATGGCGATTCGTCCAGTGAAGATTCACCGCAGCAAGAAGAATCAGAGACTTCCTTGGAACACGCCTCACGCTTCGCTTGTCCTTTCTTCAAACGCGACCCGCAGAAATATATGGCACATAGGGCCTGTCCAGGCCCTGGATGGATAACAGTCCATCGCGTCAAGTATGCGTTCCTTTTCATGACGTATGTATGGTGTTGGTAATTGCTGACTTGGCTGGGAAAGGGAGCACCTATTTCGCAAACACCAGTTACCCAACTTCCACTGTGCTCGCTGTTTCCACGAATTTCCCTGCTACGAAGAGCTCACTGCCCATCTCAGAGAGGAAAATCTCTGTGAACGCCGTGACGGGCTAATCCTGGAGGGCATCAGTCCGACACAACTGCAAGATTTGAAGAAGCGAAAGAGGAATGACCCGAGGGCGGAAGCTGAGAAGTGGATTGATATGTATCATGTCATCTTCCCGGACACTGATCCAGCGTTGACACCATCTCCCTGTAAGTGGGGCATTCGCGACATTCAACTTTTCAAGCAACCACTGACGGCGCTTCTTCAGATTATGAGCATGTTGTCGGAGGAAACCGCAAGTTAGATGTGTTGCCTGGATCCAAAGAAGAAGTACTATTCGCCTTGCAAGACTTCACGACCGACCGCAACCGCAATCTATCCTTTCAAAAGGAGCTGCAAAAGAGGGTTGAGCATGAACTTGGTATTCATGATCCTGGGCAACAACAGCGCGTGATTGACTTCACCTTTGATGTTCAAAAACAACTGCTGCAGGAGTTCCGGGAACGAGAGCACCTTCCGCAAGCCAACCACAGCCAATACGATGACGAAGCGAACTTATTTTCGACTGAGATGCCCTGTTCCCCAGCATGGAATGATACCGCAATCGTACTTCCAGAATGGGACCCTATGTGGGGGTCCTGGGGTTTCGATATCGACAACGAAGATATGGGCGCCAATACAACCATGTCACCGCCTTGCCACCCAGGATCCGTTGGAATCTCAAGCTACGCTGCGCAAGATATGCAGATCAACCACCCTGATCTCATACCCTCAGGACATGGAAGCCATGAGGGAATCCGAGAGGGACAGGCGATTCACGTGCCGGGCTTCGATGCCCCTCTGTCTCGTATAATCCCCCCTCCAAGATCAGGTCTGCCGCCTCTGCAACTAGATTTCGAAACTCCGGTTGCAAATTTCACACCTGCTTCATGGCCCTCACCCCCGGTTTCTACTGGTGGCGGAGCCGGATCGTTTCGGGCTTCACCCCAGTCACATGGCGTCTCTCCATGCACAACGCCGCCAATAGTGAGCCCTGGCAGCATGTCTGGTTTGAGGATCTACTCTTCGTACTATGCCAGCAGCAAGCCAGCCACACCAAGGCGTTTATCTGGTTATGCCTCTTCTATGGGAAGCGCGGACTCGGCTAGTGCACAACGTGGGGGTGGTGTTTCGGCCTTCAAGCTCGACAGACTTATGCCCGCAGATCCGAAGTACAACTGTAGTTATCCAGGTTGCACATCGGGCCCATTCAGTACACAGTACCTTCTTAGTTCTCATGCCAACATCCACTCGTCTTCACGGCCATACTTTTGCCCTGTGAAGGGTTGTCCTCGTGGTGAGGGTGGTAAAGGCTTCAAGCGGAAAAACGAGATGATCCGTCACGGACTAGTTCACGACTCCCCAGGGTATACATGCCCATTCTGTCCTGATTGCGAGCATAAATATCCGAGGCCGGATAATTTGATGAGGTTCGTAACTGCACCGTCGGTCCTCTCCTACACTGAGGCTTAGCGGGCGCTAACTTGGTGACCTCACCGTGATAGACATGTTCGTGTTTATCACCTCGAAAAAGATAAGGATGACCCAGTTCTTCTTAAAGCGTTGCAGCAGCCGCTAGATGGCCTTAGTCGCGGTCGGCGTAGGAGAGGTATTAACGCATGAAGCTAGGCCTCGGGCCGATGATATATAAGGCAGGTGCTGCTATCTCATATCAACTGGTCTGAAAGTTTCTTCATTCAGAACAGTTAAAAGCTTGTGATGATGAAGGAAACCTTAGGTAGAGGACGGCCGTCAGTCGTTGAGTGGGCATGCATGGTGGCGATTGGGGTTCGTCATCTGTACACGTGTATTGCAACCGAAATCCCCCGTGTCTCTCAATAATTATACCGAGTGGAGATGAGGGCGAAACCAAAAAGTCTCGGGGAATTATGGCATGTTCTTTCGCTCAGATGGAGGGGCTCAGATGGCTCTCTCAAATATCGGTCTGAGAGGCGTTCTGCAAACCTCCGAATAGCTTAGTGTGACAAGGGGCAACCACAGGGAGCTTGTGCGTGCGGGTTGGAACAGATTTTGGCCCTGTGGGCGACAAAACAAATATATTCTCAACACAATAATTGACCATGGCCTCGAAGGTCCTTGCCCTTCGAGATACAATTTGGGTCTGATGAGCTATCTAATACTGAGGTCCTCCGGGGACCGAAGTTCTCCGCCATTCCGTAGCTTCTGAATGATGATCCTCAGGCGCTCGTTAGAGTAACCTTCCTGGCCATTGTGGCCTGATTCTTCTCAACGCAAATCAAGGTTCGTAGGGCCTAACCTTGATAATATCCCTCCGAAATCATCACGATTCGGTGAGTGTGAGGGGCCGAGTAAGGTGGATACCGTTACTTGGTGACTGAATCGATTATGGTTTCTATGAAGAAGAAGATCAAGAGTAGATACAGGAGCTGCGCGGAGCGCAGCTATATAGGCGGAGACCCG
>Ga0247780_1001821_pt1 | contig 10077 bp, 10 predicted proteins | sample UWRJL079202R5_FD_179927 | JGI IMG/M metagenome (GOLD analysis project Ga0247780, IMG submission 179927) | Plant litter microbial communities from Arlington Agricultural Research Station in Wisconsin, United States - UWRJ-L079-202R-5 | ecosystem: Environmental > Terrestrial > Plant litter >... | reverse complement strand
TTCGGGGCGATCGTGGCCGTGGTCTGCTGTTACAAAGGCATGACCGCCTCCGGCGGCGCCGCCGGGGTCGGCCGCGCCGTCAACCAGGCCGTGGTCATCTCCTTCATGGGCGTCTTCGCCTTCAACTACGTCTTCACCCAGACGCTGCTGGCCACCAACCCGGAGCTGCAGACGATCCGATGAACGCCTGGCTCGAGGTCCCGCGCGGCTGGCTCGACTCCTTCGGGGAGATCGCCCGCTTCGGCTCCCGCGTCGCCGGCCTCGTCTACTCCGGCCGCGTCTTCCGCTTCTTCGGCGAGAGCCTGCGCCAGGCCGGGATCCTGATCCTCGGCTCCGCCCTGATCATCTGGGGCCTGGTCTTCACCCTCGGTTTGCAGTGCGGGATCGAGGGCGCCTACCTGCTGCGGGCCCAGGGCGCCCCCGCCTACGCCGGCGTCTTCTCCGCCTGGTGCGACCTGCGCGAGATCATGCCCTACGCCTTCGGCTACATGCTCGCGGCCAAGGTCGGGACCGGGATCGTCGCCGAGCTCGGGGCGATGCGGATCTCCGACGAGATCGACGCGCTCGAGGTGATGGGCGTTCCGCCCGTCACCTTCCTCTGCGCCACCCGCCTGCTCGCCGCCTGGATCTCCTTCCCGTTCATGTACCTGGTCGGGATCGGGATCATGTACCTGGCCAGCTACCTCGCGGTCGTCGAGCAGATCGGCGACGTCTCCTCCGGCGGCTACCTCCTGATCTTCTGGATGTTCCAGAACCCCCCCGACCTGTTCTTCAGCCTGATCAAGGGCATGGTCATGGCGACGGCGATCGTGATGGTCGGCTGTTACTACGGCTACACGGCCTCGGGCGGGCCGGTCGGGGTGGGGACCGCGACGGCGAAATCGATGGTCCTCAACATCGTCTTAGTCCACATCATCGGGATGCTTGGGACCCTGGTCTTCTGGGGAGCCAACCCGAGGGCGCCGATAGGAGGCTGACCTTGCAGCACGACGAGGAAAATCGCATCGAAGAGGACGAGCGGCGCCGGGAAGAAGAGGAGCTGCAGGACGAGGCCGCGTCGAGCGCGGAAGCCCGGCCGGCGATCGCCCCCGAACCGGTCTCGTCTCATTCCGGGGAGCCGTATGTGAGCGAGGACGGCGCCGTGATGGGCCGCGACTTCGTCATCCCCGGCGTCGACCCCCGCGAGGACGATCCCTACCGCTTCCATACCGGGCGCAAGCAGGACCACGGCGGCGAGGACGCGATCGAGATCATCGACCTGGTCAAACAGTTCGGCCGCGCCCGGATCCTCAACGGCCTCAACCTCGGCCTGCCCGAGGACCAGGTCTCGATGGTGCTCGGCCCCTCCGGAACCGGCAAGAGCGTGCTGATCAAGCACATCGTCGGCCTGCTCTACCCCGACTCCGGCGACGTCCTGGTGCACGGCGAGTCGATCCCCAACATGACCGACGACGAACTCTTCGACGTCCGCAAAAAGTTCGGCCTGCTGTTCCAGGACGGTGCCCTCTTCGGCTCGATGAACATCTACGACAACACCGCGTTTCCGCTGCGCCAGCACACCGACAAAGGCGAGGAGGAGATCGGCGAGATCGTCAACCGCCGACTCCGCGAGGTGGGCCTGACCGAGGCCACCTACAAGATGCCGAACGAGCTCTCGGGCGGGATGCGCAAGCGCGCCGGCTTCGCCCGGGCGCTGGTGCTCGAACCGGCGATCGTGATGTTCGACGAGCCCGACTCGGGCCTCGACCCGGTGCGAACGGCGCTGCTCTGCGAGCTGATCCGCGAGGTCCACGCCGAGAACGGCGGCTGCTACCTGGTGATCAGCCACGACCTCGGGACCGCGCGCCGCATCGCCGACTTCATCGCCGTGCTGTGGAGCGGCAAGATCGTCGAGTCGGGGCCCAAAGAGGAGCTGTTCGACTCCAGCAACCCCTTCGTGAACCAGTTCCTCAACGCGGACGTCAGCGGCCCGCTCTCGATGGACTGAGTTGACGGCGGGACGGTGGTTCGGCCGCGTCGCGGCGTGGGCCGCCGGCCATGCTCGGGCGGTGCTGGCGGTCAGCCTCGTGCTGGCGCTCGCGACCGGGGTCGGGGCGACGCGGATCGCGACGGACGCCGGGGCGGAGACGCTGGTCGACGCCGACACGGCCAGCTACCGGGCGACGCAGCAGGTCCGTGAGGCCTTCGGCGAAGAACCGGTGGTGGTGCTGGCGCGGGGCGATCTGCAGGAAATGCTCCTCGGCGCCGACCTCTTCCGCCTGCTGCGGCTGGAGGGCTGCCTCTCGGGCAATGTGCCGAAGGGCGTGGAGCCGATCCCCGGCCCCTGCGCCGAGCTGGCCCGGCTCGACCCGGTCGAGTTCGTCTCCGGCCCGGGGACCTTCCTCAACGAGGCGGTGGTGCAGATCGACCGCCAGCTGCGACGGCTCTCGCGGCGGGTGCCGCCGCAGCGGTTCCGCGAATTCCTCCTCTCCGTGGCCACCCGCTACGGCATCACCAGCCTGCCGACCCTCGACAACCCGGACTTCGTCGCCACCGTCGTCTTCGACTTCAGCCGCGCCCGCGGCACCCCGAAGGCGCGGCTCTCCTACCTCTTCCCGAACAGCCGCTCCGCCCAGATCGTCGTCCGCCTCAGACCCGACCTCGGCGAGGGCGAGCGCCGCCGGGCGATCGAGCTGATCGAGGCCGCGGTCGACGACACCGCGCCGCGCGAGGCGTGCGCGGAGCGAGGCAAGCCCGCGCCTTGCTTCCAGCTCGACACCGGCAGCTACCTCGTCTCCGGCGCGCCGGTCGTCGTCGACGGGGTGGCGCGGGCGCTGAAGGACGCGCTGCTGGTGCTCTTCGGCGTCGCGGTCGTCGTCATGGCGCTGACCCTCCTGCTCGTCTTCCGCTCGCGCTTCCGGCTGCTGCCCCTCGGCCTGGCGCTGGCCGCGGCGGCCCTCACCTTCGGCCTGCTCGGCCTCGCCGGCGGCTCGCTGACGATGGCGACGATCGCCGTACTGCCCATCCTGATCGGCCTCGCCGTCGACTACGCGATCCAGTTCCAAGCCCGCTACGACGAGGCGGTCGCCGGCGGCGCCGAGGGCGTCGACGCCGCCCGCCAGACCGCCGCGGCCGGGGGTCCAACCATCGCCGCCGCCTGTCTGGCGACCGGCGCGGGCTTTCTGGCCCTGCAGCTATCCCCGATCCCGATGGTCCGCACCTTCGGCCTCCTTCTGATCGTCGGGATCGCCCTCGCCTTCGCCCTGACCCTCACCGCCGGCTTCGCCGCCCTCGCCCTTCGGCTGAAGGATTCTCCCCCCCATCGGGGGGAAAAAGCTTCAGCCGCTCGGGAGCGGGCGCTCTGGCTCGCGCTCGAGCACCCTGGGCGGGTGCTGGTCGTCGGTGCCGGCCTGGCGCTCGCGGGGTGGGGCGTCGGCACCCAGATCGAGACCGTCTCCGACATCCGCGAGCTGGCGCCGCAGGACATTTCCGCTGTCCGCGACCTCGACGAGCTGCAGGACGCCACCGGCGTCTCGGGCCAGCTCGACGTCAGCGTCACCGCTCCCGACCTGACCGAGCCGGCGACGATCGCCTGGATGGCGGCCTTCAAGCAGCGGGTCCTGCGCGCGAACGGGTTCGCCGGCGAAAATCCCAGCTGTCTCGAAGCGGACATCTGCCCGGGCCCGGCGCTCTCGGACTTCCTCACCCGCGGCGGCGGCGAGCTGACCGCGCGCGGCATCGACGAAACGCTGGCGGCGCTCTCGCCCTACGCGCTGCGGCAGGTGGCGCCGCTGGATCCGGAGACCGGGCAGGTCGGCGCCGAGGCGCTGCTCTCCTTCGGCATTCGCGCCCAGTCGCTCGAGGATCAGCAGGCGCTGATCGAGCGCGTGCGGGCCGAGGTCGGCGAGCCGGGCTCCGAGGGCGGGCCGCCGGAGGGGGTCGAGGTGGAGCTCGCGGGCCTGCCCGTGCTCGCCGCCGCGTCGGCGAGCGACCTCTCCGCCAGCCGCTACTGGCTCACCCTCGCCGGCCTGCTGGCGGTCGGCCTGGTCCTGCTCGGCGTCTACCGCTCCCCGCGCCGCGCGCTGTTGCCGCTCGCACCCACGCTGCTCGCGACCGGCTGGGCCTCCCTGGTCCTCTGGCTCACCGGCATACCCCTCAATCCAATGTCAGCCGCTCTCGGCGCACTGACGATCGCGATCGCGACCGAGTTCGGGGTGATCCTCACGGGCCGCTTCTACGAGGAGCGGGGCGGGGGGAGGAGCGCCGAGGAGGCGCTGCGGAGGGCGTACGACCGCACGGGGGCCGCCGTGCTCGCCTCGGGCGCCACCGCGGTGGCCGGCTTCGCCGTCCTCGTCGCCAGCGACGTCCAGATGCTGCGCGACTTCGGGTTGGTCACCGTCGTCGACCTCACGGTGGCCTTGCTGGGCGTGATGGTCGTTCTGCCCGCGGCCCTGCACTGGAGCGAGGGCCGATGAAAGACCGCTACTCGCTCACCGTCGGCCTCATCTTCCTCGCCGTGATCGTGATCGCCTCGATACAGACCCTTGGCGGCGGCGGGGGAGGGGGAACGCTCGGCCTCGACAGCCAGCCGGCCAGGTGGCCGTTGCCGGAGTTCGCGGTGCCGTCCGCCGCCGGCCCGCTCGAAGGCGACGCCAACGTCGCCCAGGACGACTGTGAAAGCTCGGCGCTGCCCTGCCCCGACGATGCCCGCCGCACGCCCGCCTGCGGGATCGAGACCGAGGGCGCGATCCGCGTCTGCGACCTCTTCGACCGGCCCCTGGTGATCTCGTTCTGGTTCACCAAGGGAGGCGGTGAGTGCGCCGACCAGCAGGACGTCGTCGATGCCGTCTACGAGCGCTACCGTGGGCGCGTGAGCTTCCTCTCGCTGAACGTGCGAGACGACCGCGACACCGTCCGCGAGCTGGTGCGCACGCGCAGGTGGGGGGTACCGGTCGGCTACGACCGCGACGGCGCCGTCGCCAGCCTCTACAAGGTCGGCGGCTGTCCGACCTTCGCCTACGCCTATCCAGGCGGCACCCTCGAGAGCGCCGGCGTCGGCGAGCTCGGCGAGGCGCAGCTGAGCGCGCGGGTGGACCGCCTGCTCGAGGCCGCGCGGGCGGCCGAACGCTCGCGATGAGCTCCGGCGCCGTCGAGCCGCAGGGGGGCAGCGAGCCCGCCGCCGAGCAGGGCTGGGTCGCGCCCCATCTCGCCGCCGAGTTCCCCGGCCTCGGCATCGCCTGGGTCGAGATCGAGGCGCGAGCCCGCCGCAGCCCCGAGCCGGTGCGGCGGCACCTGCGCATGCTTTCGGACCGCTTCTACGGGGCCCAGGCGATCCACATGCGCGAACAGCCGATCCCCTGGGCCTACCGCGTCTTCTTCCGCCAGATCGGGCTCGATCCCGATCGCACCCGGACGCCGATCGAGCAGCTGGTCCTCGATCGTCTCCACGACGGCGAGTTCAGGAGCCACGGCCTTCCGGCCGACGCGCTCAACCTGGCGATCGTCGAGACCGGGGTGGCGCTGCGCGCTTTCGACGCCGACAGGCTCGAGGGGCGCCTCTGCATCCGCGACTCGGCGGCGGGGGAGTCGCTCTCGGCCGCCCCCGGGGAGCTGGCCCCGGGCACCCTCGTGATCGCCGACGAGCGTCGCCCGGTCGGCCTCCTCTTCGGCGACGCCGCCGAGGGCTTCGGGGCGGGGCCGGACAGCGGCCGCCTGGCGATCGCGGCGGTTCAGGTCAAGGGAGTGCCGCAGATCGCCGTCGCCGAGGCGCTGTGGATGGCGGCGGCGACGTTGCGGTGATCTACACTCGAACGAGGCAGATGCCCGATCTACTCGCAAGAGAGAGGCACACCGCGCTTGGCCTGGAGGTCGACGAGCGCCTCGCCCGTGCCGAGCTGCGGCGCCAGATCGGCCGGCTCGAGCGCCAGCTCGCCGCGCTGCTCTCCGAGGGCTTCGGCCGCGTCGCCGTGGAGCACCGCGTCGGCGCGATCGCGACGAGCCCCCGCGTGCTCGGGCTGGGGGAGCTGGAGCAGCTGCGCGACAAGCTCGCGGACCGGGTCGCCGACGCGCGCCTGACCCTGCGCGAGCAGGAGCGGATCGAGGAGGGCAACCGCGAGCTGCTGCGACAGATGCAGGCTTCGCCGGCGGACTTCAAGTGGGTGCGGGTGAGCCGGGACGACATCGGCGCGCCCGGCTGCGGCCACTGGCACTCGCGCCCCCGCTTCGGCCCGATCGGGATGCTGATGGGCTGGTGGCGGGTCAAGGTCTCCTCGGGATGCCCGTTACCCGGGCGGCTTGCGGCCGTTGAGCGCCAAGCGGGTCTCCTCGCCTGAGGAGCGTCCTCCAGCCCCCTGGGGCAATTTTCCCCTCGCCGAGCTGGTCATCCTCGCCGGCATCGTCGCGCTGGCGATCGGCGTCGTCGGCGGCAACCCCACGGCGATCGGCGTCGGCGTCGTCTGCGCCGGGCTCGGCGGTCTCGAGGTCGCCGTGCGCGAGCACCTCGCCGGCTACCGCTCCCACAGCACCCTGCTCGCCGGAACGGTCTTCGTGCTCACGGTCGGCTGCCTCTTCTACCTCGCCGACCAGATCCTCGCGGTCGCCCTCGGAGCGGGCGCAGTCGCCTTCGCGGTCGCGTTCTACCTGGCGCGCCGCGCATTCCAGCGCGCTTCCGGAGGACTCAGCTTCCGCGTCGGCGGAATGCGCGGCTGAGCCCGCAGGATGGAGGCTCAGCCGCGCGCTCCCGGGCGGGCGCGGGCATCTTCGCGTCAGGCCGTGACGGCCTCGACGCGGTCGCCGGCGCGGGCGGCCAGCTCCGCGGCAAGGAGCCGGCGCTGGCGGGAGGTCAACGTCCCCAACGGCTTGTTCTCGTTCAGCGAGAGCGGCAGGAGGAACTTGCGGGCGCGGGTGCGGCCCCAGCGGCGCTGGCTGGTCAGCAGCTCCGCGATGGTCATGCTCTCGGTCTCCCAGGGGCACTCCTCGACCACCTGCGACGGGTCCCGATCACCTCTCGCGATCTCCCGCTTCAGCTCCGCCCGCGCCAGCCGGACCAGGTTGGCTCGTTCCAAGGCCCGCATGTGTTGCGGAGCCTCCACCGGAGATGCGATCGTCGTTGCAGGTGCCGTTGAGGCAGCGTCCACTGGACTCCTCCCTTCAAGGAATCGGGTTAACTGGTATCTCGCTTCCGAACCGGAGACCACCCCCTCCTCGAGGCGGCCTGGGTCGGACCGAGTCTCAAATCGTCCACCCCGCCCGGGGTGTTCGGCGAGGAGGCCAAGCTACGTCGTGGAGACGGCACCCGTCAACCCGCCGACGGCACGGGCCGCCGCGACCCACCCGCTAAGAGCATCAATTTCGGTTCTGGCAGAACCGGGCGCCCGTCTCGAAGAGGTTGAAACTACCCCCGACGGGGGATGTCAAGAATCGGTTAATGCCGCGAGCTAGGCGCGCGGAAGCTGCGGGAAGTTCTCGATCGCGCGGGCGATCGTGCCGAGCGCGCCATCCAGGTGCTCGCGCTCGTGCGTCGCCATCACGCTCGTCCTCAGCAGCGCGCCGCCGGGCGGGACCGCCGGATGGATCGCCACGTTGGTGTAGACCCCGGCCTCGAAGAGCGCCTTCCAGAGCAGCACCGCCTGCCAGTCGTCGCCGACCACCACAGGCACCACCGGCGTGGTGGCGACGCTGCCGTCGGGCAGCTTGCCGGGCTCGACCACCTTCAGCCCGAGCCGGCGCAGTCCCTCGCGCAGGTACTCGGCGTTGGCGAGCAGCGCCTCGAACAGCCGGGGCCCGTCCTCGCGGATCACCCGCAGCGCCGCCAGCGCGGCGCCGACCGCGGCGGGGACGGCGCTGGCGCTGAAGACGAAGGAGCGCGAGCTGATCCGCAGGTACTCGATCACGTCGGCGGGCCCGGCGATGAAGCCGCCGCAGGAGGCGAGGCTCTTGGAGAAGGTGCCCATCCGCAGGTCGACCTCCTCCTCCAGCCCGAAGAGCTCCGAAGCGCCGGCGCCGCGGGCGCCGAGGACGCCGGCCCCGTGCGCCTCGTCGACCATCAGCCGCGCCCCATGGCGCTTGCAGAGCTCGACGATCCGCGGCAGGTCGCAGACGTCACCCTCCATCGAGAAGACGCCGTCGACGACGACCAGGACGCCGCCACCGTCCTCGCCGGCCCGCTGCAGCATCTTCTCCAGCTTGTCCATACGGTTGTGGCGGAAGGGGCGCAGCTTGGCGCCGGAGAGCTTGCAGCCGTCGAGGATCGAGGCGTGGTCGCCGGAGTCGCAGATGACGGTGTCGCCGGGCCCGAGGATCGTGCCGATGCAGCCGACGTTCGACTGGTAGCCGGTCGTGTAGACGATCGCGTCCTCGGTCCGCATCCACTCCGCCAGCTCGCGCTCGAGGTCGAGGTGCAGGGGGGTGGTGCCGTTCAGCAGGCGCGAGCCGGTGACGCCGGTCCCATAGGTCTCGAGCGCCTCGCGCGCCGCCCCCTTCACGCGCTCGTCGCCGGTCAGCCCGAGGTAGTTGTTGGAGCCGAGCATGATCGTCTCGCGCCCCTCCATCTCCACCACCGGCCCGGCCTGGGAGGTGAGCAGGCGGAAGTAGGGAAGAAGGTCGTGCTCCTTGGCCGCTTCGAGCTGCTCGAGCCGGTCGTGGCTGCGCGCCTTCTCGAAGACGTCGACCGGGGCCTTCGCGGTCTCGCTCATCGGCTCACAGTGTAGGTTGCGCCCCTCATGGGAAGGGTCTCGATACGGATCGCCCGCGGGCCCGCGGCCGTGAAGCGCTTCGTCGACCTGCCCTACCGGCTTCACGCCGGCACGCCCTGGGTCCCGCCGCTGAAACTGGAGCGCCGGCTCTTCCTCAGCCGCCGCCTCAACCCCTTCTTCAAGCACGGCGAGGCCGAGTACTTCCTCGCCTGGCGCGACGGCCGCGTGGTCGGCCGGGCAAGCGCCCAGATCGACCACGCCTTCAACGCCTACCACGGCAGCCGCTGGGGGATGTTCGGCTTCCTCGAGCTGGAGGACGACGCGGAGGCCCTCGCCGCCCTGCTCGACGCCGCGGCGGCCTGGCTGCGCGAGCGCGGCTGCGACCGCATGGTCGGGCCGATGGACTTCTCGATGAACGAGGAGAGCGGGATCCTGACCGAGGGCTTCGAGCTGGAGCCGCTGATCCGCCAGCCCTGGCACCCGCCTTACTACCAGCGCCTCTGCGAGGAGGCGGGCCTGGAGAAGGCGATGGACCTCTATTCCTGGAAACTGGAGATCGAGGACCGCGAGCGGATGCTGCCGATCCTCTTCGAGCTCGACGAGGCCGCCCGCGAGAAACACGGGGTGACGATCCGCAAGATGACCCGCCGCGGCCTGCGCGCCGACATGGACCGGTTCGCCGAGATCTACAACGCCGCCTGGTCGGACAACTGGGGCTTCGTCCCCTACTCGAAGGCGGATCTCGACACCTACGCGTTCGACATGCAGCTGGTCTTCACGCCGGACTGGTTCATGGTCGCCGAGAAGGAAGGCGAGACGATCGCGGTCGCGATCACGGTGATGGACATCAACCAGGTGCTGAAGAAGATGAAGGGCCGGATCTTCCCAACCGGGTGGTGGCACTACGTGAACCGGATGCGGATCGCCGACCAGGTCCGGGTGGGCTTCCTCGGCGTCAAGCCCGAGCACCAGCACACCGGCGTCGCCGCGGCCCTCTACGTCGAGCACTTCGAAATGGCCGCTCGCACCAGGTTCAAACACGGCGAGGCGGGTTGGATCCTGGAGACGAACGAAGCGATGAACCGGGGTCTGGAAGCGATGGGGGGGAGGATCGTCAAGCGGTACCGCATTTACGAGCGGGCGCTGTAGGGGGCGCCCGGGCGGGGCTCGCCTGCGCAACAGCGGGGAGGCTTGGCGAGCCCCGCCCGGCGCCCCCGTGAGGTCTGCTCGTTGCGGTAGAGCGGGGAGGCTTGGCGAGTCCCCCCGGGACTCCCCGGCAACGTCCGCTAATTGCGGTTAGAGCTGGGGAGGCGACTTTGGCTCTCGCTAGAGTCGATGGGGTGAGCGAGCTCGAATTGGACGGCGAGGTGCTCGCCGAGGAAGACGCCCTGCCGGGCGACGCGGA
>Ga0247780_1001820_pt1 | contig 10078 bp, 7 predicted proteins | sample UWRJL079202R5_FD_179927 | JGI IMG/M metagenome (GOLD analysis project Ga0247780, IMG submission 179927) | Plant litter microbial communities from Arlington Agricultural Research Station in Wisconsin, United States - UWRJ-L079-202R-5 | ecosystem: Environmental > Terrestrial > Plant litter >... | reverse complement strand
GTTTTTTTTGTTTTGTTGGTTTTTTTGTGTGGTGGGGGGGGGGGGGGGGGGCTCGAAACCTTTTACATACCTGTTACACCAAGTCTTGTGGGAGAGATAGACACCCGCTTGCTCCTTTCGAATTCTTAGTTACCTTTATAGTCTCACCCGGCACTTTTTTCTTGGCCGAGTCCGTATTAGTCGCAGATCCTGAGCCAGGGATGAGCCGCACTGAGGGCGGCCTAAGCCGAGGTGACTCCAAGGAGTTTGCCCTGCTATACTTGCCGTGGCTATAAATGGGACGGTGTGGTTGCAAGAACAAACCTGGCCCCAGTTTTGGGACACCTGCTCTCCCCCCGGCGAACATAACGGTCGCTTTGCTTCGCCACGGAACTGCCGTTTTCTCTTTTCCATCCAAGAAATCACCTTTGCGGGTCATTTAGAACTTTATTACTAAACTATCTAGTACAGGCACTGAAGGCCGTTACCTTATAACGCACGGGCAATCTGAATAGTAGAACACAAATGAACAGTGTATTACTTGCGTAAAGAACCATAGGTCCCTCATCCATCGAGGTCATAATGATGATATCTATGCTAGGCTATCTAGAGGTAACTTGTACCGACTCCGATCCGCCGGGCTCTGTCAACAGATCCGATTCTTGGGACAGAGCCTCTCCTGACTGGCTGTCGGTGCCGTCGTCCAGTGCGCGCGGTGAACCGCGCCGTCCGGGAGGCATGGGACCCTAGTGGCGGCCAGCGGGTCGCCACACAGGGCAAGAGGATGCTAGTGCACCAACTGCCCAAATACCAATATGTATGAGGTGTGGGGTCATAGGTTCCTGAGTGGCGACCCAGGGTCCAAATTACAGGAGACTTATTTACAATCCGGATTACACGACCTACGATTAGATCTTTTAATATGGCATAGGTGATCAGAATAAGGAGTGGACAGCGACCTTTAACACCAGCGTTATAGCGAGCCAGTGCGTTAAGAAAGTGTGGAACGTTTCACTGAGGGTACGGAGCTTATGGGAGCAGCGGAAGTGCAGTTGCAAAGTGACTTGATTAGGTAGAAAGGGGGGGAGCGAAGCTCCCCGACTAAATACAAAAGAAAGCTCCCTGTGTGTGAGGAGAGCACATGACGAAAGGCTCCTACGCTCCAGCCTAGCCTGGAGCGGTAAGGCGCCTGCGCGCCTGAGCGCTAAGAACTGCCACTGCAGTTCGACACGACCACCCCCATTCCGCGCATGGCCTCGGATGCCACTCCTATACCCAAACCCATTCTTATAACCCCACGATGCCTCATTCGCCCCTTCCACGCATCTGACATCAGCGCCGTCACTCACCACGCCAACAACCCCAACGAGATCGCCGGGCGATGGAGGAACAGCCCTCCAAGTCGCGGCCCACCGGGGATATACGACCGTATTACAAGTACTGCTGGAACACGGTGCCAATATTGCTGTCAGAAACAAAGCGGGCGAGAGCCCACTTCACGGGGTCACTTAGCTGCTGTACAAGTTCTTGTCAGCCAAGGCTTAGTCTTCTGCGCATAAGGCGGCTTGGAACAAACAACACAACGTAGTAGGGCTGCTCAGAGCAAGAGATTTTGACTTCGAGATGGGGACGACGCCTGAGGGGTTTATGGTAATGGATTTGTTGGAAGACGCGGATACATGATCTCATTTTCTTCAGAATCCATCTCCTTCGCTGTATTAGTACATTATGTCCCCGTCCCCGTCCCCTTTCCCACTCGCTACCTAATTATCCCAAGCACTCCCATTGTCCCATGAAGTTCCATCCACCTCGTAGTTGTCATCTTCAACACTGCCCCCGCCAATCTCACCCCTCTTTACTTGCTGGGCATCGCCCTCCCAGGCAGCGCCTGAGCAGTCATACGAGCACTTGGAATTGGACGTCTCGGTGCTGTCCCCGTCGAACCTCCCCTCGGGAGAAGCATCTTGACGTTCGCCGACGGCGCTACCATCGCTTACAGAGTCGAAGGCGGGGGTTTGATTCGTGATCCGGACTGAATCCCGGCCGTCGTGCTGGGGGGGAAGCGCGATTGATGCGACGAGGTTCGCGGAGAGGGCGGCGAGGAAGAGGGTACGGAGGCGCATGGCGGTTTGATGTTGAGGTGACTCTTGCGTTATTTGAATCAGGTGGAGGTGGGTGCTGTTGAGTTGTGGCACTAGGAGTATCGACCGAGGGCCTGAGAGGTGCTGTCCACGGTGTTAAAGCTTGTCTAGCCGTCGAGTGCGGGGATACAATTCGGGGTAAAGATTGTCCGGTTATGTGTAAGATACGGTAGGTAGTTTAGTGTAAAACCATATAACGGTTAATATAAGTTTGTCCTAACGTCTATTAAACTAGGCCCGTGCTTGAGAAGATTGGCATTAACATAGAGTGCCTTATCACATAGAATATACAGATTGACACAACCATAACTTGCCCTCTTTAATAATTAAGCTGTTTCCACTTGTCACGCCCCATTTGCACGTTGGTCACGGAGGGCATCCAGCCGTTTACGAACGAGCGAGGGTGTATCCTGTGCCACTTAACCCTTATGCTGAGGCGTCTCATGTATAAATTAGTAGCCGGTTCCTAAGCAGCTCGATCCTATCACAGTGACATGGAGCTACAGAAGTGGTATTCGACTCCGCTATCCTGTAACGAGGCTGAAATTCAGACGAGATCTCCTCTTGTCCTACGCAGCTCTTCCTTCCCCTGTCGTGTTTATATTTCTGCTGGCATTAACTGACATCTGCTCATTCGACGACTACAAGTGTGCTAAATAATCGGGTGAGAATAGTTAGAGTTTACGAATACATTAGTACTTTGCTGAGAACTAGTGGGCCTTCTTCTCCACCAACTCTGATAGTACCCTTTGTGGTGAGGGTGGGAATGTCGCACCATTTAGCCAATTTCATAGAGCTCTAAAAAGCCCCAATAGGGGAAGATGGTGGGCTGAAAACCCAATCAAGGTGACAGCGCGCACGCATTCCACACCGCTGCACCTGCTCCATAGGAGAAGGCGTCAGTATCATTTTCGCACGGATTTTGCTCGGGCAATAAGGCCTCGATTGCATCGTAAAAGGCCTTAATTGAATCGTAAAAGTCCTATGGCAATGCAATCGAGGCCTTTGTCGATGCAGTGGAGGCCTTTAGCGATGTAATTCAGGCCCTTGGTGATGCGGTCAAGGCCTTGTTTCCTGAGCAAAAGTCGTGCAAAAATGATACTGTCGCCTTCTCGCACTAAGCAGGTGGCCCCTGTCTTTTAGCCCGAGCCCTCGTATATGCCACCACAACGCTGTTATTGCTCTTCGAGCAGGGAAGCTCCGAAGCCTTGCAGCCGCTGATGCCGTTAATAATAGCTTGGTAAAAATAGCTCCGCGACATGAAGCAGCTCCAGCAAATACGCGCCGATTTCCATCACCCCGCACTGTACGTATTGGCGTCCGTCGGCTAATTACTAACCGAGCGGGATGACTGCCACTCAGGACGCTGAACAACACGGCCACTGGCATCGACAGGCATCGCAAGTGTCCAGCTACTATATTACCTTCCACATTCAACCCCCCTATGCCAGAGAGGGAGCGACGGTGCGTCTCTATGTGACGCGATCTGCTCTCGGGATATTGGGTGCCACACGTTCGCTGAAGTAGGGTATTGTGCTCCACTTTGACCGGGGCCTTACTTCAAACTTCTCTTTGTGAACCTGCTCCCTTCCAGCTGAGGTCCGCTCCCGCTCGCGATCCGTGGTATGCCGAAGGTTCAAGTCAGTACTTTGGATGCATCCCACTACAACCTCTCCCTCTCAAGACTCAGAGTCAGCTTCCACGAGCTAGGTCGCAATGGAAGTTATTGGGCTTGTCCTTGCCACCGTGGGTACTACCTCCAGGCTCACAGAGACCGTTTGGGGTCTTTGTGACGCGTGGCGCGATGCACCAGCTTCTATCCACGAGCTCCGGGACTTTTTGACCAGGACCCAGGACTTTTGGTCAGCGGTGCGATATGGACTAGAATCAGGCAACCGGATCAACAACCAGCGTTCCTTCGGACCTACTCTAGGCTCGGAAACACTAAATGCGCCGCCAGAGTGGGAAGCGAGATCTACAGCAAGCCTCATCCGGCTACTTCAGCACGGTCTTGAAGCTCTCAACAGGCTCGAACGAATCCTTGAACAAGTGGCAGACGGCGCCGACCGGCCTGGTAACCAGACAGGTGATAATTTTCCCATTGCACTGAATTCGCGGCGGAGATTTCAGTGGGTGAGAAGGTCGAACGAGGTCCGGAAGCTGAGGGCAGATTTGAGCCGTAACAGCGACTTGATCTATGGCCAGCTTCTAATCATGAACGTGTAAGTGCTTGTTCCGTCACCTGATGTGGGTTCACGGGGCAGGAGCTAACGTCACTCAATGGAAGGCAAATCTCTGCCGCTGTCGCTTCATCACAGGAGATTGTGCAGCGAAACATCATCGAAAGTCTTGAACTGCAACTTGCGAGGGCTCAAGAACAGCTCAGCTCAAAATTCGATGCTTCGATCCAGGCGTCCATGAGTCAACTGCTTGTGGAAATTGAGAGGAGAGGAACTCTTGTCACCAAAGCCGGCGACGACTCGGCGCCCAAAGGTGACGAAGTCGTCTTGAAGGCTTACGGGTCTAACAACACAAGAACCGCCAATACAGCTGTTGACGCATATTCTCCGCACCGGATTATTTCTTCGTGCTCCTGGGCTTGTGGGTGCAACTGCCACTCCTTGTCGAGCCACACCTCCTGGCGACTCGCCTGCTTCGGTCAAATGTTCGGGAGCCTCGCAGTGTCATACCACGGCTTCTCCAACCGACAGCGGCGCTGCACGGAGCGATCCTGTCGAAACAACCCAACCGGCGGCTGGCTTAGGCTTCATTATGCCTTTCCCCGGTGGCTTACCGACCTGTCTGTTCTAGCTGCATACCGCGCCTCCCAGCCCCGACCCGAGGCGGTCATTCGGATCTGCCGCCGAGTGCCGATGACCGACCCAAACTCTGTATTCGACCCCATCCGAAAGAACGACGTTGAGGCGCTGAAGCGTCTGCTTTCCCTCGAGCCATTCGCCGCCATTGACGAGGAGGAGAGCGGCCGCCCCTGCATCAGCGTAGCCCTCCACTTCCATCGCTACGACATGGTCGAGCTGCTGCTCCGCGCCGGGGCGGACCCACACAGACCGGACGGACTCGGCCATACAGCGGCAAGCGATTTCTTCCTGGAGTTCAACGCCCGCCCCGGATCCAACAGCGAGGCTGCCTTCCGGTGCATGCCAGGTATGCGAGCACCCTTGGCCGAGTACATCGACAACGCAGGCTTCCTCCAGGTGCACAAAGTCGTCACGGGACTCATACCTGTGCCTCTCCGGGACCTCATCCGCTCCGAAAAAGTATCCCGTCAAATCAACCACCAAGTAGCCGAAAACAAATGGTCTCCTCTCTTTCTGGCCGCATGCCGGGATGACGCAGAAAACGTATCCCTCCTCCTCGATGCCGGAGCCGACCCTCGTCTCCCAACTCGTTACGGCTCCACACCGCTGCACGCCGCGTCCAGACAGGCCAACCTCCAAATGATCGAGAAGCTTATACACGCCGGAGCCGACCCATCCCAGCAGGATATGAGCGGGTGCACGGCCATGTCTTTCGTCGTTGACCGCTGGGACCCCTGGACGCCGCGGATCCTGACACTTATGCTCGAGCACGGCGCTGGAGTCAACACCGTCATCATCAAGTCGCAGAATGTTCAGCTCCTGGCGCAGGCAGCCGTTCGAGGCCATCATAAGAGTGTTGAATGGCTTGTTGACCATGGCGCTGATATCGAGGCTCAAGATAGCGATGGTGATACCGCACTGTTGGATTGCGTAGTGGGGAGCACGTGTCTGTCTGCAAGGGTGCTCTTGGATCACGGAGCCAACTATAAACATGTGAATAAACGCGGGGGGACGATACTGCATAACCTAGCGATTATGGGTGATGCGGAGGCTTTTAGGTTCTGGGCGGGGAGATCACTGGAAGGGTTGGATTCGGAGAAGAGGGATGAGATGGGCAGGACGCCGAGGGAGTGGTTTGAGGAGAGGAGGATTATGACGGAGGAGTTGAGGGAGGGGTTTGAGGGGTTGATAGAGAGTGTGACATCGGGTTCGGGAGGGGGAGAAAGGCGGGGAGAGAGGAAGGGAGAAAGGGGGGATAAGGGGGGTGGAAGTTATGGGGAGGCGCGAAGGGAGAATGATGACGCCGAGTTTTTTGATGCCGTTGAGAGGCAGGGGTGAGCACCTAGCTGGAGAGGGCCGATCTTTCCCAATCAGGCAACAGATTCCTGCCTCGAGATGCGGTTGAGGCTCTCGCCACCCCACTCGGCTTCAGCTACGATCGATACCGAGTATTAACATTGCCAAACCGCTATCGTCTCGAAAAATACGGCGGTCTTCAACAGGCCACACCCGCGCCCCGCGCCCCTCTCCAAGCAAAACGGCCTGTTAAGGCCATCAAACCCGTCTTGGCCAAAACCATCTGATCAAAATCTCGCGGTTGCCTATGCAGCCCTGCCTGCTGCCTAGAGCCTACATAGACAACCTCATTCACGTGTCATTAGATCTGATCGGCTAACCCGGTCCAGCGAGCTTCACTCTTTCACCCTGCAACACCATACAACCGCATCTTTCGCCCCCCACGATAACGACAACTTCTCAATATGTGCAAATACTACGCCCACGCCTTTGTGTGCAAACACACCAGCTACTCGTTTGCCCGCTTCTGTCGCGAAGCAAGCATGATACAGACCCCCTGCTCGGACCGCAACGTTTGGCAAACCATCCGCATGGATGAAGCCTGCGAGGAGTGTCGCGCCTGGTTCGATACCGCGAATGTCATGCCGCGGACTCGACACGCCCATGCATGAAGGACAAGGAGTTAGTTTGGTATAGTATGGTTGGCTATTTTACGGCAGCGCTCTTTTTCGATACTTGACTTGGGAATGTGATGGGCGGACGGATGGGCGGACGAGCTTGTATAAGATGGCGATATGATTTCTGGCACTGGATGGACTCAGACACTGGAAAGGGAGACTAATTTCGCTAGTTGGATGGTTTCCCGTGGGGAACGGGTTCTGTAACAGCCTGGTTATCTGAGACGAATCTGGGCACACGAAATTTCCTTATAATCATAGAGTACGGCGCTGAGGCGTCCAGAACTGGATGTCCGCATCGCCATATATGGCAGCCCCAGCTCCAACAGATCTGACTCCACTACCTTTTGTAATCTAATGCAGCCAACCGTTTATGCTTACTTATGCCTTCCGTTTCTTCACCGTCTCTCATGTAGCAATTTTTGCAGTGGTTCCTCTTCGCCCCACTCACACTTTAAATAAGGGGCGACTACCAAGGGATTTATTTTTTCAAAATAATCACCGTTAAAAATAGCTTCACAATTTCATGTAAAATTAACGCCTTGTTACTGAAATTCTGTCTGAAGGAACTGTACAGCAAAGCGGATGCCTGATGTCAAGGCGATGGCAGATTCGGATGATTATCTTATCAATTTCGTAAAATAGTAAGTTAGAGAGAGGAAAGGCCAGTTTTAAAAGCAGAGCCTGGGGCAGACCTGTTAGAAAGTAAGGGTCTCTGGCCATCTAGTCAGCGAAGCTAACTAGATGCCTGGCACTACCAGAGTGCCAGTGAGCCTTAACCACCGTGGTAACGAGCTGAATCCTACAGAATGGTCTATAAAGAAGGAGGTTCTGGCTTCCAGCCAGAACCACATAAGTAATATAACCAAGCAGTTGCAGCCCTATTAATTTTACCGAATCCAGTCTGGGGCGCTTCTGACATTACTCCTTTTATAAAGACTTGCTTCTTATAGTACGCGGCCACGCTTCTTTAAAATTAGAATAGGAATGGGTGTGGTTAGGGCTTTAGTACATTAGTGGTCACTTTATAAAGTAGAGATTATATAAGGCTAAGTAAGGTATAATAACGCTTAGGTTAGGGTCTTTAGTAATATAGTACGTGTATTTGTCAGAAATATTACACTCTTGGAAATGGTGGAAATAATGGGGGTTGTAACTGCTTAATTGAATTGTTTGTTCTATAGCTCTCTAGCTTCGCCAGAGAGCCTTTATTATAGTTGTGAATGGTGATAAGGTTAGTGGTAAATGGTGGCTCATTCTAACTGAACTAACGTAATCAGTTCAGCTTAAATGCCCACACCAGAGATCAGCTCTGCTAAGCTTTATTCAGCTTAGTTATCTACACCTCCGTGGTGTTCTAACTTTTAGCCAGAACCCCCTTCTTTCTGACAGGGAATAATTCCTAGTAATTTTCTTCCGTGTGGAAGTTCTGCTGTACCTAGCAGTTTCCTATCTTGAAAATCGTCTATTTCTTAAGCTGTAGGTTATAATACTTCACCTTACTAATCTGAGCATTTGCACTGCTTTAGGCGCTTCTTGGTAGACCTAGGGGCTTATAGATCCTTACACCCTTCGCCTAATAAATGACTGGTACGTCAGTCTCCTTTATACTATACTTATTAAATGTGACGATCTGCACTTTATTATATAAGGTAGCGATGGTGTTGATTAAAGAAGCTTATTAAGCGAAAAGATGTAGGGTTTATAATGTGCTGGAATTAATTGAATGAATAAAACCAGCTTATTAGGGAGCTGTTTAAATCGTGTTAATTTATTATGTTTTATTTAAAAGTGGAAGATTATTCCAGAGCGCTCCAGATAGCTAGTTATATAACTTGGCTTAATTATAGCAGGATTGGTATAATCTAGGTATAGAGGCACAGTAATGTGGCTAAAATAGTAGAATTCTAGTGTGAAGAGGAAAGAAATCCTTGGAGTGCTGGTGCGTATGGAGGGGTAATCAATCCAGCGCGCTTAGTATAGGCTATCTAGCTATCTAATTAATAGGGCTATCTGAGGTCTAAGCTCCCACTAGCGATCTACACATTAATTAGCTAATCCGGCCACTCCCAGCTACTGGAAACTTATAACGATCTAGATAATTCGGGACTTAAGGAGAGCCTTAAAGTCGTAACTAGATTGGGAAAGGGAGGTTGGTGTAGCTGTAAGTTATGTAAATTGTAAATAGTTAAAAGATATCTTAATGTGTGAGAAAAGATAGTATAGTAATGTAGGTCCGGAGGTGCCGATACGGCACCTTAAGAACTAATTAAAACACTATATAACGTAAGGGCGTTAAGGGGTAGGGTTATGTGAAAAGTAGTTACAGAATAAAGTAGTTAGGATATAAAGGTAATAAGTGGTATGTGTAAAGTTTAATTAGAACGTAGCCTTCCTTTAATCAGAGGGCGGCTATTAACCTCTTTATCTTAAATTACAACTTCTAAATCTGGAAACCTGTTATACTTCCTTTCTTTATACTAGCTCTCTGAACCTAGCGACTATTACTATAGCAGCTATCTATACACACTAATAGCACGTCTACTAGCTACTTACCTAGGGATCTTATTACACCTTATCTCTCTGTATGTATATAATATAAGCCCCCCTTAGTATAGCTAAAAAGCTATATAGATTAAGTAATTTAATTAGTAATACTGTGTTTCTAATAAACTGTAATAAGTATAAAGCAGTATTATTATTATTAGTAAAAGAGAGACTTTTGAAAATTAAGTAGCTAGGCTAATCCAGTATATATATAGACCTTACTCTGAGAACCTGAAGGCCCGGTCCTTAGGTCCGTTACGACCTTCGTCCCAGCCTCCCTTCTGCTTAGGTTATCCCTAATTAGTTCCAGTTCCTGGGGAGCGGCCACTTTTCTTAAGCTAATAACAGCCCCGCTTTCCTATAATTGGTTTAACCTGTAACAAAACTGTAAAAAGGACTATTTTATATAAGGTGTAAGTTACAGCGTCACTTTTAACACTTTAATACAGTAATTAAAATTGCTGGCGTCGCTTCGTTCGTCATTCCGCGACGGCCCTTCGCTACGCTACGGGGCGCTCCATTCCTCACTTTCGCTCCTGGCAATTTTGGCGTGGGGTATTAAGCTTATTTAAATAAGTGCAGCGAACAAAGCGACAGAAACCTGTCCGGAGGCCAATAC
>Ga0247780_1001819_pt1 | contig 10081 bp, 13 predicted proteins | sample UWRJL079202R5_FD_179927 | JGI IMG/M metagenome (GOLD analysis project Ga0247780, IMG submission 179927) | Plant litter microbial communities from Arlington Agricultural Research Station in Wisconsin, United States - UWRJ-L079-202R-5 | ecosystem: Environmental > Terrestrial > Plant litter >... | reverse complement strand
GCAGCAGGCGCCAAACCTGCTCGTAGTGCGCGGATACGGCTGCCTTCAAGCGCTCGGACCGGGTCGTGCTCGGCGGCTCCGGCTCCGAAAGCGTTGAAAGTCGCAAGTTCACCCAATCTACATGGCCTCAATCTCGCGTTTGATCACCGAATTCGACCCCGAGCGCCAGTTCGCCCACCAGACCCAATACGGGCACGTCGTATACCGGAGTGCTCGGCAAAATCTTCACATGGTCGCGAACGGTGGGGAACATCACGGCCGCGCCCCATTCGATGAAAGCTGGCCCAGCAAAGCGCCAGCCCACATGACCGGCCAGGCCGAGGTCGAGGAAGCCCCGCAGCGCTTCGCTCCTTCCCGGCAGAGGATCGAGCCCTTCGGCGTTGCGCGTCCCGCCTTGAGCCCGCAGACAGGGCAGAAGAGTCAGGGCCCCGCGTCGCAGCGCGCCAGAACAGGCTTCCAAGCTCAGAAACGTGGTCGTCAGCGCGACCTGACTTGGTGGAGACTCCACGTCGACGGTCTTTCGCGCGTAATTGCCGCCCAAGCGGAGGCGCGGCGCCCACGCGACGGAGTTCAGCCCTGCCTCGGCGTACACGCCGCCGCCCCAGGTGACGGCGGGCGAGCTTGCGCCGGCCGCGAAGCCCGCGCCTGCCACGCTCCACCGCCAGCGAGCGCGAGAACTGAGCGAAGGAACGCCCGTGTGCGCTTCGGTCGCAACCGGGACCGGCAGGGATACGGGGAGCGGCGGTGGGCGCGGCGGCGGAGCGCTTTGCAATGACGGAAAGGTAGCAACGGCGTCCACTGGTTCGGGCGGATGCGCTTCGGGGTCGGCTGCCAACGCGACCGCAAATGCGAGCAGCTCAGCGACTGCGCGACACTCCGCACCGTTCGCCGCGCGCTCACCCCCGTTTCCGCCGTCGAGCTCCAGATGTCCCTCGGTGCCGCTCGCTTCGATCACGACGTCGAAGCGACGCGCTGATTCGCCTTTGCGAGCTAGCCGCAAGCGCGATGTGGATCGCTCGATTTCGGCCACAAATTCCTCGAAAGAGGGACACGACTCCGGCGCTTGGTAGCTCAATGCGACGGGTTCGAGCTCGCTCTGCGCTAGCGCAGAGCGTTCGCCGCCGAGCGCCAGCAACGTGGCAAGCGCCAAAGTGCCCCGGGAGAAGGCCCCCTTGCAGGTTTCGAGCATTGAGAAGCCGAGGGCTAGTGCCGTTCCTCATCTGCCCGCAAGTGCGAAAGCAGCCCCTGGATTGTAGTGCTCTCGAGTAGCGGGTCCGCGGGCTTGGCTTTGCGGCGGTTTGGATTTTCGGTATATGCTCGTCAGATAGCGTGGACATTGTGGCGGTGCGCGGGGCGTGGTCGTTGTTGGGTGCGTTGGGCGTGATGGCTTCCCTGCCGCAAGCGTCGCTTTTTTCGATCAGACTTCCTGCCCCACGAACTGGGCGGCGTATACCGCCGCGAACAATCGCATCATCCTGCCCGCAGCTGGCGCGTCCGGGGTCTTGGTCGGTAACGGCACCAGTGGCCACCATCAGCACTCGATCGACTTCACGATCAATCTGCTCGCTTCGAGCGCGGCGGTCGGAGCTGGATCCTTTTCTCCGATCGCGACCTCGGGGCTCGTGATGTCTACCTCGCTCAGTAATTTCGGAAATGACGGAGTGGACCAGCCGACGCTCACGCTATTGGCGTGTCGCAAATCAGCCGCAGCAGAAACAAACGCGGTGGCCGCGGGGCAGATCTTGGGCGGACGCGAACTCGAGAGCGATGCCGGCTCTTGTAGCGAGCTCGACTCAGCGGCGGTATTGGCGATCGCGCTGATCGTCGATCCCGAGCGCAGCCAAAGCCCGACGCAAGTGGTGGCTGCCGCGCCGCCGAGCCCCGCGACCGTTCCGATGCGCGTACCCGTCGTGCGAGCCGAGCCGGCGCGTGTCCAGGACAGCGCCGTTCGGGTACTCGAGCCTCGTTTCATTCCGCAGCGCAGCGTCGGCGCCGATGCGGTCGTGCTGTCGGGCATCTTACCCGCGACCGCGTTTGGCGCGCAGCTCGAGCTGTCGCTCCCGTTCGTGGGCGAGAGCTCGCTGCGCCTGGCGGTCGCTCACCGGTTTTAGCTCATAAATTTCTGAGCGGGCGGCTACTCACCAGCGTGTCGAGTCCCGCGTCGCAGAAAGCACCGGACTCACGCCAAATGCCCACGTTCGAGACGCTCTTCGAGACGCAAGCGCGCTTCGTGTGGCGCGTGCTTGCGCGTTTGGGCATCCCAGAAGCGGATCTGCCGGATGTGAGTCAGGAAGTGTTCCTCGCTGCGCACCGCCTGCTGCCGACCTTCGAACAGCGCTGTTCGGTCACGACCTGGCTCTATGGGATCTGCATCCGAGTCGCCTCCACTCACCGGCGTAATCTTTGGCGCCGGCGCGAGCAGGTGACCGCCGAGCCGGGCGAGGGCAGCTCCTCGAGCGCTTGGCACGGCGCTGAGGTTGCGGTCCAGCGTGAGCGCTTGGAGCGTGTGCTGTACACGCTGCCAGAAGAACAAGCCAACGTGTTCGTGCTGTACGAGCTCGAGGAGCTGAGCATGTCGGAGGTAGCCGCGGCGCTTGGCACTCCGTTGCAGACCGCCTATTCGCGGCTGTACGCCGCTCGCAAAGCCGTACTGATGGCGTTCGATGAGCGTAAGAGGAACTCCGACCCATGAGCTATTCCGACCCCAAGAGACTGAGGGCAGAAGATGGTTTGTACGAGCCCCTACGTGAGGCGTTACGGGAGCTGCCCAATTCAGACCCGACCGCTGCGCAGCTCGAGTCACTGCGGCTGCGTTTGGGAGCTCGTGCGGCAGCGCGCAACGAAGAGCTCCCGATCCAGGAGCGGCCGCTATCGTCGCCCCGCCGGCACACGCCGGCGCGCAAGCTGCGCCGAACCATCGCCGCGCTGGTACTTTTCCCGGTTGCGGCCACCGCCGCCGTGGGCGGCTTCGTCGAGCTCGTCCAGCGAGCGACAACGCAGCGGAGCCTCCCACCGACGCCGAGGGCCGCAGAATTGCGGCCGAATCAGCGACAGCACGGAGTGGCCGGCGCGGCCGAGTCGACGGCGTCGGTGGCTTCGCCCCCGTCTCCAATCGCGGCCGATGACGAGCCTCCGTCGGCGGCGGAGGTCGCGCCCGCCTCGCAGCCCAATGCGCTGCGCACGGCAACGAGCGTTGCGACTGACGAGCTGCCAGCAAAGCCGCCGCCACCGGCGGTGAGCGGCGCCCCGCCGGTGGCGGCGTTCGACACTGCGCCTAGCACCTCACTCGCGGCTGAGACCGCGCTGTTGCAGCGCGCCAATGCGGCCTTGAAGGCCGACCCCGCGACGGCCCTAGCGCTCGTCGCACAACACCGTCAGGCATTTCCCGAGGGGAAGTTGGCGCAGGAGCGCGAAGTGATCGCGATCAAGGCGTTGCAAGCGCTGGGCGAAACGCAACGTGCGCGCGCAAGCTTCGCGAGCTTCGAGCGTAGCTATCCGCACTCGGCGCACGTGTTGGAGCTGCGCCAAATCATTCATTGAGATTTGTGCTGGAAGCGCTCATAAAACGAGCCGCCCACGGTTGTCGCGTACGAAGGGAATGAAGATGAAAAAGGCTGCATTGGTCGTGGGGTTGATCGCGGGGTTGGGGGGGTGCAGTGGAGCATCCGTTGGCGGCGACGGGGCGGCGGGGAAGGGGACTGGGGGTATCGGCACCGGCAACCCTCCCACGCAAGGAGGTGGATCTCCGACCAACGGGGTCGTGGCGGGGGGGGCGCGTCGCCAACCGGAGGCGCGGCGCCGACGGGCGGGACCGAGGATAATGGCGCTGAGGCGGGTATCGTTGAGAGCGGAGGCAGCGGGGGAACGGTGGTGGGTGATTCGTGCTCGTCGACAATCGACGCCTGGATTGCGTTCGACTCCGATGCGGCAAACTTCAACCGTGACTTGTACGTCATTCGTCCCGATGGTTCACAACTGACACGGCTGACGACAGATGCCTCTGTCGAACAAGAGCCGTATTTCGCCCCAGATGGCAGTTTCCTCTCGTTCACTTCGGATCGCGACGGCTCGCCGCAGATTTACGTGATGAATCTCGCTACGCGGGCCGTTATTCAAGTGACGCATCGGCAAGAGGGCGCAGACAACTCGAGCTTCTCCGCCGATAGCCAGCTGATCGCGTTCCACAGCGGTCCCTCCGTGTACACCATCAGGCCGGATGGCTCGCAAGAGGCGCTCGCCGCGACCGGCCTGGACAATTTCAACGCTTACTTTGGGCCGCGCTTCATCGGTAGCGACCAACTCGTGTTCGATCGGAACAACGAGATCGACGCGGTGAACGTCGACGGGACGAACTTCCGAAACGTCATCGGCAACTGGACGATCACCATCAAAACTCCCACGGTTTCGCCGCAAGGCAGCGAAATTGCCTACACCGCCCAGTGTGGCGTGGGCCCGAACCCCGCCCCCGGGCGCGAGATTTGGACGGCCTCGGCAACCGTCAGCAGCCAGGTCTGCAGCGGCCAGCGGGTGACACCGGTCGGCGACTCGTTCAGCAACGAGCGCCCCGCCTGGGGGCCGAACAACCTGTTCGCTTACCAACGAGTAGACTCGGCCGCCAACATCGGTCGCATCGCGCTGATCAGCCGAGTGCGTAACAGTACCCCTTGCGTGCTCACGGGCCCAAGCGAAGACGCACGCAACCCCAACTGGTCCGCGCTGGGTCTCAAGCTCGAGAAACCGACGAACTAGCTAGTCGTCCGGGTGCGCGGCCCGGTATTCTTCGACCATCTCGGCCGATACGTCCTTCGGGTAGCACAGCGGCTCCGCTCCCCCCGCGCGGCTGTACGCACTACGGCGGCCACAGCGCGAGCCGTTGCGTGCCGTATGGTACGGACACGGACAATTGCCAGAGTAGGCGGCGATCGACTCGTCGATCAGGATTTGCTTGATCTGCGCTTCGCTGAGCTTCTTCGCTCTCTCCCTGGCCTCGAGCGGAATCGCCCGATCAGGGGCCGCGAAGGCCGCCCCGTTCGTCGAGCAAATCGTGCACAAACCCAGCAGCAGCGGTGCGACCCTCATCCGTTCAGAATACGCGTCGCGCCGAGGGCGGATATCGCATGACCATGCGAGTCAGCAACTGGATCGTGTGGGCGCTCCGAGACACGTGCTCGAGGTCCGCCGATGGTGTCCACGTAGGTCGAGGTGTTCAGCCGCCGACGTATGCGCTGACTGGATCGCCGGGAAGGGGCGATCAGCGCGGAGCAGGCTGCCGTTTCGCCGACGTTCGGCAACGTTCTGGCACGAGACCTGCTTTTCCGTGCACTCCGGAGGTAACCGCGACATGGGCAGGCAGCACACGAGTATCGATCACCACCGAATCGCGAATCTAGCGTACAGCTACTGGCAAGCACGGGGCAGGCCCTTGGGATCATCCGAGGAAGATTGGTTCAAGGCCGAGGCGGCCCTCGACGTCCACGAAAGGCTCGACCTTCCACTGTTGGGTGTGAACTGGGGACCCGACGAGGGGCCGTGGTGCTGAGGGAAGCGAGCGGCGACGCCGATCACGCGGCTCAGTCGCCAGCGCGTCTCGCGGATCAGGTTGCCAATGGGCCGAGATGCAGCTTCAGGAAATCCGCGGTCCGTCCATTGGCTAGCATTGCTGCGTCTTTGTCGTAGTGCGCGCCACGGTGTCGAGCAAAGGCATACCTGCAACCGGGGTAGGTGAACACCTGAGCAAAGGTGTTGTCTTTGAGCGCGGCGATGATGGCCGTCCGTGCGTCCTTGCCAATGTACTCGTCTTCCTCACCCAGGTGCATCAAGAGCGGGTTCTTGATGTTGGGCGCCTGATCCAGGTGCTTTTCGGTATTGCCTCCGTAATACACGACCGAGGCGTCGGCACCCTTGCAAGCGGTCGTGATGAAGGTCATCAGGCCGCCAAGGCAGTATCCCATCAAGCCCAGCTTTCCGTTGGCGCTGGGCAGCGAACGCGCGATCTCCATGGTCGAAACGATGTCTTTGACGCCCAAATCGTAGTCGAAAGCCGAGTACAACTCGAAGCCCTTTTTCCATTCCGCGTCGGTACGATCGGACATGTCCACGTTCGGCTCCAGCCGCCAGAATAGGTCGGGGCTCACGGCGAAGTAGCCTTGCAAAGCGAGCTCGTCGCACGTGTCACGCAGGTCGGCGTTAACGCCGAAAAGCTCCTGGATGACCACGATCGATGGCGCAGGCAGTGCCTTGGGCCGCGCGGCGTAAGCGCGAAATTGTCCGTCAGGTGTATTTACGGTGATGTAGTTGCTCATGTTTTTTTTTTTCTCTCGGTCTGGTGTTGGGGAAGCGGAGCACGTTGCATGCCGACCGAAGGCGGGTTCGCGCGAGTCCGAGAACGTCGTTTTCGCCGAGCGCTTGCCCATCATTTGGCAGTGTCGACCACCGATTGGCCGAACAGGCACGCGCCCGACCGCTCGCCCCGACGATTGTCGGAGCCCGACGCGCGCAAGTTAGCGGCCGACGTCGGATCCGCCAATCTCTGGCTGTCGCTGACTTCGGTGGAGTGAAAGCGGTTGGCTCAACCCTGGTTGAAGACCAACGGGAAGTTGGTCTCTTCGCTCGCTCGATCCGCCTGATGATAGGTGTGGCGTCGGTTGCTCATTGCCCGATGGCGTGCGCACCAGAGCTCGCTACCGCCCGACTCGCGGCGCGTTTCGATGCAGTCCGGACAGGGGGGCTCGATGACCGGCACGAGCGAGGCTTGCTTCTGTCTGACGACGAGCACTGGGCAGGATGCGAGCGTTACTACGGCGTGGGCCACGGAACCCATGATGAAGCGCGCGATGGCGGTCCGCCCGCTCGTGCCGACGACCACCAGATCGGCTTCTAGGTCGCTCGCCAACTGCACTATTTCCCGGCTGGGTGCGTTCATCCGCACGTGTGACACGACGCGCGAGATGGGTGCGGAACCGAGCGCGAGCCGCGATTCCTCGAACTCGGTCACGTCGCTCGTCACTAGCCGATGTAGCCGCTGGAGCGCTTCCCGGAAGTCCGGCTCGTCCGAGCCCGCGTCGGTCGCCGGCTTCGCGAGCTCGCTCGTTCCGGCACCGGCGACTCGGTCGGTCGCGGACTCGACGTGGACCACGTGGATCTCGCTGCCAGCGCGCCCTGAAGCGATCTCCAGCGCTTGCCGAAAGGCAAGTCGGCTCACGTCCGAATAGTCCAAACCGACGACGATGGTATAGGGCGACTTCATGGCGATCCTTTGCCAGTGCTTGATGGGCCGTTGGACAATCCAACAATCAGGACTGGCTAACGTGCTACGGCGGAGCACGATCCATGCCCGTGCGCTCGATCAGGCGCATTCAACGATCGCCTGACGAACGGATGCAATGCGCTGACAATAGTTGGTCAGCGCGGCCAACCGCCGACGGCACGATTCGATGCACCGACCTGGTGCCAGCCTGGGTAGCGGCGGCGGCTTTGATGAACACGAAGCGGGCACGGCTCATGCAACGCCTGCTGTCGACGATGAAATTCGCAGCCTGCCAATCGAAAGTGGTGTTCGTGGCCCTCGAGCGGACGGCAACTTGACCGGGCAAATGGGGCGTCCAATGACGATGATGGACTTGTCACAGGCGGTCCAGCCCGATGATCACTCGTGTGGCCCACTAGCGGCATTGGTGACCTTGGTCGAATATGCCGACTTCGAATGTCGCCAGTGCGCCGATGCGTTTCCGATCGTGCGTGAACTGTCGGCACGCTTCGCACCGTGCTTGCGCGTCGTGTTTCGACACGGCCCGAGGAGCTACTACCATCCACGTGCAGCGCTCGCTGCGGAGGCCGTGGAGGCCGCCGCGGAGCAGGGCAAATTTTGGAGCATGCACGATTGCCTCTTCCAGCACGAGGGCGCGCTCGAGACCCGCGAGCTCTTGGCCTACGCCCGCGTGCTCGGGCTCGACGAGCAGCGCTTCGCCGAGTCACTAGGCGCTCGGTCGAATAGAAACCGGGTGCGGCGTGACCAAGTGGCCGGTATGCAAAGTCGGGTCAGCTCCAGCCCCGCGTTCTTCATCAACGGCACTCGGTTCTCGGGCGGTGTGAATCGTGAGGCGTTGGCCGCCGCCATTGCCGGAGCGCGAAATGACGTCACGCGCGCCCTCACCGAGCAGCGCTGTGCGACGAACTTCGACGCCCTGGGCCGCTTACTTGGGCTGACCACCGCGCTCAGGGATGCCTGCAAACTCCACTATTGGTACGGCTTGACCTTGCCATTGGCGAGATTGCGGATGGTTCTCGGTTGCCACGCGCGCGAGCAAACCGCTTTGATCGAAAGCATTTCGAGGCGCATGTTCGCGGTGCGGCCGGTTTCGGTGTTGCGCGCGGCCCGAGAGATTGGCCCGTGGGGACCTACGAACTCCAGCGAAGCGGAGCGGGTCGAGCTGCGGCTCGCGCGCCTGCTCGAGGCACATCAGTTCGTGGTGATGCGCTCGCATTGCCTGGCAAACCGTCTACGCGAGCTCGGCGATGTCGAGAGCACCGAGCTCGTGATCCGAGGGATCGTCGCTACGAACGAGCGCCAAGCGGCAGCAATCATGGAGCGGGTATTCGCCGAGCGCCTGGCGTCTGACCTTCACTAGTGGTGGCCTCGCGGCCTCTATGTCAGTCAATCAAGCAATTTTCAGCGAGGAGCACTCAGCATGCCTGGCCGACCTACTCACTTCGTGCTCGTGAAGCGACTCTGTTCGTGGGCAACCCCGAGCAACAGGTCGGTCCCGACGCATCGAGCTTGTCAGGGCTGGTTCGTGTGCGCTGCCTGGACACCGCGTGCGCCGCGCTGGATCGTATCGTGGTCGATGGTGAGGGTTCGAGCGGCGATTCTGCTCACTCGCACTTTCATCGTTTCACGGCCATTCGTCGGGAGTTTGTCGAGCTGCAGGCCCAGCGCGAGGGCTTCGCGCCAGCCCGACCGGCATACAGCCCGGTCATGCGCGCGCCGCCGACGCCAGAGGGCAGGGTTTGGATCACCGCCTCGCCCGCGGCCGATCTGTTGGATGTCGTCAACGCCATCTACGTGCACATGCTGCGTTTGCTGCTTCGGGCCTACGCGGAAAATCGCGGTCTACGCAAACAAAGGGAAATGGCGACTGCGGCCGCGGAGCTCATGTTCGCCATTACGCCCGTGGCGAGCGCGCTCACCCGCTTTCCGGCCCAGGACGGTCAGCCAATGCCGACCGCGGGCATGAGCTTCGCGGTGCCGCAGCAGAGCGCCGCGTTGCCGGTGGGGCTCGTCGCCGACCGCTTGATGCTCGAACGGCTCGACGAAATTGTCACGCGAGCGACGGCGCTCAGCCAGGGGTCGGTTTGGCTCGCGCCCGTAGGGCAACGCATCGCGCGTATCCGAGAGCGGTTGTCCAGCTCGTTGGGCAGAGCAGACGATGCAGCGCCGTCTGCTCCGCCCAACGAGCGCGAGGGCCTTGTCGCCCCTGGGCTGCCGTAGTCCGAGCAAGCCGCCCGGACCGACTCGATTCCAGGCAATTCCATCACGATTCATTACCGGAACGGGCGCTGCATCCATGCCCGGCACTGCGTCCTCGAGCAGCCAGCTGCCTTCAAAGCGAACGTACCAGGGAAATGGATCGACACTGGTGGGATGTGTTGCGCGATCTGCCACGGAATGCAGGGTGGGCTCTATTTTAGCGTCCTGGCGTCATCAAGCGATGGGTGACCTCGGAAATGCGTCAGAAGAGGTCGACGGATAGACGTTCACCGCTACATTGCCCGTCGACTGCTAACGATAACGGGCCGCCCCAGGCGCCCCCTGAGCTCGGTGCTCCGCTCACCCTGGAAAGTTCATGAATCGAAACTCCTTGTTCGCTCACGTCGTCTTGCTCGCGGTCGGTCTTGGCGCCAATGCCTGCTCCTCGGACGGCGCCAGTTCTGAAAATGGTGGCGGACATCCGGGGACCGGGGGGCTGGCCGCGGCTGCAGGGTCGAGCAGCGCAGGCGCAAACTTTGCTGGCGGTGGTGGGCGGAGTCAGGGGAGTGGCGGTGCACTCGGGACCAGCGGCTCAGGGACCGGTGGAGCCCCCGG
>Ga0247780_1001818_pt1 | contig 10087 bp, 7 predicted proteins | sample UWRJL079202R5_FD_179927 | JGI IMG/M metagenome (GOLD analysis project Ga0247780, IMG submission 179927) | Plant litter microbial communities from Arlington Agricultural Research Station in Wisconsin, United States - UWRJ-L079-202R-5 | ecosystem: Environmental > Terrestrial > Plant litter >... | reverse complement strand
CTGTTGATGCACTTGCAGTCAGAAAGTTCCACGGGAACGGAACGGGGATTATTCTTGGGGCTACAGAGGTGATCTTTTTGATGTTTGGAAGATGCCATCGTTCGCTAGCAACATTGATTGTCAGGCTTCTCGTCTTGGAGGTTTTGTTTCTGCTGAAGTTGCGAACGCTCGACTTCACTCATTTATTTGATGTACGGCACAAGACAGAAAGCGAAAGGGGGGGTATTTTCACTTGCGTGTGGAATCTTGGCGGCAAAACTTCGTCAAGATATAATGGGAATCTGTAGCATAAACGCTGTAGTCACATAATAACGCTTGCTACCGCATTCTCTAGTGCTTTGTGATCTTCAGCTAGATGTGTTCTCGCGAGGAGATATGCAAGCGGGAAGTTCTGCGAAGCAGGCTGCATCCAGCACGTTCGCGACACGGGTTATACTTCTCGGCGGAGTGCTATCTTGACATGGTAGAGAAATAGGCGACCAACCCTGAGGCTTCGAAGTAAATATTTCCGAACTGGAATGAATCCGACCGTCGCCTTTCCAAGCGTCTTGCAGCTTTTAAAACACCGTTCTATTTCTACAAACTCTCATGCTCGTGCCACGCTTGGCGTAGCTGACTTTGAGTACAAAAAACACCCATATTCCTACGGTCACCTGTGACCCCTCAGCAAAGTCTCCTCTAGCACTGGAACTCCCGAGGCAGCTAACGCGATGAAGAGGTCGGGATACGGCTGCACCCTCGGTGGCATCGCAGGGAGGTCCGATTCCGGTATGTACTGCGCCAGACATAGCGGGCATGCCGCGTGACGCCGAAGGAGCCAATTGCTAATGCACTCGTCATGGAAGATGTGATGACATGGTAGGCAACGGACAATCTTGGAGTTCTCGAAGGTTTCGAGGCAGATGACGCTGTTAGATGGTGGTCAGTTGGTAGTTCTTTGGGGCCATGTCGAGCGCCAACTTGCCAATCTACCGTTGGTCCTGTTTGATCTGGCGGCAACTCGGTGCCTTCGGCTTTGAGGTCTTTGTATGTTTTTGCGGGGGAGATTTGGTCCAGGCTCTGGATAGTGAGGCGGTCGGCACTTGTGCGACTATCTGCCCCGCTGCTTATCCTTGACGCTTCGAGATCGTCAGTTGCTTGGGTAAGAGGCGGTTGTGTCCTCGGGCCTGTGTTTTTTCGGCTGATGGCGGAGAAGTTAGCAAGAGTTAGAGATACAGAGATCATGTAGCAATATTTTGAGACATACACGAGAAATATGACAAACAGTAGTGCAACCAGACCACCGGCGACGATGACAATGGAGATCCAATCAGCGGCTGGAGGAGGGTTGCCGTCGTTCGTGGCCGTTTCTCGGGCGGCAGCAAATGGGAAAGTTGTCGGCATCGCGTTCTGTCGATTTGCCTATCTGTGTACGCGACTTGATTTGATTGATAGGAGACTTGATTTGATTGATAGGATAGAAATGTCGTAAAACGTTATTGGCGGTCGCTCGGCGTGCAATGAGTTACGTGATGGCGAAGTGTAGCCTGAAGAGCAACGTCCGGAGCGCTGCAACGCTTTATGCTCCATATTTATTGCCCATTTCATTTTGAATGCCCCCAGGTGTGACTATCTCCAGATATTGCACTTCCCGAAGTCAGAAGCACTCGACGCTGCGGGGAGAGGTGCATCGTGGTTTAACATTTTTGGGTGGTGTGATGCAGTGGGCTGCTCGCCCCATCTGTGCCGGTTCTCCAGTTTGCCAAGAGACAAACCCTGCCTAATAGGAGCAGCGCCTTCCTAAAAGTCTGCTCCGCATTTCGATACGCGGGGAGGGCTGCGCCCCCTTTGCCTGATTCGCCGCCCGGCTTTGCCTTTGTGCTGCTGCTGGTACCACGTTTCAGCGCGTGACGCAACAGCCCAGGCGGCATATTCGGGCACCATAAAGTCTGACTAGCTGCCACTTTTCGTCCGGCGAGGGTAGGCCAAGCTTTGTCTGGCGGATGGACTGACATCACCATCAATGAAATTGAGCAATAAACTTCGCACTAACACGAGCCCTTTTATGCTTATCACGCCGAGAGGCGCCAACACCACGCAGTTGTCCCCAATCTCGAGCACACAATGGATTCGAGCCGAAATGATGGCCACGAGATTGCTGAGCGTAGTCCGTTCGGGCTTTCCCCCGCTCAGCTGTCCAAGCTATTGGACCCAAAATCCATCACCGCGCTCGAAGAATTGGGCGGGTTGGCAGGACTCGAAGAAGGGTTGAGGACCGATCGCCGATCTGGTCTCAGCATCGACGAAACGAGACTCACCGATACAGCTGGGGGGGCAACAGAGCCTCGAATACAGGCAAAGAAGAGGGTTTCGTCCGCAGAATCGACAGATGCATCGCATGCATCACCCCTATCGAGGGTTGTCAGCCGCGCTGGCACCCATCCTCTCCCTTTGCTGACCCACAAGGACGACCATTATGCAGATCGGAAACGGATTTTCGGCGAGCATCGTCTCCCCGAAAGGGAGTCGAAGTCATTCCTTCAGCTTGCCTGGATCGCACTACAGGACAGGGTTCTGATCCTGCTCAGCGTGGCAGCCGTCGTTTCATTAGCGCTAGGACTTTACCAGACATTTGGCCAACAGCACCACGAGGGCGCCAAAGTCGAGTGGATCGAGGGAGTTGCAATTATCGTAGCAATCCTCATTGTCGTTATCGTCAGCTCGGTAAACGACTGGCAAAAGGAACGACAGTTTCGCCGGCTGAATCAGAAGAAAGAAGACCGGTCTGTCAAGGTAATTCGGTCGGGGAAGCCAATTCGGATATCCGTCCATGACATTCAGGTTGGAGACGTCATGATCCTCGAACAGGGAGACGTATTGCCTGTTGACGGCGTTCTTATCGATGGACACACGGTCAGCTGCGACGAGGCGTCAGCGACAGGCGAGTCCGACCTTGTCAGGAAAACACCGGCAGAAGCGGTATCTCAGGCCCTGAAAGAAGGGAGTTCCTATACCGGAAAGCTGGATCCCTTCATGCTTTCTGGTGCCAAGGTTCTGGACGGAGTGGGGACCTTCCTTGTCACCGCTGTCGGGCCGAACTCTCAACACGGACGGACGATGATGTCCCTCCGGGACGACCCTGGCTTAACGCCGCTGCAGGCTAAGTTAAATATCCTTGCGGGTATGATTGCCTTAGTCATTCCTGCCTAAGTGATGCCTCTGACGCTGTTGTAGGATATATCGGCAAACTCGGTGGCGGCGCCGGCTTGCTACTCTTCACGGTGTTGCTTATCGAGTTCCTTGCTAGGCTTAGGACGAGCGATGCAAGTCCAGAAGAGAAGGGGCAGAGTTTCCTCAGGATTCTGATAACGTCCATTACGATTATTGTCGTTGCGGTTCCAGAGGGCCTTCCCCTCGCAGTCACGCTGTCTCTGGCATATGCAACGAAGAAGATGACGAAAGAGAACAACCTTGTTCGGCACTTGCAGTCTTGTGAGACCATGGGAAACGCCACAGTCATTTGCTCGGACAAAACCGGAACGCTCACTGAGAACGTCATGACTGTCGTCGGCGGTGCCTTGGGAACCGGAGGGGTCGAGTTTGGTGAGAAAGATCTCAAGACGGATGGCGGCGACGACGATGCAGGACCTAAGATAGCATCCGAAACCGAGAAACGCGGCGTCGAACACCTTCCGATATCGAATGTTTCAAGTGCTTTGAGCTCAGAATTCCGCGAACTCGTCAAGCAGTCAATTGCCATCAACACCACTGCTTTCGAAGGCGAGGAGAAAGGAAAGCCCATCTTCATCGGCACGAAAACCGAGACAGCACTGCTTGATTGGGCACGGAGAAGCTTCGGTCTGGGACCCTTGGCCGTTGAGCGTGCCAACCACGCCATTGTCCAGCTATTTCCCTTCAACTCCCGGCAGAAGTGCATGGCTGCAGTCATCAAACTCCCTGGGAAATTCCGATTATTCGTCAAGGGAGCTCCTGAAGTGCTTCTGGCACAGTGCAGCACATCGATCTCTGATCCAGCCATACCGCTTTCGCAGACACCCATCAGCGAGGATGATCGGTCGAACATCGCTGAGAAGATTTCGAGATACGCATCCTTATCACTCAGAACGCTGGCCTTTGCGTATCGGGATTTCGATAGTTGGCCACCGACCAGAGCTACTCTCCGTGTTCAAGACACGGAGCAGAGCGAAGCAGGCCTTGCGGATGTCTTTGTTGACACGACGTGGGTCGCGGTGGTGGCAATTCAAGACCCGGTCCGTCGTGGCGTTCCTGCAGCGGTCGCCACGTGCGGACGAGCATCGGTGACCGTCAAGATGGTGACCGGTGACAACATCGAAACGGCACGGGCTATTGCCCGTGAGTGCGGGATTATCTCGGACGGGAAAGGTGCGGTAATGGAAGGCACCGAGTTCCGCCACCTCAGCGAGGATCAAATGCGCGCTGCTGCTCAGGACCTCCGCGTTCTTGCGCGATCAAGCCCTGAGGACAAACGAATTCTCGTCAAAACGCTCCGAGCTCTCGGAGAAGTCGTGGCTGTTACCGGCGATGGCACAAATGACGCGCCAGCATTGAAGGCAGCCGACGTTGGATTTTCCATGGGCATCACTGGGACTGAGGTGGCCAAGGAGGCATCCGATATTATCCTGATGGACGATAACTTTTCGTCCATTGTCAAAGCGCTCGCCTGGGGCCGTGCTATCAACGATGCGGTCAAGAAGTTTCTGCAGTTCCAGATCACAGTCAACATTACCGCTGTCGTACTCACCTTTATCACGGCCGTTGCTTCCGAGGAAGAGCGCTCAGTCTTGAATGCCATTCAGCTGCTCTGGGTGAACCTGATCATGGATACGTTCGCCGCCCTCGCGCTGGCTACTGACCCGCCGAACGACAGCTTGTTCGACCGAGAGCCGGAAGCACGTACTGCACCCCTCATCAACTTGACCATGTGGAAGATGATCATCGGCCAGTCAATCTACCAGCTGGCCGTAACGCTGACCCTGCACTTCGCAGGGCCATCATTCCTGAGCTGCCCCGAAGATCAGAGGCGAACCCTAGTCTTCAACGTCTTCGTTTTCATGCAGATCTTCAAGCTCATCAACAGTCGCCGTATTGATAACAAGCTCAACATCTTTGAGGGTCTGCACAGAAATACGCTCTTCATGCTGATGATGGCCATCATGGTGGCTGGCCAGCTCATCATCATCTTCTTCAGTAGCGTTGTTTTCGTGGTTGTGCCGCTGAATGGCATCCAATGGGCCATCTCTATCGTGTTGGGCTTCCTGTCCATTCCGGTTGGCGTTATTATTCGCCTGATTCCGGATGCATGGGTTCGTCGAACCGTGAGCTGGGTGCCGTTACCAGAGTGGGTCAAGAGGGCGAAGAAAAGCGCAGATGCGGATGTTGAGGTGGGTGCGGCCGGTTTGCCTTTCCAAGATGCGATGATCAACGTGAGGAGCGATCTGGCGTTTTTGAAGAAGGTGCGCGGAGGGCGATTGCGGGCGTTGAAGTGGACGATGGTGAGCAAGCAGGATGATTCGCGAGCTCCCAGTCGGCAACCTTCAATGCACCCAATGCGATCTGCTGTGGGGATGCCGGGGCTCCTTGCCGCCAGTATCAGTGGCGTGCCTGCGCTCGAGACGCGGTCCTCGGCGACGGAGGAGCGGCAAGGGCATGATGAAGGGTCAGCAAATGAGAGCGCCAGTGTGCGTTGACGTTGGGCGCGACTGATGTCGTATACGTTTATGAGCACTGCAGGGCAATCATTCTGGCCTCAGGCTTCCGGTTGTTCCTTCCTCATCGCTTTCTTGCCCAACAAATTGATGTTATCAGGTGATGCGGTGGGTCCCTAGGCGTTTTGGCTGTCTTTGAGAGTTTGTGGTGATGCGGTCGCAAATTCTAAAGCCCCAACAAAAGAAGCAGATCAGATTAAACACTTTGCATTCTTTTACTGTCACGCTATCTTCGAAGCCGATTGGTCTCCCGGAGCTCCTATTCTCCTGTTCATTGTGATAGCGAAGCCGAACGTGGGCAACAGAGCCGCTGTCGGCAAAATGCAGCCACGAATGATGCTCCGAGCAATCCTCCTGGCGGAAAACAGGGGGAAACATCCCGTCCGTCACCACAACAATCACCGGACAGATTCGAATCGCCCATACGTCATCGGCGGGCTGGCTTTGACGGCATCAGCCATCGTTCTTTCGTTTTTCGGTCCGCCAGCAGGCCCGGCATTGTGTAAATTCAAGCGGATAGTCAAAGAGTTGGGCTAGCCATTAAAGGATGCTGAGGTTCCTTCTGCATGAAGAGCTGTCAATTTAAGTTGGCTTGGTTAGTCTTGTTTTCCTTCGATGTGGTCGGGTTCAGAGCTGACTGGACAGAGGCAGGACATGCATGGTCGGGGGCATGATAAAACTACCTCTCAAAAGTGATGCAAGATTTACAATTTTACACCAAAACTGCCCTTTTCAGTTCGCTTAACTTTTAGCACGCCCCACATTCTAAAAATGACCTAAAATAATTTACCGTAGAACTTTATAAGTTCTTTACCAAATTAAAATCCTTTAAGTTTTAATATTTTATTTAAAATCTGTAGAAAATCCCAAACTGGTGTAGCGATGTTGAAAAAAAGATTTATATAAGAGAGAAAAGAATTTGTATGGAGATTTTCATTTTTTAAAGTAAAACTAAACTTATCTTTTTTATATTTTTAATTATTTAGCTAATTTAATATAAATTTTAGATTTATAAAGTTTAAACAACTTCTTATATTAAATAAATTTGAATTAATTTTAAGTTCTGACTAATAGCCGGATTTAAGCGAGTGAAATGGGTAAGATTTAGCTATTTTTGGTGTGTTTTTTGAAGTCTAACATCACTTTTGACGGGTGATTTTAGGAGAAGCGGAAGCAGCAGCCAGTGGGAAGCATCATCTTTGTGTCAAAGAGTACTGAGTTGGTTCAGCGGTATCTTCAATAATGACCTCCGAGGCCTCAGTGTAACGTGTGCTCCCGTACCTAATATCTATATCGGCGAATAGAAGCCTCTGCCAACAATTTCATTGCAATTCCACGGCCAATCTCTGGTGATCTTCACCCCCGCAAACTGGAATTGGACGAAGTCCCGAACCCTAACCACGCAGAATCTTGACCGCCTTCTCCAGCAGCTCAATGCGCTGCTTCAGCATGGATCGCTTGTTGCGACTCGCAGCCTCCTCGCCTGTAGTCATCTCTAGATCCTCGTTCGCCATTTCCAAGACAAACATCGAGTCGAACACACGCAACGGACTGCCCTTTGCACTGAGCAAGAAATGGTCCACAGCCTGAGCGCAGATGTTGTCAACAAAGCGACTCCGTGCCACCTCGTAGTAGCTCTTCATCACGTCGTGGATCCGAACGCATACATCGCTGCCTCCATCTGCGCCACCGTTTCTGTTATTTCTGTTGAGGTCATCCACGCCGATGTACGAACCCTCACGAACGCCACGGGTACCCTTGGGTACCTCGACCACAAGCTCTCTGAGTGCGCCGACCACGCGTGCTTGCTTAGCCTTGGTAATCGAGGCGTCGAATGAAGGATTGCAGTTCACGGCAGGCCTGTTCAACTCGACGTCCACCAAGAAGCGGGCGTGTTTCATTGTGTTGCGGTAGCAAGCAATTTGTCCAGAACAAGTGACCAGAGCGGCTCGCGCACAAGCGGATCCGGGCAGGCCTCTTCGATCAAGGTGAAGATGAAGTTATGGACCACCAGCACCGCATTGCTTACATGCGCGAGGGCAATCGACTCCCATTTCTCAGCCTGCACTCTGAATGTCGTGGGGGTCATGACGGTTCCAAACTGTGTGGTTTGGTCAGCATATGATAAAGGAGGGCTCCGTCTCTGGCGGGAAATGGGGAAATAACATACCGTTCGAAGCTCATACCCGCGGTAAAAGTTGTGCATTTTCTTGATCTCCTTCAGCAAGGGAACACGGGAGGGTGGCTCGCAGTAGAAAGGCTCGGACAGGATGCCATCTAGGTCGTCTTCGCCATTGTTTGGGATCAGGACTGATAGGGGGCTCGTGCAATCGTACAGGGAACCGCGGTTCTCCTGTGAAGTGGAGCCAGCCGATGACACAACGGCCTGCTCTTCAGGCTCTGTTGTCTCAGACAAGCGGTCGGACACTTCCACCTTCAATTTTTCGAAGGACGCGTGCAGCTGCACCTCGCGATCAATGGAGCCACCAGTTCTCTTCGGCACGGCTGTCACGGCCGGCTCATCGGCCATCTCGAACTCGATAGCGTGCGCCTTCTCAAATAACATGGCAGCAAACTGATCGTTTATCTCTCCAATGCGCGTGATGAGCCGCAGATCATCGCGCTTGATGAAGATGGGGTCGCCGGTACAGTATGCGTCGAGCCCGTATGTAACCAGCTGGCTGAAGCGATGGACAATCTTTCCAAGATATGCGCGCTGCTCCTCGGGCTTGCCGTGCGGCTCACCCATGCCGGCAAGGAGATTCCGTGCTTCCTTCAACTTTTCGGCCATGTCACGCTTTACGCTGGGCAACTCGCTGCGAGTACGATCCATGAGTAGCTCACGCGGGCGAGATCGGAGGGCCGGGATGCCAACGTGTGTGTAGTCGAGATTAGACCACGGCTCATGCAAAAAGAACTCACGCTCCTGAGCGTCTTGCGCGGCCACGTCGAGCATCGCGCTCTGGTCATCGGCACCACGGTTGCGGACGATGCAATATCCGAGGTGAAGGTCGCGACGGCGGCCACGAACAAGGTCGGCGACGGCATTTTAGGTCGCGGTCTCGATGGCCAAGTCTGGTTTGGTGAGGACACCAAGTGTACGCTTGCCCTCTGGATCAACCTCAGATGCGAAGCGAATGATAGACTGTGTGGCGACATCAGTATTGCAAGGAACCACTGTCAGGATGCTGGGAGAATTTGGTTATCAAGGCCCATCGGTGTGGCAGAGAGACGGTGTCTTACATGGTGCGCGAGTCCTTGATATACGCCATCATTATCTCCTTGACTAGTGTGATGTCGCCCTTGGTAGTCACACCTGGCGTATCGTTCTCGAAGATGCCCGGCACATCGATCAATGTCAGGTGCTCCTCCTCTGGGCCGTTCTTCTCGATACGCAGGACATCCTTCGTGAACGTCGGGGCCTTGGTGCTGGTATCTGCATCGGTTTTGATGCCTATTGCGGTAGCAGCCTGTTTCTGTTCAGTCACCGTAAGAGCATTGGTGAAGGCAGGGCGTCAGCATACCTCTTGGAAGACCTTGGCGAAGTCATCGCTAATGATGTCAGAATCTAGCACTCATGGCCAATTGTGGTGATTGTTGTGTATTGTTGTTCTTCTGTGGAAGAGAATCTCTGGCCTGCAGGGTCCCCTATTGCCAAGCCGGCTACTTCCGCGAATGGCTCCAATTGCTTATATAAGCCGACAAATGAAGCTGGTCATGGTGCGACGAAACGCCCGGACGGCCTCAGCATGCGCACGCGTGGATCCAGGGCCTGTCTGGATGGTGATGGCAATGCTTTTTGCCGCCTCACGGTGGCAGACGATCTCCGTGGCGAAGCGCGTGCAGAGCGACACAGAGCGAGGGAACGAGATGCCGGTTATGCTCTCGAGGAAGCTCGACTTGCCGATGGATTGCGCTCTGGCGGCAACGATCTGCAGTCATGTCAGTCGGGCGTCGTCCTCCAAGTTCGCAAGCGCGCGTTGTTACCTGTGGGAGCGGGATGGTGGCTGAGACACCAAATTCCCGGAGTTTGTCAACCTTGTCGAGCAGGACTCGGTTCCCGAGGCTGGCGCCATCGCCGTGGTTGGGATCCATTCTTTCTTGTTTACCAGACTTTGTTGGCGATCAGTAGAGTCAAGAAAGAAGGCTCATGGAAACACCAAAGATGAGATGAAGGGAGCGGAGTATGTGTCGGAGTTTTCAACATGTCCCGCTTTTACTTGCGGATACTCGGGGCTCTTGACCAGTTGGAGGCCAAATAACTTCAACATGTCTTGATCGTGGCGGTTTATGCACCATCTACCTCACACATCGTTTACGAGGCTTCACAGCCCTCACAGTTGTAGGCCTCCTGTTTGCTT
>Ga0247780_1001817_pt1 | contig 10097 bp, 9 predicted proteins | sample UWRJL079202R5_FD_179927 | JGI IMG/M metagenome (GOLD analysis project Ga0247780, IMG submission 179927) | Plant litter microbial communities from Arlington Agricultural Research Station in Wisconsin, United States - UWRJ-L079-202R-5 | ecosystem: Environmental > Terrestrial > Plant litter >... | reverse complement strand
AGGCAGGCGCGACGATCCCGAGGCGCCCGCCGCCGGCTCCGGCGCGGCCGCTTTTCCGTCCTTGCCCTTGCCGGCTGCCTTAGCCACACCGCGACCATATCCGACCTCCACCCCGCCCCTTTTCGGCTCAGTGGAGGGGCTGCACGAGCAGCTCCTCCTCGGCGGCGCTCGCACCGAGATACGGCATCATCGCCATGTAGACGAGCTCCGGCAGGAATTCCTCCCCGCGCTCGATCGCGCCGTCGCGCACCTTGGTCATGATCGTGCCGTAGATCGCGCCGCTGATCATCTCGGCGGTGCTGCGGGACACCGCGTGCGGTTCGTCGAGCTCGTTCCGCCCGGAGTCGATCATGTCGGCGAGACCCTGCAGGACCCGATCGCGACGCGCCTGCGCGCGGGCGCCGGCGCCGTTGACGGCGACGACGAAGAAACGGGCGCGAACCGCGTCCTCCTGCAGGAACCGCATCGCCGCCCAGGCGCCGGCCCAGATCCGGTCGTGCCAGGCCCGCGGGCCCGAGTAGGCGGTGACCGCGCGTCGACAGAACTCGGCGGCGATCTCGCCGTGCACCTCGAGGAAACAGTTTTCCTTGCTCGTGAAGTTGCTGTCGAAGGCGGCGCGGCCCACCGCGGCGCGTTCGCAGACCATGGCTATCGTGGTCCGATCCAGGCCGTGCTCCGCGGCGAGCTCGATCATCGCCTCCGCGATCCGCTCCCGGACGGGGTCGGTGCCCACGCCAGCCTCGAAGTCGTTCACATCCGCCCGGCCCTGCCCCCTGCGCTCGTGGTTGTCAGGCGGCCACCCGCGCCTGGGCGGCGTCGGCGGCCCGACCCGCCTCGACCTCGCCGACGTACGGCGTCAGCGTCACCTGCAGCATCTCCGGCAGCAAGGCCTTCAGGTCCCCCGCTTCGTCGGCCACCAGACGCTGGTGGACGAGCCAGGCGATCCCGCCCGCGAGCGCGACCTCGAGTCCCTCGGGGAGGCGACTCGCCCGCGGGTTGAACTCGCGGCCCTGGCGCAGCTTCGGAGCCACGCTTTCCAGCATCGCCTGGTAACGGGCCAGCGAGGCCGCCCCGGCTGCCTGCGCCTCGACGATGCAGAGCTTCGCGCGCGCCTCCTCTTTGACGACCATCTCGAGGAAGATCTCCAGCGCCGCCGAGATCTGGTCCTGCCAGGGGTCCCCCGGGTCCAGCAGCTCCTCGAAGACCTCCCTGGCGGCGGCGACGCTCTCGTCGAACGCGGCGAGGAAGCACTCCTCCTTGCTCGCGAACTGCTCGTAGAAGGTGACCAGGGCGACTTTGGCGGTCTTGGCGATCAGCTCGATGGTCGTCTTCTGGTAGCCGCGCTCGGCCACCAGCTCCGCCGTCGCCAGCAGTATCCGGTCGCGCTGATTCTGGGACACGAAGTCGCGAGGAACGAGGTGGCGGCCCGGGGGCAGCTTCGAGAGCCGCTCCGACAATGGACGCTGCTTCGCCATACCGACAAGATACCAGAACGTTCACCTGGTGTCTATTTCCCTTTTCTCTAAAAACTTTGACGTTCTGGTCACCGGTGTCTCTGAAAGGTGCTATATCTAGACAAAAGGTGTTTGTTTTCAGAAGGCGGATGCGATGACCGATCAACCCCTCTTCCCAGGCCGGCGGGTCCGCCCCGCTCGCGAGCGGCTGCTGGAGGCGGTCCTGTTGGTCAGCGGGGAGCGGGGCTACGAGCACATCTCCGTCCAGGACGTGATCGAGCGCGCGGGCACCAGTAGGGCGACCTTCTACAAGCACTTCGGCGACAAGGAGGATTGCTTCGCCCAGGCCTATCGCGAGGCGGCCAACTGGCTCTACAGGCGGCTGACCGGCCTCGCCAAGCGCCAGTCGACCTGGCGCGAGGGCCTGCGCGTAGCGCTGGCCGAGCTGCTGGAGGTGTGTGCCCGGCAGACGGCGCTGGCCCGGGCTCTGATCGTCGAGCCCCACGCCGCGGGCGGGACTGCGCTGGCCGAGCATGATCTTGTGATGGAGCGCCTCTCCGGCGCCATTGACAGCGCCCGCCGCGAGATTTCCTCTCGCCAAGCTCCACCTCCTGTGACGGCAACCTTCATGGTAGGGGCTATCGAGACTCTTGTGCGCGCCAAGCTGATGAGCGACGAACCGGAGACCGCCCCCGAGATGCTCCCCGGCCTCCTCCATTTCGTCGTCATGCAGTTCTACGGCGAGGACGCGGCCTGGGAAGAGCTGACCGCGGCCCCCCTCGCCACCTGGGCCTCCCGCCGCGAGGCCGCCACCCGCATCCCCTGATCGCAACCCCTGGTCGGGCGGGTTCCTCTCCCTTCAAGCCATCCGCCAACCGGGCCCGTGAAGAAGGGCCCGGGCGCCCCTCGCGCGCGCGGCGTCCCGATTTTCGCCGGCTAACTCAGCGAGAGCCGGCCGGTTAACGGCGAAAATCCCAGCAAGCGCGAGGGGCACCCGAGTCCTCCCCCCACCTACGCCCTAAAGCGGAATGTTCCCGTGCTTGCGCTTCGGCTGCGGCACCCGCTTGCTCTGGAGCATTCGCAGCGCCTTGATCAGCTTGGGACGGGTTTGCCGCGGCTCGATCACGTCGTCGATGTAGCCCCGCTCGGCGGCCGAGTAGGGGTTCGCGAAGTGGGCTTTGTAGTCGTCGATCAGTTTCTGGCGGCGCTCGTCGGGGGTCGGCGAGGTCGCGATGTCTTTGCGGTAGATGATGTTGACGGCGCCCTCCGGGCCCATCACCGCGACCTCCGCCGTCGGCCAGGCGACGTTGAAGTCGGCCAGCATGTGCTTGGAGCTCATCACGTCGTAGGCGCCCCCGTAGGCCTTGCGGGTGACGACGGTGAGCTTGGGCACGGTCGCCTCGGTGTAGGCGTAGAGAAGCTTGGCGCCGTGGCGGATGATCCCGTTCCACTCCTGATCGGTGCCGGGGAGGAAGCCGGGGACGTCGGTGAAGGTGAGGATCGGGACGTTGTAGGCGTCGCAGGTGCGGACGAAGCGCGCAGCCTTCTCGGAAGCCTCGATGTTGAGCACCCCGGCCAGGAAGGCGGGCTGGTTGCCGACGATGCCGACAGGGAAGCCGTCGAGGCGCGCGAAGCCGCAGACGATGTTCTTGGCGAAGTGCTCGTGCACCTCGAAGAACTCCTCGTCGTCGACGACGCGGGCGATCACCTCCCGCATGTCGTAGGGCTTGGAGGGGTCGTCGGGAACCAGCGAGTCGAGCGACTCGTCTTCGCGCTCGGGGTCGTCGCTGGGCTCGAAGCGGGGCGGCGCCTCGAGGTTGTTGGAGGGCAGGAAGCTGAGCAGGTAGCGGGCGTCCTCGAGGCAGCTCTCCTCGTCCTCGGAGGCGAAGTGCGCGACGCCCGACTTCGAGTTGTGGCTCATCGCCCCGCCCAGCTCCTCGAACTCGACTTCCTCGCCGGTCACCGTCTTGATCACCTCCGGACCGGTGATGAACATATGCGAGGTCTCTTTGACCATGAAGATGAAGTCGGTCATGGCCGGGGAGTAGACGGCGCCGCCGGCGCAGGGGCCCATGATCAGGCTGATCTGCGGGATCACGCCCGAGCATTTGACGTTGCGGGCGAAGACGTCGCCGTAAGCGCCAAGGGAGACGACACCCTCCTGGATCCGGGCTCCCCCCGAGTCGTTGATGCCGATCACCGGCGCCCCGACCTGAGCGGCGAGGTCCATCACCTTGCACATCTTCTCCGCCATCACCTCGCCGAGGCTGCCGCCGAACACAGTGAAGTCTTGGGAGAAAACGAAAACAGTTCTCCCTTCTATGGTGCCGTGGCCGGTGACGACGGCGTCGCCCCACGGCCGTTTTTTCTGCATCTCGAAGTCGTAGGTGCGGTGGCGCACGAAGGTGTCGAGCTCCTCGAAGGAACCGGGATCCAGCAGCTTCTCGATCCGCTCGCGCGCGGTCATCTTGCCCTTCGCGTGCTGCTTCTCGACCGCCTCCTCGGAGGCGGAGTGGATCGCCTGCTCGCGCAGCTCGCGCAGGTAGGCGAGCTTCTCCTCGTGGGTCACCGGGTTTCTCTCGCGCATCGGGCGCGGAAGTCTATTTCCCAGCCCCAGCGCGTGCCCCGAGGCGGCCCGGCGAGGGCTAGACGCTGCCGAACGGCTGGCGGTGCGGCTTCGCAAGACGATCGAGAAAGGCCTCCAGATCCGCCTCTTCGAGGCCGGTTCTCTCGTCGGCACGGATCTCGACCCGGGTGCCGAAGCCCTTCTCGGCCATCGTCACCTCGACCCCGTCGACGGCCTTGACCAGCTCCGCCAGCTCCGGCTCCGACTTCATAAGCGTCCGCGAGGCCTCGATCATCGAAGTTCGCTTCCACCGCCGCCGCCGCGTTCCTTCCCCCGGATCGGACCCTGCAGGGGAGAGCTGCGAGCGCTAGAAGAAGGCGCCGCCGCGGTACTCGCCGAAGACGTCGCGCATGGCGCCGCAGACCTCGCCGATCGAGGCGTCGGCGGCGAGGGCTGAGCGGATCGGGTGCAGCAGGTTCCCCTCGCCGCGGGCGACGTCGCGCAGCGCTTCGAGCTTGGCGCCGACCAGCGCCTGGTCGCGGGACTCCTTGAAGGTCTTGAGCCGCGCCAGCTGGCGCTGCTCGGACTCGGGGTCGACCTTGAGGATGTCGACGTCGTCGACCTGATCGGTGACGAACTTGTTTACGCCCACGATCACGTCCTGACCGCTCTTGTAGCGCTCGTGGTAGCTCAGCGCGGACTCCTCGATCTCGCGCTGCATGAACTCGAGCGCCTCGACCGAGCCGCCCAGCTCTTCGACCTTCTCCATCAGCTCCCAGGCGCGCAGCTCGACCTCGTCGGTCAGCGACTCGACGAAGTAGGAGCCGGCGAAGGGGTCGACCGTGTCGGCCGCGCCGGACTCGTAGGCGAGCACCTGCTGGGTGCGCAGGGCGATCCGCGCGGAGCGCTCGGTCGGCAGCGCCAGGGCCTCGTCGAAGCCGTTGGTGTGCAGCGACTGGGTGCCGCCGCAGACCGCGGCGAAGCCCTGCAGGGCGACGCGGATGATGTTGACCTCCGGCTGTTGGGCCTGCAGCGTGACGCCGCCGGTCTGGGTGTGGAAGCGGATCTTCATCGAGTTCGGGTTCTCGGCCCCGAAGCGCTCCTTGACGATCTTCGCCCACATCCGGCGCACGGCGCGGAACTTGGCGATCTCCTGGAAGACGTTGTTGTGGCCGTTGAAGAAGAAGGCGAGGCGAGGCGCGAACTCGTCGATCTTCAGCCCCCGCTCCAGCGCCGCTTCGACGTAGGCGATCGCGTTGGAGAGCGTGAAGGCCACCTCCTGCACGGCCGAGCAGCCCTTCTCGCGGATGTGGTACCCGGAGATCGAGATCGTGTTCCATTTCGGCACGTTCTGCTGGCAGTACTCGAAGATGTCGGTGGTCAGCCGCATCGTCGGCTCCGGCGGGTAGATGTAGTTGCCGCGGGCCATGTACTCCTTCAGCACGTCGTTCTGGACGGTGCCGCGCAGCTTCTCGGAGGGCACCCCCTGCTCCTCGCCGACCAGCTCGTAGAGCAGCAGCAGGATCGCCGCCGGGGCGTTGATCGTCATCGAGGTGGAGACGCCGTCGAGGGGAATCTGATCGAAGCAGATCCGCATGTCCTCGATCGTGTCGATCGGGACGCCGGTGCGGCCGACCTCGCCGTTGCAGAGCGGATCGTCGGAGTCGCGCCCGAGCTGCGTCGGCAGATCGAAGGCCATCGAGAGGCCGGTCGAGCCGTGCTCGATCAGGTAGCGATAGCGCTCGTTGGTGTCCTCGGGGGAGGCGAAGCCGGCGTACTGGCGCATCGTCCAGAGGCGATCCCGGTACATCCCGTCGTGGATGCCGCGGGTGAAGGGCGGCTCGCCCGGCTCGCCGAGGCGCTCCTCGAGGCCGGGTGCGACGTCGTCCTCGGTGTAGAGGCGATCGATCTCGATCCCGGAATCGGTGAAGACGCGCTCGTCGTCGGGCCCGACCAAGGGCGCGATCGTGCGGTGCGCCTCTTCGGCCGCGGGTTTGCCGTTGCTTGGCATCTGCGGGGAGGATATTGAGCGGGGGCGGTCTAGGAGGGTCTAGCGTTGCGCCCGCGCCAGAAGCCGAGCAGATCCGCGAGGCTGCGCGAGAGCGGGATCGCCGGCTCGAACCCGATCGCCTCTCGCAGGGAGCGGGGATCGCCAACCAGTGCCGGCGGGTCGGCGGGCCGTTGCAAGCGAGGGTCTTCCCGCACAGTCACCGCTACCTCCGCCGCCGCCGCCAGCTGGCCGACCAGGTCGGCGATCGTCGCGCCATTGCCGGAACAGAGGTTGTAAGTACCGCAGAGCCTCTGTCGGGAGAGGTCCACCAGCGCTCGCGCACCATCGCGGACATCGAGGAAATCGCGCATGGCTCCCCCGTTGCCTATCACCAGCTCCACCGTCTCGCGCCCCTGTTCAGCCGCCGCGAGCCGCTGCGCGAAGCTCGGGATCGCGAACTGGGGCGATTGGCCAGGACCGACCAGGTTGAAGGTACGGACGATCGCGATGGGCAAGTCGCGGGCCCGCGCGTACTGCTCGCAGACCAGCTCCATGGCGGCCTTGCTGGCTCCGTAGGGGGTGACCGGCCGCGGCGGCAGCTCCTCGCCGAGCGGCAGTTCCCCCTCCTCGCGGACACCGTAGACGTCGGCCGAGGAAAGGCAGACCACATGGGCTTGGGGGGAGTACCTCGTCTGCGCCTGCAGCAGGTTGAGGACGCCGGTCGCGTTGGCGGAGAAGGTCTGCCCCGGCCGCTCCCAACTCTCGGCGACTGAGGCCGCGCCGGCGGCGTTGACGATCAGATCCGGCCGCGCAGCCTGCAGGCAGGCTTCGATCGAGGGTGGATCGAGCAGATCGCAGCGCAGCGCATCCGCTTCGGGGCGCCGCGCCGCGGCAAGAACCTCGAGTCCCGACTCACGCCCGGCGGCTAGGAGGTGGCCGCCGAGGAAGCCGCTGGCGCCGATGATGAGCATCGTTGCGGGCACGCCGCAACGATATGGCTGATCGAAGGGTGCTGGGGCTCAGTCGCCGGCGCCGACGAGACGCTCGACCCCGGTCGCCTCGATCGTCCGCCGCAACCCCTCGTTCAGCTCGACCGCCGGCTCCCAGCCGAGCAGGTCGCGGGCACGGCCGATGTCGGGCTGGCGCTGCTGCGGGTCGTCGGTCGGCAGCGCCTCGTGGACGATCTCCGACCGCGACTCGGTCACCTCGATCACGGTCTTGGCCAGCTCCAGCAGCGTGAACTCGTTGGGGTTCCCGATGTTGACCGGCGCGTGCACGTCGGACTCGGCCAAGGCGACGATTCCGCGGATCAGGTCGTCGACGTAACAGAAGCTGCGGGTCTGGCTGCCGTCGCCGAACACCGTCAGCGGCCGGTCCTGCAGGGCTTGGCGCAGGAAGGTTGGGATCGCGCGCCCGTCGTGAGGGCGCATGCGCGGGCCGTAGGTGTTGAAGATGCGGACGATCGCCGTGTCGACCCCCTGCTGGCGATGGTAGGCCATGGTCAGGGCCTCGGCGTAGCGCTTCGCCTCGTCGTAGACGCCGCGCGGGCCGATCGGGTTGACGTGCCCCCAGTAGTCCTCCTTTTGAGGATGGACCTGGGGGTCGCCGTAGACCTCGCTGGTCGAGGCGATGAGGAAGCGCGCGCGCTTGAACTTGGCGAGGCCGAGCATGTGATGGGTGCCGTGGGAACCGACCTTGAGCGTGTGCAGCGGCAGGCGCAGGTAGTCGATCGGGCTCGCCGGCGAGGCCAGGTGGTAGACGAAGTCGACGTTCTCGGGGACATCGACGTGGGACGTAATGTCGATGTTTCGGAACTCGAACGCATCGTCACGGATGTGCGCGATGTTCTCGAGCGAGCCGGTCTCGAGGTTGTCGATGCAGATCACCCGGTGCCCCTGACCGAGCAGGTGCTCGCAGAGGTGGGATCCGAGGAAGCCCGCACCGCCGGTAACCACGCAGGTGCTCATGGATCGATGCTATCGGTGCGAGACCAGAGGGGCCCCGTTTGCAGATCTCGCATTTTCCGGGAATCTGGGCCGGAGACTCGTCCAGATGGGGGGAGAGACGCGTATTGGCCCCTGCTTCGGCTGCCATGTTCGGTGCGGGAAATTGAAGTGGGCAGGGGGAACAGAGCGTTGAGTCCGGAGAACGATCTGGAGGAAGAGACGACGGTGGCGAGCGTCACCGAAGCCGCGCGTAAGCGTGCTGCGGTCGAGACGTACGTGCGCCACGAGGCAGTCCTCAAACGCACGGCCCAGCGTTACTCCCTTTGCGGCGACGACGCCGACGATGCCCTGCAGCGAGCTCTGGAGATCCTCCTGAAGAAGGCGCCGAGCGAGGATCCGCGCGAGCTGATCCGCTGGACCCAGACGGTCGTCAAGCACGAGGCGCTGGCCGTCCGGCGCGACCGCGAGCGGATCCTCAGCGGCCCGGCGGCGATTGCCGACCCGCGGAGGGAGGACTGGGTGTCGCTGCTCCCCGCAAGAGAGGACGGGCCGCCCGAGCAGGCCGAACGCCGGGAGGCGATCGCCCGCAGCCGCGAGGCCCTGCAGACGCTGAAGCCACAGGAGCTGCGCGCGCTGAGCCTGCTGGCGGAGGGCTACTCGTACGTCGAGATCGGCGAGATCACGGGCTACAGCCAGACGAAAGTCAACCGGTGCCTCGCCGAGGGCCGGGAGCGATTCCGCAGATTCCTGGCGCACAGCGAGGACGGCGAGCGATGCGCCGAGATGGCAGCGCTCCTCTCCGCCTACTGCGATGGCGAGACCAGCCGCGAGGAGGCGGCGGCCGTCCGTGAGCACCTGCGCGCCTGCGTGGCCTGCCGGGCGGCGTTGCGGTCCTACCGAGCGGCGCCGCGCGCGGCCCTCTCGCTGGCGCCTGCCCTCGCCATCGGCCGCACCCTGCTCGAGCGGGCCCAAGACGCCGTGACGGGACTGATTGCAAGGTTCGGCGGCGGCGGAGCGGGAGCGGGGCCGGCGCTCTCGCAGGCCGCAGCAGGGGGCGCCGGTGTGGCGGGAATGGCGAAAGCCGTCGCCCTCTGCGCCGCCGCGGCTGGCGGCGCCGCGGCCTGCGTCGCCGCCGGGGCGATCCCGGCGCCACTCGAGGTCGGCGGGGAGCGGGTGAAGGCGCCGGTCCTCGAGCGCCGGTTCGATCCGGCGATCACCGCGGCCTGGAGCTCCGGGAGCGGCGCCGAGTACGAGCCGGCGGCAAATCCATCGACCCCCTCCCCTGCGCCCGCGCCGGACCGGCCAGGGCAACGGGATGTCGAACCCTCGACCGCGGCCTCCTCGGAATCGCAGGGCGCGGGGGACGCCGGGGCGGTCGAATACGAGCCCCCGCCGGAACCGGTGCCCGTCCCGCAGCCCCCGAGCGAACCCACGGTCACGCCCAGCGCGGGGGATGCCGCCGGGGAGTTCGGCCCGTGAGGGCCATCGGAGCCCTGGCCGTGGCGGCGATCGTGGCCTGCGGCTGCCTGGTCTCCTCCGCCACCGCCGGTCCGGCGGCCCAGCTCTATCCGGTCGACCTTCGTGTGGAGGGGGGAGAGGACATGTGGTCTGCCGATAACGTCTTCAATCTCTTCTGGGACCGGACCCTGGCGAGCAGCCAGACCGTCCCGGTGGCGGCGGTCGGCTTTCGCGTCACCGATGCGACCGGCGCCGTGGTCATCGGGGAGACCCGCCTGCCGGGCGACCGTACGGAGATCCGGAACATCGCCATTCCCCCGCGACCGGGGATCTATGTCGCGAACGTATGGCTGGAAGGCCCGGGCGGGGAGACCGGGACGGTGGTGAGAGCGCACCTGCGCTTCGACGACGTGCCTCCCGGGACCGCTCGCCCCATGCCTCCTACCAGTTGGATCGCCGGCGATGCGCCGGCGATGGTCACCATCCGGCACCCGGAGGGTCCCCATCCGATATCCGGCATCCGCGGCTATGCGGTGGCGGTCGATCGCCGCGGCGAACAGCGGCCGTGCGCGGTCCCCCGCCGGTGCACCCTCGAGGAGACCGACCTTCGCGGCGGCATCGCCGGCGACACCTTCCCGCTCGGAAAACTGCCCGAGGGGAAGCACGTCGTCAGCGCGGTCGCC
>Ga0247780_1001814_pt1 | contig 10114 bp, 6 predicted proteins | sample UWRJL079202R5_FD_179927 | JGI IMG/M metagenome (GOLD analysis project Ga0247780, IMG submission 179927) | Plant litter microbial communities from Arlington Agricultural Research Station in Wisconsin, United States - UWRJ-L079-202R-5 | ecosystem: Environmental > Terrestrial > Plant litter >... | reverse complement strand
AAAAAAAAAGAAGAAGAAAAAGAGAAAAAAAAAGAAAGAAAAAAAAAAAACTTGACAACAACTTACACGATGCTTTATTCCATTCTCCAGCGTCGGGAACAACGTCATCGTCTTTTCGGGATCTGCCGTAGGCCCGACACGATGTCCGAGGCTGAGCAGGAGGTCCTCGTGCGGGGCCTTGCTATCCTGGATATGGAAATGCGCGGCCATAAGCCTGCACTGGTCGTCGGGAACCTTGTCATCGGCGGGGTCGGGCTTTGGCGCGTTCTGGGCTTCCTTGTTGTAATACGTCTTGTAGAGGTAGTCGTAGTACTGCCGCAGCCACTGACCTTCGTAGACGTGCTCGCTGTTTCCCTTGTTGGACGACAACGGGAAGATGGTCGTTACCTTGGGGGCTGTCTTCCCGCCTGGCGAGTGGGTTACTTCGAGGTCCCACACTCCGGGTCGGCACTCCTCGGCCTCTTTGGCATCGCAGGCGTCGAATTTTGGCTTCATGATGGGTACGCCCGCCTTCTTGATCAGAGGGGTCGGCTTGGGGTAGTCCTTGAGCTTGATCGGGAACAGCGAGGGATCATTATCGCCCTTGCCCTTGGGGTCGCACCACAGGGAATAGTAACTCTCCTTGTCCTTGTCGTCATCGCCATCGCCGTCACCGTCGCTGTCGTCGTCATCCTCTTCCTCGTCGTCGAGGTTAGGCTCCACTTCGATTTCGTACCAGTCAAGGATGTCGGCGGATTTGATGCTGGGGCACGTCCCGGTCAGGCTGCCCAGGCTAAGACAAAGCGACGGGAGATCGGCTAGGTCAAGGTCCTGGAAAAAGACGACGTTGAACAGAACGTCCTTATCGCCCTTAAGCTCCTTCCAGGCCTCGAGACCCACAACAACGCCAAGCTCAGACTCAAGCGACAGACCCCAGGGGCTGGGGCTCCCGGGACAGAAGCCAGCCTCGTCGTACCCGGCCGAAGCCGTGATGGAAATGGGCAGCTTAAGATAGATATCGGTGTTAATGCCAGCCTCGTCCATAATCTCCAGGCTTACAGCCACGGCCAGCTTGCCGTACACACTCCCCTTGGCCGTAATACCGGCGCTGACAAGCTTAGGCGGCTGCACCTCAAACTGCGGGGTCCACCCGCGGACGTCGACGTCTTTAGCAATGATGTCGACCCTGGCCAGTGAGTTGGAGGGGATTCCGGCTGATATGCCGGCCGTGACGGTGGCGTGGCCCTCAATCGAGTTAAGCTCCCAGCCGCCCAGTAACTTAGCTGTGGGCCCAAAGGTGAGCACCTTAGGAATGACAAAGCTGTACGGCAGGGGAATGACGAAGAGCTCCTCCTCACCCTTAGCCCAGTCGGTGTTTTTGAAGCTGAACTTGCCCTTAAAGGTGGCCTCAAGGGCGAGGTTGGCCGACAGCTGGTCGGGTGTGGCCGACACGACGAGGTGGTCGATACCACCTAGCAGGCTGCCCTCGATGTGGCCAGCAAAGGTCAGGCCGCCCTGGATGCCGCACTCGGCGCAGATGACGGCCAGGTTGGCCTCATTCTTGGGCCCGAACGTCTTGTTGAGGAAGGTCCGGGGCCATCGGGACGCGAGACTCAGACGGAAGGTCGGGTCGAAGCTGAGGTCCCAGTCAAACCAAGCGCGCGCAGCCAGATTGCTTGCACCGGCCGAGCTAGCCGGCATCCGCTCGGGCCCCGTCATGCCAAAGTCCAGCGTGTACATGTCGGCCACCTTGCGCCACGAGCTCTTCTCGGCGCGCATCGTGATGGTCAGGTTCTTGGCGTGGTATTGCAGCCGCGACACAACCCACGGCTGCGGCGACCAGTCACGGCCACACTTATGCTGGTCACCCACAAAGACGAACGAGTTCATAGTGTTGTAATTAAGCCATTCCCACTCCTGCTGGGCCGCGTAGAAGTTCTTAGCGTGGTGAAACTGAATCCACATGTTGGATCCCGTGCAGTTCACGTCCTTCAGGGACCACGCGAACTTGGCCATGTCGACGATGCGCTGGTCCTGCGAGGCCCACGTCACCATCGACACCAGGGTCGCGTGCTGCGGCGGGTTTGCGGGCTTCCCCGTGTTGGGGGCGTGGGGGGGAAGCGTAGGGTCGATGCCTTCAGAAGGGGGCGTGCTCCACCAGAGGATCTGCTCGTGCGTGGCCAGGGATACGTTCGCGAGCGGCACATCGCCCTCGTCGGCGTCGCTGTCGAAGGATTCGGGCACAGACGGATCCCAGAGGTATCGCGGGATCGGGTCCAGAATTTGCATATTCTGTTGAGTAGGAGGCTGGGACTCCGCTTCAAGTTGCCCTTCTTCAACTTGAACCGAGTCCATATCAACTCCAGCGGGAAAGGCGTGGGCGCTCTGAAAGAGGGCAAACCACGCAGTGGCCGAGGGGAGAAGGCGTAGGCAATGCATCTTGAGACGTGTGATAAGGGATGACGACGATGACAAGAAGAGGCGTCGACGGTAGTGCAGTAAGGGCAGTACGTGATTCAAGATCAAGACAAGAGCCACTAGTAGTACCCTCTCTGTATTTATCAACCCCTGTGTCCTTCGTTTCAGTAACGACGGCCTAAGGCGACTACGCTTGATATAATCCACTGCCGGTAACACCACTTTGCATCTTTTTTTTTTTACATTGAAAGAGCTTGCAATAGGCATTCCCAGGGAAGGGCGAATTCGCTACGACACACCATCAGGCATCAGACGGTCCTGGGATGACACTCCAACTTCGCTCAGAAGTCGAGATGTCCTGATGGCAATCTATCCCGGCCGGTATTTAGACCGACCTCACCGAGATTGAAACCTGATCTAGACCCGAGAACCACGAACAAAAGACTCCGTGTGAACCTCGTGAACGACGGCGGGAGAATCGCCATGCCATCGCAATTCCAAGAAAGTAAGGGTTCCCTGTTAGTGCGACCCAACGCAAATATAAGCGCAGTAATTAGGGCCGATGGTCATGGTCAGTCAGTCACGTACTAGGAACCGCCGCTCCGGCCAGTGGGCCGTGCTTATTAACATGCGCAATCCAGGGCAAGCAAGGCAGGCTGTGTGGGCGGGATCGTATTGCGGAAGCACCCGTCCCCTTTTCCCGGTCGCTCGCTGCCACAAAAGGCTTGCCGCGAGGAATAGCCGAGTTGTTGGCTGATTTACCCAACACCGAGGTGGTAAGATGGTCAGTCTATGGACCCTCATATCCGCTAAATTGCCAGGGCTGACAGAGGCGTGGTAGCACTAGACTTCGCATCACGTTTATTAGCTTATGCGTCGAGCAAATCGGTGCCAAGGGGATAATTTAGTTTTCCGGCCGCGCATCTAATGCTTGGACGTCTGAGTACAAGGGGATGGCCTTACTGCAGGAGGAAGCTGCATGTGAGCTTCCCCTTGATCTTACGGCCTGCCAATGAGCCTAAACTGCTTCTCCTACTAGACCACACTGTAAGGCAAGAGATCAACAGATTTACTACTGAAAACGTCGATCTCGTTGGTGGGGACCGAGTCTGGTTCCGACAGGGCCCGGTTGATATTTCCTCCGGCAGGGTATATTGTCTTACTGTTCAGTTCACAGCAAGGCGGCTGTTTTTTATTGCTAAGGTGGGGCAATAGACTGCTCTCTGGTATAGATGTCATGACGTGAGGTAGGTAGGCAAGCTCCGGGTCGTGGAATGCGGTGCTGGAGTCTATTGTGAAGCCTTTGTCCCTGGCGGCCACCCTAGATGGGCAGAGCGATCTCGATCCCGATCTCGGGCTAGAGTTGCACTCCTTTTTTTTTCTTATAGCTGTGATCAGTTTTAATGCAAGAACCATCTGACTCCTCGGACCGTGCCGACTGGGCACCATTCCGGCAACACCTCTGTTGGGGAAGATTTTTATTATCAGCTTTGACAAAAGCGGGTGGAGCCAGTGGATCGTGCCAGTCAGTTCGTGCCAAGATCCGAGGCTCAAGCAGGACTCGGGAGTGGGCGCGATGTTATCGCAAGTGGGCCCCTACAAGGCAAACAGGGGGATACAGTTATTAACTTGAATTGATTTTAAGCTTTCTACACCTACTTTCTTCTAGAAAACAATTAATTATTACTGCTAGGAGGGCTCTCTTTTCGCAATTTTCTTAAGGTTGTTATTTTTTACCCCGCGTTTTACCCCTCGATATACCCCACTATCAAGAACCACAGCTCCTTACAGCATCGAGTTAAGCCTTAAGATTTTCCATTTACCTACTCAGAACTATTATTTTCTACCCTACAGTTCTTCCTACTCCTTTTACTTTTACTACTGACTTGGGGCGCTTGTTCAGGCCGACCCTGTCGTTCTTTTTGGGCTCTGTATGTAATATTACTATAACTGCTTTTATACATAGCGATGCGTTCTCTGGCGCGTGCCACCGTTAAAAAGGGGCCACGCTGCGCGGTTCTTTAAACCGTGCTTCTTTTAATTCATCATCTGAAAATTTCACCATGAAAACCTCCTATTAAGAGCCCAGTGACATTCTGGCCCTCTAATTAAAGGAAGATAACTTAATCCATAGTCACGTTTCCTTTATTATTCTATACTAGGCGCTGTTTCATATTAGGCATTATCACTAACTAAGTCTTGTTCCATACTAGGTACGTATCTGTTTTTTTCTACGTTAATTGCATTTGTGTCCCTCCGATCGGAGGACCAGTAGTCTAGGAGTCGGCCTTCTAGGACGACTACGACGTTTTATGGGTGTGGTTCTCTTTGTGGTTTCTTCCCTGTTGCACCACTGCACCAGTTCACTACCTTCTTTTTTAGCTTTTTCCTCTGCGGTATGAAGAGTATTGGTGCCACATTGCAGTTGCAGCTGTCTTATGAATCTGGTCGGAATGGCCTCGAACTTAACGGCTGGCTCTTGCCGCAGCAAGCCTCATTTGCCGTTTTTCCGAATCGGTAAGTTCAATTTTTTGCTTCTGAGCTATCATGAAGTTATAAAGCGCAGTTACAGCGTATACAATTTGAATCTGCCTCTCCATGTCGTACTCAAACGGCACGATTCTAACAATTATCCAGACCCTCTTCAAAAGGCCGAATGCCTGCTCAGCGGCAACCCTCACACGCGCATGCCTGAGATTATACAGCTCTTTTGTCAAATGCACGGCACTCTGGATTGCAACTGTGTGATTGTATTGCTTGTCCTGTGGCTCTCTGGCTTTGCCAGAGAGCTTCTATTATAGTTGTGAATGGTAGTAAGGTTGGTGGCAAATGGTGGCCCACACCAGCTGAACTGACTGCGTCAGTTCAGCTCCCCTGAGCTCCTTTCAGCTCGGATGCCCACACCAGAGCTCAGCTTAGTTATCCACACCTTCGTAGTGTTCTAGCCTTTAGCCAGAACCCCCTTCTTTCTGACACTAATTCGCCGAGACAACAAGGGAGCCTTTCCTGGCCAAGATTCTTCTCCTTGGCGCACCGATGGAAGGCCTCTTCCACTCTTCCGATCAATATCAGAGAAACAATCCACTTCCACAGCTTGACAGGAGAAAGCTTGGTTTGCTTGACAGGAGAAGGCTCGGTCGACAAAGGATCAAGGGCTCTGTTAGCTTAACGCGAGAGACGAAGGCTTGGTTGGCTTGAAGGGCGAAGGTTGGTTGGCTTGATTCGCTTAATAAAGCATCGAAGGCTCGGTTCGCTTAACTACAGCCCGCGCTCGTGCTGTTTGTGGGACGGAAAAGGCGGTTCGCTTGCCGAGAAGGCTCGCCGCTTATGAGCTCCGCGAGGGTTTGCTTCTCCTTTTTCACGTTGACGAGCTTGTCTCGGTGGCCTGTAAGCTGCTTTGGTTGATGGCTTGGTTCGCTCGATGCTTGACAAATGTTCGGTTAGCTTACAAGGGTTGTTTTTCCCTCCCATGGGAGGCCAGCGATTGCGATTCCGACATGCTCAGAAACAGCTTTTGGTACGACTTCGCCTTTACGCTAAGGGAAGAATTGTGGTTTGATAAATGTAGGAGCCAGACCAGGGTTAGAAAGGGTTACTAATTATTACCAGAACGTGTTCCCACTGGAGCCAATGCCACGCATCCCCTTCCTCAGCAGAGGATCCAACATCATGGGCACATCTACGCGACATAACATCTGTATGCTGTCCTGCTTACCGCTCACCTCCCGCAGTGACTTGTCAAGCCTCTGAATCCCAGACAGCACGATGGGGTATGGCAGGGAAGGCACCTGACAGCGCCATCGCTTTGACAGAAAGACGCTTTAGTCGCAATCTAACGATGCACTGGTATGCTATGTACTAGTATGTTCTAAACTAGGATATTATGTACTGGTATATTCTAGGTGCTAGTATATTATGTACCATCCTAGTTGTGGTGCCAGGATAATTACTACGTACTATCCTAAGAATGAGACCAGGATGCTACATACTATCCCACAACGTGTACCAGTATATGCCAGAAACATGGACACTGCGGGGACCAACCGAAAGGAAACTTTAGTCAGGGGGGGGGGGGGGGGGGGGGGGTTTGAAAACGGGTCTCTAAGGCTGCGCAGCGGCGATGTAGGGATCACCCTAGCTCAGGGAAGAATCAGGGAAAGCTCAGGATAAATCAGCTACAGCTCACCCCAGCTCAGGCCCACGAACGAAAAAGGAATTTTCCGTGAGCCCAGATTCGTCTCAGATATCTGAGCTCCATCTAACATTCCATGCCTCCCGGAAGCAACTCATTCTCATTTGCGCATTTTGACCGCATCCCGCTCTCATTTGCGCATCTCCATTAATAATAGATGCCGCCCCATTGAACAAAAAGTATTGGATGACCCATTCTTCATCCATTTGACCATGGCCTCCTCTATTGACGGTATCGATTGCCCTCCCAATTCGATCGCGATGCAATTGACGAACATGACTGTTCACGTCAGTTCAGTTTGCTTGATCTCACAACACTCGTTCAGCTCGGCTAGCCTAAGATTCTCTAAGATTCCCACTCGCTATAACCCAGAACCCTCAGGGGTTCTACACGAAGAGATCTGGGGCCAAATGGGTTTGATAGGACACTCGACTCGGTTCTTTAAACATCAATGCAATATCTGGGATCGCAGCGACTTGACATGCTCAGGAATAACTAGGACCGAAAAAAGAGTGGCGGAACGCCTAAGACAGAGCTCATCAAAACCATCTGCAGAGCTGACTAACCACGACACAGTACAGCCAATCTCGATCCACCAGGTCAAGATGATAGCTACAGGGCCATTAAAGCGACTAAAGCTGATAACCCCAACTAATTCGTGGCACCACATCGCCAAATGAAGGCGCTGAACATCTAAGTTTCATGGCCATGCCCTTCAAGTTCTCAATGACCATATCTCGAACGCCTTTGATGGGTATTTGTCGTTGGTAACCTCACCCACTGTTTCTACGACCGCATTCTGCAAATTGGTGTCGGGGATCTTAAAAGGATAGACATTAGCATAGTCGTTGGGGATAAACCAGTCTCTGCAGTTAAAAAAGAGATCCCAAATAGAGCGTTCGCCGATAAACCGGACAAATTTGCCGATACAATTGCCGAGGGGGACGTAGTTCTGAATCTTTTCGTAGACATCACCTGAAAAAGTGTTCTGAACTGGATTTGTGATCTTGGTAGCCAGTCTGTCGATCTCATCGAGAGTAGCTGCTTGGTTGAGTATCTTTTGGGCGTCATGAACCCTAATCTGGTTCAACATCTTCCATAGCGCAAAATCTGAGAGGACGGAATTAGGCTTGATAGGCTTGCTCCAGCCAGTCAATTTGACGAAAAGATCTCCGATGGTCCCTGCCCGGCTGGAGCCATAGTGCTAGAACAAGAATTTCTGTCTGCCCAAATCATAATGCGCTCCAGGAATCCATTCCTCGACGATGACCGGCCCACCTGGCCTGCTCCGCCTAGTCAGACATGGCTGAAAGGCATAGAATCGGTCATGCGGCGATACCAAGTGATATACGCTCTGCACAACTGAGGACACTTCATCGTTGTGGAACTTGGGCCATTCGAGGCCTAAGCCGCCTGTGAAGGTGGGAATTCCCAGCGAGCCAACTGTGTCGAATAAGCCCATAAAGCGGATTGGTGGTAAGAAAGTCACGCCAGTAAGCCGGCTTAGGAATGACAGAGAATGACAGGTCCCCAGAGGACCTCTGTATTTAGATAGACACACCTGGCCTAGAACGATTGAGAAGGGCAAGGACCTTCGAGGCCATAGTCAATTATTGTGATTCAGAATAGATTTGTTCAGCGCCCACAGTGCCTGTGGCAGCCTCTTGTCACACTTTCACTTACTTATTTCCTAGGAAACGGGCCTTGGCTTTATATTTGAGAGATAGTTGCCACAAAATTTCATTGCATATCAAGTTCCTGTATGTGACCAGTAACCAGAACATTCACTAGATTGCCTAGGTTGGGGGTAGAACTTCTCGATAGACGGATACATCAGGGAAGGGGTGAGTACTTCGTAAGGTGGAAGTCCCCACAGCATCTCTCCCCTTGAGGCTGGATAGTCAATGCCCAGAATCGGGTCCAGTGGTCCAGGATTAGGGCACAACCTAAAACTCGGTGCAATGGCCCGAGTCCCAAAGACATTCCCAGCGTTGGCTTTCGAAACACTCCCAAAGTCCCCATTTCGTACAAGAAAATGCTTGGCGGCGCCATTATCGCGGATATGCTCACAAACTGAACGAAGGTTGCAATGATGATGCAGCTCGGCAACTCTTTTTATAGTCTTCTCCCATTTGACATAAGGACGGCCGGGAGCATCGAGATGGGCGGCCGAGAAAGGGGGTGGTCCTAGTTTTGGGCCACCTACGTCCCAAAACTGAGACCTCACGAAATGTTACTATTTGAACTGTAAAGTACTGCCTACTCAACTAAACCATATTCGACGATTTCTCTGATCATTTCCTGAGTAGCGCCTGAGCAAAGTGGCTAGGGGTGGTGCGGGTGAGTGGGATTTTGAAGGCAACTTTAGGGTAAAACAACAGCCCAACACAGCTGGCCACAGACTATCGACCGCTTCTCGGGATTTGCCCGGAAATGAGCACGTAAAGCAGTATTTCCCAAGAAAACAGAACTAAGCAAACTACATATCCCCAAGATTTAGTAGTCATAGTGCCACCTTCCCGTTCGGGTCGATCCGGGATGGTCAGAATGGTGGACCCGCAATCAGAGGGGGATCGGAACGGGACACCACGCCGGAGCGGGACCGACCCTCGGCTTTGACACCCTCCTCTGAAGCCGACCCGACCAAGATTTTATTCCAAGTAATTACACTCACAAAGAAAAAAAATTGACAGCACTCGTCATGAATTGGAATTGCCAGCAACAACAATAACACCAGACATGACGTTGATAGTCAAACAATGAGGATGCAGAAGGCGGCGCCGATTAGTATACACGTTTCACATAAGACCTCGGATGTGGCCTATGAGACTGCCTGTGGGCCGTCTCGGGAATAGAGGGCGGGCTAGGGGCCGACCCGAAAGCTGAGGTAACATTGCTTGGGGGATCAAGGGGTAAGGCGTTTTTGTGGAGCCGGAGGCTCGCCTGAAAGCTTGATTTGTCAAATAAGCTTTTTGTCGGCTGGTTTCCCCAGAGTAGCCAACCCCAATCAATAAAGATGAGTAGCTGACATGCCGGTGCAGCAAATCGGCAGTCTCCCCTACAGCCCCAGCCGTCTTACGGCATCTCAATGGGTTCACCGTAGTATCACCTTACACTAAGTTGCAAGGTATAGTCGACATGCGTTTTGGGTGCTCTTTAGTCACAGCATAAAGCGGGATTTCCCACACATGAAGGAACAGTTCACGATGCTATCGTGGAACGCCTTCCACCACCATCACCACCACTACTACTACTATTACTACTACTAACCCAACAAGCATCGCCTGCACTGCGCGGCCCTACTCATCACGACACACGAGTCAGTCACACATCCACATACACATTTGCTTTTCAACATTCGTCCAGGGAGAACAGCCAACTAAGCAAAAACGGAGCGGCAGTGGCTAAATGGTAAAATCCATCGTTACTATTGATGGGCTCCACATTCGAGTTGTGGCTGACACATGGGAATGCATCCTCTTCTTTCAGATGTTCCTTGGTTTTTTTTTTTTTTTCTTATTTGTA
>Ga0247780_1001813_pt1 | contig 10115 bp, 9 predicted proteins | sample UWRJL079202R5_FD_179927 | JGI IMG/M metagenome (GOLD analysis project Ga0247780, IMG submission 179927) | Plant litter microbial communities from Arlington Agricultural Research Station in Wisconsin, United States - UWRJ-L079-202R-5 | ecosystem: Environmental > Terrestrial > Plant litter >... | reverse complement strand
GAAAAGTCACCAAATCCTGGGCCTCAAAAACCACCGCCCTCTTGACCTCGGTGATGCCATCCCCGGCCTCACCGCTCACTTGCAACACTGTCGAACTGCAGCCGCCTCGCTAGGCGCTCAGGCGTGCAGGCGCCCTGCCGAACCAGGCTTGGCTGGAGCGCAGGGGCCTTGGATCATGTGCTCTCCCCACACACAGGGAACTTCCATTTGTATATAACTGGGGAGTGCTTCGTCCCCTTTTCTACCAAATTAAGTCACTTTGCAACTGTACTTCCGCTGCTCCTGAGCCCCTCGTTCGTGTTTCTGGCCTGGTCCATCACCGCTCGATATTCCTGGCGGATCTGGGAGGCTAGAGCTGTCTTGCTGGGCTCGAGGCGTTGCTGGAGGAAGCGCACGAACGCCTGAATCGTGTATCCGCCGCTCTGGATCATCGTCTGCATGGCCAGCTCCCTGAGGGTGTTGTCGACCGTACGATCGACCCAATTCTGGACGTGTCGGTACGAGCTGGTCGTTTCGGCTGTGGCTGTGACGAGAGCGGCGGCTTCCCTCACAAGGCGCTCGTGTTCCTCCTTAACATCTTTTTGCGTGATTGTGATGAGCACTGGCTTATCTGTAGCCAGCCTCAGAGTTGGGTCCGTTAACTCCCAGTACTCGTAGGCGTAGTCGTACAGTTTGGCCGCTTTCTCCTGTCGCTTGCTGACGAGCTCGTGGATTGTCGGAACGCTCGGCTTGATGTACGGGTTGGCCGCGTCGGGAGCAGTTCGACAGGAGATGAAGAAGTTATGATGGTGCATGTTTGGGTTCAACGAAGGGGACGGTCTAATGAGGACGGGTGAGACAGCGGGTTGATTGACTTAGAGCGAACTTGGAGCTCGAAAGGACGCGAAGCCTGGATAGTAGTCAGGGCTTAAGAATTGTCCGTGGCGGGGTTAGGAGTCTGGATGATATTTATTCGGTCGATTCACTGCATCGCGTCCCGTCCCTTGTGTGTTTTATTATTAGGTAGCTGGGGGGTCATGCGGCAACTCGAATGGATTTCCGAATGCAGCGCAGCTCTCCAGCGATGATGCACTGGGGAGGGGTCTAGGCGGCCTGTGCGGTGCAGAGGCGGCGGCCGCTTGTAATATCCCTGGTTTGGTTATCACAAAATTACCTTAGTATCCAATCACGAGAGCATACAGGGCACCCTTATCTTCAGTGACGGGTAGGGCCGAAGCGGTGCTGGCCACGCAACTGCAGGCTGCAGGTTCGTATAATGTCGTAATTGTTATGGTCGTGTCCTGTACTCAGCTCGGGTAATTCAAACTCAGGTCTCGGTCTATATGTTCCAAGGCCCTTGATCGGCTGACCTAGCCCTCTATCTACGTACTTCAACGTGCCGGTGATCATGGATCACGAACTAGCTTGGGGGACGTCTTCATCCGTGTATACGTCCAACAGACCACCATAGTACTCGCCAGACTCGCGCTTGTCCTGCTCAGTGACATTTGGGCTCTGAGCCTTCCCTACATCCTCAGACTTCCCTAAGCTCTCAGCCTTCCCTAAATCCTCAGACTTCACTTCGCCAGTGGGTTCCTGACTTCGAATCTGCTTCCCGGCCGCCTCAATATAATCCTGCAGCGCACCCACCACGGCCTTGTATCCTGGGTCATTCTCACTACCAAAGCGGCAGATGTCCCTGTGATTTCCGTAGATGCCGAGACATATCTCCTTGCGTGCATGGCCAACCAAGGCAGACTCATAAGGCACAACCTACAGCAACGTGTCAGCACAATAATCGGTCTCGAAAATAGCAGGCAGCAGCCGTGTAGCACGCACTAATCCGTTCATACCATGGACGCCAACCATTGACTTCGTCTCAAAAAATGAGTGAATCGCAAAGTGCTCGTCCTCAAGCATTTGAAGAAACGCCTTGCGAAGTGTTTCCAGAAGCTCGCTATTTGGCTTCAAGCCTCGCAACACTTTCTCCGATGGACTTTGCAAGGCACATTTGGCAATGTTGCTTGCCAGGAGGCCCCAGTTTGCTGCCTTGGCACCGCCGTGGGGTGTAGCGAGAAAGAGAATGCCCTTGGTTGCATTGTAAATGTTGAGGTATTGGGGCTGATGCTTTGACTGCCGTGAGTTGTTGAGACACTGTTTTCTGCGTCAGTTGTCTGTACCTACGAACCGCGGGGAAAAGAAGATTGGCTCACTATCTTCACGATGATCCCGCCCAAGCTGTGGGCGATGAAGATAAGAGGACGGTCTGGCTGCTTAACGTCAGTATCGTGAACCCATACTTGAAGACTAATCAGTCCCGAGACATACATCGTTCTTCCTTTCCTGCTGTAGGCTAACCATGAGGTTGTTGCCATGCTGGGACATGTTTTGCTGATCACTAGTTCCAAAGAACTCAGTAATGACTCTAGTTTCGTAGCCCCAAGTGAGTATTCTGCAATCTCGAAACTTTGGTTCGCGACTGAGAAAGTCCCATGGCCAAAATATTGGGTTAGGAGGCGCGGCCATCATCAGTGTTTGGCTGGACCTGTTACCAAAGAGCCTGTCTTTTATCGATGGGCGAATCCTTGTGGTCTCTGGGGTGTATGACCAAGTCCTCTCCGGGTGGCCTTGAAGGCCGTGGACAAATACTATGCTGTCGCCGAGTTAGCTCCGCGTCAACCGTAGAAACCTGTCTTTTTTTTGGCCACCTACTCAACATTGGCGTTTGGGGGATCTCGAATGAGAGAAAATCCCACGTCGTGGACTGTTGGGCGAAGCCAAAAGTCGGGTAGAGGCTGTTCCACAAATGTCCCATGGCTTGTGGTTGATAGAGTGGGAGACACGATAGATAGTTGCGATGGTGACGGCACCAAAGCTCTAGGGGATTCGGGGGCGAGCTCGCTTGTCACTAGCGGCAGTGGTGGCACTTGGTCCGGCCCAGTCGATGCGGTGTTCGGATTCTCGCTGTTCCTCAGTTCGTACGCAGCTCGTGTCGCTCCTGCTTCAAGAAGCAGGTGCACAACCTCAAATCGGCCGTGTTTCTCAGCGGCCTCGAGAGCGCAGCCATATTTCCCCCCTGGTGCGTCAATGTCGATCTTGGCTCCATTCCTGAGAAGAACCCGCACGACATCGGCATTCCCGGCAAACGCAGCAACCTGCAGAGCGGTGCATTCGCCATCTCCCCTGGTGTGGATATCGGCGCCGGCATTGAGTAGTTTCTGCACAATGATCTCGTCCCCATGCCACGAAGCTGCTTGGAGTGCGTTGCCATACGGGCCTCCGGTGACATGTACGCTGGCGCCCTTCTTGAGCAGGAACTTCACAATAGTTTCCCGGCCTCGCGATGCGGCGGCGCTAAGTGCTGAGCCGTGTCGGGTGCTGCTATCATCAATCTTTGCTTCCTTCTGAAGCAATAGCCGTACGAGAGGAAGGTATCCCTCCAGAGCGGCAACCTGAAGTGGGGAGCTTCCCATCGGGTCCTTTGAGTTGACAGCCGCGCCGCACTTCAGGAGGAGTCGCACAATGTTTTCATGGCCGGCTGCTGTTGCGGCGTGGAGAGCGCTTCCATCAGAACCCGAGTGCCCGTGGATGTCAGCACCGTCGTCGAGCAGCTGCTTCACGGATGCCGCGTTATTTGAACGAGCTGACTCGACAAGTAATGTGATAAGTCTCGCCATATCCTTCTCCGTTTTCTTCTTCCCCTCAGCTTGGCTGCGTGATTTCCGGCTCAGGATTGTAAAGATGGAAGTCCTTGGTTCGTGCCGGCGATAACGCCCCCCTTTGTCTACCCCGGTAGCATAGTGGTGCTTACCACTCCCTAGTAGGAGTAATGGGTTCGAGGCAGCTTGCCTTTGCCACCTAAGAATTCTGACAACGTCGTAAAACGCTTTTTCGACATTGACACAACTCTTCGCCGAGGCTTCGACAAATTCACAGCCCAGCTCGCGGGCGAGGGCATGTCCTTCCTGGGTGGAGACCTCCCTATCAGAGACGCGGTCGCTTTTATTTCCCACAAGCATTATCGGGACGGGGGCTGACGAGTTGATAGCGGCAATGGGTGAACCAGGATAATATGGCGACGATGCGGTCGACTCCTTAACCCTCTGAATTTGGTGGTGAAACCTTTTGATGCGAGAAAAGCTCGACCGGGACGATACGCTGTAAAGTAAGACGAAACCTTCCCCGTCTCTAATCCACTGGTCTCGAAGTGCTGTGTATTCCTCCTGGCCGGCCGTGTCCAATACCTCCAGCATACATGCCTTGTCGTCAATAACGGCCTGCTTTCGGTATGAGTCTTCGATTGTCGGGTCATATGTCTCCACAAAGTGCTGAAGACAGAGCTGAAAATGAGTCAGAGTGGGTCGATCGGAGAGGATGGTCTCGTTGACGGGTTATCACTACCTGAATGGTAAATGCGGTTTTTCCCACTCCACCATCACCCAAAACAACAAGCTTATACAAGACCATCTTGCCCGCCATGATTGCTTGCGTCTGTGCTGTTCCTAGGCGGACCTTGGGTCATCTGAGAGTTACTGGGCAAGGTGTGCGGGGGGCTGAAAATGCCGCAACTGAAGCTAATCCTGACAACGGCCGACCGACAAGTACGATGAAGAACAAAAACGAGGGAATTGGCCAATGAAACAAGAGACAAATCGCGATTGTCAGACACGAGAAGAATCCGCTCGTGGCCGCATCGGATCACCACCGCCAAATGGAAGGAAGAAAAAATTATCGTTGGGGTTGTCCGGTGGACTGCCGATAACTGATGCGGCTGAACAGCTATCGGACAATGGCTTTGAAGAAGAAAAGTGGAAAGGAGAAAGTTCGAGATGAGCCAATAGGGAGTGATCAGGCTGCGCCATGGACCAGGGACAAGTCAATATGCAGGTGCGACCTGGTGCTGGTTTCATGCTGGCTGGTGGCCTGGCGGTGGCGCAGAGGCGCCTCATTAAACGCCAAATCTGCGATGGCGTTTTGATCGTTTGCGGTGGTGTTTGCCGTCGCGTTGCGAGCCCGCGTGCTTCTTGCGATCAACATTGTGTATCTCTTAATCATCCGCATTGAAACGCTATCGCTCAAGTCGTCCCTCGAAAGCCTCTGTCTGGTATCTCCACCCGTCCAAACTGGCCACAAGCCAAGCCGACGTGCAACAGCTTCTCGACACCTGCGAGAAGACTCTCAAAGACCTCGAAACCCTTTTGAAAACCCAAGACACAGCAGCGCAAGGGAACAGGAAATGGACAAGCACGCTATCCTGGCCGCTGAAGCAAAAGGATGCACGTGCTCTCCTCGACGATGTCATGCGGCACAAGACCAGCATTTCCCTCCTTCTCCTGAGAGCCTCAAGGTGAGACCTGCATGACGTTGCCAACGATATTGCCGACCTATCCGGTGTTCTTACCAGCTTCCACAATATGCTGCGCTCCCAATCCGACGCGGACCTGCTGCGATGGATCTGCCCGCTCAACGTCATGTATCGCGACGCGCACGAAGCGGCGCTGGGAAAGCGCTTTGGCACCACCGGCGCGTGGTTGCTGCGGAGCGCCGAGTACACGCGGTGGGTGTCTGTGTCTGACAGCGGCGGACAGCCGTTTTGCCTGCGCGGCATGTCGGGCGCGGGGAAGTCGGTGCTGTGTTCTGTGGTGGTGCAAGACCTGCTGCAGAGGGCGGCGGCGGAGGACGACGAGCAGGTCAAATTCGTGGCGTGCTACTTCTATTTCAGTATGAAGGACGCGACGCGGAACTACCTCGCCGCTATGTACGACACCTTGGTCAGGCAGCTGCTGCAGAGCTGTCGGGTGGGTTTTGCCGACGTCGCGGACCTTGCGGTGAGGTTGAATTTTGGGCATCCTTCGCGGAATGACTACGCAAGCCTGTGCAAGAGGTTGCTGTCGCGTAGGAGGGTGTTTTTGGCGGTGGATGGGGTTGATTCGTTGGAGTGTCGCGAGGTGGAGAAGCTGGAGGCTTTCTTGGATGAGCTGCTCTCGTCCTGCCTGAACTTGAAGTTGTTCTTTACAACTCAGGTTCCTTCGCAGCTAAGAAAGCTACACCGGCAGAATGGCTACGACGTGTGATTGACGAAGGAGCTTGTCGAACATGACATCAGAGCATTCGCCGACGGCCAGATCCGTGGTATGGACGAAGAATCCCGAAATGCCATGGGCGAATCGTTGCAACAGCTTGTCATCGACCGAATTGTGGAGAAGAGTGCCGGATTGTAAGTGATGTCAATATTGACACCGTCACGGACGAATTCGCAGCCCCCTTTCTGACCTAGCGCTTCACAGATTCATCCAAGCCGCCATGCACATCAAACACATCACAGGCCTCTGTACCGTGGAAGAGGTGGAGGAAGCGTCCGCCACCATCTCCAGTGACCTCCACGGGACGTACCGAGCCATGATACAGCTCGCTCACGACCCTAAAATCGACACTATGAATTTCCCTTTCCTTCTTCGGAACTGAGCGTCTGCCGCCTTGGCCTGAGCTAGAATGAGCTAGACTGAGTGAGGGGGTTACAGTTCTGGGCTGCCTCGGCTACAGTTGCTACGAGTCTAAAATGGCGGTGGAGTTACGAGGACCCAGTTTTAGGACCTCTACCACCACCACCTAGCCGCGCTTTCCTTCACTCCAACTAAAGGAGAAGAGAAAACCTGCAATTTTAACGCATCGATAAATCATATATAGTACTCCACCTTTTCCAGCGTCTCTAAAGCGGTTACGCCCAGGTCGAGCAGTCAATTTTTCTAAATAGCTTATCATTGTAAACACCTCATTCACTAAGCGTAATAATGACCAGGTATTACAGTTATTCCTTTAGAATTAGAGGATTAAGAGAGTTAATTAGCCCTATTAGTTAACTACTCACCTGGCAATATATAACCTTGTAGATTTGTAATTGTATTAAACTGTTGTGGTGTGGCACCATATGGTAAGGGCGTAACGACAAGGAGCTAACCCTACAGAAAGACCTAACGACGGTCAAATAGCTGTTGGTGGACTTACTCTCCCTTTGATTGGAGGGATATAAAAGAAACTAGTGTAGGAAAACAGTGACGTACCTGGTAGGAGGTAAAAACCTAGTAGAGGACGGAGCCTAGTATGGAACAAACCAGCACAGCTGCGGGCTGTTTTGAAGGCTGGCCCGTGTGATTGCTCCGAAACCCGGAATCCTCCTGCACAATAAACGGGCTGACGCTGACCAATGCCACGGGGGGCCTGCTTTGAATACCCCGCTCGACAACAGCGTAACTCGTCACAATGAGAAATACAGAAAGTTGAAGCGTTTTATCATTTTGGTTCTAGCAGTGTAGCCAAACTGGGGGACCGAATCTCAGTGTCGCGGAACCGGGTCTTGGCGGTAGCTTCATTGCAGCAGTCATCCACACCAGCGATTGGTCTGGACCTGAGATTCTGTCAGCTTATATAAGCAATTGGAGCCATTCGTGGAAGTAGCCGGCTTGGCAATAGGGGACCCTGTAGGCCAGAGATTCTCTTCCACAGAACAACAACAATACACAACAATCACCAAAAATTGGCCATGAGTGCTAGATTCTGACAGATTCAGCCCAGATCTCCACGCGGATTCATTCCAGGACCTGAGGTTACCTAACAAAAGGACACTTCGCGCCTTTCAGCGCGGTAATAAAGGCCATCGCTGGCAATTCTCGAGTTCTAAGTCTGAAGAACAGAACATCTTTGTGGGGTTTCTGTGTCTCTAGTGTTGTAAAATTCTTATTATGTTGGCAGGGATACCGCCATCGCTGGGTTACGACATCCTTACGTCGCCAGGAGAGAGCAGCGCTAACGGCATGCTCAAGACCAAGAGCTCCATCGCATCATCCCCGTCAGCACAAGCCCTTTTTATTGAATTTAAACCTTTGAAGGCTGTAAAAGGGGTAAATTTTATCAGATCTAAAAGTTCAGACATTGCTTTCCACACCTAGCTTACTGCGCTGGCTTTCAATCTGGTGGTTACGCCCTGTCATCGCATGCCTATCCCTCATATGTGCAACCCACCCGCACAATTACTGTAGGTCGCTAGGCAGCCTATCCTTGGCAGAGAAACCGCTAACGTAATCGCACCTTGCACTCTTTCCGTCACCAAATCCAACCATGTGACGGCCCCAGGCCGGCATATGGGCCGGAGCGGCCCGACTCATCTCCCGCACCCGGAAGAGTGCGCACTGTGTCGCTTGCACATGGCCAGGGGTGCAAAGACCAGAAGTTCCCGGCGAACAATCAAGATATACTCAGCGGATCCAGCGTGCTCAGCACTGAGTAAGAGTTAGGTACTCAGCAGGGGAATGCTCAGTGTGGCTGAGCAGTGCCCATCAAGCGGAAACTACTGAGCAAGGTACAAGTCAATTCATGTATTCGGTACCTAATCATGTCCATCGTGGCCACAATGGAGTGAGGGCCCTCTTGGTTCCTCACACTAGTAATTCATTGTTCAGTTGAGGTCTATTGTTTGTAACCTTTGGATCTACGTTTCGCTTGACAGTGAACTCCCCCATGAGAGTTGTGCTAGCCTTCATTCAGTCATCTTGCACCCTGCAGTCCTTAGCAGTCCTTCCTTACATTCTGTCTTTGTCTGCATCACTCGGGTGTACCAGACGCAGGTAATATAATCGCTATATAAATATAGCTCTACCATGTCAGGGTGTACTTTACTTTAGATTCTCCTCCCTTTATTACTTACTGACGTTAAATACTCCTTGCCGTCAGATATCAACGATAATGGCGTTGTGATTAAATCTACTTATAGCAAGTAACAGTCGCCTTATGTAAAGTTATCTACAAGTAAAAGAGATGTCTGAAGACGTTAGGCGTATGTATGCCCCGCGAGGGACTGCTAGCGGAGATGTTGATATTGTGATCTGTTAGTTGTTAATCGGGGTTTTGTGTTTTTTCCCTATTGCAACACTTCGTCAATCTGGAGTCTAATTTGGATGTAGTATTGTCGCTCGAAATATTTCGTGATGGTGGACTGACCAAGATGCAGCAGGTTCTGAACCAATCAGCACCAGCGCGTCATTACCACACCAGCAACGCTGCACCGCCAACCACAACCCGAGGCTCAACCCGGAGAATAAAAAGGGCTCATTTCTGGGCGGTGCCCGGTGGGATAGAGGACAGAAGACTTGAGAGGAAATCGGACCTTAACCGATGAGGTAGAGTTCGGCTGCGTGTTAGTCCTCACAGACCAGCACATCGACCAGTGTTGGAGCCGTTCTGTTCCTCTCTGGGTAATTGGCCATGTCACAGGACACCTGTGACTATCCCAATGTAGACTAGCGCCATGTCATGTAACCTGGAGGGGCCGCTCGCCCAGTTTATCTGGGGCCTCGCGATCCCCTCCATCCTTGACCTCGTTGTAGAACCACAAATAATCAACCCCATACCTAAGGTCCGATTGGTGACCGTGATAGGCCAGTGCTGTGGTCGCTACACGCGCGGTTCCATGTCGTGACGGAATATGGAGCTAAGCCATTCGTGTATTGTGATGAAGGGGTTTCTTGCTGTCTCTTGAGCGGCTCGCACTTGAAAGCTCCTTAAGGTGATATCGGCAGGGCTCGGTGCTGCAAACCGATAATTTCAATAGTACCTTACATGATGATGGGGTGGTGTGAGCGTTCGCGTTGCCATACTTTAGCTGGGTCGCAGCAGGACCCCGCTTATTAGACGGCGTGGTAGGTTGATGTAGTAATATTGGCCATAATGGGAAGCTTAGTGAGGGAAAGTAAGCATACGCAGCTTTCAAAACTTTGGGATCGGAAATTGCCACAACGGGGCACGGCCGATGGCCTCGACAGGGGAGCTGCTGACTGCGTCTCGAACAAGACCAGCTGGCAGCTGTGCAACAATTTGCCGTCAGATAAAAAGGGCTTTGCGTCCCACCAAGTGTATTTGCTCAGGCTCATATGCATCATCGGATCGCTTCAGACAGAGGGTCAAAATGGTGTCAAGACTGTCTCTTCCGGTGCCGTTGCTGTCTCTACTGTCCTTGGTGTCCTGCGCCGGCGGCGCGGCAACGATCGACCCGAGCTCCTTCGCCTCCAGCGCCATCCTCTCCAGAGATGTCGCCATCATTGGCGGTGGTTCTAGCGGCACCTTTGCGGCCGTGAACCTCAAGC
>Ga0247780_1001812_pt1 | contig 10120 bp, 10 predicted proteins | sample UWRJL079202R5_FD_179927 | JGI IMG/M metagenome (GOLD analysis project Ga0247780, IMG submission 179927) | Plant litter microbial communities from Arlington Agricultural Research Station in Wisconsin, United States - UWRJ-L079-202R-5 | ecosystem: Environmental > Terrestrial > Plant litter >... | reverse complement strand
CCCCCCCACACACACCACCTACCCCTGAGCCCCACACAGCCTCTGACACAACAACCACCACTGCCCAGTATTTAGACCACGGCCCTCGCACACCTCTCAGCTCAGGCCAGGTTGAAATCTTACCCCTTTCCCAATTCTTGCTCGCCACCATTGTGACCACCTTGATCAGGCGTACCTGCCTTTCCTTACAATTTTTCAACCTCCACCTCACGGTAACGATCGAGCCAGTCACTATGGCAGGCAGCGTACGCCAAACAGCTCGCGCCAACTCGTCACGCACGATGCCGCAAGACGACGACTCTCTCGAAAACAGCCATCCAAAAGTGCACTTTTCTGCGTGTGGGGGACGCCGTGGTGCGGGGGGTTTGCCTGCCTGCTGCCTACAAGGGCGCAAGCTTCCCCGCCCGATATCCGCAGTCTGCCGGCGGCCTCTCCTCACAACACTGCTCTCCGTCACCCACTTTGTCAGGGCCTGTTTCCGAGGGTCATATCTCACGCGCATCGTCGGAGGCGGATCCCGAGACCGGCCGATTGATCGCCTTTGGTGCTTCCTTCCAATGGCGTAATTGGCCACATCACTTTTCCGACGATCGACCACAACGACGTCGGCTACCCACCCACCTTACGATTGCTCCTGTAGAGCGTGCGAAATTTAAGAGATACCAACAGAAGAGCTCTCGGATCTGGATGACTTTGAGCGGGAGTTGGACGAGCTGGGAGGTCGGGCGGCAAACCAAGATGCAGTGATATCTGGGCTGACGAGCAAGTGAGAGATCGAGACGCAACTGTCGGTCAACTAAACCAACAACTGGCGGACGTAGGTGTCACGATAACCCGACTGAGGCAGCGGATAGGGAGTTAAGACGCAACGGTCAGCGACCTCAGACATTAAGTTACAGAGCGAGATACGACAATAAGTTAATTGAAGCAGCAAGTCCAGGAACCAGAAACGACGATCACCGGCCAGAGGCAGCAACCGCGACCAATCAGGGCACAGCCATCACCGACCTGGAGCAAAGAGTAAGAGACCGAGACTCCGCGATAGCTGGTCTGCGGCAACAAGTGACAGAGCGGAACACCATAATAGGTCAGCTGAGGCAGCAACTGGCGACAACTTAGAATGCAGCCGTTGCTGGCCTGGAGCGGCAAGTGGAGGAACAAAACGCTACGATAGCTAATTTACGTTAAAACGTGGCAGAGCAAGATAGGACAATAGACAGCCTGAGACAGAGACCCGTGGCATGGCGTGACACAGCCTAAACGGGTCTGGAGCAGCAAGCGGAGGAACGGGACGCTAAGATCACCAGATTGCAAGCACAAGTAACGAAGTTGAACGAGGAATTGATGGCGGCAAACGGGAAGATAATAGTAAATGAGGCTAATGCGATGGCACAAAGCTAAAGTATATCCGAACTGATTGCAAAGGTCGGGCGCCGAGACAAAGAAATCAGCTCCTTGAGGGAAGAGTTGAAGAAAACGTCAGGGGGGTGCTGTATTCTGTACGGCTCGTCGGACAGCAGGTTCTTGGACTCGGTAGAGCTGAAGTACCTTACCTAGGGAGGCAAGAGAGTACTTGTCACATCCATCCTTACTACTACTACCTTGAGCACATGATCTCTGCGACAAGAAGTGTCGAACTGCAGCGGCAGTTCTTGGCGCTCAGGCGCGCAGGCGCCTTACCGCTCCAGGCTAGGCTGGAGCGCAGGAGCCTTTCGTCATGTGCTCTCCTCACAAACAGGGAGCTTTCTTTTGTATTTAGTCTGGGAGCTTCGCTCCCCCCCTTTCTACCTAATCAAGTCACTTTGCAACTGCACTTCCGCTGCTCCCATAAGCTCCGTACCCTCAGTGAAACGTTCCACAAGAAGACTTAAGTTTCACTGAAGACTGAATTTTGTGACTCGATGCTAGATTAAACCACACCAACTAGCAACGTGGCTCAAACAAGGTCGAGACGGGTCAACGGGGGCTTAATCTTCAACCTGGTAATTTTCAGCGTTCACCCAGGGACCTAAAGGCAAGCACCTGATGCCTAACCGTGCCAACCTCTTTGACTGGTTCTGATGGAACAACATTTTTCCACCACACCCTTTCCCTCCGCTCTTCTGTCCTCCAGTCCCTTAGTAGTAACAGTTGCACCCAGCATACTTGCCAGCCTGGCAAACACCACCCGACGCGGAACAGCCATTGGCACAGCATGAGCCAGTGGCGTTGCCGCAGGTGCCGGCGCATGGACAACCCGCGTCCTGGCCGCTGCGGCTGATTCCCTGGCCATTGGAAGGGGTGTTCCCTATTTGCACTGTCAGCTCTCTTTTGCTCTCTACTGAGATTAAGCTGTAATAGACGTAGGTAGGACTTACAGCCGTTGCAGTTATTTATGTCGCCGGGGCCGTTGACGGTGCCGCACTGGCGCTTGTCAAGGTTCTCGTCCTCGGCGGCGGGCATGGCGGAGACGGCGGTGAGGAGGAGGGTGAGCGTGGTAATGGTCAACTTCATTTTAACGGTCGGGAGGTGTGTGATAGGACTAGGGTGGTTATTTAAAGAGAGGTGATGCGATCACCCACCACTTTACTAAAAACACCCACTATTGCCTAATGCCGTTAGCTGGCACTGCCAACTGGCCGTCATCCAAATCAGCCACATCTGGGTAGAAAATAGTACATTTGAGATGCAGGGCACCTCCTAGATTCCACGCATCCACAACACCCTCCACCCCCGCGAATCTGGTGATGAGGACGCATGAGTTTTTTCTTGTAATCAATTAAATTAAACGTTAAATCGAAAAGACTACCGACTTAGAAGATTCAGCCCTCGACTGTCGCGTTCAGTTTCTTTTTTTCAAAACGCTCCAGATCTCACGAGTGGCCGCGTTTTTGGGTTTTGGGAGTCATATGATAGCAGTTTGGCTGCGGGCCGGGGCAAAGATGGCAGTCTTCACACTTGACACAAAGGGCCTGACCCGAAACACTTCCTAGCTGCATTGTTGTGGAATGCATAAAAGTGATTGACAAAAGTACCTAGTTCTCGATGCTGAAATACACTTGATCCTTCCGCAACTCTCCCCCTTCTAACATCTGGCATCTAACTATCCCTCAAGTTGTTTTTCTATCTCAGTGGGTACGGTTGTCGCATTCCGTTTAACAACCAGTGCCGATAAGCATGTTCTCGCGTATGTTTTCCAGCCGCAAAATACGCAAAAACAACTGCACCATTCGTCGCAGCCTGCCACCGATTGAAGAAGGACGCGCTTCCGTGGCTTTTCCTCTCATGGATGCAGACCAGGGTCGTCCCTACCCGGTGTGCGGCCCTCTTGCAAACAACCTCGTCTGGAACTTCTCGGGGCACTCCAACTCCGAGTCCAAATTCATCACAGTGCACAACACGGCGCCAGCATGCTGGAGCTGCCAGCAGTTCCACATGGAAGGGGAAGGATTTGAAGTGATGAGCTGCAACTGCGATCCTCGGTTTCTTAACCCTGCTGGGGGTGTCAAACTGCAGAGTGTCTTTGTGCAGACCATCCCGGATGTGACGCTTCAAGCGCAGAAACGCCCACCAGAGAGGTTCGGCACCTGTGCACCATCTTCAACTGGATTGGCATGTCTGGTGTTGCGGCGGTCGCCCATAAACAGGAGGGGTATACAATGAGACTTCCGATCCCGGCGAATGGCGACGAGGTGCGGAACTACACGTCTGTTATTTCGGAGGAGAGGTGGTTCAAGGCCTTTCTGTGGTTGTAGATTTCTATCGTTTGAGACTTGCTGACTCTTGGTGTCCCATGAGTCACCAGCGAGTAGCATTTTTCGCCATTGTGGACGGGAGCCGTGAAACCTTCGTCATCGCCATTGCGGAAGATGGAGTGGAGCGAGGCGGGTCGAACGTTCAATTGATGGCTTGGTACTGCGGGGCTGCAAAATAATGAATAATAAAGCGTTCGTATGAGTAGTACAAACTATTAGAGTTCGTCGTGCGTGTTGGTTATGTCGGATTCTGTGGCTTGGTCAGTGCAGGCAGTCGCTCTGGAAGATTCGGCAAGACGCCAAGGGTCGCGTTTGGGCCTGTTTTGTTGACTTTCAGTCTGAGACATCCAGCAACTGAGACAAAGGAGCCATTCTGGATATTTAGCCACTGGCCATCAGTTAGATTCAACACCAACGATTCAGACAGTTCAGTCAATACAGAGATTCAGACCCCTCATGCACTGCTTTGGCCACACCTTTTGACAGGTTGTGTGCCCGCGATCGTCACCAAGGACATGTGAACTGAGAATCAGCTCCACCAAACCATCGGGTACCTGGCGAAATATCACCTCGACGCACCATCTGCAAACCTACCAATGTTCACCAAAAGCCTAAAAGAAGCGTTATCAACCCAGTCCATGTGTAGGCTGTCTGGTTCGACATATCTGCCCCTCGTTGAAAAAAAGGCGCACCGATGGAACCAAAGCAATCGTTTTCTTCCGTCCCCAACAATAAGTATAACCCAATATCCAACGCCCCTTTGTGTATAAAGGCCGACTCACACAGACACCGCCTCCACATTCGCCGTCTCCCTCCACTCCCCAGCGCAGAAGAGAAGATGAACGGGTAACCTTCCCCCTCCGGCGCGCGAGGGCCCCAATTACAACAAATGGCTTCCACGAGTACCGAGTTCGTCATCCCTGCCGGCCACTGCCTGACGTGTGTTCAGCAGAGGTTGGAGGCTTTCGAGTGCAGAGTCTGCCGTGAGTACTGGACACGTGCAGCAAACGCAAAGCCATCCAAGTGCAGGTGTGACGCATCACAGCACTCCGCCGTCACCGATTACAGAAGCTACCTGGTCTTCCGGAACAAGATCAGCAACGAGATCGCTCACCACCAGCTTGTGATGGCCTGCACTGTTCAGGAACATGAGTGCAAAGTTGCGTGGCACCCGCTTCAGCCGCGGCCGCAGCCAGCGCCAGGTCCGAGTCCAAGTCCAAGTCACATGTTTGGCTTTCACGGGGATAGGGCATCGGCACAGCCAAACGCTGATTCCGTGGGGCATGCGTTGGGAGCTGGACCTGGCATGCGGCCACAAAATCCGCCTACGAAAAACAACGGCGGCACACCCATTGCTGGCGGGCCAGCACCGGAAGTTCAACCTGCAGCAACCGCTGAGATGTTGAGTCCATCTCTTGCTCGCAACAACTTTCGCAAAATCTTGAAAGGGAAGATGAATCCTTTCCCACAGGGGAGTCACACCACGATGCCTTCTTTCGGCAGAGATAACTCCCTTGACCAGCGCCTGTGTCTTCCTCTATATCAGCACCCACAGGGCCCCAGAAACATGGCTCCAGCACCATCACCACTTCCGCCTTCTCCTTCAACCCCCAGAAGCCCAGGCTGGGGTATCAACCAGTATACCAACGTCCTGTCAGCTTATATAAGCAATTGGGGCCATCAGCGGAAGCAGCCGGTTTGGCAACAGAGGCCCCTGGAAGCCAGAGATTTCCACAGTAGTTGGCAACAACAACAACAACAACGCAATCAATTTCACAGTCATCACCATTATTGGCCCCAAAGTGCTAGATTCTGACACGTCCCGCCTTCTTCTTCCCTCCCCAGAAGCCCAGCCATGGGGTTTCAACCCGCATACCAGCGCCCCGCCGGTCCTCCCAATGGCTCACGCATGCCTTACTGAGCCTCAATCCTACCTCCCCCGTCACTCTTACTACGGCGACTACATGCCGTTATAGAGACAGACACAGGGACAGGCACAGGAACGGCGACAGCGACAGCGACAGCGACAGGCACAGGCACAGGCGTATCAACAGCCGCTTCCCCCCTGGCAAACAGATCCCACGCCCACACGCCGGACAGCTCACCTGGGGAATCTAAAGAGGCCGTGTGAGGATCAATCCAACGGGGGACCCTCTACCAAGAGGCGCCGCGCGAGAAAGGGCACTCCAGCGGAGACGGCCGTGGCCGCCACGCGTCAACGACACACGACAACGAGTCTACCGGGGGCCAAGAAGACCACCGGGCGTCGACGAGACTTGTCGGGCTCCTGGGGTTCTGTCAAATAACTGGGTCTGTTCAGTCTCGGTAAAATACTGTGTAGGGGCTCCAAGCGCCGCACAGACCTTACAAGGCGCCAATCAGCCGCGGCGCGCGTCCGGAGCCACGACCTATGCCATTCCTTACCTCGCTCGTATTAATCGTGGCTGTGCAACTGCTCATTTTAGCCCTAGGTCAACCAAATTTTCAAATACGAATAGCTTACGCGGCTGTAGCGACCTTTGTGTCTGAAATTTCTTTATTACTGAACTCAGTTGCCTGTCCTTTCCACCCAATTCCACCTGCATTTTGATTTACAGAGTGTTACGGCGAGAATGGGCATCTTGAATCAACTCCTCGTCTCGTTTGGCTTGCTTGCTTTTGTCGCAGCAGGTGCAGAGAACTGCACGTTTGAACAGATCACTCCTTCCAGGAGGCTTACTTGGTGCCCATGCGAGGATGTATTCTTCTGTGCTAGGCTTCAGGTGTGCGCTCTTTCCTCCACTCCGTCCTCTTCTCCCTGGCGTTGACTCCTTTCGCTAGGTGCCCTTGGACTACCAAAACCCACGACTCGGCCGCGCCTCTGTCCCTCTGATCAAATACCCCGCCGTACCCAACTCCCCCGATGGCCCTTATCAGGGCATGATCCTCATCAACCCCGGCGGACCTGGGGCATCGGGCGTTAACGAAGCCCGAGACAACGCAAGCACCATTCAGTCCCTAATCGGGACAAATTGGGACGTTGTTGGCTTCGACGCCAGAGGCATGTGGCTCAGCGAGCCGTCAGCGAGCTGTCAATTAACCAATACCACTTCGGGCCACCGCCTCACGCTGAGGTCCAAGTCCGTTCCCAAAGTCACGGATGAGTTTTACAACAGCTACATTGAGTTCGGGAAGGAACTAGGCCAACGATGCAAGACGAGCATTGGAGGGAATAAGGATGCCGGCCCACACATGACTACCGCTGTCACGGCACGGGATATGCTTAGCGTCGTCGATGCCTTTGCAGAAACGGATGATGGCCGTAGGGCTGCGAAACGCCGTGGCCTCTTGAACTACTACGGTATCAGTTACGGCACATTTCTTGGGCAAACTTTCGCATCCATGTTCCCAGAGAGAGTGGGCAATATGATTCTCGACGGCGTTGTGAGTCCGGAAAGCTACCTCACAAATTATACGTCAGCAAGCGTTAACCATCTCGATGGCATCATCGCTGTCTTCTTCATTTACTGTCATGCCGCCGGACCGAGCGCCTGCTCATACTATACCGGATCCACCCCAAAGGACATCTATGAGCGCTTCCATCGGTCGTTTGTGCAGCTTAATCCACGAAAAGCGGAAGCTGCGCATTGGTCCAACGCGACAGATCTGGAGGCCGGGCTGCTCACTCTGAAAGTGACCCTGCTAACTGCTGCAGGCGCACCACTCTCGGTCTTTGGCCGTCTGCCCGAGATTTTCCAGGGCCTCGAAGCCGCCCTTGCAGCACAAGACGTACGGCCCTGGACAGCGCAACTGGCCACCATTGTGGGCGACCCTGGTCCAGCTGGCTACGCGGACATGCACCCTGAATGGAGCCTCGGCACCCTCTGCTCTGACCAGGACGGCAAGTTGTACGGCAAGAAGTTGCGAGATTTGAGGCCGCTGGTAAACGACCTTGAAGAGCAGAGTATCATTGGCGAAATATGGATCAAGTCTGTGCTTGGGTGCACCGGCTGGCCGATCAAGTCGAACGACGTCTTCACCGGGCCATTCGGCGGTCGCACCGCAACGCCCATCCTCTTCGTGGGCAACACTTACGATCCCGTAACTCCCATTGAGAAGTGAGTAACTTCAACCCCGGCATGTGGCAGCAGTAGTAGTATGTTATGCTGATCCCAAGTACAGCGCACTCTCTTCGGCCCAAAAATACAAAAATGCTCAAGTGCTGGCTATTGATGCGATGGGTGTAAGTTTGATTCTCGATCCCGGCACGCATTTCCAGATGCTAATCAGCTCAAAGCATACCGTTGCAGCGACGAACAACTTTTGTGCTTTTGCAAAGATGAGGGCTTACCTTCAAGCCACTCAGATGCCGGGCAATGATTCTCTCTGTCTCCTTGCTCAGGGGCCCTTCGGCATTACTCTGAATGGCACATTGGAAAAAAATATAATGGACGCAGGTCTGTCAGATCTTGTTCACTTTGTAGAATAAAATTCTTCTTCTCGGTTTCTATTTAAATTGGTAGCTATATATAGTTAAATGGGCACCAGTGAAGACCGATGACGATGTTGGCACCACGTCCAGGGAGTGCTTCGAGACCTACTTGCCTAGGAGCCTAGGTACCGTACTTGAGGTTGACAAGTGCAGTGCTAGAGTTCCTCGTCCTCTGGATCGTCTATGTCCATCTCCCGGAGAAGATCTGGCAGGATTTCATCGACTTCCATGTCCTCGACATCATCATCCCCTTCATCTTCATCGTCACCATCATCTTCGTCATCTCCGTCGTCCCCATCATCTTCGTCATCCTCGTCATCATCGTCATCTTGATCTTGGTCTTCATCCTGATCATCTTGACTCTGGTCGTCGCTCTGACCATCCGGGCTCTCCGTCTCGTCGTCATTATCGGGGCTCCTCTCGTCATCATCACCAGACGAGCTCCCCCACTCTTCATCATCACCCGGAGCAGCCTGACCCATGGCAACCAGTACAGCCGCGGCATCCTCCGGCGTGATATCCTTCCTATCCGAATCAACATCGTGAACAGGAGGATCCTGAGGATGTCTTAGCCAACCACAGAATAGCCCGCCGCACGTACTGAACATTCCAAAGCGCTTGATTCAGATCTTCAATGCTCATCTGCATCACAAACTTCTCAAACCACTCCAACGATCCAAAGATGTCCACAAGCTCCTTCTTCACCTCCGCTTGCGTGAATATGAGGCGTGGCGTGTTGAATTTCCAACAACCCTCGCAAATCAGAGTATCGTGGTCACCATGGCGAGCAACAAACGCACTCGTCGCCCTCTCGCTAAGCGTGAGTGGGATGGTGTACTTGAGCCAATCCAGGAGCTCCTCCCTTAAAACTGCTGCAGAGTTCTCAGGTGTGCTTTACTCCGGGGAGAAAGCCTCGTCGAAGTCCTGGCCCTCTACGGCCAGGCGCTGTACCAGGATGAGATGGCGGCAGCCAGGGAAGCGCTCGCACGGGTAGTAGCGCCACGGATGCAATGTGGAACATTGACGTCATAATCTATCTACAGAGTACACACCTAAACCCTGCTCATGGAAGGGTGCAGACTCCGAGTAAGAATCGACAGCTGGAGGACTGACTGGCAATACAGGCGCTCCCACTCCTCTACCCTTAGCTACTATCGATCACTGGATGTGCGCTTGCGAGGGATGTTGAGCGCTGGTCGATCCAACGGTTGCTGTCGGTATACGCGTTTCTGGGTCAGCCCTACGTCAGTGCCGGCCTTATATCGCTATCGCGTCCGATTCCAACAAAGCACTTCAAGGATGAGTCATGGCTCGGCGAGCGGCGCCTGGAAGGAGTGAGGCAAGCTCGAGGATGTCGAGGGAAGACGAGATGGAGTCGAGGAACTCAAGTTGACCGGAGGATCGTTCATACAACCACGCCGGCCCATTTATGGTCACGTCAAGTATAGCCGAGATTCATCTCGGCTCAGGCAGCCCTCAGTGCGGCTCAACTCTTGCTCAGGATCTGTGACTAATACGGACTCGGCCAGGAAAAAGCGTCGGGTGTGACTATACAGTGAACTGGTGCGATGGCGCAACAGGGAAGAAACCACAAAGAGAACCACACCCACAGAACGGTGTTGTCGGCCTTTCAGGCCGACACCTAGACTACTGGTCCTCCGATCGGAGGGACACAAATGCAACTGACGTAGAAAAACAGATACGTACCTAGTATGGAACAAAACCTAGTATGTGACGGTGCCTAGCATGGAACGGAGCCTAGCATGGAACAACAAAGGAAACGCGACCGTGGATCAGGTCATCTTCCTTCGATCGAAGGGCCAGAATGTCACTGGGCTTTCAATGGGAGGTCTTCGTGGTGAAAAATCGTCGGATCGATTGTTGATTGAAAGAAGCACGGTTCAAAGAACCGCGC
>Ga0247780_1001807_pt1 | contig 10206 bp, 7 predicted proteins | sample UWRJL079202R5_FD_179927 | JGI IMG/M metagenome (GOLD analysis project Ga0247780, IMG submission 179927) | Plant litter microbial communities from Arlington Agricultural Research Station in Wisconsin, United States - UWRJ-L079-202R-5 | ecosystem: Environmental > Terrestrial > Plant litter >... | reverse complement strand
CTGGTCCCGCCGCCTTTACCAGCGCTGCCGCCCGTGCCAACCGCCCCGCCGCTTGCGGTGCCACCCTTGCTTGCCCCCGCCTCGCCGCCGTTCGTGTTGCGTCCAGCACCAGCGCCTGCACCGCCGCTCCCCGCGGCCGCGCCCCCGTCTCCCCCAATCGGGCGTGAGCCTCCGGGGGCCGGGCCGTCGCCCACTTCGGGCTCGATCGCGGTCGCGCAGGCCATCACCAATAAACAGGCGTTCGCGACCAAGAACCAAGCTGCGTGCCTCAACCTGCGCTTCACCCGTCGCTCCTTCGAGCCGATTGTCGGCTAATCCAGAAGCGTACCATGCCAATGCGCGGCCCCATCGAGACCGCTCAAAATCGATATTCCGTTTTCCTACACCAACGCACTAAGAGCGCCATCGATCCCGACCCCCGGAGCTCCGTCACGGGGCTCATCAGCAGCCAAGAAAATGGCGTCGAGCGTTACCCTGCCCGGGCGCGGCACGGCCGCCACCCCTCCCCGGATTATCACCGCCCGGCTCGCCCGCTTCCCGCTGCAACCGAGCTTGAGCGGCGGCCGCCGCCGGCGAAACAATGGAGCGCAGGCCAGGCCGGCCTGGCAGCCGCTTCGCTGCGTCGTCGCCTTGTCAGCAACTTCAATGGGTTATGAAGATTCGGTAGCCCGAGAAAAACGTCATGCGTGAGGAGTCTTCCGTAACCTGAGCCGGGCGTATCGTCACTAAACCAAAGTGGCGAACGAAGGACTGCGTCCGGTGCCCCCCGGGGTGGTGACTGCTCCGGAAGATCTGGAGTTGGTCAAGCGCTGCGTTGCGGGCGACCGGCACGCTCAGCGGACCCTGTTCGCGCGAGAGCGGGATCACGTCCATCGGACGCTGTTTCGTATTCTAGGCCACAGCCAGCACCTCGAGGATCTGATTCAGGATGCCTTCCTCGAGGTGTTTCGGTCGCTCAGCACGTTTCGGGGCGAGTCGCTGCTCTCCACTTGGGTCGAGCGCTGTACGGTGCGCGTCGCTTACGGCTACTTCCGTCGCAAAGCCTTGGTGCCCCGGTTGGAGCCCGTGCACGAGGTGGTCAACGGCGCTCCCAGTGCCGAGCAGCGCGTCCTGCATCGCGAAGCGGCGCGCCGCCTGTATGCGCTGCTCGATCGCCTGGAGCCGTCGCAACGCATCGCGTACACGTTGCACCAGCTCGACCATAAGCCGCTGAAAGAGGTGGCAAGCCTGATGCAGGCGTCGCTCGTGACCACCAAGGTTCGGGTCTTTCGGGCCCGCCGCACTATCGAAAAGCGTGCCGAGAATGACCCGCTGCTCAGCGAGTTCGTCATGGGCACGTCCCAAGTTTCTCGGAAGAGATGAATCATGACAAAGTCTGATCCGCCACGAAAAAATACGAGCGCTGGCGCTCCCGCACGCGTACTCGAACTCGAGTTCGAGCCGCTTTCGGAGTCGCGTTGGAACAAAATCGAGCAGCGCGTTTTTGCGCGACTCGACGCGGGCGAGCTCCGTTCGACGCAGGACTCGAATCGGCCGGCTCCGTTCTGGGCACGACACGCGCGTGTGTGGGCGCTCGGTTTGGCGGCGAGCTTGCTGCTCGCGGTGGTCGCGCTGAGTGGCTCGAATCGCAGCCCTGCGCCGACCGTTTCGCGCATTTCGACGGGCGTCACGGCGTCGCATGTAGCGCTGCCCGGGGTGGCGCTCGACGTGAGCCCACACTCGGCCGTCGTAGTGAGCGGCAGCGCAGAAGAAAGTGCACTGATCGTGCTCGACCGTGGTGAAGTGACGTGTGATGTGGCGCATCGACGCCCGGGGGCACCGATGTTCGTGCAGGCCGGCGAGCTGAGCGTCGAGGTGGTGGGTACGCGCTTCACTGTGACGCGCCACGAGGAAGCTGCGAACGTGAGGGTGGAAGAGGGTGTAGTCCGAGTGAGGCTCCGCGGACGCTCGGCCTCCGTGAAGGCCGGAGAAACATGGCCGCCAGCGCTGACCGCGGGCGCCAGCTCCGCGACCTCGGGGGCTGAAGTTTCCCCAGCGAGCGAACTGCCGGAAGCCCTTGGCGCAGCGGGCTCATCCGTGGGCGCGCTCCTCCCACGCGAGCCCGTACCCAGGCCGCGAATAGCCAAGGAAAGCAAGGAAGCCAAGGAAGCCAAGGAAGCCAAGGAAGCCAAGGAAGCCAAGGAAGCCAATTCGACGACGAAGGCTTTGCCTCCGAGCGTTCAGCAGCAGTTCGAAATGGCAACCCGAATCGAAGCCAAAGAGCCGGCCGAAGCCATTCGGCTCTACGAAGGAATCGAGAGTAGCTCCAGCGGTTGGGCGTCCAACGCTTTGTTCGCACACGGGCGGCTGGAAGCGGCCCGTGGCAACCGCGTTACCGCACGCCAGATTTTGACTCAATATTTGAGGCGTTTCCCAGCAGGAGCGAATGCTCCTGACGCACGGCTATTGCTCTCCAGATTGGAGTAGCGTCGGCCCACGTGGGTTCCCGGTGTGTCAGCTCCATCCTCCTGTGCTTGATGCTCCTCGCGCGCCCGGCGTTCGCACAGGATCGTAGCGTTGCGTTGATCGATGCCGACGAGGAGCTCGCCCACGCGGTCTTGCTCGCCTTGTCTCCTTGGGGAGTGACCGCTCGACTCACGCACGAACCCTCGCCTGGCGTCGACTTACCAATGGCTGCGCACCGCGCGGCTGCGCTCTGTCAGCAGCTGACGGTGAGCGTCCTTGTCTGGGTTTCTCCTTCGGAACAGGGCTCGCTGCTCTGGATCTACGACGCGGAGACCCACGAGGTCATCACTCGCGAGCTCCCCGAGCGCCCGCCGTTCTCGAGTCCGGCCGCGGCATCGGTTGCCCTGAGTCTCAAGGCGCTCCTACGCACGACCCGGGTTGCTCCCCCAATCGAGCGCCTGGTCGCCCCACCCGGCGTGCCTCTGCCGGCAACTGATCGGCTCACGCTCGAGGCCTCGGCGAACGCGCGCTTTTTCGCCCCTCGCTCGACGCTGATCTACGGCAGGATCGGCGGGCTGTGGTGGTTTCGACCCGGCCCCACCCGACTCGGCGCGGGACTGTTCTTCGGCTCGAGTGCGAGCGTCGCGCTCGAGACTGCGAATTTCTCAGGCAACTATCGAGAGCTATCGCTGTCGGCGGCACTGACCGCGCAGCTGCTAGGGAATCGTTTGCTGCGGAGCTCCTTTTTCGGCGGCTTTACAGCGCATTTCTCTGAGCTCTTCGGTGTTTCCAATGCCGTCGGGCAGGCGGCGGAGTCGAACCGTGTCGTGCCCTCCCTCGATGCGGGAAGTGACTTTGCCTTGATGCTGGGTGGCGGCTTGCACTTGGGTCTGGGTGTGAAAGCATCGTACTTGCCGCGACCTCAACGCTACCTGGTGCAAGGCGAAACGGTCTTGAGTCTGTGGCCAATCGCAGCCGAGTTCGGAGTCAATTTTGGTATTGATCTGCTCTAAACCGGCGATTCAAAGCGCCATCACGCTCGTCGCGTTGGCGACCTGCGCGGCGTGTGGGCGGCTCGACATCGAGCTCTATCCGAACGCCGGCCCGCCTGCGATGCCGAGCGGTGGCTTCGGTGGCCAGCCCAATCAACCATCGGAGCGATGCGACTCCGTAGTGCCCGCCGGGCTGCTCGTCGCTCGACCGGTCATGGGCTGGAACGGCTACAACGCCTTCGGTTGCTCGAGCACGTTGAATGAGCAGAAAGTGCGAGACAGCGCCGATGTTTTGATCGCGAGCGGCATGCGGGCAGTGGGCTATCGCTATGTCGACCTCGACGATTGCTGGGAGCTCTCGCGTAGCGAGACGGACGAGATTCGAATCGATCCCGCAAAGGTCCAAAGTGGCATGGCGACCCTCGGCGCTCACCTCCACGACGATGGCTTGCAATTTGGTTATTTTCGTCACGCCAGTGACTGCGGCGGAATTCCGGCCAATCATCAGACCGAGGATGCCACCACGTACGCGGCGTGGGGAATCGATCTGCTGAAGTTCGTGGCCTGCAACGACGCAGTGGACGATAGAGCCGACGTCGAGCTCATGGCCGCGGCGTTGCGCGAGAGTGGGCGCCCGATCGTGCTGAGCTTGGCCGTTGCGCCATTTGCCAACTGGCTACCGAACGTCGCTCAGCACTTTCGGACCGGGGACATCATCAGCCCTACCTGGGCTTCCATCCTTGCGAACCTGGACGCGAACGCGAAGCTCGCTGCCTATAGCCGGCCGGGCGCGTTCAACGATCCAGACATGCTCGAGGTCGGCAATGGCAAGCTCAGCGAAAGCGAACAGCGAAGTCACTTCTCGCTGTGGTCCATTCTGTCCGCTCCCCTCCTGGCAGGCCACGATCTGACGACGATGTCCGAGACGACGCGGGGCATCCTCACGAACCCAGAAGTGATCGCCTTGGATCAGGATGCCATGGGTCTACAAGGAGCACTCGTGAGAGACGAGGGCGCGTTGCAGATTTTTGCCAAGCCGCTGGAAGGTTGCGGGGCGCGCGGTGTCGTGCTGCTGAACCGCGGCGACGCAGCCATCAGCACGACCTTGAGCTGGTCGGAAATTTGGCTCGGTTCAGGCAGTGCGAGCGCCCGAGATCTGTGGGCTCATCAGGAGCTCGGGCCGGCCGACGATGAGCTCCCGGTGACGGTTCAACCGCACGATGTACTGACTCTGCGCGTCGTTGGCGCAGAGCCGCCGAGGCCCGTCGGCGAAGCCGCACTCGGCGATCTGTCCTGGACTTACGCTTCGAACGGGTTTGGACCGGTGGAGCGAAACACGAGCAACGGTGAGCAAGGGACCGCCGATGGTCGCGCTCTGCAGATTGGCGACCAGGTTTACGAACGCGGGTTAGGGGTCCACGCCCCGTCGCTGTTGCGTTTTCGACTCGGGGGTACCTGCACGCGCTTCAGCGCCCAGATTGGCATCGACGACGAGGTGGGGAACCAGGGCTCCGTCGTTTTCCAAGTCTGGTCCGACGGCGAGAAGCTATTCGACAGCGGTACGCTGACCGGCACGAGTGCGCCGCTACCAGTCGAGGTCTCGCTGGAAGGACGCCAGGATTTGCGGCTGTTCGTCGGCTCGAACGACGACATGAGTCACGATCACGCGGACTGGGCCGAGGCGCGGCTGACCTGCGATTGAGTGAGCGCAGGGGGGATGCGGGCGATTTTCGAGCCCGGCTCGCTTCACTCTGAAAATTGCGGAAACCTTTGCTCACCCTGCGCCCACTATCGATGGGTTAAAGCGGCAGTTCACCGCGGAAAATCCATGTCCATGAGATATTTTTCACCGCGGCTGAGCGGGCTGAAGTTTGCGGCTCCAATCGTCGCTCTGGGCCTATGTGGGTGCTTGGGAGACACGGGTGGCTCCGCTTCCGATACACCCAGCACAGGGGAGATCACTGGCTCTGGCGGTAACCCGCCGGCCTCAGTGAGCGGCAGCGGCGGCAGCGCGGTCCCCGGCAGCGGGCAAAGCGGGGCCGCGGGCTCGGTCACCGCTGCCGACTGCCAAAGCCCGGTGCCGACTCGGGCGCCGATGCGGCGGTTGACGCGCTTCGAGTACAACAACTCGGTCGTAGATTTGAAGCTCGACACCACCAATCAAGCAGTGCACCTCGCCGCGGAGCTCGAGGGGAACGGCTTCGGTAACGACGCGGACAACCAGCCCGTCTCGGATGGTACGGCGGCCGCCTACAAACAGGTCGCCGAAACCATCGCAGCGGCCGTCACCGCGCCCGACACGTTGAACAAATTCCTGCCCTGCGCGGCGAACATCGCCGCTTCGGCGGAAGTCGCATGCGTGCGCGGCTTGGTCGAGGACCTATTGCCCAAGGCCTATCGTCGCCCCCTCGAAGCGGGTGAGGCGGATGAAGTGGTCGCGCTGTTCCAATCCTCGCGTACCTCCTCCCCCTTCGCCAAGAGCGTCGCCTCGGTCCTCGAGTTTACCCTGCAGTCACCTGACTTTCTGTACCGCCCGGAGTTCGGTATGCCGGTCGCGGGTCGCGCGGACCTTCTGCGCCCGACGAGTACCGAGATGGCGACGCGCCTGTCTTATTTCTTGTGGGGCACACAACCGGACGACTCGCTGCGCGCGGCCGCCGCGGCCCACGCCCTCGACACCACCGACGGCGTGCGCAACCAGGCGGCGCTCATGCTTGCCAATCCCAGGGCCCGCACTCTGGTCACCTTCTTTTTCGACAACTTGTTGCCGATCTCCAACTTGGCGCAGCTCGAGCGAACGGGCGTTGCCGCCTTCAGCTCCAAGATCGGCTCCGCCATGCGGCAAGAGACCGAGACCTTCCTCGAACACGTGATCTTCGATGGTGAAGGGACGTGGCCCGCGGCGTTGACCGCCGATTACACCTACGTGAACGAGGACCTGGCAAAATTCTATGGCATGGCGGGGGTGACGGGGCCCGAATTTCGCAAAGTCTCCGTGGACCCCAGCCATCGCCGCGGTCTGCTCACTCAGGCGGGTATGGTCGCCGGACCATTGGCCTCGGACAAGGGGAACCCCGTCACGCGTGGTGGCTTCATCGTGAGAAAGCTGCTGTGTCAAAACATTCCGCTGCCCACCGGAGACATCGCGGCGATGGTCAAGACGCCACCCGACGATCCGACCAAGACGACGCGCGAGCGCTTCACGGCCCACAGTACCAACCCGGCGTGCAGGGGCTGCCACACCAATATGGACCCGGTGGGCTTTGCGTTCGAGAACTACGACCCGATCGGTCAGTGGCGCGACACCGAGCAGAACCAGCCGATCGACGCCTCGGGTGATTCCCCGCTGCTCGGCAAGTTCAGCGGGCCAATTGAATTCGCGCAGCGCATGTCCGAGTCGCCCGTGGCGCAGGCGTGCCTGGCCTCGCACTGGGTGAATTACGCCTACGGACGGAAGCTTCCCGCGGCCGGGTCGGACGCCTGCTCGGTGCTCTCGATTCAAACCAAGTTCAAAGACTCCGGCTACAACGTGCAGAAGCTATTGCTCTCCGTGGCCGAGAGCGACGCCTTCAACTATCTACCAGCGGTGCGGGAGTAATGGTCATGCGGAATTTTCGGCTGAGTCGACGGGCGATGTTGCGCGGCGCCACGGGCGTCGCCATTGCCCTGCCCTGGCTCGAGATCATGGGCCACGAGAAGACGGCGAGCGCGCAATCGGTGACGACGGCCAAGCGCTACCTGACCGTGTTCCAACCCGGGGGCACGGTCACTTTTACCGATCAGAACGGCACGGTGGCCTCGGATCGCTTCTGGCCTACCGGGACGACCGACGCACCGGTCATGAACACGATCAACAAGCCACTGGCGGCCATCCAGAAAAAGCTCTTGTTCCTGCAGGGCCTGAAGATGGGACCCGCCAGTACCGGGGAGCAGCACCAAGAAGGCATCGTCGGTCTACTGACAGGCAGCAAGCAGCTGAACGGCGCCGACACTTACTCGGGCTACGCCTCCATCGATCAAGTTCTCGCCAACCGCTTTGCGACGGCGGCGACCCCCTACACTCAGCCCACGCTCGAGATGGCCGTGCGCTGGGCGACGGGCAAGTCGCATGGGCGCCTGTCCGCGATCAACTCACTCAACTTCGCTTACGACGGGAAGCACAGCCCGATCGAGCCACGGATCGATCCGCAGCAAATTTTCAAGATGTTCGCCAATCTGACGCCGGACACCTCGGGCGCCCGGGCGATCGAGACCGCGCGCACCAAGTCCGTGCTCGACCTGCTCGACAAGCGCTACACCAAGCTCGCCGCACGCTTGGGCGCGGCCGACAAGCTCAAGCTGCAAGAGCACTTGGACAAGATCCGAAAGATCGAGCTGAACCTGGATACCATCGTGCAGGGCACGAGCGTGTGCAAGGCGCCGACTGCCGTCGATACCAAAGGCTACAATCCGTCGACCGGCTTGCAGTCTTCGAACGACGGTTCCATCGTCGATACCTCGACCGACGCGCTCATCCCCAAGGTCGGCCAGTTCATGATGGACATGATGGTGATGGCGATGGCTTGCGACCTGACCCGCGTCGGCACCTTTCAGTGGACCGACACCGAGGCCAAGCACACCTTCCCCTGGCTCAACTTAAACAGCCATCACCACTTCTACCAGCACGACGGCGGCTTCAGACCCGAAGAGTGCACCAAGATCGATACCTGGTACGCCGAACAGCACGCCTACCTGCTTCAAGCGATGGACAAGGTCGACATGGGTGGCCACACGTTACTCGACGAAAGCGTCGTATTCTTCGGCTCCGAGCTGAGCCACCCAGGCAATCATCGCAAGGACAACATGCCGTTCATTCTGGCGGGGAACGGGGGTGGCCTGAAGACGGGCCGGCACCTCAAGTTCCCTGCGGGTCAACGCACCTCCAATGACCTGCTCGTGGCGATTTTGAACCTGTTCGGAGACCCGCGCACCACGTACGGCGAGCCCGGCTTCAACCACGGAGCGCTGAGCCTGACCTGACCTGCTCCGGAAGACGGCGCTGAGGTGCGCGTCCGTTTCGAGCACGGCAGCGCCGAGCCCGAGCGCGAGCGGATGGCGTGGCGGCCATCTGTCCTGACGGTGCGAATCTTTTGCAGCTCGAGCCCTGTCTTTTCTGGCACTGCGATATTGCTGGTGCCGCGTGCGGGTTTACGCTTCAGGTGTGCAGCTGACGCTCGATGTGTCTGCCGTGAGCTCATTGATCGAATCACGATCTTGGAGCTCAAGATGCGCCGCCTACCACGGGCCTTTCGCCACTCGCTGCAGCGGGAGCTGAAGCGCGCTCGTGCGCTGCGCCGCCGCGCGATCTCGCCTTCGCCGCGATTGCGCGAGTTGACCCAGGCCCTGCGCGTCGTGAATCGCAGGCTGTGGGACGTCGAGGAAGAGCTTCGCGTTTGCGAGCGGGCAGCACGTTTCGATCGACGCTTCGAGCTCGCGCGCACTGTCTATCAGGCAAACGATCGACGAGCGGCGCTCAAGCGGCGGCTCGACGAGCTGCTCGAGAGCGGGTCCCGCGACTTCGCCCCTGCGGAAGCCGCGCCGCCCACCGCTCAACACGCGCCGGCTCTGGAAACAGCAGAGGCAGTGCACTCGTTCCCGCATCAGGGTTGGCGTCGAGCAGGGCGGCAGGCTCATGACCAAGGTTTGATAGTCGGCCGCACCGAAGCCAGGGCGCTCCGCTCGTCAGGTTGCTCAACCCATCAGCCAGGCACTCCGTCTCGGCGACCCGCCCGCTCGCGCATTGGCACGAGACGCGCGCGACGCAAGGGGGCGGTGAAACTACCGTGGACGTATTCGCCGTCGCTGACGAAATGGGGCGAAAGTAGGGCACGATCCCCGTTTGCCCGAAAGCGACCCCGCCAACCCTGCGCTGCCAAGCAGCGCCAGTATGGTCAACTCGGTAAAGGATTTTTGGTCGGCCATGATCGCACCCCAACCCGTCGGGCGAGTTTATCACTGGACAACGCGCCTGAGTAACAATCAACGTCTGTGTCGGACTCGTTTCGGGATGGAATTCAATTGGTCGCATTGCTCATCGGCAGTGTGAACCGCTAAAGCGTGTACTCTTCGCCGCGCGGCACGAGATCGGCGCGGAGGACAGAGAAGCTCGCAGGCTCGTAGAGGGCTGTCGAACCCAGAGAGAATTACTATTGACCGGCTCATCCCGATACTGCCCAGACGTCCCTATCGTCCGTCGCCCCGCTGACCACGACGACACCGGTCGACGCGCCGTTCGGAGCTTTTCAATCGGTCAATCCAGACTTGGGTGTTTCGACGCGGAGCCGCTCGCAGGCCGCAGTGTGCGGATTTCTCCATTAGCGAGGCCGGGACGGACGCGTGCCACCGCTGCTCGGGATGTCCGCAGATGTGACGACGAAGGCTGCTCAGCGCTCAGCGCACCCTGCCCGGGAATTCTCGGCTGGTTGCGCTGAGGGGCGCGAGGGTGACGCGCAGGTCGCGGGGGTCGACCGCGAGTGGCGTGTCTTCGGGCGTGATCGTCGTGTTCGAGATCAGGGAATCGTCGGGGAGTGAGCCGTCGCGCGCGAAGACCTTCAGGCCGAGCAGCTCGCCGGGGCTGTTGCCTTCGGGGCCGGCGGTCGCGCTGATCAAGACGCCACCGTCGTCGGTGAGGCGCGCGCTCGGCCAACCGAATGCGCGGAGTCCTTTCTCGCCTTTGAGAAAGTATTCGCGGCCCCAGGCGGTCTGACCGTTGCCGTCGAGACCGAGCAAG
>Ga0247780_1001806_pt1 | contig 10208 bp, 12 predicted proteins | sample UWRJL079202R5_FD_179927 | JGI IMG/M metagenome (GOLD analysis project Ga0247780, IMG submission 179927) | Plant litter microbial communities from Arlington Agricultural Research Station in Wisconsin, United States - UWRJ-L079-202R-5 | ecosystem: Environmental > Terrestrial > Plant litter >... | reverse complement strand
CATCAGCGCCTTGCCGATCGGCGACTCGGCCGAAAGGCGCCCCTGGCCGAGGTCGGCCTCGGTCGACCCGACCAGGGTCCAGACATTGGCTTTGCCGCTCGCCTCGTCGAGGACTTCGGCGCTACGTCCGAAGGCAAAGGTGTCGCCTTCGGAGCCGACCTCGACGACGACGGCGTTGCGGAGGCGCTCCTGCAGGCGCTTGATCCGGGTCTCCAGGTGCGCTTGGTCCTCTTTGGCCGTGTGGTACTCGGCGTTCTCCTTGAGGTCGCCCTCCTCGCGCGCGACCTTGATCCGCTCCGCCATCTTCTGGCGCGCCGGCCCTTCCAGCTCCGCCAACTCCGCTCGCAGGTCCTCGATCCCCTGCGCGGTTATCGGCTCCCCGCCCGATTCCGATCCGTTCATCCGTTCAGCGTGCCAGAAACGGTCGTCGGCCGCCCCGCAGCCAGCGCCTCAAGGGGGCCTAGTCGCCTGTGCTGGTCCCTTCCAGCGTCGGGGCCAGCGATCTGACCCTGGGGCCGGCGGCGCCGCCCAGCGGCTCGAGGCGGAACAGATCCTCGAGGGTGCGCAGCAGCGAGTAGGGGTCGTAAGCCGCTCCGTCGGAGCCGCCGGGCGAGACGAAGCGGGACAGCAGCAGCGCGCCCACCCTGGGGGGAGTCCCGACCGTCGCGGCGACCGCGGGGTCCGCCAGGGCGCCGGGATCGACCTGGCCGAAACTAACGATCAGCAGGCCGTCCCGCTTGTAGGCGGGGGAGGCGAGAATCTTCGGGACCCAGGCGGAGAGGAAGGCATCGGCGGCCGCGGCGCCGTCCGCGGCGCCGGCCGGGCACTGGCCGCCGATTCCGACGTTGCAGAGGTTGGGGGAGATGTAGGAGAAGTTCGGCGTCGACTCGATCCGCTTCAGATCCGCTTCGAGCTCGCTCAGCGGCACGTCGTTTTCCGAGCAGTCGCCGAGATCCAGCAGCGAGTGGAAGAACGGGAACGGGTTGAGGCGGACGGAGTAGCCGCCCGGGGCCGGCGCCTCCGCCGTGTCGGGTTCGGGGTGGACGCAGTTGTCGGGCTGGGCGCTCTCGTCGGCCATCCCCTCCATGTAGGCGTGCCAGCGGAGCTGGGCGCCGACCAGCTGGTCGGCGAGAGTCAGGGTTTCGACCGGGTAGACGCAGCCGTCGCCGGCGACCACGCCGCGCGAGCTGCTCTTCGAGCCGGCCGGGAAATCGGTGTAGGTCGGGCAATCCACCCTGGTCTGGGCGTTCGGCGGCTGCCCGCTGATCGTCGCGATCCCGTTCGGCAGGGCCGCCTCGTCGAGCAGGGAGTAGTCGTCGAGCAGGAGGCCCTGCGGCCGCAGCGTGCTCGCCAGGTACGGCATCCGCGCGGTGGCGCCGAAGGCGGCGTCGAAACCGGGGCTAGCCAGCGAGACGAGGAAGACGTGCTGGACCGGCCCCGGTTCCACGGCCGGCTCCGCCGGCTCGGTCGGGATCTTCTCCGGCGCTGCGGGCGGCGGGGCGGGCGCGGATTCGAGCGGGGCAGGCGAGGCCAGCGGCGGGCTCGGCGCCGGCGCCGGCGCCGGGGAGGCGGGGCTCGGGCTCGGGCTCGGTTCGGGCGCAGGGGCGCTCGGCGCCGCGCTCGCCGCCAGGTCGCGGCCCAAAAGCTCGGCCACGGGGCTGTTGCCGGGGGCGGCGGTCAGCGACGCCGCCACGATCCCGGTCGTGGCGACGAGGGAAGAAGCGACGAGCAGGCTGAAGCGTTTGCCGGTGAGCGAGGCCGCCGCCGCCACGGCGCGCCGATAGTGGCCGCGCGCAGCCGCCTTCAACGGCCCGACTCCGTCGGCACGAGGGCATGGCCGCACTGGGCGCAGAAGCGCACCGCGTGCCCGAACGGCGCCCCGCAGCCCGGGCAGAGTCCGGCGGCATCCGCCCGCTCCAGCTCCAGCATCCGCTCGGCCGCCAGCAGCTCGGCGTCGACCCGCTGCAGTTCCGCCGCCTTGCGGGTCAGGACGTCGAGCCGGATGTGGTCGCGAATCGCCATCTCGTAGAAGGCGCCGCCGAGATCCGCCTGCATGACCGTGAACTTCTCCAGCAGGCGATCGCGCTGAGCGAGCAGCTCGACGCTCTCCTCCGGCTTCGCGGCGCCCTGGCGGTCCCCGCGCGCCGGCGCCGCGGGAGCCGTCGACCTGAGGGCCGGGCGGCGCAGCAGCTCGGCCGGGCGCCGCGCCAGGGCGGCGAGGCGGCTCACGGTTCCACCCCGGTGGTCGGGGTGGGCGCCGCACCGGCATCGCCGCCGACGACGATCACGTCCGGGAGGTTCTGCTGAGCTCTGATGTAGTCCTCGCCCTTCTGTTCGGGGTTTTCTTCGACCAGCTGGGTGTCTGCCGCAGCCTTCTCCTCGCTTGCCTTGAAGCCGGTCACCTGATGCACCGGCCCGTTGGCCGTGGCGGCGATCACCTTGCCGCCGTCCTTTGCATCGGCTTTGCCGGCTTTCGCCGCCTTCCCGCCTTTGGCGGTGGGACCGGTGGTGGCGGCACTCCCCGTAGCAGTGCTCGCCACCGCCGTCTGCTCCTGTCGGCGCAGCGCCTCGAGCAGAGCCTCGTCGTTGCCTCCCCCGGAACCGCTGCGGCCGACGACGACGCCGAGCGCGACCGCGATCGGTAGCAGGGCGAAAAACCCCACCGCGGCGGCACGGCTTCCCGAGCTGGCCTTGGCCGCGGGGCGCGCCAGCGGCCGTCGCGCCTTTTTGCTCATCGCCGCGAAGTAGCGCGAGGCCGGGTTGGCACCGTTGCCGCGCCGGGCGGCGCAGTTGACGCAGTAGCGCTGCTGCGGGTCGAGCGGCGCCCCGCACTCCTCGCAGGGCTCGTAGGTCCCCTGCACGACCGAGATCGTCGCCTTCTCCTCGCTCATGGCTTCTCGCCTCCTCTCTCCTTGTGCTTGCCCTGCTTCCTGCGTGTCTGCCGCTTCTCGCGCTGCTCGAGGATGCGTTTCGCCTCCGCCCGGTGGGCGGCCGCCTTTTCCTGCGTGGTCGAGCAGCCGCCGGCGGCTCCGCCGAGTAGCGAGAGGCCGATCGCGAGAACCGCGAGACGCGTGGCGTGGGGCCTAGCCGAACGCACCGCTCACGTACTCCTGGGTTCGCTTCTCGCGCGGCGCGCCGAACAGGGCGGTGGCGCTGTTGTACTCGACCAGGTCCCCGAGGTACATGAAGGCGACGTGATCGGCGATCCGGTAGGCCTGTTGCAGGTTGTGGGTGACGATGACGACCGCGACGTCGTCGCGCAGCTTCACGATCAGGTCCTCGATCACCTGGGTCGACTGCGGGTCGAGCGCCGAGCAGGGCTCGTCGAGCAGCAGCACCTCGGGCTCCGCCGCGAGCGCGCGGGCGATGCAGAGCCGCTGCTGCTGGCCGCCGGAGAGCTTCAGCGCCGGGTGGTCGAGGTTGTCCTTGACCTCCTCGAAGAGGCCGGCGCGGGCGAGGGCGCTGTGGACCGCCGGCTCCAGGGCCTTCTTCCGCTGGCGTCGCGAGCCCTGCTCGCGCAGGACGTAGGCGATGTTGTCGAATACGCTCATCGGGAACGGGTTCGGCTGCTGGAAGACCATCGTCACGCGGCGCCGCAGCAGCGTCGGCTCGATCAGCTCGATGTCGACGTCGTCGAGCAGGATGCGGCCGCTCAGCCGCGCCGTGCTGGTCAGCTCGGTGAGCCGGTTCAGCGAGCGCAGGAGGGTCGTCTTGCCGCACCCCGACGGGCCGATCAGGGCGAGCACCTCGCCCTGGCGGACCGGCAGCGAGACGCGTTTGACCGCCTCTTTCGCTCCGTAGAAGACCGAGACGTCGTCGATCTCCATGCGGCGGATCGAGAACTGCGGCGCTCCGATCGAGCGGCGAGCGCCGGTGAAGCCGCCGGGGGCGGCGGCGCGACCGTCCCCGGACCGGGCCGGCGGCGCGACCCGGGTGGCCGCGGGAGGATCCTCCAGCTCCAGCCGCCGGATCGGGGGTGGGGGGGAAGTCAGGAACTCCACGTTCCAACCTTTCTGGCGCGGCGATGGACGACGTCGACGGCCGCGTTGAGGGCGAGCACCATCAGGAGCAGGACGAAAGCCGCCGCATAGGCTTTCTCCGGCTGGTTGAGGTTCCCCGTGGGCGAGGCCTCGTAGACGAAGTTGGTCAGGGTCGTGCCGGCGCCCCGCAGGTAGTTGAGCGGGAAGGGGGCGTCTTCGACCGGCGCGAAGTTCTGCGTCGCCCCGAGCAGGACGATGATGATCGCGGTGTCGCCGATGATCCGGCCGAGGCCGAGCATGGCTCCCGTCGCGACCTGTGGCCGGCTGCTCGGAAGCAGGATCCGCCGCACCGTCGCCGCCTTGGTCTTGCCGACCGCGTAGGAGGCCTCGCGCACGTGACGCGGAATCGAGTTCAGGCCCTCGCGGGTGCTGGCGACGATCAGCGGCAGCGCGACCAGGGAGAGCATCGCCGAGGCGGCGAAGAAGGAGCGCCCGAAGACGACGCCTTCGGAGCTGCGGCTGAGGAACCCGAGCGCGGTGCTGGAGAAGATGACCGTGCCGAACAGGGCGAGGACGATCGAGGGGATGCCGGCGATCGCCTCGATCGTCGACTCGGTGACCCGGGCGAGCGCTGCCGGCCGGCCGTACTCGACCAGCCAGATCGCGGTGGCGACGCCGGTCGGCAAGGCGATCGCGATCGCGAGGACGGCGACGATCAGGGTGCCCAACAGAGCGTCGGCGAAGCCGCCGCTGTCGGCCTGGCTGAAGCCGGCCGAGGCGGGGGTGGTGAGCATCGCGGGCTCGAGATAGGTGATCCCCTTGACGAAGAGGAAGGCGACGATCGCGACCGCGATCGCGCAGAAGAGCAGTCCGAGCGCCCAGCAGATCGCCAGGCCCACACGGTCGCTGAGTCGCCAGGTGGCGCTGCCCTCCACCGCTCTTTTGCTTGCAACCGCCTCCATCATGCCGTCCCGTACTTGCGCATCGAGCGGCGGGCGACGTAGCCGGCGAGCGAGAAGAGGGCGGCCGAGAAGAGCAGCACGGCCGCGATCGCGAAGAGCGTCGCGTTGGCAGGCGGCGAGCTCAGCTGGTCGATGTTCTTGACGATCGTCGGCGCCAGCGGGCGCGAAGGCTCGTAGATGAAGATCAGGCCGTCGGCCGGGTTGGGCGCGAAGCCGACCGAGCCGGAGATCATCGCCAGCATCACCGCCTCGCCGATTGCCCGTGCCGTGGCCAGGACGGTGCCGGCGACGATTGCGGGGCGGGCGGTGCGGACACCGATCTTCCAAGCGGTGCGCCAGCGGTTCACCCCGAGTGCGAGCGAGCCCTCGAGCCAGCCCGGTTTGACCGAGCGCAGGCCGTCGCTGAAGATCGAGACCATCAGCGGCGCGATCATCGTCGTCAGGACGAGTACCGCTGCCAGCAGGCTGTATCCGGACAGGGAGATGACGCCGGCGACCGAGGCCTTCTGCTCCTCGGTGACCAGGTGGTTGCCGATGAAGGGGACCAGCACCAGCACCCCGAGCAGGCCGTAGATCACCGAGGGCACGCTGGCCAGGAACCGGACCACGGGCTGGAGCACGTCGCTCATCCACTCCGGCGCGAACTCGACGACGAAGACTGCGACGAAGAGGGCCGAGAAGAGGGCGATGAGGACGGCGCCGCCGGTGATCAGCAGCGTGCTCCAGATCAGCGGCCAGCCATGGAAGGTGTAGACGTATTCGGCTCCGGCCTGGCCGGAGAGAAAGATCGCGTTGAGCTGGTCGTCGACGCTGCCGCCGGGCCCGAACCAGGCCAGGCCGTTGTGCGAGAACGACGGCCAGGCGCGCACGACGACGGTGACGATCATCGCCAGCAGCAGCCCGACGACGGTGCAGACCAGCGCGCCGAGCATCCGCTCGACGCGCTGATCCGACCACTTCGGGCCGTACTCGGGTGGGAGCTCCTCGTTCAACTACTTCTTCTTGGGCCTCTTGTTGAACGCGGGCACGCCGCCGGCCTTGCTGATCACCTCGCCCGCCAGCGGGCTCAGGCGCATCCAGTCGATGAACTTGAGCAGCGCCGGAGGGCTCTGGCTGCCGTCGCCCGGGAGGACGATGAACAGGTAGCGCGAGAGCGGGTACTTGAGTGGCTCGACGCTGATCTTGCTGGGCGCACAGGGAACGCCGTTCACCTTCAGCGGCTTCACGCCTTTCTGCCAGGCCAGCCCGGCGTACCCGATCGCGTTCGGGTCCTGCTTGACCGCGTTCTGGACGAGACCGTCGGCGGTCAGGGCGTTGACGTTCGAGGCCGGCGGCTCGTTGTTGAGGACGGCCTGGAGGAAGAAGTTGTAGGTCCCTCCGTTGGTGTCGCGGCCGACCGGGTCGATCGTGGTCGTCAGGTTGGAGCCTGGGATCTGGCTCCAGTTGGTCAACAGGCCCCGGTAGATGTCGTGGGCCTGCTGGACGCTGATGTTGCTGAGGCTGTTCCTCTTGTTGACGTCGAGGCAGAGCCCGTCCATGAACATCTTGATGTAGGTCGTGCCGGCGTCGCTCGGGAGCGGGGTGCGGGCGTTGCCAGCGAACTGGCTCGTCCCGTTCTGGACGTCTTTGACGCCGGCGTTGCCGCCGTTCGCGGTGTAGACGAACTTGACCTTCGGATTGACCTGCTTCGTGTAGGTGGCGAAGAGGGCCTGCAGCACGGGCTGTGCCGCCACGGAGCCCGACCCGATCAGGGTTACGGCGTTCGCCGACGCCGGCGCGGCAAGCCCGGCGAGGGCTATCACCGCGATGGCGAGGGTCTTGCTTCTCATTTGAGTCCTTTCCTGCCGGGTTAAATCGAGTTTGTTGACCAACTTGATGCGCTTACGCTACCAGTTTCTATAGCTTATTGACCTACTTAGTAAAGAAAGGCCGCTCGGCAGGAGATCGTTGGGCCTCCGGCGGGCCGTTGACATGGAGGTTCAATTGCTGAAGAGAAGGATTTCCAGCCCCCGCGCGTTCACCGCGGTCGCGCTTGCCGCGGTCATAGCCGCCGCGGTTGCGGTGACGCCGACGCTGGCCAAGAAAACCGAGTCGTTCCTGACGAGCAAGAGCGCCGCGGCCATTTACGTGAGCAACAAGAAAGCCGCGACGCTCTACCTGAGGAAGAAGGCGGCCTCGAACCTGTACGTCGCCAAGGCGACGGCGCCGGAGCCCGCGGTCGTGGGCATCGCCGCCGGGACCGCGCCGTTCAGCGCCTCCGCGACCACGGCCGGCTACATCCCCAGTGCCTTCACGTCGTTCGCGACCAAGGCGGAAGCGAGCTCGGCGGTTATCACCTTCTCGGGCAACGTCAGCTGCACGGCGGCGAAACCTACCGCTGCGCTGGCCTGCCCGGTGCAGGTCCTCGTCGACGGCCAGGCGCAGGGCAAAGTCAACATCGCCCCGGCCGTCGCCGCCTCGCCGGCGCCGGCGCTGCTGGCCGAGTCGGTAACGCTGACCACGGTGCTGGGCAAAGGAGGGCACACGATCGCCGTCCAGTACGCCGGCGCGAAGGACGTGACCTTCTCGCTGAAAGGCTGGAGCCTCTCGGTCGAGACCTTCCCCCAGCCCGACGAAGAGCTGGTGACCGCCACCGAGGACGGCGCCAAGGGGAAGGGCGGCAGCTAGTCCCCTCGCCGGGTGGTTGAGCTCAGTTTCGCTGCGCGGAACGAAGCTCAACCACGCCGGCTGTTGCGCTCACCGGTTGGGGCGGGGGAGGGCGTCGCCGAGGATCAGGCGGGCGCGGTAGAAAAGCGCCTCGTCGGCGGCCGACTGGACGGACTCGCGGTTGGCGGGGCGGCTGGTGCGGTTCTGACCGGTCCCGGCGGGGATCTCGTCGCGGACCAGGCCGGCGATCCGTCCTCGAGAGGTGAAGGTGGTGTTCTGGACGCGCTTGCTCATCTTCAGCTCCTTTCTGTACTTTGTTGACGATCTAAGTCAAGAATAGCAGTAAAAAAAATCAGGGGAGAATTACGGCGAGGTGGGGCGGGGCGCCACCCGGCAAAAAGCGCGCCCCGCCCTGTCGCCCTTCAGACGGCTGCAGATACCTCTGCGTCGCCCTCGTCCTTGGGCCCCTGGGGAGTCGAGGCCCCGGGGGAGTGGGACGGGGACGAACCGTTGAAGCTCTTTGCCTGGACCGGGCGCAGGTAGGCGATCTGCCCCTCCCGCAGCTCCAGCCGCTGCAGCTCGTTGCGGGTCAGCTGGGCCCAGACCTCGGTTCCGTCGGCGAGCACGAGCTCGACCCGGATCTCGAAGCCGAGGGCGACGATCCGCTGCACCATCGCCTCCTCGGTGCGCTCGTCGGCCTCGAGCACGACCTCCATGTCGTGCGGCCGCACGAAGTGCTCGCCGAGGCGGTTGACCTCGCCGACGAAGCTCATCACGAACTCGTTGGCGGGGTGCTCGTAGAGCTCGTCTGCGGTCCCGGACTGCTCGACCCGGCCCTGGTTCATCACCACCAGCTGCTCGGCGACGTCCATCGCCTCCTCCTGGTCGTGGGTGACGAAGATCGTCGTCACGTGCATCTCGTCGTGGAGGCGCCGCAGCCAAGTGCGGAGGTCCTTGCGGACCTTGGCGTCGAGGGCGCCGAACGGCTCGTCGAGCAGCAGCACCTGCGGTTCCACCGCCAGTGCCCGGGCCAGCGCCATCCGCTGCCGCTGGCCGCCGGAGAGCTGGTCGGGGTAGCGCTCGGCGAGGCCGTCGAGCTGGACCAGGCGCAGCAGCTCGTGCACGCGGTCGCTCGTCTTCGCCTTGTCCCACTTGCGGATCTTCAGCCCGAATGCGACGTTGCCGAACACGGTCATGTGCTTGAAGGCGGCGTAATGCTGGAAGACGAAACCGACCTCGCGCTTCTGCGCCGGCGTCGCCGTCGCGTCGCGGCCGTTGATCACGACCTGGCCGGCGTCGAGCTCCTCCAGCCCGGCGATCGCCCGCAGCAGCGTCGACTTGCCGCTGCCGCTGGGGCCGAGCAGGGCCGTCAGCGAGCCGTCGGGGACGTCTATCGAGACGTCGTCCAGAGCCTGAAAGTCACCGAAGCGCTTGCGCGCTCCCTCGACTGTGATTCCCATCAGGGGTTCTCCTTCGTGTTGGACGTCGGGACCGGAACTTCGGCAACGCTGGGGATCGGCGCGCCGCTGCTCTTCGCCCTGCGGCCGCCGATGCTCATCAGCAACAGCGTGGTCAGGGCGAGCAGGGCGAGGACGATCGCCCCCGCGTAGGCCGCTTCCTCGTTGAACTGCTCGAAGGCCTTGGCGACGAAGAGCGGCATCGTTTCCGTCTCGCCGGAGATTGAGCCGGAGACGATCGTCACCGCGCCGAACTCGCCCAGCACCCGCGCCGTCGTGAGCACGACGCCGTAGGCGACGCCCCAGCGGATCGCCGGCAGCGTGACCCGCCAGAACGTCTGCCAGCCGTTGGCGCCGAGGGTGGAGGCGGCCTGCTCCTGCTCGGTGCCGATCTCGTGCAGCACCGGCACCACCTCCCGCACGACGAACGGCAGCGAGACGAAGATGCTGGCGAGCACCATCGCCGGCCAGGAGAAGAGCATCTGGACGCCGAGGTCTTCCAGGGTCGGCCCGAACCAGCCGGTGTTGCCGTAGAGCAGGTACAGCGAGAGGCCGATCACGATCGGCGAGATGGCGAAGGGGAGGTTGATGATCGCGTCGATCACCCCGTTGCTCCACGAGCGGTGGCGCACCAGCAGCAACGCGCAACCGACCCCGAAGATCGTGTTCAGGGGCACCGCTATCGCGACCATCAGCAGGGTGAGCTGGATCGCGTGGACCGCCTCCGGCGTGGTCATCGCGTCGAGTGGCGCCCCGATTCCGTGCTCGAAGGTCTTGTAGAAGATCAGCCCGACCGGGGCCAGCAGCAGCAGGCCCAGGTAGCCGAAGGCGAGCCCACGCAGGCCCCACTTGGCGGGAGTCGAGGGGCTCATGAGTCCATCGCCTCCGAGCGGCCGAGGGTCCTGCTGACCGTCCGGGTCAAGAGGCTGCCTTCGCCGCGCCCGCCCGCTCGTGCGAACAGGCTGACCCCGATCAGCATCAGGACCGAGAGCGCCAGCAGGACCACCGAGACGGCGGAGGCGCCGGCGGTGTTCCCCGACTCGATCTGGCTGCGGATGAAGACCGAGGAGACCTCGGTCTCGAACGGGATGTTCCCGGTGATCAGGATCAGGGAGCCGTACTCGCCGAGCGCCCTGGCGAAGGCGAGCATCACCCCGGCCACG
>Ga0247780_1001802_pt1 | contig 10242 bp, 9 predicted proteins | sample UWRJL079202R5_FD_179927 | JGI IMG/M metagenome (GOLD analysis project Ga0247780, IMG submission 179927) | Plant litter microbial communities from Arlington Agricultural Research Station in Wisconsin, United States - UWRJ-L079-202R-5 | ecosystem: Environmental > Terrestrial > Plant litter >... | reverse complement strand
CCACCTCCCCCCTCCCAACCCCTCAATCTTCGCTCCCTTCGCCCACCAACCCCCAGCCCTATCCCACTTCCCTCTCGCACAGAAAAACCTCCCCGCTCTCACCCGTCGCGGGGCATCCTGGCGGGGGATGCAGCTTCGGCAGCCACCCATCACCAAACTAGGAGTTATTATCGCCGACACAGCGTACTTCACGGGGGTGTTGGACTTCCCTGGGGGGTTGCGCATGGGAGAGTTGTATGACCTTGCGTGGGGATATTCTTCAGGTTGTCGGGAAGGCGGGCATAAAGGGGGGCCGGCGGCATGGTGTGTTGTTTGGCGGCCAAGGAGCGTGGGAGGGGGAGAGGAGCTTCACTCGGTTGATGAGGTTGTTGAAGGGTGGATGGAGGAGGAGGGGCTGGAAGCGGTGGTGTTTGTGGTTAGATATGATGAATGGGGGGCGAGGGTGATGGGGTTGGAGGATGGGAGGTTTCAAGGGGTGCAGGGAGGTGTGGTTGATTGGGAGGCGTCAAGGTGTGAGGAGTATCGGGAGGTGGAGGTTATGGAGAGGTTTTATTATCTTGTGCGATGAGGGGTGACGGGCACTGTGGGAGATGGAAGGAGGGATTGGGTAGATGAGATTGTTACATTCGAGGTCAAGTTGGGAGTAAAGTATGGTCTTGGAACAGCGTTAGCATCTGTGACGGGTGGAATCTACATGTCGACGTTGAGGGGCTGAGGGACAACTCGTCAACTCCAGCACTGAAAGCTCGGCTCTTGTCCCAATATTGTGTTCCCCTCCAAACCTAACAGTTCCCCTAACCCGAGCTCAACATCAAAAACGGCACACCCAAATCCGTCGTCTAATGTATCCAGAAACGAAAGGGGGTCAGTGGCACAGCCGACTGCTGCATATACCGACAGGCCATTTTCATCAACTCCCTCTGGGCATATGTGTGGGAGATCTCCGGTGTTAGACTCCCTGAATCCCAGAGATGTCACCTGCATTTCCTCTGGCGATGATTTCACGCGGATATCTCCATCGACATCAAACTTCTGATTCTCTCTAACAGTCATGTCGTTTTCTTGCGTTTCAGTTTTTATTGCAATCAGCTCGTACTGGTTTTGGGAATTGTCAGCTCGCCCTGCTGACTGACAGAAAATTGGGGGCTTACAAGGGTGTTTGCCGATGAATGACTCGCCCTCATTGTGTCTAGTGCGGCAAGGAGAGGACGAAGAGTAGAAGACGCATCCCCGTGGGATGGACTGTTTTCGAGAATGATTCTGGCCGACCGGTACGCCGCAACCGGCAACCAGGTGTCTGCGAGAGCTTCTGGGCCGTGCTTCAACGCCTCGCCGAATATTTCGGCAATGGAGATGGCGTGGGGGTACCGGGTTTCTCTGGACAGTTGGATCATTGTGTTGTGGTATGCGATGTGGAGGAGTAACAGCCCGCCAAGTTGGCCGGACTCCTTTCGCATGAAGATAGCCGCTTGGGTTAACTGCAGCGTCCGGGGTAAATCTTCAAACCAGAGGGTCAAGGACAACTCCAGCATCTCCAATTCGGCGTCCTGCACCAGAGGCTGTTCGGGCAGGTTCGAGTGCTTTGCAGCATATCTCTGTGCTTGTATCTGAATTTGAGCGAGACGGGTAAAGTGCGCTTGGAGATCCACGCTATCGGTTTGACTGTGGCGGGCGATTTGGAAGACAAAGTCGTGCTCGCTGCAGGGGACCGGGATCCTCATATCAGATCGTGCCTCGTTGAGGACGATCACTTCGTCCAAACCGCTCCCGACCCAAGCCTCCATTGCATGAATTGCCCACATGAGCCGTATTTTTGCTTCCTGGACAGAGACGTCGAGCCAGTTGTTCTCGGGGTCCAAAGAATCGGGCGAGTCACCATCGTTGAGGCGCAGGGCACGGGCCATCCTGACTGCAATGCCCCTGAGGATGAAAGCGCTGGTATAACTGCCGGCTCGTATTTCGTGTTCGTGGAGGAGGACTATGGCCTTGAGACCGTCAGCTTCGGGGGTGATTCATTATTGGAGATTCAGTGCTGAGCCTTGGTAGGTACTGACCATTGCCCGCTCGACCGAGACTCGGTTCAGATCTCCAAACAGAAAGGACGCTCCTTGTTCCGCCCATTGAGTCCCCGCATAGCTTGCAAATCCGGCTGCTAATTGCTCCTCGTCTGCGTGCTTGAGGGCGTAAAAGGTAGCACCGGCCGCGCAGAGGACATGAACCAAGATGTCGGGCTCGCTTCTGTTGTAGAGCCTGTCATCAAGCCCCTGCATGAAGGACGGCTTGTGAATGAACCCAAAAGAACGAAGAGGGTGGACGTTGGCAAAGTACTCGGCGAGAAGGAGCGAAACTCGATGTCTGTCTGGAATTTCGGGCATGGTGAGCCTACAATACCCGGTTACTCGTTGTCCGCTGGTGCGTGAGTTTGTTCTTGGTGTTGACTTACCACGAAAGGTCCCCAGTGACGGTGATAGAGCTGCTCGACGACTGATCTGAGTCTGATGTATTTCTCTTGTGGCTACCCGCAGAGCTCGCAGACTGACAGGATTGACTTCCTCGAAACTGCCCTCCTCTGACGTGGGTTTGTGGGCACTGGATGCTCAATTTCTCGCAGTTTCGACAGCCGCCAGGCCGCTCGTCGCACTTGACTTTTCTCAGCCTGCACTCCCAAGAGTTAGACCTCAAGGTCCTGATCTGAAGCTAGGTGGGAAGCAAAACGTACTTGCACGTACGACACCCTGTCCGAGACCGCTGTCTTCCAAGGCCGACGTCCGATGCACCTCTTGGACGACCGGCCTTGAGGGTCAGGCTGTCGTCGACATGCTTTCCCATGGTGGTCGGAATTCGTTTCGAAGTTCACGGCCGCCGCCGTGATTCCTGTACTAAAATCAACGCGACTTGACGAGTACATATAGGTACAGTAGCTTCTAAGTGCATTACTGTCAATCGCGGCCCGCTCTGAGCCCCGCTCGGCTCCCCGCATGTTGTGTTGTATTCTCGCACTCGACCTCGGACTGGTGCATTATGGCGAACGATTCCTGGCGGCTTGTCGACCTACCTAGATATATCCCGGTAGCTGGATGCCTCACCACTTGAAACAATGGTAGAATGGTGGATCATGATCCCTGAGCCGTTAAATCGTGCCGCGGAGGTAGATACCGGTGAGGCGTTCAACGCGATGCCGCACATTTCGAGGCTTGGTTCATCGACGATGTGAACAGGAAGGGGCTCGAACGGCGTAGCAATGCGCACGGGTGGATTCCGGTGTGCCCCGGATGAGCCCGTTCAACCTAAACTGCAAAATACTATTGCGTATCCGGCCTAGGGTTCACTCGTCGTACCCAATCAGTACATGCGGCCAGAAGCGCTTGTGATATCACCGTGAGATCAATGAGGATGCATCCTGACCACAAAACGAACATCTTGGCAGCAAAGTAGGCTCATAAGATAAAACAGATATTGTTTTAATTGTTTCTACCTGGCTAGGCAACATGAAGACAAATGATAGCTAATCCTACTAAGCCTCTATGAGTAAGGTGGGGAGGAAACACAGACTGAGCTAAACGACTGGCATATTTCACCCCTTCATCCCTGTAACCGGCGATGTGTGCCACACCCCAGCGCTCAGGCCTGCCATGTCCTCTTGCCCTTAGGCCACTTTACGGCGGCACCCTCGGCCCTGGCAACAACGGCGGCGCCCTCGGCTTCGTACTGTTACATGCGGGTCAGTCACACTATTGGTTCTTTTTCCGCCGAAGGGTGGGCTCGGAAATATCTACCTCGTCGACCTTGAACTTCTCCCGAGCAACAAGAGCGGGGCCCTCGGCCTCGTACTGTCATCTCTCAGTCGCCTGACCGGCAATGGTATTTTGTGCGCCAAAGGGTGGGCTCGGTAGAAGGAATGTAAACGCACCTCGTCAACCTTGAACCTGTCCCGAGCAGCAAGAGCTGGACCCTCGGCCTCGTACTTTGCATATCAGCCACACCTCTCCGGTTCTTTCGTCCCACCGAACTCGGATAGGTCACGCTTCCAGCTTACCTCGTCAACCTTGAACCTGTCCCTAGCTACAAGAGCAGGGCCCTCGGCCTCGTACTGTTCGGTGTTAACTGACTGCGCTGAAGCAGACTCGGGGAAAGTAGCGTCAAGGCTTGCCTCGTCGACCTTGAACCTATCCCTGGCAACGAGGGCAGGACCTTCGGCCGCATACTTCAACTGCGCGTCAGGGCCGGGACACGGAGGTTGAGTTGGTGAGCTGGGACTTACCTCATCGACCTTGAACTTGTCGGCGGTGGCAAAGCCAAGGACAAGGGCCGTGGCCGTGATGAGAATGGTCTTGATCTGCATGTTGATTGGCTGGACGTTTGTTCGAGGTTTGTGATTGGAAGGTAGATGCTGTACTGGAGTTGAAGCTGACTGGCGAAGTGATGAGATTGGAGTTGTCATCTTCCACTGCCCTGAGAGTCCACTTATATGATTCCCTGGCCTGAAGGATGCTCTGCTGTCCTCTTTCTCGCGATGTAAAATATCAATCTCGACACGAGGGTATTCGAGACGAGCAGAACGTCACCGGATGGAGTCGGCGATTGCCGCGAAGCCGAGGGCTCGTCCCGGCATCGGAAAACAACTCGACCCGAAAACTCGCTAGGTCCCATGGGGTTAACGGCCCTAGAACTCATGATGAGAAATCCGAGCTCGGCTCGGTTGCGGGTGCGAGGTAATCCTGCCGAGGTTACTAGCGGATTCCGAGCTGTACCCCTAAACGATAGAGTCCTGGCTCGGCCAAGCTAAAGGATTCGCATCCTTTACACTTGGCGTTCACACACGTTCCCAAATCTGGAGTCTGTGCACTTACAACAGGTCGGCCGACTTCCACGCAGCTGAGCAGAGGCATAGGTAGGCAGGTATGGGTACTGAATGAGCGTTAGAGTGAATAATGCGGAGGCTATGAAAGCAAGTCCTTTTCGTCGTTGGGACGGAATTTGCTGAGCTAACAAGCCACCAGCGAAACATTATCAGGGGATACGAAGTGAAGCAAATATTTTCCAAGCTGTAACCCACCAATGTAGGTACTACGGTGCTACTAACTCGCTTCTACCAAATCCAAGCAGCAACACAGTTGATCAGTCAGGAACCAACTACCTTATCCATCCCAAAGAGAGCTCCACAGAACTCTCAACCACAGAATCACTCTCTCCCCTCTCCCATTTGCACCCCACCTACGCCAACCAAGGCGCCTTCACACACTTCAAAAACTGCACACTCACCGCGCTATGATTCCTCCCCACCTTCCCCTCATTTTCCACCCCCTCAATCCACCCCCCCAACCTCCCCACACAATGCTCCGCATGCCCTGCCGCCGCCGACGAAGAATCCACCCACTCCACCTTCCGCTTGATAGCCAGACTCATCTTCCTCCAGATATAGAGACAGTGCCATCTGTGGAATGACTCCGTGTAGAGTATCTCGAACTCTCCTGAACGGAAGAGGATCGATGGAGCTGGGGTTTTTAGTCCGGGGTCGAGGTACCAGGTCTTTTTGGAGAGGTAGGTGCTGTAGATTGGGTCGCGGGCGGGGTCGAGGTAGAAGCAGTCGTGCGGGACCCAGGCGGAGAGCATGGGCTCGAAGTGGCAGCGGTTGTGCTTGGCGGAGGCGAGGGTGGTGCCGCAGTCGAGGGGGGGAGGGGGGAGTTTGGTTTTGGGCTTGGGTTTGTGGGTGGTTGCTGGGGCGGCGGGATGGGGGTGCATGTGGACGGTTGCAGGTGCCGGGGGCGTATGGGGAGGGGTGGGACGGGTGGTGTAGGCTGCCATGTGGCTGTCGGTGTGCTTGAGGTAGATCAGGCTTGCGAGGAGGATGATTATGGCTGCGGCGAGGGAGCCGGCAATGGAGAGGCAGAGGATTTTGCGCTTCTTCTGGGTCTTTTTCTTGAGGAGCGTTGCGATGTACTCTTGGTGGGCGGTCCAGTCGGGCTCGGAGCTGCTCTCGTCCTCCGGTTGGAGGAGAGGCACTTTGGCGTACATCTGGGGAGGCATTGAGTGTGCTTTGAACGGGTGACTGAGGCCGCAAGCTTGATGGGTCTTGGAAATTTCAGAAAGAACAGTGACAGCAGTGTTGGCGGCATCACTGTTCATATGAAGCAGGAATCCATCTGTCTTCTCTCACGGCCTTTCCCATGACCGAGAGCAGTGTTCAAGGTCGTGACGAGTTAGCCGAGCTGAGATTCTCTAGGCCCTTTAGGACCAAGCGGAGTCGGAGCATGCCGTTCGCTCGGTCATTGATTAATTCGAACTTCAGGATGCATCCTTTCCGAGGTATCTCCTCGGCTCGACTTCAACTGCATTTCGAGACGACAGTCAAATGGAATATTCCTTCCTAACACTTCCTCACCCTGTCCGTGCACGCGCAGACTCTGGATCTGAGCTGGGTCTGAGAACGGACCACACATGACTCAGATTCGGAGCAAGCAAAAACTTCTGCTAAATTCCATAACAAATACTGCCCTGATTGGTAGGGCAAGATAGATAACTTCCCAACCTTCCAATGGTATCCCAAGCCAACCCAACGCCCAACACAATGATGCACCCGTTCTCTTTCCCTCCCCACCTACACCTTGGTCATACAATCCTCCCTCGACTCCCTTCCCTCCTTCCACTCGCACTCACACTCCCTTCTCCCGGCAGGCAATCCCCATAACACTCTGCCTTATTCGTCGCAGCAAGATAATCACCCCCAACCAACCCCTCCTCCATCCCTCTCGAAGGACTCTCCACAGTCTGCACCTCGACCCGCTGACTAACACTTATCACTAATGTCCCCCTCTTCCCACTGTCTTTTGGTGGTGGAGGTGGCGGCGGCTGTCCATTCCTAGATCCACCTCTTGATCTCGACCCCTCCCTCGACGAAGAAGAACTCAAGCTCTCCATGTCCATCGCATCCTTGTCATGCCTCAACTCGTCTCCCTCCTCCCGACTCCCATTTGACTCGAGCGCAGCGGATAGACTGAACGGGTCTTTCTTCCCCTTCAGAACACCCTTCAAGTTGCTCATGCGCGTAGGAGCCAAGGGGACCACTTCAGTCTCGAGGCGGGTGCCGGGAGTGGGGCGCGGCTTGTTTGCCGCGGCAGCGTTGGGGCAGGGAAAGTTGCGGTTCCAGAAGCAGCGCGTGAAGATGGGGCGGATGAAGATGGCCTGCCCAACGACAATAGCCACGACATCCTCGCGGCAGGACCAAATTGCCGCTGTAGCACCATTCCGAGCCTAAATCCCACATTTCTGTCAGTCACCAGCCCACCAATCCAAAAAGGGGCAAGAGTCAACTCACCACTAGCACAAAAAATACTCTCAGCACCGCCGCCGTCATGATGAAAAACCCCGCAAAGAACAAAAACAACAGCCCCAACTTCCGCCAAATTGTCGTCCTCACCGGCAAGATCACGGGCGCCGGAATTGCCATGATGCACAAATCCGTCACAATGTTCATCACCAGCGGCGGCACCATATTCAGAAAGCTCTGCGGCTTGCAGTACTCCCCTTGGTCCGGGAACGGGATCCACATCCGCTCGTATGGCCGGCAGGGGAGGAATAATATCATGAGTGTCGAGAAGTAGGTGATGGCGACGAGGCCCATGGTCGGCACGATGAATTTCTCGACCCAGAGGCCGTGCACGATGCGCTGGTAGAGGAAGAGCATGTTGAGCTTGAGCAGCCAGATGAAGGTGATGTAGGTGGCGACACCGACGCAGAACCATTTTGTACCGATGATGAGGGAGTCGGTTGTTTCGGGCGGGAGGGAGGCGAGGGCGGCGCGTTCGGACAGGGTCAGGGAGTGGATGTCGCCATGGGAGCCGACGATGTGGGCGGCGAGGGTCATGGCTGTGTAGGTTAGCTGCCACTAGTTAGTATTCCGTTTTCGTTGACCGTGATAATATAACAAAAGGAAAACTCACCCATGCCACTACGATCAGGTAGTCGTCGACTTGGAAGTAGCGCACTCCGATCATGCGCCATCGACAGATAATCCGGAGCAGGATGATGAGCGACCCGGCGCTGTAGAGCGCCCAGGTCTCGATCAGAGGACCGGGGAGGAGCATGTTGTCGTTACGGTGCTGTACCGCAGCACAGTAAAGTGATGGCGGCGCGATATGGGAAGGATGCTCTCATAGAGCCTGGGATGGAACCAGGAACGCAAGCAGTCGAAGTCCGGTCTGAAGTGGCGGGGTCTTATCAGGTATAGTTATGGGCCGAAGCTGCACCAGCGAGAGGGAAATTCGGACTGGCGCTCATCCTGCAGAGGATCAGCATAAGGGTTTGCTGGGACATCGTGGTGGTCCGTGAGGTCGCGTCGATAGATAAGTATGACGAGCCGGGTATTTGGCGGCTAGGTTTCCAGTGCCGAGGGCTCAAACACGCTGTCGAGCCGTGTTGGCAGACAGGCGAAATCTGAATCGACAACTGTTGCGGCCAAGTGTGGCGGCTGGCCCGTGTTGGCGATCATCCAGAGTCGGACATGCGAGGGCAGTCACCGACAGCAATTGACAGGCAGGGGTCACCGATTGAGCGACGTGCACTGTGTCGTGTGGGCGTAGGGCTGCACCAAATCGGCACACGGCAGCCATTTAGCCAATCGGTTGATGCGAATCGGTATGCCATTGACATGCAGGAATAAGCGATCAGAGATGCCAAGGCCCGCCTCCGTAAAGTGTCTCGTGTGGCAGGCAAAACTGCTGTGCGATTTGGGGGCCGTTCAGGGGTAGTGTGATCGCGGTGACGGAACCACGTGTCACCGATGTCCACATTTCGATTTCGAAGTCTCATCTATTCGCCGATGTGGCCTCATTGGCCAGTCTTTGGATGACGCCCACCCGCCATGTGGTTTTGACTGACTACCCGAGATGCCTGGCTTAATGCGGCTTCCCTAATGTATATCTTGACATCGTTCGGATCGATGGTCGTCCCAACCTTGCCCTCCCGTCCCGATGCCAGGTGGCATGGTAGTTGGCTTCAGATGGACCGCATTTCTTATTCCAACGCCAAGTCTCGCCATGGGACGACCACCCGTCTTCTTATGGGTGTCAGATATCAGGCTCATGAATCTGTCTCTGAAGAGTTATTAATATGAAACGCGGGCAAAGAACATAACTGAGCAACACCGTTGTCCTGCAGAACCCATAACAAAACCACAACTTCGGGTCAGCTATGGATCTCGCTGTTCATACTAGTGTATTCTCGAGTGAGGATGGCACCTGAGGAAAGTCCACCCACTTTCGAAGGGCTCGGGGATTAAATTCTAAGCGGTGTTTGGGGTCTTTGATTTCACAACCTCTGTACCTTGCCGAGGTCATATTTATATCATGAATCACAACTAACCTGTTCTGGTTTCCAATACCAAGCCGATACCATCTTGTTAACGCTACTCTCAATATTTCCCCTGCCACAACCAAGTTTATGGGGCGTGTTTTGGACGCGCCCGGATCTAGTAACCAAGATGGATATGAACCATGCTAAGGTAGCTCACGTGGAGAAGTGGGACGGTGTGTAAAAAGATGGGTGGAGACCTCACCGGCCACTGACCAGCATACCTAGGTACCTATGTCTGAGAAGACACAAGTCACCGGACCCAAGGCCGTTCTTGAGCAAAATTAAGCTTGGTCCGGTAACTAGCTACACCTGCTCACCTTAACCTTATTTCTAGTTCGGTTCCCAAGAATGCGGAGACTACCTACCCGTGCTGAGATGTCCCCCGGACTTGCGACCGCTCCTTCAACCACTGCGCCAGCTCGAGATTGAATGCGGAGAAATTTTGGGCCGCATGACGGCTGCCTTTACAGCGGCGGATTGAATGCAAGCACTCCTCTTCTTCCCCTCCAGCTTGGACCTGGATCTCGACCACGAAAAGACAGCGAACCGACATGGACTACCACCTTAAATTGACGACATTCACACGGATCTTACGCTGGGTGGGTTTTAATACATCCGGGCAGGTTGCCCCGTCTGCGCAACGTGCTTGGTGGCCGCGCACTTCTTCTACAAAATGTAACCTCTGGGATGATTGCCGAATCGAGCTTCAAGTTGCGAAATAATCACCTACAATCGGGATTCTGAAGCCCGACGTTGAAGTGCCCAACAGCTCCACCACTTGATCTCGCCTGCGCCTTCTGTTGCCGACCCTTGGATTGACGCTCAATTAGGTAGTGATCTAAGGCGAGGAAGCCGAGCCGAGAGACTGTTGGTTGTTTGTTTTATGAGGGG
>Ga0247780_1001801_pt1 | contig 10242 bp, 8 predicted proteins | sample UWRJL079202R5_FD_179927 | JGI IMG/M metagenome (GOLD analysis project Ga0247780, IMG submission 179927) | Plant litter microbial communities from Arlington Agricultural Research Station in Wisconsin, United States - UWRJ-L079-202R-5 | ecosystem: Environmental > Terrestrial > Plant litter >... | reverse complement strand
GTTCCTGTTCCCTCTCTCCCTCCCCCTCCTCTCCTTCCAAGCCCTCCCCTCAATCTCCCCTGTGCCCTGCTGAGCCCCCCCTCCCCAACCCCCGAGCACAAACCCCAGCACAAGATACAACGCCACAACTAACACCTCCTCCACCAGCGCCATGCATACCCTGACAGGTACAGACCCATCGACTAGATTAAACGTGCTATCGTGCACAAATGTCGCGAGAATAGAGTAGAGAAGCCGGACGGCGATGAAAGGTAGCGCGAGCGCTATAACGGGTGCTACCTTGTTTTCATGTCCAGCGACAGGTGTGAGACGGCGCCAAGAGAGGAAGAGGGCGAAGGTGATGGCGAGGAGGGAGATGAGGTAGAGGGTTACGGCGGCTTTGGCGGTGGAGGGGGTGTCGCCGGAGGGGTCAGGGTCAGATGTGCCGCCGGCGATGGAGAAAATGAGGCCGAGGGTGATGAGGAGTTGGACGAGGCGGAAGGATTTGAGGGCGAGGAGGGGGTGTGGGGGGGTGGTGGTGTTGGTTGTGTCGACGCTGGTGGTTGGTCAGTACCAGGGTTGGAGGTGTATTATTGGCGAGCTCTGATTGGCTGGCTGAGGTGGGTGGGGTGCGTGACTTACAGGCGGGAGAGCAGACCTAGGGTTGCGAGCAGGAGGGGGGAGAGGCCGACGGAGTCGAGGATGAGAGCGGTTTTGATCAGGTTGGGATCGGAGTTCGTGTAAGATGCTAGCTGGCAGGCGGAGCCGATGATGCGGACGAGGCAGAGGATGGGGGTGTAGATCCATCCTGAGCTGCGACGGAGATGTCATGTAGTATCCCACACCATGCACTAGTATATGCCCGCGGTCCCAATTTTGGGCCGTAACTTTCCAGCTTGCCAAGATTTGGGCTATCCGTCTGGCTTTAAGTACATAAACAAGTAAAAATCTACACCTAGAGCTCATTGTTTTAGCCTCTCCAATTCTTTAGCTACCAGAAATTGTGCATAACCAACCATTTAGGTTCCGATAATCCTTCAGATAGCATGTTATCTTTTATTTTAAGCGCCGTCAAAGAAGGCCGCATTCTCAGATCAAAGAAAAGAAGGAAAAAAAAATATATTCTACTTAATCCAGCTCCTATCCACATCTAGCTCTTATTCGAATGTTAACAACGTTGCTAACCGTACAGGTCGCGCAAAACGTCGTCCTCGGCCTCGTCCATGGCGAGCTGTTTCGAAAAACCTAGCTCGATCAGCAACGTCATTGATCCGGATGTCATCCTATTTATGCCGTGGTTCACGGGTGATCGCTGGGGTCGTCGAGGGACATGAGGGGGGATGGGCCCGTCTTGGCCATCGAGAGCACGTCGCCTGACTTAATCACACACGTTCCTAACACAGACATCAACCTTGATCATTACACGTTCATCCCACACAACCACTACAACGAATCTGTCTGCCCGGCGGTTACCATCATACTAATCCAGTCATCAAGCTTCAGGATGTCTCCCGAGATGGTCTTTCTGGCCGTTCGCCAAAAGAGTGATGGAATTGCTTATTCTAGATAAAAAGGAGAGAGGGGCAGAGAGCCAGTATTATAGTGGTGAAAGTGGGGAGTCACGTGGCTAACCAGGTGACCGTTTGTTTCACACTTCCTCTTCCAGTCGCTTGTTCTCATCACGAAGCATTCGGTTTTTGCTCAACAACTTGGCAGCTGTTCCTTGCACACGGTCGAAAATCTGATTTCAACACGGACAATTCTGCAGACTTGTTTGCACAGCTGTTCATCTCTTCGTCCCATTTTCCGTATCGGATGCCGACCTCCTTCATCATCAGATCAATGGCCGCTTTGATCTCCGTTTTCTCTTTCTTCAGTTCAGACATCTCCTCTCCATGATGCTGCTGCGTTTGGAGCACCTCGACCCTTAGACGCTCTATTTCCGCCTCCTTCCGCCGCAAGTCCTCTTGGAGAGCCTCGCGCTCGCTGATCAAGTTGGAAAGAGTGCGCACCCCGCCGACGTCTTGAAGGAGGCTACCAAAATCGCTAGCTGCCTTTATGAACCGGCTAGAAAACGGTTCGCCATCATCACCCGGGCCCGCCTTGTTGGATCCTTTCGACTGGCTCGGCGCACACCTGGGTTTCTCGGACATGGGGGGCTAAAGGTGGCTGCAAGTTTAGATAATGTTGATTTCCGGGAAACCTTCAAAGTAGGGATAACCATGGCTGCGGCGGTTCCAGGACGTGATCAGGTGCTCCACCCCAGCATTTATCAGCACCAGAAGAAATAAGCCGGCATCATCTGTCGCTGCTGCGGACCCGAAGAAAATATGCGCAGGGAGGGTAGCAATGTGGGAGGGGGGATGAGAGTTCTGGTAGGGGAGCTCTTTGTCCGGCAGCAATCTAACTAGCCGTATGTTGTAGGCCTCTCCGCAGCAACGCAACCAATCCCTGGCTGATCCATTGTGCCGGAGACGAATATGGTTCGGCAACAGCTAGGCAGTTGGCCCTCTTCCACAGATGGAGGGGGTATCGCTCGCACCGAAGCCAATCATTTCTTTTTGTTCATGGCTTTTCAATGCCAAAAACAGGCACTAATGCCGCACTAGGTCGCAGTCGATGATGCCACGTCAACAACCTAGATAGCTGGAAGCCGCGCTGCTCGAATCCGATCCGCATGGAGGGTTATATACTTTCTTGAATGATGAAAACTGCCCAAAAACTAAGAGTAGCTCTACCGCTCTGCCGTCACGGTACTGGTTTGGCTGGAGGCAACATTTGATGACAGCAATTTGGCGATGCTGAAGCTCTACAATTGCGCGAATTCCGCGAATCTCGCAGCTAGGTTCAAGAACGCTTCATATGCGTACACCGACGATTTCGGATGAGGGGGGGAAGGAGAGGGGGGGTTCGATGGGTGGCTGAGCGGAAGATCATCGATGAGGAGGAACTAGGAGTAACGATAGCAGGGGAGAAGAAACCAGGAAGTGTGTATCGCGGCCGGACTGAAGGGGGGAAGGGGAGGTAAGAGCCTGAGGTGCTGTTGGAATGGAGAAGAACTAGGGATCGGAACTCAGATTTCTGTTGGCAGAACTGAGAGCATGGACCTACGGCATGGTATTATACTCAACATGCAGGAGGGGTCTGGCTTCAAGGGGTCCTTAAAGCCCGACTGGGTAGAATGATGCCGGTAGACTGATAAGTTCGACTTCGCTCTATACCTTTTCCGCGCCTTCAGTTCCCTGTAACCGACGTTGACTATCCTGCTTACAACTACTACCAGACTGAGATAGGGTGTAGGTAGTCCATTCCTGTCCCTTTAAAAACAAGAATGCATCTATGGACCAGGTTTTGGTAAATGCATACTGCGTCATCGCTGCGATCGCATATGCCAACTCACCCCCATTCTACGCAGGGTACGTCCAATCGATGCGCAGACACCGCTGCTACAGCATCTCGCGCCGTTGTCCCTTGAGCTGCCATCTCGGACCGGCGCAGCGCTCTATGCACTGCCATTCCGGACTGGCGCGCCGTTTCGTCTGTCCCTGAAACAGACTCATTTGGGGGCTGAAGAGCGGGGATGCTCAGAGCATGCTGTTGAACGAGAGTTTCCGCACGGAGAGTTACACGGAGCGGCGGCTTGATCGCCAACTCTACCTCGAGCAGGAGATTGCCGCTTGTGGCGACGGCGGGTCTTGTTCCCCGTTGCTGTGACCCAGATACGGGCTAGCCCGGCTTCACCATCGTCGGTCTTGCTTGTCGCGGAGAGTTCGGAAAGCACCTTGATGCACATGGCCAGAATGCCCTTTTTCGGGGTGTAGGCTGCTACGCCCACCATAACGGCGTTACCAAGGGCCACAATGCAGCAGATGGTGACGACGGTAAACCCCATGACCGAAGTGCGTGACGCGAGCCCGTACTTCCACACGTCGGCGGTTGCGACAGCTTCGAGACGCGGCTCGGCGGTGACGTCGTAGTTCTCGTCGTAGGTGATGAGGTAGAAGGCGTTGGCAACAGTCGCGTAGTGCAGCTTGATGAGGTCGTTTATGTTGTTGAGTTTGGCTGCGGCTCGAACGGCCTGCACGAGGTAACGGCCGGTGGTATCGTTGGCGGGCACCGTGTCCCCGCTACTTACGGACCAGGCCGCGAGCAGCCAGGATGGGTCGACGTACATGGGGTCGGGGGCGGGCGGTGTAGAGGTGTCCAAGGCGAAGGATGCCGAATCCTTGCTGAAGGCGGACGGCATGGTGCTGTAGTTGCCGAAGCCGATGTAGCCATGGGCCTCGCACCAGAAGGATTGGTTGAGGTGCGTGTACTCGGTGACCAGCTGGCTCGCCGAGTCGTGCGCCTGCTCGGATAGCGCATCCCAATCGCACGGGTATGATGCATTTGGGCGCAATATGCAAGGCAAGGTGGTCTTGTTCAGCCGGACCGAGTTGTGGGCTGCGTAGATGGAAATCGACGTCGTCGTAGCGGAGGAACCATCTTCCCCAGTGCCATTGACGTAAAACTGAGACAGCTGGCTGCGCATGCCCGACCAGCCCTCCCCTAACCGCACACATATCGGATCATGCAAGTACTTGCCATTCGCTGTCAGCTTAGGGAACCAACACCGAACACGCCTGTCAGCCGCCAGACGAGTTTCGAACAGGACGCTAATGTAGCCGCTGTAGCAAAAGCTGCGCAGGCCAATCGAAGGGCCGCGCCGGTCGAAAGCGACATTCAACGCATTGGCATAAGCAGGGGCAAGCGCGGGATTGGACGCATCGAGGTAAACAGAGCCGGGATCAGGATCCGGCCCTTCAAGTTGCTGGCGGTAGTGCTCTCGGTCCTTCCACAAGTCCACCAACGTCTGCAAGCTGGGAAGCCAAACCTGGCTCGTTGAGAAGGGGACAGAGACGGGCATTCTGGACCAGTACAGATACAACGTCTCCCGGGCGAATATGTTGCCGAAGGTGTGTTCAAGGCTTTCTCGATTGCTGAAACGCCTAGCCAGATCTCTTGGGGCTAGCTGGTCCGAGTTGAACTTAACAAACTGTCTCGGCCGCAGGCTCGCTATCTCGGCCCTTTCGTACGTGGGCAGCAGGAGGATGGCGGTAGCAGGGCCGATCAGGTTGCAGAGAGCACAGAGAAAAAAAACAAAGGCGAGAAACAAATAGAGTGCGGCCTTCGACTTTTTCGATGCGGCCGTGGCCGCCGGCGCCGCCCAGAGCGACTTACTGAAGAAGGCCGTTGGATCCGCCGCCTTGTCGTAGAGAAAGAGAAACTGCAGCGGCAAGCTGCCGGCGGACGCGATGTGGATCGAAAGGCTGTAAACTAGGCTGCATGCGATAAAGACGAACCAGATTTCGAGCGCCTTGGAGACGAGCTGCATGGCGCCCAGAACGTTACGGTCGACGAGTTTCAGATGGTCCAGCGCCGGGCGCTCGCTGTGGTACACAATGGCCGTGATGTTGTCTGCACAGGGTTGGAAGACACATCCAAAACTCGGTCCCACCACGTGGCTGCGACCATTGAGCACCAGCAGAACAAGGACGGGCGCGAGCCAGGCCAGGTTCGCAGCGGCCAGGAGCAATCGCACCCAGGCCGTCCCTGCACGCTCGTGGTGGGCCAGATCGAGCTCCAGGCAGGACTGCGTCGTCGAGCGATCGTTGTCTTTCACTTTATGGCGCTGCATGGCTAGAAGTGTTGTGTCTTTGTCGGCGTTAGAATACAGCGCCATCTTGCCAAAAGAGTTGCGCTCGGACTTATGTATCCTGCGGAGTGGAGGCCTAAAGTGTTCGTCAGCAGGAATGACGTAATGAGAGACTCTGCGCCAAGCACCTGACCATTCATTGACCACTTTTGGGGGCTGAACGACATGTTAGATGTCAATTGGTGGAACTCGCGGTGGAAGCAATTTTCGCTTGCTGTCAGATAAGCTGGAGGGTAGATTGGTTGACGAGTGTCAAAAACACGACACAGGAGATTCAATCCGGTTGATGGGGTTGTAACTGAGTAGTTTTGTTACTTGTCTGATCTCTATTGTGGTTTTGGTTTGCAGCCAGAACCCTCTTCTTTCATCGACCGTTCAGCAGGGCTCAGTCTTTGTCAGCGCAGTGGCTCAGGCTCACTGACGCTCTGGCAGTGCCAGGCACCTAGCTCAAGAGCGGCTTAGGGACACACAGGAACATGGAAATTGCTGAGGGCCGTCCCGACCTACGAACTATCTTCACCTCGGTCAGCTCGGTGTACTGGGGAGCAGGCCGTAACATAAACATTGTAACCATCCATCTGTTTCTTTTAGAGATGTAGTAGCAGGTCTAGAGATGCCTGTTACGGCCTGATCCTGGTACACCGAGGTGACTCAGGTAAAGACAGATCGTAGGGAGGCACTCCCAAGACGGTAGGGGCAAGATGACTGAATGAGGGCTAGCACAACTCTCGTGGGGTGAACACTCTCTCAAGCGGGTCGTGGGTCCAGGGGTTTCCTAACAATAGATCCCAATTGAACAATGTATTGCTAGCGAGAGGAACTAAGAGATCCGTCACTTCATCGTGGGCACGGTGATGGTGCCTATAATACTAACAAAGGGAAGTAACTTATACTCTGCTCACTGTGATCACTGCCAACACTGATGACCAGAACCCCCCTTTTATCTAACAATGGCTAGTTGATATACTGCATTAAGAACTCCGTGTCGACTCTTATAAAGTCGCTATTTACTTGGAAATACTTTGCAGTGATTCTTGTGGTGCTCACGGTATGATCTAGCCTTAAAAGTCCAGCGATAAGTGCTTGTTGGTTTCTAGCCCTAGTGGGTCCACTGGGTCGGCGCACTGCGCCGAACCCTCTGGAACCCTCTGGAATCAGGGGGTGAAACCCCCTGAATTCCAGTTGCTATAGCGGAGCTGTGGAAGCCTTTGTAAGCCAGTGAGTCATACAAGCACTTACGTGGCCTACGGCCACTATTCCAATCCTGTATAGTAGATAGAAGGCTCTGGAAGCCGACCACAGCCTATAAAAGGTCCTCTCCTCTCCTGTATCTGGCCTTCTATAAGTAAGCAATTCATATCACTTATTCAGTCATATACAGAGGCACTGCTTCTGTACCTCAGGCCTTCTTTTGCTTTCTACAGCGCTTCCAGCGCTGTAGCTGGCTTGGAACAGTACCGCTCTACTTCCTCTAAGCAACAGGCCTGTACTACAGGCCTGTAGAAATCTACTGTGCAACACTTTAAAATAAAAACCCTTCTAATATTGATTTGGGGTGCTTGTTTAGGCTGACCCTGTTGTTTTTTTAGGTTCTATAGTATTACTGTAACCGTTTTTGTACATAGCGGTGCTTTCTGGCGCGTGCCTCCCTCAAAAAGGGGCCGCGCCGCGCGGTTCCTCGAACCGTGCTTCCACTCATTCAATCAACATGCGACGATTTCACCACAAAAACCTCCCACTCGAAGCCCAGAGACATTCTGGCCCTCTGATCGAATGAAGATGACCTAGTCCACGGTCGCGTTTCTTTTGTTGTTCCATGCTAGGCACCGTTTCATGCTAGGCACCGTCACAATACTAGGTTTTGTTCCATGCTAGGCACCACTCTATACTAGGTACGTCTTTGTTTTTCTGCGTCAATTATGTTCGTGTCCCTCCGATCGGAGGACCAGTAGTCTGGGAGTCGGCCTTCCAGGCCGACTGCGACCTTCTGTGGGTGTGGTTCTTCTTGTGGTTTCTTCCCTGTTGCGTCACCGCACCAGTTCATCAGAGAAGAAGGTCTTGCACAAGCTAATTGCGTTATTAGACCCCTTATATCGCCTGGTTTATATTATGTTAAGGTTAACCTTGTTATTGAGAAAATACCTAAGCGAAAAATGAGATGTCCAACATAATGGCTGTGCTAAGGGTGAAGAGTTACCTGTTCTAAACGCCCATTAGCCATCTGCGATGAGCCTTGGTCTCATCTTTGGCAAAGTCTTTCTCATCTGGCTCGTTCTTGTATTTATCGAATTTTTCCTGGATCCGTTGCCGCTACTCCGAGGGCGCCGGGTCTCCTGGTCGTTGGACATTGGGAAGTCAGTGTCTCGACGTGATTCTTGTGTTGGCCACCATATCCGTGAAGGTCCCTTGGGTTGAAGAAGCAAGCGCTGAAAAAGGTAGGAGAAAGAAACGAGAAAGGGCAGCGCAAGGCGCTTTTAAATAGAATCTGTGGCTACCCATCCGGCCAGGTCCCAAAACTCGGCTCCTTGCACCACCGAGGATGTAGGGTGCCAGTTACGGAAGCGAAAAGCCAACTTCCGTTTACTTTCCGTTTTACAAATTGTTGTGCGTTTAAAGGGGAAAAAGCGGGGCAAATGGCTCCGGAGAACTCGGTGCGGGTGACACTTGCTGCATCGACAAGCAGAGCAGCGCGGATCTATCCGAGGCCATCAACTCCATGTACAAGTGGTATCAGAACTCCAGCGTCTGCTACGCCTACCTCTCCGACGTGCCTACCTCGGGGTCGCCGCGTGGCCTGAACCTCGATCTCTTTTCTCGGAGCCGGTGGTTCACAAGAGGATGGACACTACAAGAACTCATCGCCCCGAAGACTGTTAATTTTTTCGCTTGGGACTGGTCTCTTCTCGGCACCCGACAGACCTTGGCTCGGGAGCTCGAGGTCATAACGAGGATTAGCTGGGAGGTTCTCGTAGATGGCCGCGATATGTCTTCGGCAGCACTTGCTCGAACCTGCATCGCGCAGCGAATGCTGTGGGCATCTGGTCGACAAACGACCCGCGACGAGGACATGGCCTACTGTCCCATGGGCTTGTTCCAAGTTCACATGCCTGTTATCTATGGAGAAGGGCTCTCGAGCGCCTTCAAGCGGCTACAGCTTGAGATCATCAAGACGTCCCCAGACCAATCCATCTTTGCCTGGAGCGCCCCGCGAAACAATAGCGGCCTTCTTGCGGAGTCGCCGGCCGATTTCGCCCAATCCTCCTCCATCATCCAAGGCACTGAAGGACCTCATTGGTGGGCGACATACGTGCCGTTTTCGATGACGAACTTTGGCATCTCCATCAATCTGCCCCTCTACGAACCTCCGGACGCTAAAGGGAGGGCTATTGTTCTAGCAAGGATAGGTATGCGACGGCATGGTAGCAACCCCCTATGAATGCATCCGATCATGATCTACCTCAAAGCGGCGGTGCGAGTTATCGACGGGACGGGGGCGAAGTGCTTCTACCGAAGGGTGAGGTGTGAGGAGGTCATCATCGGACCGATGGAGAGGTCGATCACGATGTACGGGGCGAAGCATGCGCATGTTCGTGAGGATTTCTTCGTACCCGAGGACGAATTATACCACGCTTTTCACTACTCCAGATCGAAGTGGGCGGGATCACAATTTGAGGCTTTTGTAGAATGAGGAAATACACCCGCCTATTTGGTAGTTAGAATTTCTTAGCCGCAACCCGTTGGAAACTACACAACCCATTAGTTATTGGCCCAGCTTTCACCAATCATCCGATTGCATCAAGTCTTCCTGACCGCGCGACCGACATGGACAGCTCCCTCTGCAACTAATCTCAAAATCCCTTGCGCGGCATCATTGGAGGACACTCCCTCGTCGGTCCTAGTCCCCTTGAATGAGTATCCATCCAACAGCTTGTATGCCTGCGACGCCGGTAGTCGGGTCGCGCCGACAAGGATATGAAGGGGCGAGATGTAGGCTGCCATCATGGTGACGGTGCCTTCAGTAATGGCCCAATTGAAGAGCGTGACTTCAATATCCTATCGACGTTATTTTTGTAGTTTTAGATGTCAGGGCTAGGGTAAGTTGGGTGACCAGCTTTTTGACCGCCCCCCCCTTTCGACCACAAAACCCACCAAAACCACTAGATTCCACAACATCACCATTCAACCACCACTATACCAAAACTAATGCAACTTCACGTATGGTTTTATAACACTGTTATAAACATACTGTGAGCTTTTCAACTTTACAGTATTTTTATTACAGCTGTTATAAAAACAATACGTTTTTACATACTAATTTAACCCTTTTATATCTCTACCATTTTATCATATAAAGTTTTAATATTAATTTAATACATAATATAGATATAATATAACTTGAAGGTAAATTTATAAAAAATATTTTTTATAAAGTGGTTAAATAATAACTGTTTTAATTTCCGATCTTTTTTTACAGCTATAACCCTTAGGGTTATAGTAGGAGTTTCTTCTACCTTTTCCAATCCTAATTATTATAACCACTTAATAAGATGTGTATTTTTAGTATTTAA
>Ga0247780_1001799_pt1 | contig 10248 bp, 8 predicted proteins | sample UWRJL079202R5_FD_179927 | JGI IMG/M metagenome (GOLD analysis project Ga0247780, IMG submission 179927) | Plant litter microbial communities from Arlington Agricultural Research Station in Wisconsin, United States - UWRJ-L079-202R-5 | ecosystem: Environmental > Terrestrial > Plant litter >... | reverse complement strand
AGGCACCTTGACCGGGCGATAATCCGCGCCTGGCAGCGCGCGGGTCAAAGCATCTTTGAGTTGCGACTGACTGAGATCGCCGACGTTGACCCGATGAATGCCGAAGTCGTCGTGCAAGTAGACGAACACGGTGTGGGCGCGGCTGGTCGCGGTGCGCGAGGTGATCACGATACAGACGCTGCCGCCGCTGTCTGGGGCGAGCATCAGCGCTTCCGCGATTTCCGGGGATTTTTCTCCGGTGACGCTGGTGACGTGGTTGGTCGTCGGGACCGCGATGCCGCGCGCCTTGAGTACGTTCAAGCCGCGCCGAGCGGCTTTGCGCGCCGCGCCGCTGGCGCTCTCCGATGCCACGTTGACGGCCGCGGCATTGCCGGCCTTCACCCACGCTTCGACCAAGGCCGCCGCGTTTTCGCCGGCGTTCCCCAGCGCGGCCAAGGCGTTGTCTGCGCTCGCCGATAGATCGGCGGCGGCGAGCGATACGCTCGACTTGCTCAGTTGTTTGTCCGTCATTGCGGGTCTCCCAAAATGTGAATCAGAGTCTCAAAGGGCGGCGATGGCTTCGACCTCGACACGCACACCGAGCGGTAGTGCCGCGACCGCGACCGTAGTCCGAGCCGGTGGATCTTTCGTGAAATGACGCGCGTACGCGGCGTTGAACGCGGCGAAGTCGGCCATGTTGGTCAGGTAGACGGTGGTCTTGACCACGTTGGCTAGCGTTGCGCCGGCGGCGCTCAGCACCGCCTGCAAATTTTCGATCACGCGCTCGGTCTCTTCGGCGATCGTACCGCTCACGACCTGGCCCGTTACCGGGTCGAGCGGGATTTGGCCGGCCAGAAACAACAGCGATCCACTCTGAATTGCCTGCGAATACGCGGACACCGGTTGGGGTGCGGCGGTTGACAAAATTACGGATCGGGACATGGCGGGGGCGCATACTCCCCCCGCGCGAGCCCCGAATCAAGAGCATGCAAAGGATCTAGGGCCGGCTCTTGCCGTCCATCGAGCGCCGGCCATCGATGGCGCGGCCAAGGGTGATTTGGTCGGCAAATTCCAGGTCGCCGCCGTGCGGGACCCCGCTCGCGATGCGCGAAACTTTCAGTCCTTTGCCGCTCAACTCGCGGGCCAGCAAGAGGGCGGTGGCTTCCCCGTCGACCGACGGCGGTGTTGCGAGGATGACTTCCTTGACCGAGTCCTCCGCCACCAGCTGAAATAACTCGCGCAGCGGCAGCTCATCGGGGCCGATGCCGTCGAGGGGTGAGAGCAGCCGGCCGAGCACGAAGTAGCGGCCGCGCATGGCTGAGCTCTTCTCGATTGCCATCAGATCTTGCACGCGCGCGACGATGCACAAAAGACTGGGATCACGGCGCGAATCGAGACACACCGGGCACAGCGCGCGGCCGTTCTCGGCCACCTGCGCGATGTTGCCACAGCGTTCGCAGCGCTTCACGGCATCGCCCAGCTCTTGCAAAGACAGGCCGAGCTCCCGTCCGTACTCCTGGCTCTCCGTGACGAAGAACATGGCAAAGCGTTGTGCGGTCTTCTCGCCCACGCCTGGCAGGCGAGAGAGCAGCTCGATCAGGCGTTCTAGTCGGTCGGGAAGCATGGCTCGCCTCTTAGGCTAGTCGCGCGTGCAAATTGCGCTCGGGCTTTTCTCAGTTCGTGCTCGGGCCGAGCTTCAAATCTTTGATCCGAGCGCCCAGCACCTCTACCGCGTCGGTGATGCCGCGGTGTTTTTTGGCTTGCGCGACTGCTTCGCGCTGTTTATTCACGCGAATTTCGGCATCGAGCGTGGCCACGGTTTTGATGCTCGCAGCGCGCGCGGACTCGAACTCGAAGATCACCTTGGTCGCTGCGCCGAAGTGTTCGCTGGCCAGGCTTCCGAGCAGCTCTTGCGAGTCTTTGTCGTTCGCGCCATGGCCGAACATGTCGCCGGGTTCCCAGCCCAAGCGCAGCTCCCCGGGCGTCGAAGAGAGGATCGACGCGCGCGCCAAAAAAGCGGCAAGCTCCGGCCGCCGTTCGTTCACACGATCCAAGATCGCGCGAAATGCCGCCAAATCTCGTGGGTCCGGCTCAATTTGGGGTGGCCGGCTCGGGGCCACGGGCGCCGGCCTCGACTCGACTTTTCGCTCGCTTCCGCCCTGCTCCGGAAATGGAATCGCAAAATCTGGATCGATTTCGGGGCGCCGTTCGAGATTCGGGCGAGGCTCGGGTTCCGGACGGCGCGGTGGAGGTTCCTTACGCCCGTCCGGCGGCGCGTCGGGCCGGGCGCTGCTTTCGCTGCGCACTTCGCGCGGCCGAGGGTCGGCCATGCGCGGACGCAAATCCGGTGCCGGTGGCACCGATTGAGGCTGAGGCTGAGGCTGAGCTGCGCGCGGCGGCGCTGAGCCTGCCGGCGCGGCGCCCGGGGCGCGCGGCGCGCCCAAGCGTTGTTCGAGCGCCGCGAGCCGACGTACCAGCTCGTCGATCGGTAAGAGCGGTGGGCGGCGCGCCAAGCGCACGAGTAGCATTTCGAGCGCGGCGCGCGGCTGACCGCTGCGCACGACGTCGTCGAAGCCCTGCGAGAAGCCCTGATGCAGGCGGATCAGATCGTCGGCGTGAGTGGCTTCGGAGAGCTCGCGCACGTCGCGCACTTCTTCGTCCGCCAAATCCAGCAGCGTGGCTGGGTCTTTGCACACCTTGGCGACCACCAAATCACGCAGCAACGCCAGCAAATCCCGGGCAACGTGGGCGGTGTCGTAGCCTTGGTTGGACAGCTCCGCGATCACGTTCAACGCGGCGCCGGCCTCGCCGCGCACGAGTGCGCCTGCGATATCGTGCAGCACTTTGCGGCTGGCAACACCGAGCACGCGCGCCACGTCTTCCCCCGTCAGCTTGGCGCCGCCCCAGGCGATCACCTGATCGAGCAGGCTCATCGCGTCGCGCATGCTGCCCGCGGCTTCGCGCGCCACCACGCCCAGCGCGGCGTCGTCACTCTCGATCTTTTCTTGGTCGAGTACGTAGCGCAGTCGCCCTGCGATCACCTGCGTGGGGATCAGCTTGAAGTCGAAGCGTTGCACACGACTCAAGATCGTGATCGGCACTTTGTGCACTTCGGTCGTCGCGAAAATGAATTTGACGTGCGGGGGCGGCTCTTCGAGCGTCTTCAGGAACGCATTCCAGGCGTTCTGAGACAGCATGTGCACTTCGTCCACGATCACGATTTTGAAACGATCGCGGGCCGGGCGGTATGGTAGAGAGTCTTGCAGCTTGCGGACGTCGTCGACGCCGGTGTAGCTGGCGCCGTCGATCTCGCGCACGTCGACGTCGGTGCCGAGCGCAATTTCGGTGCACGCAGCGCACTTCAGGCAGGGGGTCACGCTCGGGCCAGGGTCCGTGCCGGGCGGCGTCGTGTCCGGGTCGCCGAGGCAATTGAGCGCCTTGGCGAGGATGCGTGCGCTGGTCGTCTTGCCCACGCCGCGAACGCCCGTGAACAGAAACGCGTGCGCCACGCGACCGCTATCGATCGCGTTGCCCAGCGTGCGAGCGACGTGGTCTTGACCGACCAGGTCCTCGAAGCGCATCGGGCGCCACTTGCGTGCCAAAACCACGTAGCTCATCGGAAATACCCGCGTAGCAGATCGCGTCCGCCCTGGCGAGTGTGGCCAGGCCGCGCGTCTGATCCGCGTGGTTTGCGAGTTGATTGAGCGGGGCCGCTTGTCGGGGTAGCGTTCGAAGGTGCGCTCGCCCCTCCCGTATTGCGTGCTGTTTGCGCTGGCCGGCTCGTGTGGCGGGCAAGCGGCGCCCCAGGCGACGCTCCCGGTATCCAATTGTGCACCGGCACCGCTGCCCAGTGCCGCGCCGGTGCAAAACAGCACGCCGCTGCGTGCTGATTCGCTCGAGAGCCCGCGCTCACCGGCCAGTCTGTATTTCGCCGCGCCCGAATTGGGCCAGCATTTGCCGCTTGACGATCCGCGCAGTTATCGAGTGCACGTGATCAGCGATGCCGTCGGGCCAGAGGTGATCGGGCTCGAGCTGGCGCTCGACGCGGGGCGCCCACGGCGCGTGACGCTTTCGGAACCAACCATCTCGTTGGGAGAATTGCTGAGCGAAGACGCGGAGCTCGCGCCGGGCGCGCACTGGCTGTTTGCAGCTCCGGTTTTGGCTTCGGGTCTCGTTCCGCGGGCGGCTGAAGGCGGCGCGCGAGCGGCCAAAGCGCGCCGTTTCTTCATCGGTCAGACCGCGGACGAAGCCGCCGGTCCCAGCGCTACCGTATGGCTGCGCCGGCCCGAGGGCAGCTACAACGGCGCGAAAAACAGCGACTCGGTGCTGTTCGACGCGTTCGTGTTTTCGGCGCTCGGCGTCCAGATCGACGCGCCTTGTACGATCAGCCTGCGCTCACCGGCGATCAGCGGGCAATTGTCGCTGGCTTCGCCATTCGTTTTGCATGAAGTTCCGAGCGGCGTCTACGAGGTGAGCGCCAGCGCGGCCGCCGCCGCGGCCCGCGTGACGCACTTCACGGTCAATCGTGAGCTCGGCGGGGAGCCGTGAGCGGGACGTTCCTATCCGGTGTGCTCTGCGCATGGGCGGCCACGCAACTCGGCTTGGCGGCGTTCTTCGTGCTCGCTTACTTTGCTGGGCGGCGCGAGTCCGAGTACTTCGTGTTCGGGGTTTTGTGCTTTTCGCTAAGCGTGATGAGCATCGGCGTGGGGCTGGATTATCACGACGGCGCGCATCCCAATGGGATCGTCGCCGATCAAATCGGTCTATCGGGCGCGATCTTCGCGGCGGCGTTGAACGTGCACTTCGCCCTGTGCTTCTCGACCGTGAAGCAGCGGCTGCGCCGGTGCTGGCCGCTGTATCTGCTTGCGCTATTTTTCTTCGTCGCCAATTGGGCGGGCGCACTCTGGGTGCCTGGCAAATTCCAGATCGTCCAGTCCAACGTCTTCGGCGTGCGCGTCGATCACATGATTGGCACCGCGAGCCGGCTCGGTAACGCATTCTACGTGGTCGGCTTGCTGGAGACCCTGGCCACGGTCGCTATTTTGACCCGCGCGTACTTGGCGGGTCGGCGCGACGCCTTGGCATCGCTGATTGGCATTTCGTTGGCCGTTCCTGCCGTTTTCAACGACGCGGGGCTGGCCATCGGCGTGTTCAAAAATACCATCAGTCTGTTGCCGCACGCGTTCTTGATCTTTGCCTTCGGCGTGGCCGGCACGGTCTTGATGCGCTACCGGTTGGCGGCGGGCGGGCTCGAGCAGACGACGCAACGGCTGCAGCTCCGAACCGACGAACTACGCAGCTCGCACGCTGAGCTTCGAGTGGTGCAAAGCGAACTCGTGACCAAGAACCAGCTGGCCGCGGTTGGCGAGCTGGCGGCGGCCATCGCCCACGAAGTGAGAAATCCGCTGGCCGTGATCGTGAACGCAGTGGCGGGGCTGCGTCGTGTTTCGGGCAGCGAAGAAGACCGCGGCATCCTGCTTTCGATCGTCGACGAAGAGGCCGCGCGGCTCAATCGGCTGGTCACGGATCTGCTGCGCTTCGCGCGGCCCGTGAACGTGAAGCGCTCGCCGGTCTCGCTCGGTGAGCTGGCCAAACGCTCGCGCTCGCAAGTCTTGGACGGCCACGAGATCGTCGTATCGATCGCGGCCGACCCGGAAATTCAGACGGTCTGGGTCGACCCGAACTTGTTTCGCCTGGTCTTCGACAACCTGGTGCAGAACGCTTGTCAGTCCATGCGTGGGGGGGGCCGCGTCGACATCGTGGTCACCCGCGGCTCTTTGGCCACGGGGCCAGCCGTTTCGATTCAGATCAAAGATCACGGGCACGGCATGGAGCCGGAAGTGCGAGAGCGTGCGCTCGATCCGTTCTTCACCACGCGCCCGAGCGGGACTGGCCTGGGACTGCCGATCGTGCAGCGAATCGTCGAAGCGCACGGCGGCGAACTCTTGATCGAGAGCGAGGAAGGCGCGGGCACGAGCGTGACGCTTTTTTTACCCCTCGGCGCTCCCCCGGAAGACCAGCTTGCCGGCGACGAATCGCAGTCCCACCACCTCGCGTGAGAAAATCGTTCGCTTCGTCCGCGAATCGTCGCCCCGCCGCACGCGCACGGAGCCGACCCTGCCGCGCCCTTCATCGCGAAGCGAAAGAATGGGCGAGCGCGATCCCGCATCGCAGCTCATGGCCCGCTTCGTTCCCGTCGATCACGGCTCCCGGATTGTCCCGCTTCTGGTGCCCTCTTCACACGTTACGACGGGAACACGCCGCACGGCGAGGTGCGATGCGGGCTCGCGAGCGCCCTACTCTGAGCGCGGAAAAGGGGCTCAAACCCTCGGAATCGGCGCGGACTCGGTGCGCGCGGTCGGCACATCGAGCTAGGCTGGGGAAGCAAAGATGGCCGAACGAAAACGTTACTTGTTCGTGTGTGTCAACCGCCGCCCCGATGGCACACCCAAAGGCTCGTGTGCCGCCCGCGGCGCCGTCGAGCTGCACGAGAAGCTGAAATCGATGCTCAAAAAGCGGGGTCTCGCCGAGCTCGAAGCGCGCGCCTGCACGTCCAGTTGTCTCGATACGTGCTGGGTCGGCCCCGTGATAGCCGTCGAGCCCGACGGCTACTTTTACGGTCGGGTCGGTGAGGGCGATCTGGAGGAGATCGTGAACGGCTTGGCGACTGGTGAGCGCGTCGAACGTCTGGTGCTGCAACCGAGCGACTACGTCGAGCCGAAGGAGCTGAAGAAGCTCGACGGTTAGCCGCTCAGTCGGCGAGCGGCGCGAACAGGTCTTCCAAGTCCCCTTCGGTCAGGCGAGAGGGGACCCCGCCGCTGCCGAGCAACGTCGCGGCCAGCTGCTGCTTCTTCTGCTGAAGACGCAGCATGCGCTCTTCTACGCTGCCGGCCACGATCAGGTTGTACACGAATACGGGCCGAGTTTGACCGATGCGATAGGCGCGATCCGTGGCTTGCGATTGCGCGGCGGCGTTCCACCACGGATCGTAGTGAATGACCGTGTCGGCGCTGGTCAGGTTGAGCCCCGTGCCGCCCGCTTTGAGGCTGATCAAGAACACGTCGGCTTGCCGCGACTCGAAGACATCGCACACTTTCTGGCGATCTACGGTCGAGCCCGTCAGCTCCACCGTGCGCACGTTGCGCTCTTTCAGACCCGCGGAGAGCAAGGCCAACATCCGCGTAAATTGCGAAAAAACCAGCACGCGCCGGCCCTGCTCCAGCTGCGTCGTCACGAGCTCGAAGAACAAGTCGAACTTCGCCGAGCTCGTCACCGCGCGCGCTGACGACACCGATACGAGCCGCGGATCGCAGCAGACTTGGCGGAGCTTCATCAGCGCATCCAGGATCGCGATCGCCGAGCCCGGGATGCCTTTCTTCTTGATCGCGGTGCGCACCTCACTGTGGGCGGCGGCGCGAATGCTCTCGTACAGCTCGCGCTGATCACCGGCCAGCTCGACGGGGCGAACCAGTTCGGTCTTCGGCGGCAGGTCCTTGGCCACGGTCTCCTTCATCCGGCGCAAGATGAAGGGCGCGACCGCGTTGCGCAGTGCCTCGAGCTTCTGCGCGTTGCCCTCACGCTCGATCGGATGACGAAATGCGGTGCGAAAACGATCGGCGTCACCCAAGAAGCCGGGCATCAAGAAATCGAACAGCGCCCACAGCTCTTCCAAGTTGTTTTCGACGGGGGTGCCCGATAGGCAGAGCCGATGTCTCGCGGACAGGGCAGAGACGGCCTTGTTGATTTGGCTGCGCGGGTTCTTGATTGCCTGGGCTTCGTCCAGAATCAAAAGGTGAAACTCGTGATCGCGAAAATGCTCCAAATCACGGAGGACGAGCGGATAAGTGGTGAGCACGACGTCTGCATCCGGCATTTCCCGGCGCCGCGCGTCGCGCTTGCTTCCGTGCAGAACGAGCACCTTCAAATGCGGCGCGAACTTCTTCAGCTCGCGCTGCCAGTTGCCGATCAAGCTGGTCGGCATCAAGACCAGGTTCGGAGCCGCCATGCGCCCCGAAGCTTTCTCGGCCGAGAGATGCGCGATCGTTTGCAGGGTCTTGCCCAGGCCCATGTCGTCGGCCAGCACGCCGCCCACGTCGCAGGCGATCAGGTGCTGCAGCCAATCGAGCCCCTCTTGCTGATACGGGCGTAAGGTGGCGGTCAGGCCGCTGGTGCTGATCGTTACTTTTTCACGGCTGCCGCTGCCCAGGGCGCGGCCACGCTTCCTCACGTCGGTGTCGCCGCCCCAAAGCAGCGTCGCGGCGCCGTCCAGCGCGTCATCCAGCTTGGCCACGGTCGCGGCGCGAGAGCCGGGGAAACTGAGCGTGCCGTCGGCCAGCTCTTCGCCTCGATACAGCTCGAGCAGCACTTGCAGCACCGAGCGCAAGCGCTCGGGCGGCACCGGCAAATAGCGGTTTTCCCCGACCGGAACCACGCGGAAGCGCGCGGGCATGCGCAGCAGCGCTTCCAAGCTCGAAACGTCGTCGCACTCTTCGAGCAGCTCGAGCAGCGCGGGCACCAAGTTCACGCGCTTGCCCTCGATCTCGATCCCGAGCTCCAAGCTGAACCAGTCGCTGCGGCCGTCGTCGGCGTCGACGGTGGCGTACCAAGGCACGTCGGGCGAAACGACCTGATACGGGTAGTCCGCCGCGATCTCGATTTTGAAGCCGAGGCTCTCGAGTTGCGGCAGCGCGTAAGCGGTGAAAGAGCAGAGCGTGTGTACGTTGCCACCGACCTGCACGATGTAGTCGGCTTGCGAATCGAGATCGGCGGCGTAGGCCGACGCGCACTCGACCTCTACCGCGCCGAACCCCTCCAGCAAACACTGCGCACGCGCTTCGCCTGCCGAGTCGCGCTCGACGCGGGCGAGCCCGCCCCCTTGGCCGACGAAGAATTGCTTTCGTCGGTCGGAGGCGCGAATGCGCGTGCCGGCGTACTCGAAGGAAAGCGCGAGCACCGGCACGTCGAGCTCGGCGAAGCTGCCGTGCTCGCTATCGTCGGCTTGTTCGACCGACATGCGTTCGACGAACAGCCGCACACAGGGGACGAATGGAATGGCTGCGGGAGCAGCCGGCTCGGGTTGGGTCGTGGCTTCGGCGAACAAGAGTCAGCCTTGGTTAGATCAAACTACGGAACATTTGTCGATCCCCTATGACGGCCATTTGTTCAGCGTCGCTGTAGGTCCATCGACTACATCCAAAACTATCCGATCGGGTAACTCATGGATAGCATTAGTATTAGAAGGCTGTTTGACATAATTTCAGAGCTACGCCATATTGTCATGATGTCTGACGCGATGACAGATGCGATCGACGAGTTGTCCCCCGCCTCTCGCCCTTCCGCAGAGGCGGGGGCCGATATCACGGTGCTCGTGGTGGACGACGAAGCCAGTAACCTGGCCTCGCTGGAGAAGATTTTTCAGCGCGAGGGCATGCGCGTATTCACTGCGGACTCGGCGAAGCCAGCGCTCGAGTTGGTGCGTCGGCATCGCGTGCAAGTGGTACTGACCGACTTGATGATGCCTGGCACCAGCGGCGCCGAGCTGCTGCGCGCGCTCAAGGAAGTGTCGCCCGATACCGAAGTCGTGTTGATGACGGCGTACGGCACGGTCGAAACCGCCGTGCAAGCCATGCGAGACGGTGCCTACGACTTCGTGGAGAAGCCGCTCAAGCGCATGACGATCGTCAAGAGCGTGCGCAAGGCCGCCGAGCGTCAGTCGCTCGTGGCCGAGAATCGCTCGCTCCGCCAGGAGCTCAAGCTCCTGACCAACCGCGAGATCGTCGGTCAAAGCCCGGCCTTGCGGCGCGTGCTGGACGTCGCCACGCAGGCCGCGCCGTCCAGCGCGACCGTGCTCATTTTGGGTGAAAGCGGCACGGGCAAGGAGCTGATCGCTCGCTACATTCACTCCAAGAGCGGGCGCGCGAACGGGCCGTTCGTGGCCGTGAATTGCGCGGCCATTCCGGAGAGCATCTTGGAAGCGGAGCTGTTCGGGCACGAGCGGGGCGCGTTTACCGGCGCGATCGCCAAGCGCGAGGGGCGCTTCGCGCGGGCCCGCGGCGGCACCTTGTTTTTGGACGAGATTGGGGAGCTGAGTCCAGCCGTGCAAGTGAAGATCCTGCGCGTGCTGCAGGAGGGGGAATACGAACCAGTGGGCGGTCACACGGTGAAAGCCGACGCGCGGATCGTGGCCGCCACGAATCGCGATCTCGTGTCGGAGGTAGAAGCGGGGCGTTTTCGCGAAGACCTGTACTACCGCCTGAACGTGATCTCGGT
>Ga0247780_1001798_pt1 | contig 10251 bp, 10 predicted proteins | sample UWRJL079202R5_FD_179927 | JGI IMG/M metagenome (GOLD analysis project Ga0247780, IMG submission 179927) | Plant litter microbial communities from Arlington Agricultural Research Station in Wisconsin, United States - UWRJ-L079-202R-5 | ecosystem: Environmental > Terrestrial > Plant litter >... | reverse complement strand
CAGCCAGGGAGCATGATGGCCAGGGAACCCCTACCAAAGACGGTTCGAGGGTCTAGAGACGGAGGAAGACGTTACAATCAACGCCTACGAGCTGCATGGATCTGCATCGGTAGCTGTGCCAGATCGGTATATTCCGGCCGTTTATTGCGTTCGCTGTCCAATGGAGGGGGTGTTTGTGCCAGCGCGCCTAGACTTCTCGCAAGCCATCCCGTGCGAAATAGTACCCTCGCATGCGCCAGAAAGCTTGAAGCCCGGTAGATTGACGACGGTACATTTCAGGCTTAAAGATCTTTTCCATTAGCAACGAAGTTCCTACTCTATGCGGCACGCTCCATGACAGCGCTCCGAGTGAATCACACTCTCTCAAAGAGGGCTCGCCCAGCATATGTATTACGGACCCCAAGTTTTTCTTTCTTATCAAGCAACACGACTAGTCAACTTTGTGATTGCTGTGCTGCAGATCTCCGCCTTGTCCCACTACCCCAACGTCGAATGTCACGATTCCGGCCGAGACCAATAACAATAACCAGTCGCTTTAGCCAAGTGGTTACGGCGTTGCCCTGCTATATCTTCGGATTAGCAGTACAGGCAATCCCTTCGGGGGCGTAGGTTCGAATCCTGCAGGCGACGATTCTTTTTGCTGGCAATCATCTCTACTCTTGATTATTTGGCACCGGCGTCGCTTTGGGTCCACTCCAGCAGCGTTTGTAACTCGCATGTGTGGGTGCAGTCAGAATTCACTTTTTGTAGCGATGGGGTGGTATCTTTTATTAACAAACTGGTCCTGTTAGATACGCATAAACTGAAAGGTTAACTACATAACGTAGTAGTTTTATTCCCGGCCATTAACACCACCCCTGTCAGTAGGACTCATGGGAAAGCCCAACTCAATATCACATTCATCGTCCTCCTGCTCGGAATCCCGCAGACAAAACCTCGGGCCAGAGTTACCATTCTTCAATTTCCAAAGAAGACGCCGGTGCCACGAATACTTGAAAGCAGCTGTCGCCACCGCCACTACAAACGCCGCAAAGCAGATGATAGCAATGATAAATGTTAGGGGCGTTTTCTCAAACGGCAGAACCCCATCCTCCATGCTGAAGATTTCGATGATGATTGCAAGAGGACCGAGGAATACCTGAGGGATCAGTTTGGTTAACTACCGAACAGTGTGGGCTATGCCGGGGGACACTAACCACTGTGACAACCGTCAACATCATCATCCACTCGCTGATCTGCTGCGAGTTGCCTGCAATTCGTACGCTGTCTTGTTGCAGATCCGTGAATCCCTATTTACTTAACAGTCAGTATCACCATCTCCATTAAACCAGAAACCAAGTCTTAGGGAACGTGCCTGTTCCTCGAGGGTCTTCAGCCGCTTCCTCTGTGATTCTACATTCCTGCACATGACACCTAGATTTGTGATATGACTGTCGATTTTGTGGAGGAGCATGTACGGCGATCCTGACTGGCCCGGAGTTTCATCGAGATGGGAGAAGTGCCGTGTATCTGCCGCCCGAAAGATCGTCCAAGTATCGGTTATTTTAGTGATGAGTGAAACTACATTGTCCATGAATGTGATAATCTGATTTATCGACCGTTGAATGCGACGAAATGTGTCGTGTCTGTCAGGATCACCCGGTGCCATGCTGCCTATCGGATATATATTGCTTGGTGCATGGAACTTAAAAGACAGGTTCACATCGTCAGCATTCCAAGGTTTCCAAGGGCACCTTAGGTACCTGTGCTGTCAAGTTTCTCTCCTGAATTACTTACATAAGGCTCAGTCCGCTGGAGTATACATTCGACGACGTCCTGCCATTCCTGCCGTACCTGGTTCATGCGGCATTCGAGAACTCGCAGGAAGTACTCTCTGGGCTTCCAAATTGGGGTGTCGGCATTGAGCTGGCTGAGGACTATTGGGTCTAGGAGAATCCTAGAGTCTCCCTCTATTGTTCTTTCGACCTGCTGTGCAAGATGTGCAACCCCTTCCGTGCTGTTATCGCCATGGTAGTAAGTATCGACGAAAGCCACCACGTACCATGACCGTTGATCTAATCCCATCGTGATGACCGAGATTTGGCCCTCATGCATACAGTCCTTCAGGTCTTGGCAAAGCTGAGGATCGCTTCGACTGTTGGTAGCGTTGAGGCTCAAAAACTCCTGATGCCAGGACCGACGAAGGGGTTCGCCATTTGCCTGCCGACGCCTGTCCTTGATGGGCTTGTTGTATCTTTTCAATGCATAAAACGGCAAGTGAAACTCCAACGCATACGTAGAAAAGCCGACCCCAGACTAGCCGCTTCAATGATCAGTATCCCGCTAATGACGAGAAAAAGAAACAATAGCTGGACCCACAGGCATATGAACCTGAAAGAAGGCTTTCTGTGTCAAGTGGCGAAAGATGAAGTCTCTCAGATACCCTGCCTGGCTATGCGAAGCAGTGGCGATAATAGCCAAAATCGCATGGCAATCCACATCAGTGACATATCTGTGTGTCAAATATATCAGCCAGACATCGAAGTTGGTATTTGGGTCGAGAGTATTCACAACAATCGCCTCTCCGCGTCAGGTTCCGAAGTCTCGGTGGGGATGGGCCTCGTGGTTTGATGAGGTGTAGCCCATTGAAAGCGCTATCACTCCAGCGTTAACGAGCTCAAGAACACGAAGAATTGCCCCACGGGCCGGGGGAAGATCGTTTTACCTACCCTTCTAAGTAGCTCTTGATATAGCTGAGGCGCCGTCAAACCACCTTTCCAGGTCCGTATATTACCCCGTCTCTGATCTGGCGGCGCGTCACCATTCCGATCGTCCAACAGCGCAAGCGGCCGAGTTACTAGCGTGTCATCGCCGTTGTTAAGAGCTATCATATCCGCGTTCGAACAAAATTGCCTGACCACATCTTGGTAAAAGTATAGTTCTTGGCCCGGGCTGCGATGATTCATCAACGCTTCAATGATGTCGCTTGATGTGGGTGAGATTTTGAGGCCAAGCGCCGTACGCCAGAACAGTACATCCTCTTGTGGATACGAATGAGCTTTCTGGTCCCGAAAACACGCAGCCCAGTTGTCTGAAGGAACCCCATGATGCGCTCTCCCACCGCTCCAGTCATCCACCATTGCCATGGCTATCTACCCGTACGCACGGCAACGTTTTGGACAGAGCAACCCGAGCATTGACTGTGAGTGCAACTAATACAGGTCGGGTTGGTCTTAACCGAGTTTTCCGTACCGCATTGGCACTGCGGCAAATGTTAAATTCTCGACATGACATGGGGGGAACCAAGACGAAACGGTGACAACGAGATCGGAGAAGAACTTACACAGTACCACATCACGACACATGTATATGATGAGCCGGGCTGATGATATACGTTAGCTGTCGACGTCTGAGGAGGAGAGCAACGCTCGGGCTAGAAATCACCATTGTCCGCGGTACCGGCGGGCTTCCGAAATGCACCAGAGTTGGAAGAGCGGGGGAGTGATATTTCAATGGAGGGTCGACCTTGGCTGGGCTCTCAATAGGTCCGAGTCAACTTGACAAGAGTAGAAAAGTGCTGGTTTGTTGTATAGGCTGACTGAATCTGCGGGTAGCATATGCGTGGTTGATCTTTTGAAGTGGCGCAGGATGCAATGCAGAGGTCGATGTTGGGGAGCGGTGAGAAAAGCAGGGCGGTCGGCGTGTGGTGTGGTTGCACAATTGCCCAGCTGATGAGGGATTTCGACACCGGGTTTCCCCGGTTGATCACGTGCCTCCATGCGCATCGCCCTCCGACTGGTGCATGAAATTCTGCCTCTTGGGAAGCCTTGCCCCGATTTGCAGGACAAGGCAAACAGTGGCCAGTTGACCCCTCGACTCGGTACCTCAGGCAACCTTCAGGACTGGGCGTAACCCTGAGAGGTGGGCTCCATCACACGTTCATCGTCCTGCATTGGTGCCCGTCTTACCTTGGCACGTCGTGATGATACTCAGGCGCTCGTGAAACCCAGCCCGCGTCGCCTTCGACCTCAACGGTCTTGTCCCTATTCAAAACAACCCCCAATGGCCGACCCCCTGAGTATTGCAGCGTCGGTAACGGGCATCATCGCGGGGGCGGCCAAGATGGTCGGGATCCAGTCAACGGCCAATTGAGCGATGCACCCGACGCGACCAAGGCTCTCTTGGATGAAGTTGCACACATCAAGGAAGGTCCTTGCCGCGACGCTCCAGACATTCATTGAAAGGATCCAGCAGCTAGATCCGGCCCGAGCGTCGCTCATGTCGCTTGAAGATGTGGTCACTATCCTGACCCAACGGTGCTGGTGTTCTCAGAATTGGAAGGCATGATTCGAGCTGCCGGCCCGTCATTACCCTTTTCAGTCCCGACACGAGTCAGCTGCAGCAGCACAAGATGTCCCTGTCACTGCTGCTTGCTCGTGAGCCGGAAGCTCCAAAATACGAAAACACGGTAGGTACCTACTTGAGACGTTCGTCTTGCTCAGTTCAGTCATTCCATGTCGCTGACGTTTCGCAGTCTCGAACCCCACCTACAGATACAGCGGCCCGGGAGCCAACGGCCCCCAGACTTTGCTATTTCTGGGACCGGAAAATTGCGGATCCTACACTTTTTACCGAATTCTGAGACGACAGCTACCTAGATTCAATGTATGAGGGAGGAGCGTGGTTCTTCAGAGACCCCCATTCGATGTGAGATTTACAACCCCGATCTACTAGTACCATTCAGATATCATTTCAAAGGGAGTAATATATCCGAATCTTTCAAGTTGGCTCTATAAATTAACAATGAAGAGGGTTATTGCTGCTCATGCATGGGCCAGCTCTATACCAGAAGGGAATAGGAACCCCGAGTTTCCGCTGCCTCTCACTGATGATAGGTACTTCTAAAAATCTGGAAAATACAATCACGCCAATGATCGCACATGCAACCAGAATTGACGGGAATGATACCGAAGAGAGTGCCGTGGATATATCAGTACGACATGTGAATCTACCTTGGGTTTCTGAATCCTAAATCAACATCACCTGAGGTAGGCTGGGGGCCTGACCTCATGCACCTCGCACGCCATCGCTTACGGCCCACAAACTCACTTCCCCGGGAAACTATTGGCCTTTAAATTGAATGCTCCCCTCTAATGACGTACATTTTTCGAGCGAGTTTTAACGGAAACGACCCAACTGGAGGTGCGCATGCGCCATGCATTATCGTAGAAGCGCCCAAGCCGCGCACTAGCACCACATTACCGGTCGAAACCCTGTGTGTGTCTTGGGTGTGGATTGATTCTGTCGCACAACAACTATTCACATTCTCTGCTTTGTTGTATTTGACTCCAGATCTCCATCAACCATCGTCATACTTGTTACTAGGTATCTTTTACTTTTGTCACTTTCCCTGCCGATCACCGTCCCCGAGGCCGGACCTCCGGCACACCGCCGCCCAACCCCGTCTCGGCATTTTCACCAGAAGCGGGGTCTTCGGGTCTGAGACACTAAAGTTCGAGATAACTTCACCCATCGCAATCATGACGAGTTGGTCGGTAACCCAGCTGCTGGAGTCGTTCTTCGAGGGACTCAAGGCCCTCTTTGCGGAGGAAGAGGAGGAGGAAGATTACGTCTATGTTCGCGAGGAACACTTCATGCCTGGGACATTCTCCGACTCGGTTGGTCTTTTGCGTGTTTCGTCATGTTTTACGCCCGTGCTAGATACTGATTGCGAATAGGAGTCAGTCTCGTCGTTCGAATATCATCCTGACCAGGGCAGTTGAGAGATGAGATCAGAGAGATATGCAGAAGTCCGCGTCGAGTCGAGTTGGGCACATGTTCGCCATACTCAAGAGGCAACAGAGCCAGCGACATTGACTCAGCTGGGAGAAAAAGCTAAAATATTGAAGCTACTCAAAACTACCCAGACAGCCTTGAGTGATTGCATGAAAACTATGCAGGCGTTTGCAACAAACTTGTTCTCAGTTGAGCAGAACATATAAGATTCAGAGTCCCTCCAGCAAAATGAGATGATTGAGGAACACAATGGATGACTAAAAGTGGAGTAGAAAACGAACGTGATCTCCAGGACGAATACAACCCATTACGACTTCCAGCTCCCACCTTACGTGGCAGTCACCTTCCTCCCCTTCCCCTTATCCAACAGCCCACTAAACGTCATCTTCAGCTTACCCAACGACTTCTTACTCACCAAACCACCACCCCTTTCCTCCCCCGGCAGAGGAAGATACGCCGCATCAGGAAGCGGCCGGCCACTGGCAGACACGTTCAGCTTCGTCCCATATGGGGGAGACGGCAGACTCGGCAAGTCATTCCCCTTCGTCTTGACCAGCTTCTTCTGCCCTCCAACGATACCAGGGGCAATCACAGTTGTGATTCCACTCCTGGCAACACTCGCCAAGCCTTGCTGGCTTACACCTGCAGCAGGGGCCTCCCTCTCAACCCCCTTTCCATTCGCAGCTGGTCCCACCCCCAGCGCACCCGAGATCTCCATCCCAGGGGAGCTCTCTGTCGACTGCCCCCTGAGATGCCCCCGATGGTTCCCGTACCCACTATCGTGACTCTCCCTTTTGGTGCGAGCAGATCCCCCCTGGCCCCGAAATCCCCCTTGAAGCCCTCGCGATCCCGCTCCCGTTCCCTGTCCCAGGCTCTGCACTTGCGGTTGCGGTTGCGCGCCCCCCAAGGTAGGGGAGTCTACTGCAGCTAGTAGCCCCACGCCACTCTCTGACGGTTGATGTGGAAGATTCCACCTGACGGTGTTCCCCTGTCCTTTTCCAGGACTGGCTTGGCTGCTCGCAGTGGCAGGGCTAGATTGCGACGTACTCCCTTGAACCCCGGGACTCTCCGGGCTCACGGGACTGACGGGACTGACTGGGCTAGCTGACAGCGGGGGAGACGTCCATTTGCGAGAAGCAGGGACGGTGTGGACGTAGTTATTTGCGCCGCTGTTCCGGCGGGTGAGCTCAGCGGACCAGTGGGTTTGGCCTGGGACGGCTGGGAGGGGCCGGGCCGGGCCGGATGTGGAATGCGATGGGGAGGGGTCGCGTGAGGGGGCACGCGAGGGGGGCTTTGAGAATGAAGGCTCTTTTGAGGTCGAGCGCTTGCGGGAGAGGAGTGTCTCTGTAGTTGTGGGATTTCGAGAAACGGATGTTTGGGAAGATGACCGGTGGCGGTCGGTGCTGTGCGTCCGAGAAGGCTGCGGTTGGGGATCTGCACTGCGGGAGCGGGAGCGGTTGGGTTGATTGTTGGGACTCGTTTGGGTTGATGCGGATGTCGGCACGTCGATGGAAGCCTGCCTGCGATGGCGAGTGACACCAAGATTGGACGTTGGGTCAGGGCGCTCATCACGGAGGCGGTCCAGGATATCGCGTTCGCGGCCCCGGTTGGACGATGGGGCACGAGATGGTTTTCGGTCTACCGAAGCACTGCGTTCGCGGCGGCGATCTGAAGAGCGGGCACGTTGATCTCGTTCCTTCTCCGCGTCGGAACGCTCTTCAATTTTGCGCAAGGACAACACCTCTTCCGTCCCACGGTGGCCGGCGGCTGAGGGTCGTCTAGATATGCGGCGCGGCGAAGGGGTTTCGGGGACGTCGTCGGTACTGTCGGACTGAGGTGTGTTTCTCAGACTGGACGGACGCCGAGTACGAGATGACTGTGTGTTGGTGTCATCATCATCGACTCGTGGCCCTATCGTCGAGTGCCGGTAAACATTTGGCTTGGCTGGGAGGCCCACGGGGCTGTCATTTGGCAAGTCCGTATCGAATTCTGGCGACTGGGGTGATCGTGGACTGGGAGGGATCCTCCTGGGCGACGGCAGTGGCTCCTCTTCGTGGGTCCTAGCCTTGTGCTTGGATGCACTCTGGTAGGACCGGGGCCGTTGAGGTTCTTCGCGATCCTTAAAGTCATCTCGGTGTGGTTGCAAGTCCTCGGAGCCGCCTCTTCGATGGCGCGACCGGTTTCTTGCCGAGTCCTCTCGGTCGTACCTCTCGAACGTCTTGGCGCTAGGGTTCTTCGGTCGCGGAATCGGTTCGGCGTCCAGTCCGTTTGGCGAGGTTTGCCGCGAGCTGCGCCGGGAAGTCTCTCTAGCCTTTTTCTCTCTTGCTTCTCTCCGCACCTCCTCTCCAAAGTCGATAGATGGCTCATCATCATCTTCAAACCGAGATAACTTCGGCACCTCCCTCATCGATACCGGCGGCGAGGACCTCGCACTTTCCTCTTTTGGACGCTCGCTCGTCGGCCCTCTTTCTTTGACAGGAGCGACAGACGGCGAATTCCTTCCGACTGTCCCACCTGATCCCCACAGGCCGGGTGCGGTCACAATTGTGGTTGGCTTCTTCGCAGCCTCATCATTCACCACAGTTGAAATGGTGACATCCCCCTTCTCCTGGACGAACTCGAGCTCGTGTTGGTAAACAGCAATGTGTAGATGGATCGGACAGCGAAGAACATTGCCCGACAGCTTCCTCAGTTCCTCAGCAGGAACCGACTTCTCTAGGGAGCAGTACTTGTCGCTTCTTCCAGCTGCCTTGTTGCATTTCATCCACTGCAGATAGAAGTGCTGCTCGCCCTCGTGGCAGCCGACATAGGGTGTGTAGTCGTATATGCACATCGCTTCTGCGCTTTGGGTGTAACGAGATGCAGGTGCAGAGGCAAGAGAAGAAAATCTATGAAAGGACGAGAAAGCAATAAATTGATGCAGCGCAACATAAGCAAGCAGGAACCAGATAAAGATAGCCTGTGGTACCTCCCAGAGACTGGGTGCGCGGTCAACGTCACCTGGGCGCCGGACAAATATAACGATTTCGGATTCGTTTGGTCGGTCTCCCATCCCCTCTCGACCTGAAGGCTGCCATTCCAATAACGGACCTTGGTACTATAGCAGTCACCCTCGCCACCTCTAATCCTCACGGTTCGTCAGCACTGAGCAACAGTCGCTGCGCCGCACCCTAACCGCAAGCTACCTTATCAACAAAGCCAAGTGAGGACGGGATTCAGGTTCCCGTGCTCGGGGAGCAGCGGCATTCCATAGCGCGGTGCGGGAGCCGCCAATGCTGTTTTTGGATTGGCAAGAGGAAGTGCCGCCGCGATTCCTGCATTTCGGGAAGCGGGAGCCAACGCACACAATCTGGTCTTCGGGGTGCTAGGACCGGCCAGGTAACGTGAATGGACGTCTGGTTAGGAGCGGCCCCCAAGTCCACACACCCAGTCCGTGTGCCAGCTTGGTGGTTCATAATAGTCCGTCGAATTCTCAGCCAACATGGCCGAAGGATCGAAGGATTCAAAGCCACACCTTGGTCACAACACAAGTTGTACAAAACGGCCATTCCTTATCGTTCCCGTCCCCCCCCTACCAGCGAGCCTCAAGCGCGGCGACGAATGAACTGGAAGATCAAGACTTCATAGTCCAAGTTGCACCAACAGCGCCCAATCCAAAAAGCGGAACCACTTCGTTGTGAAGGTGATGTCTAGGTTGACCCACAACAGGCCCGACACCGAGCTAGATAGCTGCGAGGTCAGTGGGATTGTCCGAGTTCGGCTGTCAGCTCCCAAATAGGTGATTATTTTCTGGATCCGTGTTCTTGGGCGAGCATGACGTTGACATCAAACTTCCACCTGTAGCCGTGAGGGGTAGCTCCACACGCTGAGCCCCTCGGGACATGCGAGTTTTTCTGGATTGACTTTGTCCGGCGCACCACATCCCCACATCTAGCAGGCAGTCGGCATGAATCGCCACTGCCGGATCGGACGATTTTTTGACCCTCGACCGAGGTGGCCGTGACGTTATGGTAAGCTTGACACCACAAGTGCCGAACAAGCTGTGGTTCGTCCCAGGCACCCACTCGCGCCCCAAAACATCAGGAAACATGGGCAAAGAACCAAAAGTCTCAAATCCACAGGTTACACAAAGTCGCAAGCTCTTCACAGAACAACCACCAACCAGACACTACTTCACCTCGCCGACCCAACTGGCAGGAAGCACCGCACTCACCGCCCGAATAGAGTTTACCTCCCTTCGCTTGTCCCACCTGAACACCGCCATTTCCAGATTTAACTTTCCCCCTCGGTATCCCATCTCACACAAACTCCTCCACCCCGTGCGCCACATCCCCCCCGGCTGCGTGCATCCGCCTTCCCACGCTACCATGTGGCACAGAACCGCACCTCCCGCATCCTCCTCCCCGTTCTTCCACTCAGGGAACTCACAGTCACAACCACCAGACCGGAGTCCATCCTATTGGCTGCCCCCCCCCC
>Ga0247780_1001797_pt1 | contig 10253 bp, 13 predicted proteins | sample UWRJL079202R5_FD_179927 | JGI IMG/M metagenome (GOLD analysis project Ga0247780, IMG submission 179927) | Plant litter microbial communities from Arlington Agricultural Research Station in Wisconsin, United States - UWRJ-L079-202R-5 | ecosystem: Environmental > Terrestrial > Plant litter >... | reverse complement strand
TCTCCTTCCACGCCCTCCCCTCAATCTCCCCTACCCCCTGCCCTTCACTCCCCCCCGGGCCCAGCAGAAACCCCAGTCCCAGATACACCCCCACAGCCAGCACCTCCTCCACCAGCGCCATGCCCACCCTCACAGCCACCGATCCATCCACAACACTAAACGTACTATTATGCACAAACGCAGCGAGAATCGAATACAAAAGCCTCACACCAATGAACGGCAATGCGAGCGCTATCCCGCGCGCTAGGATGTTGACCTCCCGTTCGCGTCCGGGGATGGAAGAGATACGGCGCCAGGCGAGGAGGAGGCCGAGGGTGATGGCGAGGAGGGAGAGGAGGTAGAGGATTGGAGCGGCTTTGGTGGTGGATGATGAGTCGGAGGAGGAAGAGGAGGAAGAGGATGAGGCAGAGGAGTTGTTACTAGCGGGGGAGGGGTCGGATGTGCCACCGGCGATGCTAAGGATGAGGCCGAGGGTGATGAGGAGTTGGACGAGGCGGAAGTGCTTGGTTGTGAGGAAGGAGTGAGGGGCGGTGGTGTTGGTGGTGTCGACGCTGATTTATTAGCTTGGGGTCTAGTGGGATGTAAGGTTAAAGGAGGTAGGTACTGGACAGACTTACAGGCGGGAGAGGAGACCTAGGGTTGCGAGGAGCAGGGGAGATAGGCCGACAGAATCGAGGATCAAAGCAGTTTTGATCAGGTCGGTGTCGTGGTTTGCGTAGGTCGCTAGCTGGCAGGCAGCGCCAATGATGCGGACCAGGCAGAGGATGAGGGTGTAGATCCACCCTGAGCTGCGGCGGAATCCGTGCCGGCTGCAGACGATGAAGGCTGCTGCAAGGAAGGGGATATAGAGAACTAGCTCGATGATCGAGACGACGCCTTGTGTGCTGAACGCCATTTTTTCTCTTTTCTTGCTTTTGCGTGTTGCGGAATGAAGTCAGTGTGCATGTGCATTGCGAGGATGGCATCTTGGAGGGCTTGGCGTGAAGCTTTATATCCAGGTCTGCGGCATGCACAAATCCGCTTCTTTTCTTCATCGTCGAGATCCAGACTCTAAACAGCAAGAGTTTTCGATATGCCGCTGTCAGCGTCCCAGTTATGTCGGCGAGTGTCGGCCAGCGAATAAGGTCGCGGACAAAATACCGATTGGAGCGGAGGAAGCCGAAGGGCTGACGTCCCGCATCCATGGATAAACCGGATGCAAGTCATTACCCGTTCTGGTGGGCAATTCGACGCTAGAGGCCACACTTCGCCACCAGGTGCTGACGCAGCCCGAAACATATCCTCTGTCGATAAAAATGCCTGTTTCGTGGTGGTCATTCGAACCTCGGACCTAACACCCCGTTTGTTTTTGTTTTGCAGTGCCAAGCATCGACGCAGGCCGACCGACCGATGGTCTTTAGCGGCAAGCCCTCTCGAGCATGCCTCGTTTGCAGGCAAAAGCGCAGGAAGTGCGACTTGGTGGCACCTTCCTGTACCCAGTGCATGCGCGCCAGGGTGGAGTGTCCCGGCTACCGAGACGCGAGCACTGTGTGCTTCCGAGATGAGACGGAGCGCACCGCTCAGAAAGTGCAGAGACAAAACGGCCGACGAAACACACTGTCCGCTGTTAGCCTGTGCATCCGGCCCGACGAAATACTCGTCAAGCATTTTCTCGTGGGCTATGCGCCGTCCGGTTCCTTCTCTTGGCTGCCACTGCATTACGCGTCCGTCTCCAGCGATGTCACCCTTCAATTGGCCCTCCAAGCCGCTGCTCTCGCCAGCATATCCCAAGAGTCACACCAGCCGAAGCCACTCCTCGAGGCCGCCCGTACCCGCTACGCCAAAGCCATCTCGCGCATCAACGCAGCCTTGAACGACCCCAATCAAGCCATCCAAGACTCCACAATAACAGCCGTCCTCCTAATGGGCCTCTTCGAAGCCCTCGTCTTCAAGGGACGCGCCTTCCCCGCCCGATGGACAGCCCACGTCGAAGGCTCCGCAGCCCTGCTCAAGCTCCGCAGCGACGACCAACACAACTCGCCTCTAGGTCGCCGCCTCTTCCACCACGCCATCACCAACATCCGCACCAGCTACGCCCAGCGCGGCGTCCCGGTTCCGCGCGAACTTTCCCTCCTCGGCCAAAGCATCACACACCCCCACTCCCCCTCCCACCTAGAACACGAAGATTTGAAAGCCTTCACGCGCGTCGCACCACTCGTAGACGCCTTCGCCGAGCTCCGGTCCGCTCAGCTCCGCCTCGGAGCAACAGCAGCATCCGCTCAAAACTCAGAAGACCCCGTCATCTTTATACAAAAGTGCCTCGATCTAGACAACAAACTCCGCCACCTAATCGACGAGATGCCCCAGGCCTGGCACCCCACTACCGAGATCCCCTCGCCCGAGGCGGACCACCATGCCTACAAAGGCATCATGCACAGTTTCACCTCTCCTCGGGTCGTCCGACAACGAAACATCTTGCATATGCTCCGGCTGTGGCTGAGCGAGTGGATCGTCGAGAGGACGACCCATGCCAGTGGCAGTGACAGTGGCAGTGACGGCGAAACCGAAACCGCAGCAGCATGCCACCGAACCACCGCAGAGGATTCCATCCTCCACATCCTCGCTAGCGTCCCGTTCATGATTTCAAAGTCATACGGCATGCCGTCGTCGCCTGCAGCTCGGTTTCTCATATGGCCGCTAAATACGGTCGGTGTGTCTGTCTTGGCGTCTGCGGAGGCACGGATGTATGTGAGGAGGGAACTGGGGTTTCTGGGGAGGGAGTTTAATTTGCCTCAGGCGGAGGAGGCGGCGAGAGTTGTGGAGGAGAGGGTGTTTCGGGTCGAGGATTGGTGAGTGCTCATTAATTATCGTGGATCTGAGTGTGTTGGAAGTTGGCTGACGGTGCTGAAACTTAGGCTGCATCCTGTCTACCTGTCGTGAGATTGGGTCTGTCGCATCCGGGGACGGACTTGCGTCTCAGATACGCGAAAGCACCGATAAACAAAGGGTGAGGAAGCATCTAGTGACCAGGGTATCGAGAGAGGATTGTTAGACATTGGCCCGCTTCAAGTGAAGAAGGGTCAGGTCGTTTGTGATCTTATCAGGTGTCATATTCCTGTTACCTTAAAACCAGCGAAGTTGAGGCCCAATGCGTGCCCAGGTAGAAGAGCACGAAGGCGGAGTCGGAGGTCTGCTAGCGCGAGCAAACTCCTAGTGCCCGTAGTTTGGGAAGAATCCACATTGAGGGATTTTGAAGAGCTTCTCAGCGCCGCTGTCGTTGAGCAGCAAGATACGCCCGACCAATTGGTAACTACGAAACTAGCACACATGCGATACCACAGTCCAGCAGTAGACAATATCGTCTGCTATTTGTTCCTTGTTCAGAGAAGTCAGGGTGTAAGTGTTAGTGAGCGCTTCCTTCGACCAGGCAGTCAACGCTTTACTTTGGCGGGCACTGGGAACTTTCCTCGTTGCGACTCCCATCGAAGTCAGACCCTGTCCGGGACTTGAAGAAAGCGGCAGGTTACAGAAAAGCTCGTGTCTCAACAATGGCGACCATTCCCAGCGAACCCGATATACTGGCAATCCCACCCCATATTTCCCACGTCTGCGACATATGTCTGCCGTTGGTGCGACTCGGTGCACATCACTAGTTGCATGGCATCCGATGGCGGCCATTCGATACTGCTCCAGACTTCGAAATCGTGGTCAAGGACTCAAAATGCATCATTTGCACCATCATCGCACAGGCGGCAGCGCAAGAGAATCGCATTCGACCGCACAATGGCCGCAATCCTCATTCTGGAGGAACCATTCACTCTTGGATTGCCCCGCAAGGCAACCCGAACCTGAGCCCGAACTCAAACAGAAGAACTGAGTTTACGATCCTTTGGAAATTGACTCGTGTCTGACCCTTTTCCTCAAACCAAGTATGCCCAGTACAAGCCACCAAAACACAGAGGAGGGCATGGGTTTTGCCCAAGATTTTAACTTGTGCGGCAGACACCACCTGGCTGCTGGGGACACCGTCCATTCTACCAATCAACGAGGACTTGCCCAATAGTACCGCATCAGAGGAAAGCCATTCGTGGGCTGTCGACCAACTCCGGTGTTGCACGACATCGCACACGGCGTGCAATGCGTACGCCAGCGCGCCTCTTCCCACTCGAGTTATTGACACAGGGGGTAATAGGGTACAATTACACATCTCCAGCGGCGAAATCGAGCGTTATATTTGTTTGAGTCACTGCTGGAAAAAAATCCCAATGATCAAGACTCTGACGAGTAATATCGAAGCACATAAGAGCGAAATAACTTGGCAACAACTCCCTAAGACGTTCCAGAATGCCATTAGTTTCACCCGCAAACTCGGCATCAGATACCTATGGATCGACAGTCTGTGCATAGTCCAAGACGACACTCTCGACTGGCGCATCGAGTCCGCCACGATGGGCAGCATCTATCAATCTGCGTTCCTCACCATTATGGCGACTAAGTCTGAAGATGGGTCGGGTGGCCTGTACGCAAACCTCCCAGAGACGCATCAAACCCGCACTCTCAACATCACCATACAACCCACATCCCAAGAACCCAACCCAAGGGAACAGACCATACACGCTCGACTCGAGCCGAAACACTTTCTAGACGCCAAGGCGCACGCTACCCCTGCCATGCTAAGAGGCTGGATACTCCAAGAGAGACTGTTATCCATGCGAGTCCTACATTTTGGCGCGGAGGAGCCCTCGTGGGAATGTTGCGAAACCTCCGCTTGCCAGTGTCTCTTTTCCCATGACTTGTCCTTTGCCGCCAAGCAGCTGACGCACAATATGACGGTCTGGAAATCCATGGACCTGCCGGAACTGGAGGCCTCTTGGCAGAAATTGGTCGAGGAATATTGCCTGCTTGAGCTCAGTGAGCACAAGGATATCTTTCCGGCCATCTCGGGCATGGTCAGCCAGTTCCAAACTGTGCGAAAATCGGAATATGTCGCCGGGATATGGCGAGACAACTTGCTGCATGACCTGCTGTGGGCTACCGAAGGAACTCTAGAATCTACTCCAGGACGCCCAAGATACAAAGGGGATGGAGCCATGGCTGCACCGCGGCGTGCCCCGTCGTGGTCTTGGGCATCTAGTAGGGCCGGACGTGGGAATGGAGTGAGATATTACCACCACGGCAGACCTCGGATAACTCATATAGGGGATAAGCTCGATGGGTCTCGGTGCCGCGTTGTCGACGTTCGGTGTGAGCCAGTGGGATCTGATCCCATGGGGGAGCTTGTCGAGAACAAAAACTATCTGGTGCTGTGTGGCTCCGTGATACCCGCTACGATAAGCATTAACACTGTTCGGCTGGTATTAGATGACCACAGGGAGAAGATTGAAGTTACATTGAACTTCCACGACGACGGCAAAAGTGGCATACATTACTACCCCGACCACGATTACCATTTCCAGCAACTACAATCTACAGTTCAAAACACCTCTCCAGCCTTGACACCCATTGCTTTACTGAAAAACTCTGACGCACGAGTTTACTGTCTTGAGATGGGTTGGTCGGGTGATGATTTCGTTTATCTCGTCTTACGACGCGTGACAGACTGACAGACATTCACCGAGGCGACACTAGCGCAGCATCCCTTGATGATCGCGTGGAGGATGATCATCTCTATCAATACTTGCGTGTGGGAATCTTGCACGTGCGGAAGTATGCGGAAACTTAGTTGGGGCTGGAAGACCTCCTGGCAGACAAGACGAGAACACGTCTCGTTACGATCTACTAAAGCACACAGTCGAGATGCTTTGCTTTGTATTTCTTTGCAATGTGCTTCCCCAGTAAGAATCACTAATACGGTAACAGTAGCGGTACCTACAGGCCGGTCAGCCGCGAGTTGCCAGTGCCAAATGGACGGTTCTAACATACGATTGCAACCTCACACACTCTAGGTACTTGAATAAATACCTTCTGTGGGCATTCAACGGTACCACTCCCGCCTCGAAGATAACAACCTCCGCCTTGCCACCGTCAACATCTGAGTCGGGCGTGCCGTTCGCCGCGTTTCAGTAGTTGCCCCTCTTGGAACCTCGAGACCTGACAGCCCGCGACGATGCCGTGGGACCAAATTTCTCAAGTCCCTATTTCATCATCCGCGATAAACCGGCATCACCCAGTTCTACCAGTGCTTCTAGCACCAGCACCGCACCATCACTAGCACCGACGGCAAACTCTACGGGAAGTGGGTCCATAATTTGTCCCCGTGTCTCTCAGCGCGGGCCTCGGCGCAGGTCTCGGCGCGTTAGTTCTGCTTTTGCTGGTTTGCCAAGATGAGGAAGAAGCAAAAGGCTGCGAAATTTGCGGGTGTCGGTACTGTACAGGAGGCACCCGGACCCGGGGCTTCTTCAGAGGGCAAGACCACGCCGTGGACTGCGGATGGATATGACCGAGAAAACGTCAAGGTGCTCGTTCCAGAGCACGAACCAGTTGAGGCACCAGCCCATGGACGGGAGCCGGCTGAGCTGTACTAAGTTCATGCTTTGGTTTTCTCGTTATCGGCGCGGTCATAGTTCGGATGAAAATATCAAGGACTTAAAAGTTGCAAAGTTTGTTTGCCATTTTTGACCACAAAGTTGCAGCAAACCTTCGGTGGCAAACTGTTAAAACGACACACCCTACTAGCTCTTTCGTCTTCCGCCATTCTATCTATCGCAACTTCCCGAAAAACCAACATCACTCACCTCGCCATCGTGGATGAAGAGCTGGCGCCGGACTGGGAGCCGTACCGGGAGACACACTGGCTCATTGAAGATTGGTTCGACAGCACGGAGGACACCTTCGAGAGTGCGCACATGGACGCCGCCATGAGTATGGACACAGACACCGCAATGGCCGACTCGGAGCCACCGCCACCGCCAAATTCCGACAAGATGCGCCGCGTCTTCATCGACCCGCTCTGGACGTTTCACGACGCCACCTTCAACACCTCATTCCACTCCCTCGCCGAACTCCCCACCATCACCGCCCCCGACTTCCGCCTATTCAAATCCGAAGCCCCCTACTCCTACAAGCGCTGGCTCCCCCTCATCCTACGCTCCCGGCGCACCCAACGCCCCTCCACAACCGTACAAACAATAACTCTCACCCTCTCCCAAGTGCGCCTCCTCCTCTCCGCCGCAAGCGGCTCCATCCTCACCGGGCGAATCAACCTCATGTACGCCGAGGATCTCCACGAAGAAATCACCCAGCCCTCCCTCTCAAAACTCACCTTCCCTCCGGAGGACTATTCTGCCAGATGGATCTGTGTTCCCCCAAGGACGGCGCACATGTCTTTCCCGACCTGAGGGCGCTGCATGGTCCCGAGGAGGTGCTGCTACGGATAGGGACTTCGATGCGGGCGAGGGGTGCGCTTGTTGCTGCTGTGGAGGGAGAAGGGGACGACCATGTTGAACGCAGGTCGTCAGATACACCGACGATTGAGATTTACTTCCTCCCGTTCGACAAGCGCATGGGCGCGGAGAACGAATACCGCGTGTTTTGCCGCCCGGGCGATGGGAAGATCACGGGTATTAGTCAGTACCAGTGGCACAAGGAGTGGAAGCTGGCGGCGCTTGATAGAGCAGGACGGTATGAAGCGATGGTTGATATTGCCGAGGGGGCGCGGTCGTTGCGGCGGCAGATTGTGGCGCACATGGAGGAGGCATGGAGTGAGACGGATCGATTGATGTGGGAGCAGGGATGGTCGTTTGATATGCTCTTTGATGAGACGACGAGTTTGTGTAAGCTCGTGGAGCTGAATCCGTTTGGGGCGGACGGTCCTTGTGGGTCGTGTCTTTTCCACTGGGTGAGGGATTGGGACGTTTTGTATGGGAATTCTCCAGCTGAGTTCCGTGTTGCGATAAATCCGCAGGTTGTCGGGGATATGGAGCTGAATGGGTTTGGGGGGGTTGGAGCGGTCAGTCGTGGGGCTGTCGCTTGGGGAAGAGGGGTTGCATAAAGCGAGGCGGCCCGGGCGAGATGGTTATTTCGCGAATCAAGTGGTCAGTAACCTGATGGGGAACAAAGAGAGGTCACACTTTAAGCTTAATTGGTACATTAAGAAAAAAGTGCAACGAGTAGACATAGGGTGGTCTGAAGTATCAAGACTACCAGCTGACTTATAAATGGACAAACAAACAGTCGGAAACAAAAGCTGCCTGGGTATCATTAAAATCACTTCCTTTCTATGCATCCCATCCAGAAATCGTATCCCTCTCTCTGCATCAAAACCCCCCCTTTCCATCCATCCGCCTCTCCCCTCCCCTCTCACAACCGCATCGCAGAGATCACTGCACCCTCCACTCCAACATCTCTTTCGTACTCGGCAAAAACCCCGGCTCCTCCCCTCCCTCCTCTCCCCGCTCACTCTTCCCCATGGCCGTGACATACTCGCCCCTCTTCTTGAGCAGAAACGCCAACGCCAGCGTCGCATGCACATTCCTCCTCCTCTCTCCGCTCTTCCCGCTCTCCTCGGTATGAAACATCGCCCTCGCTACCGCCGACGCCAGATTCCTCGCGTCCGCGTCCGTGATGACGCCCCGCCCCCTGCTGTCCCGCCATTTGGTGACCGTGTACGCGAACAGCGTTAGCAGCTGCTTCGTTAGGTTCCGGTTCGCGACTGGTAGGCGATTGAGTGCCTCAGCCCAGAACTCGAGGCCCGATTCGAGGGGTCGGTCGCAAGGAGGCTCGATGGCGCCTTCGTAGCGCGCGAGCGTGATCCAGCTCTTCACGACGGAGGCGGAGACAAGGGGGTTGGGGAGGTCCCGGAGGAAGAGGAGGATAACACGGCCGGCGTCGTGGATGGTGTAGTGGCTGTTTTCGGGGTCGGAGAAGGAGAAGTCTTCGCCGTAGGGCGGGGTGTTGAACATGGTGAGGAGCTGAGAGACGTTGGAGGAGTCACCCGGTGAGGAGAAGAGGCTTGAGTCGATGGCTGTTGCGGGGTTAGCAATATTCTCTTAGGGGTAAGGAGATGGGCGCATACGTGATTGCCGGATAAACTCGCAGCACTTGTACACACTTAACGGGAATGTCCGGTACGAAGTGCTGCTTCCCCGGTGTGATATCCGTATCTTCATTGGCGCTAAGCGGATACTGTCTTCCAAGTCCACACCGAACACTGACTTGCTGTTCCCTAGCAAATTCCGGAACGTGCTTCCTCCATCATCGCACTCCTCCTGGGGATCCTGCCCGAAGTGCTGCGAACTAGGCGCGAGGAGGCTGTGCGGGGTGAGGCATCGCCTCTCGATAAAGTCTTCGGGCGCACCGGCGCGCCCTCGAAACCGTTTGAACAAATCTCCTGACCGTCTCGGCCCAGGAGACGGCTTCCTTTTGCTCCGCGTGTCCTCTGGGATGCTGGCTACCGACATCGAGCCGCTGCTTTGTGTCGTCGAGGTGGACGGCCGCCCAGTCGTGGAAACGGACGGGTTCTGCTGATGGTGAGTGCTTGATACGCTGGCACTGTCCGTGCACGCATCGAAGTCCGTCACAGCGATGCCAACCTCAAGATCGCCGGGGAAAGAGATCACCGCATGATCTTCCTGAACTGTCCCAAGCCCTACCGAGACAGATGACAGTTTTCGCTTTTCCTCGGCAGCTGAATCGATTCCTGGCAGCTGTACCAGCTCGAGGTTGTCTATGGAACTGAAGGAAAAGGGCTGGAACACGTCGACCAAGCTTGCGGTGTCGATGTCGTGTGGTGTTAGATCGGGGTTGATGTCTCCATCCTGTCGATCTCGCCTCGGCTCTCGCTTCGATTCAGCCGCCTCGCCTGGCTCCCAGGTAAAAGGGACCCGCGATATCCTTGACGCAAATCCTGGCTTGTTCACCGCCTTTTCACTGCCAGGGCTGTCCAGGAAGTCATGGACCTGCTGGTCCTCCTCGTCAACACCTGACCGCAGAGAGTCTGCGTCGATGTCGTCGACCAAGGGCAACATGCCGCCGTCGTGTGTGTTCTCGGCAAACTCCATCAGGGCGCGCATATAGCTTCGTCTGAAGCTTGGGTCTGGCCCCTCGGTGCTGGCATCTCCCCGGCTGCCCGCCGGGGTTAATAAGGACGGTTGGCAACTGCCGACGACAGCTCGACTACCTCTCCACGCCATTCCTCCGACACCCAACCCCTGCTGCGCCGTTGCCATTACGCCATCACCATGGATGGCTGTCATGGCTGCGACGCTACAATTTCGCGACGACGACAATGATGCTACGCTGTTAGGACGGAGGGGCTGAACTCATCACATGCAATG
>Ga0247780_1001796_pt1 | contig 10273 bp, 6 predicted proteins | sample UWRJL079202R5_FD_179927 | JGI IMG/M metagenome (GOLD analysis project Ga0247780, IMG submission 179927) | Plant litter microbial communities from Arlington Agricultural Research Station in Wisconsin, United States - UWRJ-L079-202R-5 | ecosystem: Environmental > Terrestrial > Plant litter >... | reverse complement strand
GGAAACTAACCCCCCCCCCCCTCCCTAAACGGCTGCGGACACTTAAGATAACCCTTATCTCTACAGACAGTGCCGTTAAGACTTTATAAAGAGCCGTGATATTCTCTAGGCCATTAATAACGTTAGGGGGTATGTAAGCTTTACTAATTAAACTGTAAGGAGTGTTCTTTATAAGGTAGGGAAGGCGCTGGATTAAAGTAACGTAAAGATAGCCTTGTTAGAAGCTGAAAACACGTGTTTAAAGGAGGATTTAAGGGCTACGGAACCACGAAGTAGAAAGAAGGTGAAAGAGCCTTTAAATGGCAAGTTTTTAAAAATAGGTGATATTGTTACGGCTAAGGAGGCTTCGCAGAAGCCCCTAAAGCGGAGGCGAGTCACTGCTCGCGTAAACCCCACCCTTGTGATAGAGGAGGCTTAGGAGGTTATATACCATAGCTTAGAGACCCTTCGTCGCGCTAAGGAGATGTAGAAAACATATTATTTTATAGAAATTAGTAAGGAAATGGATGTTTTGTGGCATGGTTATAATTGGGGGTGCACGTGGTCTTCATGACCGGCAATCAGGTCGATCGGTTATGGGGTCACGACTTCTAGGCTCCGGCTACTGTGCGTGAATTTCCTTACCTTGAGTGCTCCGAAGCCTTCAGGGCTTCTAAAGCTCATAGTATAGGCCTCAGAAGCATACCAAGCAACAACTACCATCATATCGGAGTCCTAGCATACCCCAACTTTCCAATATAGCGTGGATCTAAGCTTATAGCATTATTTAGTCCTTGTTTTCTCGTATATTTAGCTTTGCTAAATCTATTTAAGTATCTCTTAAGAGAGAAGCCAAAGACAAAACATGTCATTGGAATGAACCTTGGTATGAATAGCACGAACGATATGCGGGCAGAAAAAGTTATGCGTCCTCAAAAACCCTGCCGATCCGGACATTGCCGATTGTTGTCAAGGGACGTGGGGTCCACACCCATCCCAGACCGGCTCTGCGACAGCGAATCACGGAATACGACCACGGAGCCCCGCAGCTGCAAGAGCTGAAAAAAGTCCCCGCTGTTGCCGCCGTCGAATGCCAAAAGACTTCTATTGGCTCCACCTTGTGCTAGCGGTGTGCACCACCTAGCTGTCAGTGAGACACTTTTCTACCCGACAGTGATACCCCGCTTGTAATTCCCTGATACCTTCCGCCATCTTCTCCAGCTACGTGTATTATCTCATCGTCGTCAGTCTTCGTCGTCTCTCCGCTCGTGCCCGTCTCTAACTTCCATCTACAGAATTCTCGCCTTGTCTCCAGGTTGTACTTTGCGATTCCGGCCATGATGGGACCGAAAGGTTACGATGCTGCGCCGTACTCGGTCCCCTTCTTCATCAACGGCCAAGAAGTCCACCCGCAAGGGAGCTTTGATGTCGTATCGCCAGCAACCGGCGAGGTCGTACACAAGAGCGGAAGCGCGACCAATGTCGAGGTCACGGCTGCAATCGATGCGGCAGTGAACGCCTTCAAGACATGGAAGCAAACCCTCCCGCGCGAACGTCGGGACATCTTCTTGAAGGCGGCCGAAGTCATGCAGAAAAGAGCAGACGAGCTCGCCGGATACATGATGGAAGAGACAGGATGCCCCAAGCAATGGGCTGATGTCAATATCGGCATCGCGAAGGACTTCCTATACGACATGGCTGGCCGGGTCAGCAGCCTGGAAGGGACGATTCCTATCACCCGGGACCTAACAATAGGTGCGATGGTTCTGAAGGAGCCTTTCGGGGTGATCCTTGCGATTGCCCCCTGGTGGGTCACCCCGTGGGCCGATACTTCCGATGTACGGCATATGCTGATAATCGCAGGAACGCCCCGTATGTCCTCGGAATGCGCTCGGTGCTTCTCCCTATTGCGGCTGGTAATACTGCCATCTTGAAGGGGTCAGAGCTATGCCCTCGGACGATGTGGGGGCTCTGCTCCGTTTTCCACGAGGCTGGCCTACCGGCTGGTGTTTTCAACCTTCTCGTGCACGAGCCTGCCAACGCCGCCGCCATCACGGAGTCGCTGATCGCCCACCCTAGCATCAAAAAGATCAACTTCACTGGCAGCACCGGTGTCGGCCGTATCATTGGCAAGCTTGCGGGTGAGCATCTGAAGCCTGTGCTCCAGGAGCTCGGCGGCAAGGCGCCTGCGATTGTGTGGGAAGATGCTGACCTGGATAACGCGGCCACCCAATGCGCGCTGGGCGCATTCCTCAACTCGGGTCAGATTTGCATGTCGACAGAGCGTATTCTCATCCATAAGAGTGTGCGTGCAGAGTTTGAAAAGAAGCTGGTGGGCGCCATTAGTCACACCTTTGGGCCGCAGACAGACGCACTGATTCTGATCACGGGTGCCGCCGCAGACAAGAACAGGAAGCTGATTCAGGACGCGTTAGCTAAGGGAGCTTCTCTGCTGTACGGCGACGTGACGTCCGAGGAGTCGATCAAGACGCGCATGCGCCCCGTTGTTATTTCGGGAGTCAACAGCGACATGGAAATTTACCAGACGGAAAGTTTTGGGCCAACTGTGTCCCTGATAGAAATTGAGACGGAGGAGGATGCGCTCCGCATTGCTAACGATACCGAGTATGGCTTGTCTTCGGCCATCTTCACCGAGGATCTGCGGAGGGGACTCCGGTTTGCCAGGGAGATTGAGACTGGTGCGGTGCATATCAACAGCATGACGGTGCACGACGAGAGCGCGCTACCACATGGTGGCGCGAAGGCATCCGGATACGGCAGGTTTAACGCAAACCACGGACTCAATGAGTGGGTGAGGACGAAGACGATTACATACAGGTACTAATCCATTTAGCTCTATACATTTCTCGCCTAGGAGAGCGGATACAGGTTGATGTTTTTGCGGGCACCACGGATGATTATCAGCCTCATCGGTCTTGGCACCTAGTATCAACTTCGGGTGGTTTGATGCCGTGAATACCGCTGTGGTTTAAGTTCGTTTGTTTTAGTTCATCGTCTAGATACTTAACAGGGAGTATACCATTACTAAATGCTTGTTAGAGGCACGCGCCCTGTGTGTATGCTGTACACAGGCTTGTGTGTGTATTGTGTAGTGTCATGAGTAAAACGAACGCCCCGGACCGCACAGGGCAGACGAGTGCCCGTGAGGCCAGAAAAGCCTCTTGTTAGGCAGTTCGAAGGTACCTAACATGGGGGTTTTAATTTGCACGCAACCACAGTAGATGCGGTAATATCCGCTCCCGAAGCGCCCGTGTAATTAGTGTGCCAACATACGCTAATCCGTGTAACATAGGCCGTCTCTATTGGCTGCCACTGCCATATCTTTACGCTATTCATAGCGCCTCTTGGGTTCAGCCGTAGTTCAGCTGCAGCTTAGCTGGCGTATTTCTTTTTGGTTTTAGCGTCGTTTAAGAACCTTAGTGAAGCGGAAGGCGGTTTTGTTAGAATCGCGGCACTCTGGATTCTGTGGAATTGTAGGGGTTGCAACTGCGTCATTCTATTGCTTGTTCGGCTCTCTAGCTCAGCCAGAGAACCTTCCTTATAACTGTGAATAGTGGCAAGCCGTGTGGCAAAGCCGCGCGACTACAATTGCGCGTCTGTGGCAATGGTTACAAATCTATTGTTCTGGTGGTTTCCAGACTCTTCTTTCTGACAGGTTTAGCCCCAATTGTTGAAAACTGGAGATGGCAAAGAGGGCATGAGCCATGGCGCGCCTCCCGTAGTGTCACATCTAGGACGGTGCTCCTTTAAATCGAGGCTCCGTGATTCCCGCCACTTCGCTCTCGGTTCCCCCATTGACTCCTAACCATTCCGCTGCAAACCCTCTACTTGCTCTCACTATCATGAATTTTTCTACACTCCTCACACCCGCTCCGCAAAACGTGATAGCGATTTGGGATAATGTCGTCAGCTCTTTCTAGCATCCCGTCCTCCCTATCCAAACATAGGGGTTTCTAATTTCCATTTTAACCCTTCTCTTTCGTACATCTGCGGTTAGGCTGTTTCGACTTTTGAGACTCGTGTTGTTTACTCTTCTTCCTAAGTAATTATAGGCTTAGACAACGGATCAACTACGCGTCGCTATCGTTAATATCGGTTCACCCCTTAACGTTCTATAAAGCGCTCTAGCTTTTCAAGGGCTTTCTTAGCGTGGTAACAACCGAGGCCGGGAATGGATCGTCACTTTCGCCTAGGTTCTCTGCGCATTCCTCTTCGGTATTTCGCCTTTCAGAGCATCGTATATCCTATCCTCCACAGTGCCATTCGTCTCCAGTGTACCTAGGTCTGCAAGCTATTATACGGCTGGCATCACATTCGTAAACCTTATTATAGACAAGAACCGTTTATCCTTAGCGCTTTACAATACGCAACTGGCTCTCAATAACCTTCACGATATCGATTCTTTTAAGTTTACTTACACTGTTACGTTAGCAAAGCCGGTTAGACTCCCACGAGCAGACGATTATGTTAAAATCTCGTCACTTTATCTAAGCTAGGTACCTAAGTGTGACGAAGATAACCCTTTACTGGTTGACGTAAGGTATTCGTTACGCCTATCAGATCTCTAAATCGGTCGCGAAATATCGGAAATTGAATTATTCCATATAATGCATACCTACTATAAAATCAAACCATATATAAAATTTCTAGGGACCGATATAGAAGGCTACAACCTATTTAGTCTCATATACAGCAGTACTAGAGTTTCCAGCTTCCCTAATGTCACAGCAATTATATAGCGTAAGGAACAGTTTACAGCTGGGTACTACATGGAGTTATATTTTAACACCCGTCTGCCTGTAGATATTAGTAGCTAGCAGCCTAATAACATACTTTCACACGATAGCGACTTATCTCTTCTTATTTACCGTATTAGCGTGATAAATTCTAAATATCCTAGTAACGATCTATTATTTCGGATTAAAAACGTTACGAACGAATCCAGAGTTCATAAACCCTTAATGTTTACTATTCCCATCATTTACAACATATTCTTTATTACGTGCTATATTAGGCAGTATACTCTTATTAATAGTACATTTACCTTAGTAGACTACGTAATTAAACTTTAAGGTAACATTGTCGTAAAGAGGGTTTTTAACCTTATAAGTCTCAAAACTAAAATACCGCTTTTTACCCAGATATCCAGCATAGCAGACTCTGTCTTCGCTAACTGCACACTCAGTCTCGGTATCCAGAAGGCAGCTCCGTACATCAGCGGGTATTTAAAGATCGTCCAGCTTACCCTAGCTGGCAGAACGAAGTTAGTTACAGCTGCCTGGCACGCGGCCTTAACTTACAGAATTACCTACCCGTCACTGCAATTCCCAGGAGCCTTATAATAGTGAGTAGTAAGGCTCTATAAACGCTCTACACCGCCACACGCATTAAAAGCACCTCTTATATAACCATTTCCAGCATCCGGCTCCTAACGCTCCTGGCGGTTGGGCTCGCTATCGTTCTCTTATCTAACTTTAGGCGGGTATAGCACCGGTTCATGTGGAAGCGAGTAAGTATATTTGCAATTCGATATGTGTCGCGGAAATCTAGGCAACTTCATCAGATAGTCCATAAAAGGGTAGGCCTGGACAGTCTTTAGGAGGATGGAGGAAAAGAGTGGCTAAAGGGAAACGGCAAGACTAAGAAATTCGGCCTCCTTGAGAGAAAAGATGGGAAGGGATGGCATTCGGTGTACTAAGCAGACGCTGTACTCACCAAGAAAGCAAGATCAGATATTATGTGAGCTAAAACTCGTAGTACTGTCATAGAGCGTGTTTCTGTCGTGGCTTGGGGTCGCGACATGGCCCCGCACGGCCTTAGCACTCAGGGTGGTAGTATGGTAGGAATTGGGGCTGGCTCATCTCTTTGGACTGCTTACCGGACCTGCGACAGAGCTAACATACCTCATACGTACCGGGTTAACTCGAGATATTGCGTGGAGTTCGTTGACCGGAGAGTTCGGCATGGTGGGTAGTATTGAATAGGAAAATGGATTTACCATTATCCTTGCCTTTATAGAAACCATCAAACTGGAAGCGATGTGTTCTGCTTTCGTTGGATGAATTAAGCTGCTACTGCCCATAACTGTTATCCCGCTGCTTTCCTTGCATGTTGAGTTCCCGAATGTGCTAAAAAGATGGAGCCCCGTTCGCCTATGTGTTAGCTATGCAGAACATTTAACTCGAAGTCCCCTTGTCGCCGCCCACATCATATGTCCGACGAAGGCCCTCTTTTGAGACCAACCCATCCTTCTGCACCAATACCTACCTCCCAAAATGAAGTTCTCCATCACCACGACAGCTCTTCTCCAAGCAGCCGCCTTCTCGCCACCTTCTCGCTCACCATCGCATACCCTGTAAAAGCCAACACCCTCAACTGCCGCACCTGCCCCGGTACCAGCTACGACGTCAAAAAGACCTGCCAAACCACCGGCCCCTCCGTCAAAGGCAACAATATCTAGGACAAAATCTCCGCAGTCAAATGAAACTATTCACAGCAATCTAACCGAGTCACGGCAACCGGCGTCACACGTGGCCCCACACCGAGGTGAGCACATCAGGGTGAGCCGGATTGAGGAAAACCAATCAAGGGCCTGGGAATTGTGAGGCTTGCGGAGTCAGCTTGTTGGCCAGCCCTCACCCCATCAGAGATTGCACCAATAAGGATATTCATATAGCCGCGCGAAGCGCTGGACGCCTGAGGCCATAACCAACAAGATTGGGAAACCCACACTCCTCAGCCTGCCAAAGGAGACTGGGATTCCTTCTCCATGAAGAAGTGGGACCAAGAACCTAAGGCCCAAGAAGATTATCAGCAGAATTGAGAATCTTCACGCCCAAGATTAAACTGTGGATGCAAAACCTGACCCCTTTCCTAACGATGCTGGTCAATCTAGGCATTCAGGACTCTGGGAGTGACGAGTGCTTGTAGCTACATCGACACTTTCACCTGCTCTGGCCAACGGCCACACCACCATGACTCTCTTGGCATGGTCTGATTTTATGACAGGAGGTTACCGCTCGAAGCTGCGTCCTGCACAGCTACTGCTGAAATCATGAAATTAACGGTGGATGCAGCCGGGGAGGTGGGGGAGTTGAATGTGACACTAGCCGCGCCACGTAGCTGGCCTACAGAACTCCAAGTTCCGCACAGAATGTAATTGGATTGAATTCATCGTGTGTGGGCAACCCAGAGGCGGCCTATCGCAGGGGCCAAGCAAGCGTTCGTTTGTCATATCGACTGCTAGGCGGCCCCGCCCCTTCTTGAGCCCACCTATCCCGTGCCGGCGCCCAACATAAGCAGCACAAGTTACCACGAAGAAGTATTGGTTAGCAAAGCTGAGGTTGTATTGCAGTTGGCCTCGCGCTCGTTACTGGCCTTCTCAACATGCAGCCCTCAGCCTGATAACTGCTCCTTCACTCTCAACACCAATTGATGCCTAACCTCAGAGTTGGTGTTGGAGGGGAGGCATGGTTCCTAATTGGGGTATCCGTGACTGCTGGGCAAGGTGTGGTCTTATCCGAGGGGTCCCGTTGGAACAATCACGCTTTTCCCAGGTCTGCTTGTATACACACGCCCCTCTCCCCAAATATGCAGCCTGTAACGCGCCATCTTCCACCGATTATAAAAAGGGGAGACATGGTCACCACTTTTGCTGACCAAGTTTGAACAAGACTGTCACATCCAACAGAGGGCCGGAAATCTTTACACCGCTCTCTGAAGCAGAGGCCTAACCCTAAGAAGACGACGGGGAACCACGCTGATTCATTATTATTTACACTCCTTCGACTTGCATGTTCTCAACAACATGGCACCGATCGACACGCTCGAGCAGATCAAGGCTATGAACGAGGTTTTCAGCTTCCAGGAGCTGGAAGACCGAGTGTTCATGCCTGGATCTAAGGAATACGAAGCCTCTGTCGCGACCTCGAATCTCCTGTACCGCTTCTCGAGACCCTACTGCGTGTTTCTGCCCCAGGATGTCCGGGATGTTGAGAGATTCGTTAGGGAGGCAGCATTGTCGACGACGAAGTTCAACATCGTCATCAAGAGCGGCGGGCACTGTTACGCGGGATTCTCCACTGCTTACACAGGCGTCCTGTTGGACCTAGCATGGATGACCAGAGTTGACTTCGACCCACCCGAAGGCGAGCCGAGGCCCAAGCCGAAGTCCGAGCCGGACGCGAAGTCGAACACCGTCGCAGTGGCAGGCGGTGCACAGTGGGGTCATGTGTATAAGGCACTGGTGAACAGTCGTCAAGATGGACTCATGGTCAATGGTGGGAGATGCCCCACCGTGGGGGTGAGCGGTTTCATCTTGGGGGGTGGCCTCTGCCCGTTCTCGCGGAGTCTCGGCCTGGGATGCGACGCTTTGAAGGAAGCCACCATTGTCACCGCAGACCGTGGAACAGTCACCGTCAAGAGACCTGAAGGGAGCCCGCCTCCATGGGAGGAGCAGACAGAGGAAGAAAAACTGTTCTGGGCGCTCTGTGGCGCTGGCGGCGGTAATTTTGGGGTCGTGGTGGAGCTGAAGCTGGAGGTCCAACAGGTGAATCCTACCTTGGTGGCTGGGAGGTTCACATGGACTACCAAGCTGGACGACACGTTCATTGCAACCATGAACAAGTTCTACCTTTATGGCTGGCCAGATGAAGCCACAATTGACAGTACCTGGCTGTGCGATACCAAGCCGACTGACGACCCGGCCGACACCGGCATTGCAGTTCGGTTCACTGTCGCCTATGACGGGAGCAAAGAAGACTTCGACACGCTCATCGATCACTTTGCCAAGACGCTCGACGGGTCGGCCGACTCGTCCAAGAAACAGCCGGAGCTAGCTTGCAAGCTCAAACAGCGGTCGTGCCCCGAACCATCCACGCTCTTTCTCCACGAATCCCTCGTCGCTCAGTGGTCCGAGGAAACCGCAAGGTCCATGCCCTCCTCCGGCAATTCTTACAGCGTGTACTCCTCCTTCGTTTTTAAGGTACCCGACAATATCACGACCGTTACCACCACAATTCGAAAGTGGGTGGGAAAGTTCCGATCTCGCTTCGTGGGGGAACAGGCAGGGCTACATATTACGTGGATTCATTCTGGGGGGAAGGCAGCTCAGGGAACAAGAAGTACGAGCGCATTCCCCTGGCGTCATGGCACATACGTTGCGTACATCACGATCGAATGGCAGGACAAATGGCTATCGCAAGAGGCAGAGCAGTTTTTGGAGGAGTTCAAGAAGGATTTGAGGCCCGATTCCATGGACAAGGTGGCAGCGTACGTCAACTTCCCTGACAGGAAATTGAGGGAATATGAATCAGCGTACTACGGGGAAAACTACAAGAAACTACAGAAGGTCAAGGCATACTGGGACAGTGGGAATTTGTTCCGATCGCCTCAGGGTGTTCGACTTCCGGGTGGCCAAACCGGCTCCGATACTGGAGAGGAGATCATTGACCTGGCAGGCCACGCGGGACGGCTGTGGGAGGGCCCCAAGTGGGAGCCACTACCACGCAAGGAGGGGCCGGTGGGGATCATTCGGGACTTGGCTGATCTGGGGTTCTGAATTGGGCACGCTGAGAGAGGCACTATGTCAATCGTTGTAATGAGGGTTTGCTTACGGCCATGGGCATAAAAGATGGGCCTTGGGAGCTGAGTTCCTAGTTTTGTCCTACAACTACGCACGTTGAGCCCGCCCGGTTCCCGCCAAAATATTCCCGCTTGGATGCTTATCCTATTGCTCACTTTGCCCTAACCTGTCCCCACTTCATACCCAGAGGTCAAATGTTTTGACAACTACAGGGCCCAACCAACCAACCAACCAACCAACCCGGGCCCCATCAGCCTCGCCAGCTCCGTGTCGCCCACACATCTATTCTCATTGTCGGCCCAAAGAGGCTTCGACTTCCACCACCAATAATAAGCCAAGAAGAGCGCCCCCGCCGGAGTGATCGAACTAAGAACCACTCCCCCAACCCATGGTAACCGCAGGTTAAAGTTGTCCCTATAGAACTCAAACGTCTCACAGTCCGTGTATCCACCGTACCCAGCCACCCGCCCCGGCATGCACGAATTACAATAGCAATTCATCAACGCCCCTGTCACGAGCAGGATGATCACAAACACTACCCAGCCAATCGCCAGGGCGTTGCAAGTATGCGCCCTCCAGCGACGAAACCGTCTAGCACATTCCCCGGATGGCTCCCAGAGCTGCAAGAGCCACGTTGGTTTGCTCAGACAGCCGTACGGGAAGAATAGGAGCGACCAGCAGCCTAGACCG
>Ga0247780_1001795_pt1 | contig 10279 bp, 8 predicted proteins | sample UWRJL079202R5_FD_179927 | JGI IMG/M metagenome (GOLD analysis project Ga0247780, IMG submission 179927) | Plant litter microbial communities from Arlington Agricultural Research Station in Wisconsin, United States - UWRJ-L079-202R-5 | ecosystem: Environmental > Terrestrial > Plant litter >... | reverse complement strand
GGGTGGTTGAGGGGGAGCCGGCGGCTTTGGAGAGGGAGATTTGAGAGACTCCCGCGGGGAAGATGGGCGGGGAGCATTGGCGCTTTGAGGGGGCCGCGAGAGCAAGGGCCGGGAGGCAGGCGATGAGGATGGTGGTGAGTTGCATGTTGGTGGTGGTGGTGGTTTGTTTGGGGTTTACTGGGTGGTGATATGGGGAAAGTGTTGCAAGTTTAGACTCTTAGACACAGATGCAAGATGTAGGATGTGATTTACAATTCAGAGGGTCATCGACGGGGGGCTTATATAGCTACGTGGATGGTGGCTCTTATTCATCATGTTAGCTACCTGCCTTCCTTACCTCGTGGTTGCGAAGTGGCATCACACTTTGGGATCGCAGCAGCTGAAAGGGAAGCGAGCGAGGCGAAGTATCTAGCTCTACGGCCCGATAGTGCTTGACTGTGGTAAGGTATGATCCAACGTGGCTCAGTGAAGGAGGGTCGAGTACGGATGCGCGGCAGACGGCGATGTGGTATTCCCATCAATTCCAACTGCCGACTCGACCCGGTCACTTCCCCCGAAGTCACCCTCAAAGATCGGAGCCGAGCTTGACCCGGAAACAGTGGCTGGGGTGGCTTGGAGCTGCCCTGCCGCTAGTATCAATGACAGGCATTGCCGGAGTTGCACGACATACCTTTGGGTTGTGGATGCTCTTTGTGGGATGTGCCTTACTCACGCAGCCGACCCATCGCGTTTCTTTGATGCGATGTCCCGAGCCGGATAGCCGTGCGTGCGGCCGTCTCGCCACGGCAGCTGTAGGGCTGAGTACTGAGCGGCAATCAACCCATATCGTGTCTATGTCAGCAGCTCATCGAGGTCCCTTTTCCGAATACGCTTCGGGGAGGTTCGGGTCGAGCAATGCCCTCGGTCGAGATGCGTGCTGGGTAGGTACTATTGCGTAAAAAGTGAGAAAGAAGGCCCCGCACAAGGCACGCTCAGGTGCTCTCGTGTTGGGTGATGTGTGCTAATAATAGGCAGGTGTTGGAATGCTGTGTCGTCAAGCTCGTGGTGGTGGAACCACAACCTCGGGATGCCCGGAATTGTGCCCGATGGGTGGGCACTGTGACCCGCGCGGGCGTCACGGGAGTGAGTGGAGGAGAACACGGGCATAATTGCGGGGGATGGGGTCTCAGTAAGGTGGGATGGTGGGTTCGGTGCGGCCATGCAAGACATACTGCATGCTTTGATGTTGAGTTGCATGGTGTTCTTAGGCTCTTGACTGAGTTCCTAGGAACATTTGTCATATTTCCTGCGAGGCACCGAGTGCTAGACAAATTGAATGTACTGTAGGTTTGATGTTGGAGGCCAATCCCATTCACTTCAAGTTGCTTCAATGTTGTTGAGGCCGACCTCATTCTAGTTATTACCCAACGCAATTCGCACGGAGCATACGGACTAGTAGACCCTTCCTTGGCCCCGTAAACAGACCATTTGGGTACCTTTAGCTATGCTGCAGCAGTTATCTCGCACCTGTAGGCTAAAAGGTCAAACTACGACTTCGAATCCACTAGCTGAAATGGACAAATCCGGGTAATATTTCATGCCGCTCATAAAGTGTCAGACTCGGCCTTGCCAATGATGCGACTCAAGTTGAGATGGTTCCATTTCGTACAGCCACGCTTCGTGAATTCAAGTACGTAATGATGTGAGGCCATGACCTAGTGGGGTGTGCTTTGTTCTTTGGAACACATGAGATCAAGTGGACATCGCGCTGAAACTACAAATAGGCTTGAGATGCTTTGATTGTACATGTCATTCATACATACTAAGTATTTACATATATACATCATCGCGTCATTATCATTAAGCTGATGCGACGGCACACCAAATTCCCGCTTCAAATCCAATCCATCCCCATTCCCCATCCATATATCCCAGTTATCCCAACCCTAATTCTCACCACGAACATGAATCAACGTGCCTCACATATATAGCCAACTGTGAGCAGACATCAAGATGCGATATCCAACCTCAACTGGAATATCACAACGTCTGGTGACGAATGGCCAACGAGCAAAGAGCTCTTACGTGCTCTTGTCTGCGCTGGCGACGACAGGGGTCGATGGAAACTCTGACTGCGGGTACAAGCTCCTCTCCCATTCTTTCATCAAATCCGAGGTCGCCCTCTTGAGGTTGCTCGGTGCGAGACGATTGAGCATCGGGGGTAGTAGTTCCTCCAGCTTGTGCGCACTCGGCGACGAGCCGTGTCCCGAGAGACGTGATTTGGATGACTTGGATTTGCTAGCGAGTGTGTCAGTTGATGTGATCATCAGAAGGTACGGGGCAAATTCTTACAGCGGTGTGTCGTTTTCGTCCCGCTTCTCGGGAATCGAAGGAATGATGTCTCCGTTGACCGTTGTGCCGCTCCAGCGGGGAGAGTTCACGTTCGGGCTATCCCAGTTCGACCAGTCGTTGTCGTCGTATGAATCAACTGTGAGCGGTGTCCAGGAGAATCGTTTCATTGACCTCGTTCCCTCAGTGTTTGATCTAGAAAGGGTCCGCCTGGTAGGCTCACCCTCGCCATCTGCATCCTGCACCTCTCTTTCTTCTGCAGGCTCTGACCCAGGCGTTGTTGACTCCTCAAATGCTGCAGCGGCACGCGGTCGGGAGTTGGTACCAGACGCACGAATTGTGTCCTGGTCCCCAGCGTGGCTACAAGGGCTGGTGCTGACGGCAAGCGTAGACCTCAATGACCCGTCATTCCCCCTTAGGTACGTCCCTTGCCCGGTGATAGGTTCTTCGCCCACGGTTGCCTGCCTAAGGTCTTCCATGAACGTCCACAGGCCGTGCCTCAAATCCTGAGCAATTTGTTTAACCCCGGTAGGTTGGACTGTCGATCGCGGTGCCCACGATGCCCGCTTCGAGATATGAGACGGAGTGATGGGGGCATAACGGCTGACATATGGCGAGTCATGCTCTTCAAATCTTGATTGGAAGCTCTCCGGAGCGTCTTCGTGAACCGAGAAGCTGTCGGTCGCCTTGGTGGGTGACAGCAGCGACAGCGTTCTTGTGTGCCCTCCGCGGAAGACCCTACGGCGCCCCTTGTCCGGCGTGTTCTGTTGACTTAGCTGGTTGAGCAGCAGGGCCTTCCTCCTGTCCAACTCCACGCTCCGTCGGGTGGCAGGGTCTTCTTGAAGGTCTACGCTTGCGCTGACGGGACGAAGAGGTTCGACATTTCGTCTCTCTGCTCTCTTCTTGTACGCTTCATGGGTGGCCCATTGCTTCTTGAGCCTCGACAAGTCTGACTCTGCGCGGCTGAGCTCTTCACGAAGCTCGAGCACTCGACGTTCCTGAGATGCTATCGCAGTAATAAATTCGTTCGAGTCCACAGGCGAAATTAAAGAGGGGGAGTCCAAGGGCGTTGGAGGAAACGAAGGAGCTGTGGAGGAGACTGGTGTAGGACGGGATGGGTAGGCGGTCGGCGGTGCGATTGGAAGTGTCAGAGAAAGGCGATTAGTTCGAGATGCTGATGAAGCCGACCGGGTCGACCGAGTGGAAGGGGAAGGGGATGGCGGCACAAAGTCCTCAGCGACGTATCGGGGTCCTGGTCCTTCGTCCCCCCCGCGCCCAGCGAGTGACACTGGGGATGCAGCAGGGAGCAGCATAGCATCGTCCATGCTGTTCTGCAAGGGAATTGCCTCCTCCATACGAAGCTTCTCCTGCGAAGGGCGTCGTAGTGCCTCGATCCGCCTGAGCGCAAGCTTGGGCGAAGCAAAGGAAAGGGATGTCTTGCGCAGGAAATCCGGATAGTATGCTGCGCACGAGGTCCTCCGTCGGCGGTAAGGAGTGGCAGTCGAAGCACAATTCCGGCGATGGCGTCTCCACGACGGGGGCGAAGGAGTGTTGGGGCGGGTCGTTCTTTTGGCGACGACGGCGGCCTTGTGGATACTCAATGGATGGCTGTCGCGGAGGAAAAGAGCGCTTGCGGATGCCGATACACAACAAGTTTGCAAAAATCGGACGGATGTCATGGGGAAAGAGTGAAAGCTCAAAAGACGACGAGGGTGTGTGGGCACCTCATCTCGTCCTTCTCATGCAGTTGTGGGATTTGATTGGCGAAGCTGCCCAGACCGCCTGGTAGGCAATAACAGGGTGTTCGCTGCAGCAACCAGGCCCTTGCAGCTTTCCAAGGTAAATTCGTCTGCAGCGATTCGTAATCGTGGCCCGTTTAGGAGAGACCTGCGCTACTGGTGAAAGAACAACTTTTGTTTGAGATCGAGTCGGTTGGTGTATTGTTGTTGTTCGTCAATGCTGGAAGGGACGCGTATGCTTCGAAAAAGATTGAATGCAGGAATTACGCGACAGCACCTGACCGACAGTTGACGAGGAAGGGAACGGAGCGGTAGGTTAGCGGAAAGGAGCGTCGTATCCAACGGCCCGAAGGAAGCTGTGTGGGAGGGACGGAAGAAAGTGGTTGGATATGTATGGAAGACAAAACAGAAGGTCCAAAGATTCGCTCAAGACTCCAAGGGAAGTCCGGAAACCCCTCGCAACCGGGAACGCGCGGAGTAGGATATAAGTAGAGACGTCTGATGACTCTCATTTCGGACCCTTGCGTCCATTGTTTTGCGCTCTGTGTTTGTCCTGCCGCCACGGAAACACGCAGGGGGCACGCGCGATGGGACGAAGGCGATGGAGAACATCCAGCGGACAAGGTGTCATGAGAGGTGCGATTCGACGCTCGATCCACAAAAGCAAGCACCGCACTCCCGTTTTAGGTCATCGTTCAGGGGGGTTTCCCCGAGTTTCGGCAGCGGTGAGCCAGAGACATTAGTGAGGGGCCGCAGTAGCACGAGAGTTGGTCTCCTTCTTCATCTTGTCGCCCGGCCGATGCAGTGCATGACAGAGAGGGGTCGCTGAGAAGGTGGTCAGCTTTTCAGCCTGGTATGGCATTGCTTCGATCACATATCTAAGATAGGTCGTTGTGGTGGTGCAGAGAGGAGAGCTTGGGAGCTGAAAGTGTGGCCCCAAACGAAACAATGCCAAGCAAGAGCTGAGATTCCCCTGGGCCCCGGCAGATCTCCAGACCAAAACCCCGGATTCTAACTTTGAGAGTGAATGCTCCCACGTGACCTCGCGTGCCGGTCGCGCTTTGAACCCCCAAACGCTTCGTTAACTACCTTTAGGGCGACTCTGGGAGGAGCGAAGGAGAAAATGACGTGCATGTTCTCCGCTGGGGTGTAACGGACCTGGACTCTTCGCTTGTGACCATTCTCAGGTCCCGCGACCTTCAAGCGGCATCTCATTCGTTTTCATTTCGATGGGCAAACAAACAGTCTACATTCCCTTCGAAAGCACCGTCGGCCAAAATGGCGCCATCGAACAGCATCCGCCAGGCCGAGAAAAGGGCCTTGGAAGGCAATGTTGACTCCCAGGACAGTCAACAGTTGCTCGAGATGTACATCAAAGACAAAGGAATTGGACTGGTAAGTGTGGCGCTAGACCCCTGTCCGGATACCAAGCAATTGGCCACAAGATCTGCCACCAGTTTGCTAACCATTTGAGGCACTGTGTTCAATGAAGATGAGCAGTTCACCACCACCTGGAACATCAATTCCCCTGCCAGTGCCAAAGCAAATAGCATCTCTTAAGAAGACGGCAACGCATAAGAGTAAGACCCTTGACCAGTTCTTTCGTCTTATCGGTGGTATCTTACCTCGTTGATAGGGATCCCAGCTGCTAGCGGTAACTCACTAAATCTGTCGTCTTCGGTAAGGTTTTTACAACAGCCAACGAACGCGAACTGTCTCACTGTGCTGCAAATCACCCCTTCTGGAAAACATCTTCATGGATTGCACTGACCAACTTTAAGGCGCAGACAACGCGTGCATTTGACAACGCGCAACAGGGCCTGATTTCTCCAGTTTCTGAGGGTCGCGACGCGACATCAGATGAGGTATCGCTGAAGCCTTCTCAAGGACGCGATGTTGGACAGCAGGCTAGAGTACCAAATGCGCGGCTAGCCGAACCATTTGCACGCCCCGGCGAGGGCCTTAGTCTGTTGTCAAGAAAGCCCAGGAAGATGGAGACATCCCAGCAGTCTCCAACTCAATCTAACGGCGACCGGAGTTACGATCGCTACGACGAGTTCTTCCGGCCTTCTTCTCCTCTCCAGAAGCCTGAGGATGACGAGGATCATAGTTCTGCCAAACCCACCCAGGCCGGCACCCACGAAGAGAACACCTTGTGCGAAGACGACCCTGGTGCTGTCAATTTCTTTGATGCCGTCGGGGGAACGGCGAAGACAGTCTCGACTATCCACGAGGAATCCAGCATCGCAGGCTTCGTGAGTCTAGAACGTTCACAGAATATGGCGGCGCGAAACCCTTTCCCTCCGCCTTTTGCGCAGTTCCCGGAAACACCTGCCCCTCCGCCTCAAAATCCATTCCGCCTTGGCCGATCACAGTTGCTTCCCACATCACAGCTATTTCATGCCACGCAATACTCATCGGGTGTTAAGCTCGCAAGTCCGACATCCTCGCGGCCCTCGCCGGACGATTTCCAGCATAATTCTATATCACCGAATCCCCTAGCAGCTGTGTCTTCGCCGCTGAAAGCCCGAGGGCTTCGGTCTACACCCGCCTATGCCCCCACATCAAGCCCCCAGATCCTACCAGGGACAACCTCAACTGGGCCTGGTGACGGACCAAGCAGCCCCCTTGGTGCGACTTCAACCAAGAGTCCAGTGATTCCCGACTCTCAGAGTTCTCGGCCCCAGAGGAAGAGGTCTGCGCCGCAACCCATGGCCTCTTATGAGCCGATGCGCAAATCCCAAGAGAGGAGATCGACCTCGGAAGTACCATCTGCTTCTGTCGGTCTTGGGGAGGATGACCAAGACGGCGGAGGCTCTATTACAAGAAGGATGAAGGCTAAGTTTAGAAAGGAAGCGGCGTTCAGCAGACTTCCCGTGATAAATAACCCGCGACCGGCGAAACTTGATCATGTCGAAGTTCCGTCTACAACAAAAGGGAAACGAAGGAACCAAGATGTGAACTATCTAGGCCTGTGCGATGGGTCGAAAAGTCAGGCTGAGTCGGAAGCAGAAGATGAGGTGGCTGATTCTCAGGAAAACCTCGCGAAGCCTGCCCAAAGCACTATCCTCCCTGATCAAGAATCAACACAATCGGAAGCAGATGAACACAGTGAGGGTGAAACAGAGTCAATACCAGACACGGCTCCCGGTCTCCCTGTGGCACCAAGGAGCCCACCCCTTGTGGCAACACCCCTTGTGGTAACACCCCTCGTGGCTACTCAGCGCGCGGATGTAGATGACCGTCCTAGCGGGGATGCTATCCCGGAGACAAGCCCGGTAGCACTACGGCAGGAAATTGACGAGGATCGCCGACCCTCTTCCTCTGATCTGCCATCGGCGATAGCGGAGACAAAGCCGGCGACGAGCTTTTTGTCCTCGCCCCCAGCGCTGAGCACTCGATCTAGAAGGGCTCATACAGCATCAAACTCGACGTCAAGTTTGAGCAATCTAGCGTCGACACCCTCAATTTCGTCTAGCACTACGCCGGCGACACGCGCATCGAGCACCGTGAAAAAGAAGGATGCCGCCACCCTGGCGATATCAGATTCATCCCCAGTCCCAACTGGAGAAAAGCGTCGAGGAGCGGCCAGCAGGTTAACGAAGCTGAAGACAGGCTCAAAAGAGAGCGCCAAGGTGTCGGCCCGCAGCGGAAGGCGGTTGTCGAACTCTACCGATGAGCTCTCCAGATCAGCGACAACGACGCCGACGTTTGAGCCCAGTATTCGCCAGTCCCGTGTGTCTCTATCCAAGTCTGGTCGAATAGCGAGCAAAAATCAGCTCGTCCAAAGAGGACCAAAGATCTTCGAGGGCATGGCGTTCGCTATTTCTTTCCAGTCAAAGAGACACGGCGAGACCAACGACCAGTACAACACTCGTGTGGAATTTGCTTCCACAATCGAGAAAAAGATAAAGCAAGCCGGGGGCAGGGTCCTCGAGGCTGGCTTCGATGAGCTATTTGACATCTCGCCCGTGAAAAAGGCGACTGATAGCCCATCGAGCTCCGCCCAGGGTGAGGCAGAAATTAACCTTACTGAGGCGGGCCGGTCCACAGGATTCACGGCGCTGATCGCGGATGGGCACTCTCGAAAAGTCAAGTATATGCAAGCACTTGCGCTTGGCCTGCCTTGTCTTGCGGGCCGCTGGGTTACATGCTGCCTGGAGCGGGGCGAGATTGTGGACTGGACGCCATATCTTCTGTGTGCAGGTCAATCGACTTTCCTGGGGGACGCGATTCGGTCGAGAAATTTGACGCCATATGACGCTTCGACAGCAAGGCTTGCAGCTGTGATTAACCAGAGGGCAAAGCTGCTGTCAGGAAGCAGGATTCTGTTGGTGATGAAGAAAGCGCTAGAGGGTAAGAAGATGGCATACGTCTTTTTGGCCAGGATATTAGGTGCCTCGGTTTCGCGCGTGTACAGTACGGAGGAGGCTCGAGTAGAGGTCAAGGCTGAGGAAGATGCTGGAACCCCTTTCGACTGGGTATACGTTGATGGGAAAGATGATGCCGGGGATTTGTTTGCTACCCCTGGCGCGAAAGGGGGCGGGAAGAAGCGAAAACGAGCGAGCGCTGCCGCATCGACTGCGGCTATGGGAACTGAACCTCCTTTGAAGAAGATACGCACTCTCAGCGACGAGCTGGTGATTCAAAGCCTGATTTTGGGGAGGCTGATTGAGGAAGGAGAGATGGAAGAGTAGATTGAATATGCCATGTTATCTACCACATTGTAGGAAATATTACATTGACTCCGACTCAGCGGTCAATGTTGTTCTTGTTCCAGTGAGTATTGACGGATTCGGGCATGGCATCTTAAGTTTGACTAAGCGAGAGACAAAGCCGAACTGCTCCGAATGCCGGCGGCAAACACTTTCCGTCTCCACTACACCCGATGTTGCAACAGCGGGGAGAAGGAGGGGCGGCGTGAAAGCTGCTGGCGGGAATACGGCCGATGAGGACAATGACGAGACGTCTCTGGTATATCCGACCACTATTTACTCCTGAGCAACGAACGCTAGCTTCTCGACTCTCCCTTCGTCACAATATTTGCGGACAAAAGTCCACCGCGACCATGGCGCTACCAACATCGTCTGTGTACCCGCCTGCCTCGGCCGATTTCATGAAGTTCCCGAGCCGGAGGAGTGTCGTTCACAGTACTAAGGGCATGGTAGCGTGCTCGCAGCCTTTGGCAGCGAAATGTGGTATCGATATCCTCAACGCCGGGGGAAATGCTGCCGTAAGGGATACACTTTACCTTGGGGGATAATTTGTATACAAGGAATATTGAGCTGATGAGATTTCTTTTAGGATGCTGCGGTGGCTGTGGGTATGTTTCTCACGTCGCGTGGGGTATATGGCCTGAGTCTGAGTACTGATATGTGAGAATAGCGGCTGGGCTCAACATGACGGAGCCGTGCTCGACCGGTATCGGCGGCGACATGTTCTGTCTTTACTACGACGCTGCCACCGGGTCTGTATCAGCACTCAATGGCTCGGGCCGCTCCGGGGCTGACTATACGCTTGACACGATCCGGCGTAGCCTTGGTATCCCTGACGGCACCGTGGGGAAGATCCCCATGAGCAGCGTCCATGCTGTGACGGTCCCCGGAGCTGCTGCCGGATGGGTCGATACGGTCGAGCGGTTTGGGAGTGGTAAGTTGAGCATGGAGCAGATCCTCGCGCCTGCTATTGAGCTTGGTGAAAAGGGGTTTCCTGTGTCAGAGCTCACGGGCTACTTTGTAAGCCACCGGCACGTCCAGCGATGTCGCAATGGGATAACAAAACTAACACCCCTGCAGTGGCAACGGTCTGAAAAATCCATCCGTGGTGCTTCCCCTAACTTCGCCGAGATGCTGAAGAAGGACCCATCCGCACCAGACGGCGTCCGCGCCCCCCGTGCCGGCGACATCATCAAGCTCCCCAACCTCGCCAGAACCTTCCGCACTCTTGCCACCGAAGGTAAACCCGGTTTCTACACCGGCCGTATCGCCGAGCAACTCGTCTCCGTCGTCCGCTCTCTCGGCGGCCACCTCACCCTCGCCGACCTCCAACATCACCTCGCCGTCGGCAGCGAGCCCGTAGCCCCCATCTCCCTCAAATTCACCGGCCAAGGCCTCCCCCCCTCCGGTGGCCTCGAAGTCTGGGAACACCCCCCAAACGGACAGGGCATCGTCGCCCTCATGGCCCTCGGCATCCTCCAATCCCTCGAATCCACC
>Ga0247780_1001793_pt1 | contig 10287 bp, 11 predicted proteins | sample UWRJL079202R5_FD_179927 | JGI IMG/M metagenome (GOLD analysis project Ga0247780, IMG submission 179927) | Plant litter microbial communities from Arlington Agricultural Research Station in Wisconsin, United States - UWRJ-L079-202R-5 | ecosystem: Environmental > Terrestrial > Plant litter >... | reverse complement strand
CCAAACCACCCCCATCACCACCGTCGCCCATCACACCCGCTGAGTCCGAATTTTGCGCGCCCATCGAGCCCCTTTCCCTGAGCTCGCCCGCCATCGCCGCCTGCGACGTTCGGCCCGCCCTCGAGGGCCGCCTCGCCAGCGCCGTCCATGTCTTGAATACCGAGGCGGAAGCTCTCCACTGTCTTGCCAAGCTCTACGCAACCGACCGCACTGCGCAGGACGGCTTCAGCCGAGCCGTCGAGGCCATCACGCGCCGCCAGGGTGATGGCGGCAACAACGGGAAGGTAGTGGTCGTCGGAGTCGGAAAGTCGGGCCATATCGCAAGGAAGCTCGTCGCAACCTTCAACAGTCTCGCCATCCAAGCCGTCTTCCTCCATCCAACCGAGGCGCTGCACGGCGACCTCGGCCAGATCGACGCCCGCCGCGACACACTGCTGTTGATCACCTTCTCCGGGAAGACACCCGAGCTGCTCATCCTGCTGCCACATCTCGCAAAGAGTCTCCCCTTGATATTAATCACATCGCACACGCACCCGCACACCTGTGAGATTGTCCGCCACCGGCCCGACACAATCCTGCTGCCGGCACCCGTCCACGAACCCGAGACGACGTCCTTTGGAGTCTCCGCGCCAACCACATCCACCACCGTCGCCCTTGCCGTTGGCGACGCCCTTGCCATAGTAGCATCACAGGAGCTGCATCCAAGCGTTGCCTCCGTCTTCGCCAAGAACCATCCTGGGGGTGCTATCGGCGCCGCTCTGCGACGTCCTCAAGAGGAAGTGCGACACCTCGCCGTCTCATTCGACAACATCGCATACCTTGAGAAGGACTTCCTCGCGATCACGGGTGCAGACGTGTTGCGAGCAGGCTACGCTTCAGCATCTGGGTGGGTGTGTCTTGGCGGCGGAAGCGGAGTTGTCTCTCCCAGCCGCATCCGGCGACTTTCCTCCTTGGACCTGGGGAGGACAGTGCAGGAGCTCCCGTGGCTCGTGACGCTGAAAGAAGACTTTGTGAGGCTGAGAGCCGACACCACGACGCGAGACGCGGCGAATTGGATTCGAGCGGCGGCGGCGGCATCTGAGATGCCTGCTGTGATGGTGGCGAACACCTCTCCTCGTGCGGACCCGGCGGGACGCTGTGATGCTTCGATTGTTGCTGTCACCGAGAATGGCGATTGCATTGGCCTGATCGAGGTGGCGCGCCTGCTGGAAGAGGCGTGATATGACCAGAGATGATGCATGCATGAAAATACAGAACCATAAGAGCCCTTTGGGCCGGTCATGGGATATTTGACGGGAGGGTCGATTTTCGGGATAGACGGAATGGGTGAGGGAGGCAATCTGCTGATTTTGACATTTGTTACATTGCATCGCGGCTACAGCATGGTTCTAGCATCATGCATTCGGGAGGCTTTTTGCTTTTAATGTTGGCGGCTTGATTGCTTTTCAGAGAGTTGGGAGGTTTCCCAGCATCACCGCTTTGTATGTTGGCGTTTGTTTCCAGGTTCGCACTACTGGGGGGTGGACTAGCCTTTTCCATCGACAACCAGTCCGAGGTATTTGATCATGTCATTTCCCACGATTCTTATTACTTAACCACTTGGCTGGGAGGAAAGATGCATGCCTGCTCAGGTATTGCTCACGATGACTCTGATGTTCCAATATATATTCTGCTCCTTCTTTTCACATCTAGATTCATTCATGTTGTCAAGTTCGGCGGCGGAGGATATATCGTTTGTTAAGATACGATACTGCAGCTTATTCCTTGACATCTGAGACGAGGTGGGGAGTATTACCATGTCCAGGATAGATTCTAACATCAAGGAGTCGACAGCCAGTCCGGCGGATAGCAATCAGTTTCACACTCTGACTGAGAAACGCATAGCCCAATTATCCGAATCTGGTAATGGCTGGTCGCATTCTCATTTCATAAATGCGTCATTGCAGCTATGGCAACGCGCAACATCTTTTGCCTGACACCTCGAACGCCTCAACTCGTATGTGACGACCCAACATCGTGCCACAATACATGCAGCGGGAACCGTCTGATCCAACGCATGGGTATCCTAGTTTCAATCCTCCTCGTCATCACTATCTTCACTGCTCTCTCCCTCGGCCCCATCTGATCCCGAAGATGAGGACGAAGACGAGGAGCTGCTAGACTCCCTACCAGGAAGGACTTCCATCTCCTCGTCTTCGTCTTCCTCCGAAGAAGAGGAACTGGAGTCCTCATCCTCGCCGCCCGAACTGCTATCATCCGAGTCGTCATCATCCGAGTCAGACTCGGAGCTGCTGTCGTTGTCGCTGATATCTGTCCGTACATTTCTTAACCTACGACGCTTGGCGGGCTGTTGTGACTCGGTTCTCTGAGGTTCGAGTACCGACGGCGTCGGAGCAGGAACAGTGTCCTTCCCGGAGGAGGAGGACGACGAGGTCGTGGTTGTAGTATCTGTTGAGGTTGTGCTTTCGCTATCTGAAAGTTCCTCTAGAACCATCTCGGCTCGCATTCGCTTGAGCAGCCGGGCCTTGACCTCGGGGTCTGCGGTGCGAACAGCGAGCTCTACCTCGTCAAGGCTCCGCTTGCCATTGCCATTTGTGCTGGAGCTGGAGCCGCTCTGTTGCAGGCGCTGTTGCTGCTCCTTGACGAACTGGACTAGGAGGTCATCGTATGCCTTTTGCTTGTCTTCCCTGTCCTTGGCGGCGGCGGGAAACCCGGCGACGCCCTGCTCCATGTCCTTCTTCTTGATCTCTGCCGCCGTCTCGCGCAACCTTGTGCGGATGAACCCCTTCAGGTCGCGAATATACTTGTAAAACACTGGAATGTCGGTCGAAGGTACCTTGTCGGCGTCGAAGAGATACTTGATCAAGAGCGTCTGGTAATTCTTGTTGAACTTCCACGACGCTCGGTCGGTGTGCCACTGGCGAAGGTAGGCGAGGGATGGCTCAAGATTCGTGTCGGCCTTTTCTGGGGCTTCGGCAGCCGGCTTCTTGGTCTTCTTCTTTGGCTTGTTCTTTTTCGCTACTTTTGCAGCAGGGCTGTCCTTGGTGTCCTCAGCGAATGCGACTGACTTTCGACTCCCAGGCGTTTGTTCTTCTGTCCGTAGCCTCTTGTTGGGTGTTTGCACAGAGGCGGCGTCTGTTGGCTGTGATGTGGAACTGTTGGGCAGCTTTCGCTTGAGGGCGCTCGCGGGGCTGCCTTTCACGCCGGCGACGGCATTGGAGTGGTCAGCAGAGGGGTTTGCAATCGTACTACCAGTGCTAGCAGTAGGGCTTTCACCAGATGCAGGTCCCTTGAGCTTGAGGCCCAATCGTTTCCAGGCTGGAACTCGCTGCGCTGGCGCGCTGTGGTAGGAGGACATGTCGAACGAAGAGGTGGGAGAAGTGCCCTCGCAAATCGCAGCCGGCTAACAGAGATTTTGGGGGGCAGAATGCCAGAACCGACCGGACAAGCAGCCGGAACTAGAGAGCGGAAGTACACACAGCCAAGCTTGCTGTTTCTGTGCCCAAGGCGTCGATTGGAACAATATCAGGCGTCTTATTGGGCGTTGTTGCTTTTCATCCGCTCAATTCGAGCCCACTGCAGCAAAATTTCTGCCCGCCGACCTTATCGTCACCCGGCAAGGATAGTGCGCCCGATAAGTAACCCCAGAGCTTCAATCAAAGTGGGGGCAGCTACGATTGCAAATTGTGGCCTCAGGTTGCATGAACAGAGACACTTACGCCTAATGTTTCAGGCAAGAAATTGGCCCCAGCTTTCAGCCTTCTCCAGGCAAACCGCAGCAACGCGTCGATCCCGGCGCCACTTTGAAGCTCCAACAACGACGAAGCTCCCAGCCGCCTGATCGAACGACCAGCGCTCTCCCTCCAACCACCAACACCGCTGTATCTGCAACTGCATCATCGTAAAATCTTCGCCCTCTACTCTGCATCCCAGTCAACCACTCAGTTCGCGCCGTTCAAGATGTCGGGTAAGCCAGCTCTCAGCTAGCTTGTCGCCCGGTGCCATCACCGAGCTCCGAGCTCCACTCAGCTCTTGGATCATGGCTAACCTTCCATAATAGGCAGCGCAGGCTACGACAGACACATTACAATCTTCTCGGAGCAGGGAAGATTGTATCAAGTCGGTACGTTGACATGCCGCCATCGCGAGCCCGCCGCCGCTCCGGCCCGATTCCCAACGCAGGGGTTGACCGCATGCTGCAAGCAGCAGCGGAGTTATAGGATCTGAAAGAAGCTGATTGTTGGGTGCTGTATCAGAATATGCGTTCAAGGCGATCACAGCCGCAAACATCATGGCGATTGGTGTCCGGGGCAAGGACTGCGCTGTGGTTCTGTCCCAGAAGAAGGTGCCCGTAAGTTTCGCCGCTGCGTTCAGCTAGCTCTCTGATGTCCAGTTAGCTCTGACAACTACAATATAGGACAAGCTTATCGACCCCTCTTCCGTATCGCACATCTTCCAGGTCTCGCCTTCGGTTGGCTGCGTGATGACGGGTTCCATCGCAGATGCCCGGGCCTTCTCCCAGCGCGCCCAGTCGGAAGCCGCCGAGTTCAGATACAAGTATGGCTATGAGATGCCGTGCGACGCCTTGGCCAAGCGACTGGCAAACATCAGTCAGGTGTACACCCAGCGGGTAGGTTGCGCGCCAACATAGCCCCGTGTTAGGAGCACGAATAAGGGTACTAACATTGTACCTGCAGGCCTATATGCGACCTTACGGAGTGGCGACGACGCTGATAGCTCTTGACGAGGAGCTCGGCCCGCAGCTGTTCAAGTGCGACCCTGCAGGATACTACATCGGGTACAAGGGTACCGCTGCGGGCCCCAAGCAGCAGGAGGCGCTCAATCATCTTGAGAAGAAGCTCAAGAACAAGGATCATGCGGAAGGTGATTGGCAGGACGTCGTGGAGCTGGCCATCACTACGCTCAGCACGGTCCTCAGCATGGACTTCAAGAAGACTGAAATTGAGATTGGTATCGTGGGAGGCCCTCGCCAAGACGGAAAGGAGGGTACAAATCCTGGCTTCAGGACGCTGACGGAAGATGAGATCGACGAGCGATTACAAGCCATCGCCGAGAAGGATTGAGGTGTTGATATGGGGTAAGATGCTACCACGGGGATGGCTTAGGTGGTCGGTGCGTCCGAGGCCCACCGAGGGGAGCCTCTGACGATGTCGATTCGTCAATGGCTCTCGGGGCTCAATTTGGGGACGTGGGAGGTGACTGGAATATCGGACATGGTGAGGTCTGTTGGTGAGCTTGATATTTCGGCATCCCGCGCTTTCCTGTGTGTCAATATCTTTTAACTCTGATGAGGTAGACCCAGCATGCAGCATGCAGAACGGCAATTTCTAAAATAGCTAGACGCAGACCAGTCAGACCCAATGACGACGGAGAAGTAACTACGTCGAAGCCCCATGTGGCTTGAGCTGAAGGCTGAAAGAGAGCAACACGGACTTGGACGGTGCGGTTTGACTCAACGTCTCGACGAGCGGACACGTTACTTCACGGCGGGTTACCGTTACAAGATCTCTGGGCGTCCAAGAAGAGTTGTTGTTCGTGCCGGCTTACTCCTGAGCCACGATGATAAGTGCAATGCGGATCGCGGCTGGAAAGTGGCAACTCTTCCGGGCCTGCGCCCTGATGCCGGTGGCTTTTCGGCTTGTTGTAGGGCGACCACTCAAGGCCGAGATGGGATGCCAAATGGGTGTGATGGGGTGTGACGGGACGGACGGAAACCACTGGCCTGAGGGGTGGTTTCACGCCGATGCGACGCCATCTCCCATGCATGCTCATATCGTGAGTTGCCTCACAATCCAGCGACACCCCCTCATCCCAGAGTCCTGGGATCGGGTCATGTTGGTGGGCAGCCAGTGCAGTGGGGGAGACGGTTAGCGCAGGGCCGGGAGGCAGCCTTGCGGAGCTGATGACTGGCGGTCGCTTTCAAGGTCTTGGCGAGCTTTGTCGATTCCCGTTTAGAGCGGGCCAACGGCGCAGGCCGGTCGCAAAACAGCTCTGGCGGCCGCTGACTGGCCGGGCGGCGTCATTGAGAGCACAGGGCAGAGATGCGCGCAGTGGACACCTGCGAGTGCTAAAATATCGACCCCTCCTCCCCTTCAGCTCACCCGCGGGCAGTGTCCGCCTTGTACCGACATCGACAGCCGCTGTATGGCCCATGATTGGCCGGCGGCCGCCTGAGCCACATGAGCTGCCTCCACGAAATTCACGAAATTCAAGAATGGTCGACCAGGGACCCTGCTCAATTGGGCTGCCGAACGTCTGTGGCGTCGCTGAACATCCCGATTGGGAGCCCCTGCCCCCTTGCACGATCCACACATTCTTCCACGATGATAGTGCCGTGGGGCCAAGCCACAGCGAGAGCCTCTGCGAACCTCGGCGGGCCTCTGCGAGCCTCTGCACGTCTTGACAAGTCGCTGCGAGCCTCTGGCAAGGACCAGTGATAGGCCGTGGCGGGCCTCTGTCGGCGAGAGGGCTCGATAGCCCTAAACAGCAACCGGCCTAGCACGCTGCCCGCGAAGACTTCGGATGACTTGGGCCTTGCAGCAGGCGTGCAGCCTGCAGTCGGTGCGGTTGCTGGCTGCAGCAGCCTTTCCAACCGGACCGGGGCCGATATCCAAACACATCTGCGGATCCGCATCGTGGTGTCTCTCGTTCCTTGCGTGGGCGGGCGCCCTTCGCTCTGTAGGGACCGCCAACGGGGGTAAAGGGGGTGTGTGGAGGGGGGGTGGAACGGCACCACAGCAGTTGCCAGCTCGGTAGGGGCCCTTGGTGTTAGCTCGACTCTAGACATCATGGCGCATCGGCCAGAGTCGTTCTCCAACACATCGTTCGCTCTTCCGTGCGACACATCCCATCAGCCCGCATGCCGCGGAAAGGGCTGACGATGGAGACGATGTTGTCACTTTGTTGGAGGACGGGGCCTAGGCCCGAGCAAGCACGGAGACAGAGATTGCTGTCGTCGAGGAGACACGGTCCCGCAGACTACGTACCGCATGTACCTCCCCTTCAGGAGAACTCCTCCCTATTCACCTCCTCTCCACTCCTCGCGGGTCGTGATGGCAAAATTTCTACAAAAGCCGTTGGATCTCGCCCCCCCAAGACGCCATCATGACCTTCCCGACAAGCCATCTTCCACTCCCGCAACGGGCATCCGCCAATCTCTTCTTCTTTCAGCCTTGCCCATACACTTACCGCTTTCCCTGCATCGAAGCTTGCCTTGCTTCCGTTGCTTTTCTGCTCAGACCGCTGTGGGAACTGTTCGCTTCTTTCATTATCCATATCCACGTTCTCGAGCAACCAACCGCTCCTAGTTCACCAAGAACCCTCTCTGGCACAATTGCCGTTGAAATCATCCTTCGCTTCCCAGCCGACATTCAAACAATCGCCACCATGAGCGACGGACGTAGGTGTTAGCCCTGGCTCCCCTTCCCTTGCCCCTTACCTCGTCCGGCACTCCCACCTCGGGACCAAGAAAATTAGGGGCGTCACCTTCAACGGCCAAGGAATCGTGTGTGATCTGACACGGCGGTTCCCTATTTAGTGAACGAATACCGCACGGCGCGAGTCGCCGAGATCCTCGCCGATTTCCGTACTCTCCAGTACTACATTGCCGCCGCCCCCGTCGACCCGCCCAACATGGACGACTACTACACTGAGGGTTGGGCGGCGCTGCGGCAGTGCGCCATCGACGGCCAACACATTCTCAACTGCGCTGCCGACGTCACGGTGCCGCGTGCCTCCGGCGGGCCGGACGAGCAGGCCAAGGCCGAGTTGAAGCAGTGCGTCCTCCTTGAAACTACCTTTCCCTGTTCCGCCCCGAACAGGTGAGAGGGCATCGCCGCTGACCACACATCTCCAGAGTTCACCTCGATGCCTATGCGCGCAGACACGAAGGACAAAAGATCTACCTTCGCCAGGCGGCGGCACAGCGCTGGATCGAATGGCGAGACCAGATCCTGCAGGGCGGCCGGCCGCACACAGGACACAACTCCGAGCTCAGGGCCGTTGATCAGCAGCTTCGAGTGGTAAGCTTTCCCGTCCACTTCCTCCTTTGCTTCTCCATCTCCCCGTTCTCGTGTCTGCACCTTCCGGTGCCCACCGATACCCCTACAAAAACACGCCCGTCTAACACGCTCCACAGGAGTTGTCTACCATCACCGATGACGCCATCTACGCCGAGCTCCAAGCCTCCGATATTTCCATGCATCGCTGGACAGGCGAGGATCCCAGCCTGCGGGCCATCCAGCGGTGGGTGCGGGCCCGGCGCCCGGGCCGTTAGATCGCGCCTCTCACCGCTGCTACTCTAATCACTTGCCCGCCTTTCCGCTGCGGCCGAACGACGAACGACGACGTCTGTTATCACAAGAAGACATGACAGCCACGACCACGACAAGATTCCACGAAGAAACACACACGATAATAATCCAGGTTTACCCCCGTCGATGCAGGGCCATCTATGACGCCTCAATTTTTTAATCAACGGCATTCTACTCCGTCAACCAACGCACCCTGCTCCAGTAGCAAGCACAGCAAAACCTTTCTTCTCCCAACAACAACCGCAACCGGTCAACTGATTTGCATAGCATAAGCATACCTTACATATCACCTCCTCAATCACCAGAGGACTCTTCTTCTTCTCTTCTTCACAGTATTATATTTATCAATAGCCCCTTTCCACTACGCTACGAGAACCATGAGAGTACACGTAAGGAATCATCGGTATATATTTGGCAAAACATCGGGCTTCTTGTTTCATTCTTTCCTTCTTTGTTTACTTCTGCTCACATTCTTTATTTTCTTCTTCATTTCAACACTTTCTATTCTAACCATTCACCTGTACATTGTTCTGAATGGCTGCGACAAGACCGCCTGTACATACATACCTGACAAACATATTCTGTCTTTTTCGAGATGGGGGGAAGGATTGGAGGGCTACATTGGGAGGAGAGAGCTTGGGGGATCTAAACAGGGGGTGGAAGGCGAGGGGGGCCTGTTGCATGGTGGCGCGACAAAACATTTACATCCTGCCTGGAGCAGGGATGGTGACCGACTGATCGATCGGAGACATAGATGAATATCTAATATATTTCATCCATTCTCTCAATGTTTGCGATGGACGTGGTGACAGTGCGGTGCTGAGACGACTGAAAGGTCTTGGGCCAGGTAACGGGGAGGCAGCTAGATCCAGAACATAATTTGGCACGCAAAATTGTTCAAGAACTTTAAGAGGAAGGAACCCAAAAATGTCAAGAAGGGCAAAAAGCTCAAGAGACCCAAAAAAAATTACCCCCCTGAGAATCGAACCGTGGCGGCTGCTATCCATCACTCCATTAGGAAAGTCTATAGATCTTTGGGAACAGGGTGTAGGAACCCCAGCCTGGCCAACTACACCACAGCCGAACCTGATTACTGTAACTGGTTGAAAGAGTACCTCACTGCTCAAGTATATATGCTCTCATTTCATTCATCTAATCTTGGGATCTCTTGGCATGCCGTTGCTGATGAAACGGCGCCTGCTATTTACGAAGGGTACATTTTCTAGCTAGGCTCTCGCCGTCGAAATCTCTATGTCGAATCTATGGCCCAAACGTTCACATCTGTACACGTTCTTGCCCAGACTAAGACACATCACACACCATCTAGTAAACATTCTTGCTATGGACACACAGCCCAATCCCACTTATTGACAGAACCATCCCAATCATGGTATCTTCAGTCAACCCCGTCAGCAACCTCAACCAACACAAGATAGGTCACAGCCCAAGATAGCGTGTGTGAAGGGGGGGAACATACCTCTGCTAATCACCTTCTTCTCGACCCACCACTCCCCAATGACAGTAAACAAAAACGCCAACGTATTCACAATCGGCACCGTCAAGCTCAGCTCTGTTTCCCCTGAATGTCAGCCCCAACTCTCCCATCACCAACCAACCAACCAGCCACGGGAAGTAAATAAGTACGTACCAGCCTTCCCAATCAACAAAAAAAACCACACACTCCCCGTCAGATTCACCAACAGCGGCACCGCATACCGCGGGTTGCGCAGCAGGTCCACGACCGCGAATAGCGCCGTGTATATGCGCAGGCGGATGCCGTGCGTCGTCGCGAGCACCGGGTGGGCGGGCGGCTGGTGGTCTTTGGCGGCGCGGCGGATGAAGGGCGTGGTGAGGCCCCAGGCTATGCCGACAAGGAGAAAGCCTAGGATGTAGTTTATTATTGGGGGCGCGGGCCCGGGGGGTGTGGGGGAGGAGGAGGACATTTTGGTGTTTA
>Ga0247780_1001791_pt1 | contig 10317 bp, 10 predicted proteins | sample UWRJL079202R5_FD_179927 | JGI IMG/M metagenome (GOLD analysis project Ga0247780, IMG submission 179927) | Plant litter microbial communities from Arlington Agricultural Research Station in Wisconsin, United States - UWRJ-L079-202R-5 | ecosystem: Environmental > Terrestrial > Plant litter >... | reverse complement strand
AAAATGGCTTTGTGGCTACTGCCGGCTCCAGGGAAGTGATGTTCCAGGGCTCGTAAGCGCTCGGCCGAGAGAAGCCCGCCATGTCGGTGTTGTCTCGCCAGTAAAGAGTGTTCTTCAAGAGCATCTTGTAGCCGAGGCCTGGACAGGCCCCTTGAAGACAGCCAGCGCTGGGGAGATTTGATGCGTCCAGGGAAGTCGGCCATATGTCCTCAAGCGGCAGATTTATCGTGTACTAGGGCTTGTTGCCGAACCAGCCGATGCCCTGAAAAGGGTCCGCATCCCACCAGCCCAGCCGCGGAATAACTGCTATGGCAGCCGACGGCCCCGCCGCGGTCCCTAGAACAATGCCTCCGACGAGGAGCGCGAGCAGCAGTGCCGAAGAACGGTGCCTCCGACGATACCCGAAGCCCGTCCAGAAGCCGAACGAAAAGATGTTGGCAAGCTGTGTGGGATTGAACGCCGAGATCAAGGTCCCGAGAGCCACGCCGTCGTCACCGAGAAGGTCACGACGGACAACGCCGAGGATGATGGAAGCGAGCGAGGCGCAGATGAGGACTTCGTACAGTTTTGCCGCAAACTGCAGTCCCTGGAGTTTGGTCTGTGTGTAGGGCTCGGATGGGTCGCTCCAGTATGTCTGGCTAATCGCGAGGTAGATGACGGCAGCGGTACCTCCGATCGGCACGATGTGAACAGTGCATTGGGTGAGACGGGGCCAGACGCCGCTTTGCAACACTGGGTTTTTCTGCTCGGGTCCTGTCATGCCTTGGACCCAGTCGTTGAGGGCGAGCCTCAACCGAGTGTAATACTGGGTGAGAAACATAGCGGAAATTTTTAGTTGCCGGATGGAAAAGGTGTCCAGATTTGTGCAAGAGCAAAGAGTGTGAACAACTGAAGATAGTGAGGTTAGCATTGAAGTGATCGACTGCAGCTAACCCAGGGCGTATTAAACAGCCGGGCAGTGATTGGTGTCAACAGGACGTGGCCTGATAATAGATTCTGGGAAAGATGCTGCGATATGGCCTGACTACAAAATACGAAGGTTCATGCCAAAAGAAAGGGACTCCCTTCTCCGTGCGAAAACACGTTGTCGGAATCCTCATGCAGCTCTGTGCTGTTACAGCAAGGCCTAGGCTCGCCACATTACATACCTTAACTCCATCGTGAAACGTCTTTTCGGAACGTAGAAAAGTCCTTTTCAAATGCAAGAAGGCATTTTCAGAATGCAGGTAGGCCCTTTCGAAATAGGAGACGGCCTGCAATAACAAAAGCCATGGGCTACCTCGACAGTAAAAAGGCATTTTTTGCGCTAGCGTAGGGGGCCCAATCTTTTTGCCCAAGCCTTTGTAAGACCGGAAGTCATAGTTTGACGAGACATATATTAGGACCAGTACTAGCGTTCGAGCTCGTTAGCCCCAGAGCTATCATTTCCCAGCCTCATCAACCACGCGCAACTGCAGTCCCGTCGTTGCAGATAAGAATCTTCCAGCCTCTCTGGCCGCTGCCCTCGCTTCGTCTCTGAATCTTATCATCGGCCCAAGCAACAAGATATCATGGGGGCAATTCTCCGACACAACCAACTTGAGGTTCCATCCGAGGTTTTCATATCGCTGAGCCATGAGCTTGATATCGTCGCAGATAACCTCTCTCTCCCCAGCTTGCACAAACATGGGGATGTCCGCCTCCAACTTGAACGGGTGGTTCAGCGGCGACAAATAGGGACCCCTTGGATCGATAACTCCGTACCCCGACACTGAAGTGGCGCCCCACCGGCCGAATTCTTTGTTGAGGTAGTCGGTGCTGTAGTTTGGCGACTTGCTCAAATCTTTGTAGATAGCCGCGCCAACATCCACCCACGGTGACCACAGCGCCACCGCTCGGGGCGGGGGAATGTTCAGCTCTTTGCCGTGTTCGTGGATGTAGCGAAGCAAACCTAGGGCGAGGTTTGCACCGGCTGAATCGCCAGACAGAATGATTTGTTGTGCTGGGATGCCCTTTTCCTTGATCAGGTAGACATAGGTCGTGACTGCGTCTTGGAGGGCGGCTGGGAACCGTCCGTCCTTGCCATCAGCGAGCCGATATTGCGGCGAGCAGACATGCGTGCAGCCCATATAGCGCAGCAGCGTCCGCGCGAGGTATCCGGTGTCACCATCACGGCCGTCGCCGATAGAAAAAGCCCCGCCATGATAGTGAAGCGCAACGATCAGGTCGGAGGGTATCGGTACTGCCTGCGGCGGTTGGGCTGGTGTCCAGGTGGTGCCGATGGGTTCGGGACGGATCTCGTTGTCCAACAACGGGCCTTTGTAAAACTCGGAAGCTTGGGGCCGTATCACCTCGAAGCGCTTCCCTTCTCGGCCGGAACGGAGACTAAGGCTGTTTCCAGCGCGTAATCGAGAGGTGTAAAGCAGCACCAATCTAACGAAACGCACCCGCACGGCTTGATTGACAGACCATTCTCTTACCGGTCGTGTCCATGGTGGCAAGCAGAGGAGTATGTCGAAGGCGAATCGGGTGAGGAAGAAGGGGGTGCACAGGATAGTGGTGATATACACAAAGAACAGATTGGAGCGGGAGTTGAGTTGCGTGGCGGCCATCGCCTTTGAAGTTGGTGATTGCTTCAACTATCGAGGGGTGGTGGTGCCGCGGGCAATCCGTGGTGCAATGGGCTGTCGGGACGAAGAAGACGCGTTGTGACGGAAGCGTTGTTGGAATGTGGTTTGTTATTTTACTTCGTTGAGAAAATCGCGGGCCGAGGTGGAGCGGCCCGGATTAGTACAAGCTCCGTGCATGGCTCGCGGCCAAGACATCGAATGACTGGAGCAACCACGGATTCGTGTGGGGAATTGGCCACCATGAGCGGGTCAGCGAGTGTTAGGTCTCATCCGACGTGGCATGATTGGGGGGTCGTTACCGATCGCTTTTGTTTGCGGCTGAATAAATAATCTGAGATGTTCGGTAACTCGGAATAACCTCAAGTGATTACTAATTGATTTTGACGACGACAAGGATCTCCGTTTCCCGACTTGGCGCTCGTACAATGCCGTCATTTTATTGGGAGAACGTCTCCTTGCACTATGATCCCACATGTGACCTTCGCTGCAAGGCCTAGATCTTTGTGCCATAGGCTTTATCATATTTTCGAGGGGTTTCCCGCATTCTTGAGAGGCCTATTCCAATACATTGAAGACCTCTCGCGAGACGGGCAGGGCCTATTCTATAGCTACCTAGGCCTTGATGTCTTAGCCGTGAGGTTTGCCGATGGGACTGAGCATGCCTGGTGTGAGATGATCATCGTGCAAGTGAGACGAAGGCCATAGTGTCAAGAGACGTTCTCTTGGGATACTAAACAGCTCCTTTCGCAATCGCATCGCGGAGCAACTCCTGAAGCCACGTCGGCCAGCCCCTGATCCCAGACACAACACTTGCCGACCTCGGGATGATCAACTGCCCACCCCTCCTGCTCTTGATCTGACTGACCACATCTTCCGCAATCTGACCGCTGGTAAGCAGTCGCACGCCGGACTTCTCAAGTCGACCAGAAAAGTCCTGCGTGAGTGGAGTCTTTGCGAAGTTGGGATGGACGACCGTTGTCAAGATGCCCGGTGCTTTATACAGATGCTTAATCTCGGCGCCGAGCGACTCATGGAAGGACAGCGCGCCGGCTTTGGTGGCAGAGTAGTCGGCAGCTGTCGCCAATGCGATGAATGATGCCAGGCTTGCGACTGTCACCACGTGGCCCTTGTTCTTCTTGATCATATCGGGAAGAAACTGCTGTGTCGTGAACCAGAGCGACATGAGATTGACGCCCAGGATCCTGCGCAGGAACTTCTCGTCCGTCTTGAGGATGGGCCTGGGCTGAGCGATGCCGGCGTTGTTGATGAGAATGGAAGCATACCCTATATCTCGGCGTACGGCGTCGGCGGCCGCGGTGACTGACTCCAAGGACGTCACATCACACTGGTAGAAGCGTACCCGCGCATTTTGCTGTAGATCCTCGGGGAGGCCCTGGACGTCCAAAACCGCGACGCGCACACCAAGTGCTGTGAGCTTCTCGACGATGTCTTTCCCAATGCCACTCGATCCTCCGGTGACCACAGCGATCTCATTCGGCCAATTCCAGCCCGTCGCCGCGCGAACGCGCCACGAGTTGGATGCTATCGTGCTGAGCACCCGGTTCACCTTGACGACGGTGCCCAGGGCAAAGACAGCCCACAGCGCCGTTATTCCGATTGGGGAATTGAACAATGGTGGGATGCTCCGAAACAGCCCTGTTGCGAGGTGATCCGGCAGCTTCCCGGTCACAGAAGCAACGACATGGCGCACCGTGTCGGGAAAGTATGTGGCGGACAAGACAAGCGGGCCTGTGGCGAACGGCGAGAGGAATATGCGGCTCAGACCGGCAATCGCGTCAGCAGCGGAGGACAGAATCGCGGCCATGCTAGAACTCAAGTCTTGTTACGGAGGTGGGTCCGTTGAGATGCGATTTAAGTTCTCTGTGGCGCTGGGTGACTTCACCTGCTCTTGTATGCGCCATTAAAAGATCCAGAATATTTGGGCAGGTTGACAAAGGTGTCAGCTTCACAGCGCGTTGTTGGTCTGTTGGTTTCTGTCCATGCCAAGATCGGTCGAATTTGTTGGTGGGGCCAACCGCAGCGAGCTAACCCGTATTCGGAATGGGCGCGGAAGCACCCTTGCGGCCAGCTGTGGGCTCTCTTCCCCATGTTCATCACCAAATTGAAGAGTGAGCGAGCGAGATCTTACTGACGAACTCATTCAATTTCTATTTCACACCCAGCCCTACCACACGTCTAAAACGGCCGATCCCCACTCCGAAAGTTCACATGATCCGGGGACACCAGCAAAGAATCCCCCCGACTTTTCCGCTCGGCTTCCCAGGTCCCATCAAATGTGGACGTGAGGGGTGAAGGAGGAGAGTGATTCGCGCCTTCTCTTTCATCGCGCGATTGCAACGAGGCAATCGTGGAAGGAGATTTCCGATGTGGATTTCCCCCCCTTGCGCTATGACTCGCTACAGCGGTACCTGGCAGCTCATACAGGCCTCCTGGGCTTTCGGCAACCGATGGCAACGGCTGGATTTCGTGCCCGTCAAGCTCCGTGTTTGGTCGGACAGCGGTATCGTGGCCGTCCAACTCCACTGTCGAGCCAGCGGCCGCGGCAGCGCTTTCACTGATGGCCGCTGATTCCGATCGTGGGTATTCGGCAGTCGATCTATTCGCCGAGATATCATCAGCTGAGAAAGGCACCGAGCTGCCCGGCGTTGATCCGTGTCTCGAATTGTCGTTGAACACAGGGCCCTTGAGGACCGACTCGTCCGGCACTGGCTTCTTGGAGGCGACAGCAAAGCCCGTACCGATCCACTTTCTTCGCTTTCGGAGGATGAAGACTGCGATTGCTGTGGCAATGAGGAGAACGCCTAGGATGGCACCTATGACGATCCCGGCGATGGTCCCACCGCTCATTTTCGGCTTATCGGAGGAGGATGAACCGCCGGCCGCGTCGGGAGAGTCTTTGGATGTGATCGCAACGATGTTCTCCTTGGCGCCTTGGTTCCATACGCAGGCCGACACATTGAACACTTTGCGCTCGTAGTCGACAGAGAGATACCTGGAGAAGTCAGTCATTCGTAACCGCAAAGGGCCTTTTTCGTCAAAAGCCATTCAGCAAGGTCAACTTACGCCTCTTGCAAAAACGTTCGCCCAAGTGTGTACTGTCCCGAGTTGTTGGCCCGCTTCAGGGGAAAGTAATGGCTCGTCATGTCGACCAGAGGGTTCTTCGCTGTGAGATCGAACGCAGCGAAAGGGAGAACGACTGTCACTGTCTCTCCTCCAGATTTGCTATCAGAGAGCCTGAAAGAGACTTCGGCATTTGTGTCGAGAAGGGCGTTTCTGTGGGTATTGTTGACCAGATACAGCCCACTTCTGGCATCAAGAGTCAGCCCGAACGCCTTCTCGAAGGCATTGCACGCCTCTTCCGGGAGCCAGATGTTCGGGTCTGTCGAGTCGATGTAGATGTCGATAGGGTTGGACAACAGGGTGGCGGAACTCGATCCGCTATAGCTGATGGACTGAAGAGCGACAACGAGGTCCCGCGTCAGGTCTTCTGCCATGCTGAAGGAGACGGTGTTTTCTTTGAACCTCGAGGTATCGTATCCAGAGAAGATCAGTTGACCGTACACCTGTTTCAGACCTGGCCGGAGCGAGTCTCCGTCAGCCATGCACCGCTCAAATCTACCTGCCAACTGGACTTACGGTACTTCGCCCCGGCTGTGTAGCTCCAGCTCAAGCTTGGGATCTTTTTCTGGTCCTTCAAGGTCGTCAAAAACGACGGTGTTGACTGGTTTCCCAGGGAGCTAAAGTTGACAGGCTGTCCATTGAGGCCAAATATTCCACTGGAGGATTTCGGAGGTCAGCATGATTCTAACAGTCTAGGACGAGAATACTGACAGGTAGAAAGGTTTTGGTGTCGCAATACCGCCAACAGTTAGATTCTCGAAACCCGGCCCATTGAGCCCAATGCCCAGATGCTCAAGACCAAACTGGACCCTTTGGCTGTATCCCAGATTTGCTTCAAGTCCAACTCCGTCGGAATTGATGCCATACAGCCCCACATCAACCCAGCTCGAAGACTTGTTGACGTTGAACAAGTTGCCCCTGGATACTGCGCAATCTGGTGGTACGGAACCAAACACAGCAATCGTGCACGCATCCTCTGCCAAAGGAACGAGCGTTTCTGGGGAGGCCGTCGAGACAAGCACTCTGAGGTACTGCTCGGGTTCGCCAACCCGGACGTCAAAGGTACTCCATGGCCCGTCGTTTCCTTCGCTACAATCTCTGTCAGCGATTATAAGCCATCAATCGACACCGCGAGGGTTGACTACAAATATTGGCTCGCAGGGATCACAAGAGGCCCTGGTGCATCCTCCGAGACCGAATTTGCGACGAGTGCAAATGCGCAGATTATCGCTGTTGGACGCATCTTTGGCGATTTCAAGTCTCAGTTGATATTTACAGCTTGTATCAACACAATACTTGGCCGGGAGGGAAAGCGAGTGATCCCATTCGCATCAGTTTAGGGTGTCACGGCCAACCTCAGGTTCAATTGATGAGACTGACGATGTTTGCATCATCAGATAGAAGCGCTGCAGGGGGAGCCCAGCCTCTTCTAATTCCGAAAATCATTTTTTTGCTGTAATCACTGACAATATCTTGTTCATCAGGCAAACGGGCCAAAATGGCACTCAATGACGTGGGGCTTGGCCAGGGGCGGAAGGGATTGGCCAGAGGCTGGGTGCAAGTCGTGGACGTCACCACGCAGACACCCCTGTAAAGTACCGTCGCATTGCGCCCCGATGGCCAACAACGCGGGGAATGTGGACGTTCTGACGTCTGCCAGCCACTGACAGCTTGCCTCCAGCTGACAAGCCTGAACATTCTGTCCGGAGCTGCAGTGTTCCAAGTTCCTGGCAGAACGAGCAGCGAATCATCGCCGAATGGGGGATAGTATCCCGCAAGCAAGATGCGTCAACCGCGAAATCCAGGAACCGTACAGTGGCAAGGCCTGTCAACAAGCAGTTTACCGCAGTGGTACCCAACATTGTGGGCCACCCGGATAGATTAAACCGAGCGCCCTGCCCTGCCATTGATGGACCGGGTTTCTCATCGCTCGTTGCTTGTTGCTTTTCGTCAACCGGAAGCTTCAACACTCGTTGTCTTCACTCATTTCACACCAAACTTGCCAATTGCCTCTCGCAGCGATGTTATCAACGTTGAGGGCACTGACAGCCTTCGGGCTGCTGCTCCGTGGTGTTAATGGAGGAGGTCAAGGTGGGTCTACTCTTTGGGTGAAGCGTGCCCCGGTGCATCGAGGGACATTAAACTGACATGACTCTGTAGCTTATCACGTCGAAACAACTGTCACCGACACCACAACGCTGCAGGTAACACAATATATCGACGTCGTCGTGTACAACACCAAGACCGATGTTATCACGTCATGCATCACCGAGTACACCACCACCACTCTTCACTACACCGTCTCAGTCACCCAGACCGACTCAACGACGGTTACCACCACGTGTACCGATACCGACTATGCAACAGTCACCAACACCCTAACGGACTCCACGACCATGACAAATACGGAGACGGACTACGCGACAATCACAAACACTGAGACCGACTCCGCAACCATCACCAACACCGAGACAGACTCGGTCACCATCACAAACACAGATACGGACTCTGTGACCATCACCAATACCGAAACCGACTCCGCCACTGTCACGAACACCGAGACCGACTCGGCAACTGTCACCACCACCGACACTGTGCCGGCTACTATCACCACGTTCACCACCCAGGTGCAGACCATTTTCTCCACCACGGTAGACCCCTGCCCCAAGTCCTGCAGCATCTCGGCCGAGACAGTGAACTTGTACTTCTGGCCCACAGACCGCCCATACTCGTATCCGTCCACTTATGTCGACGAGAAGCGGGACTACACCTTGTAAGTTATCCGTGTGTCATTAGTAACATCCGGACTTCGCTGACACCGCAACCAGTACTTCCCCATCGGTGTATATGTTCATTCCCACCGCGATGGGTATCAACACGCGTGGCGAGCCTGCAGGGCCGGCCACTACCAACTGGATGCTGCCCTTAGACCTCTGGGAAGTTTCGACTATCGCAGCGGGAACCAATGCCACCCGGCAGCTCACCCTCGCCGATCTCGGCACCGACTGCCCGCAAACCGCGGAGCCCACAGCCATCGCGACCATGGTCGACGCCCACTGCGACCCGGTCCTCGCTGCACCGAGCAAAGTCCGGTCGTGGGCCTATCCGTGCAATGCCTGCGGCCGATTCGGTCTTTTCGATCCCCCCTATGCCGTGCCCACTATCACCGGGAGCCTGATTGAACCGACGACGACGATCGTAGCGCCACCTCCAGTGACAGTCACGGCCGCGCCGACTCCCACTGCCACCGTCATCCCCCCAGCACCTCCTGCACCTCCTGCTCCCGACCATGGAATCATCTTCATCGTATACTGCGACGCCGACGGAAAGCCCTTCGGCACCGCCACCGTCACCGCCACGGGCGCCAGCGGCACAACCACGAGCTCCGTGACTGTTCCCGCGACCTGCGCGGCGACCACAACACAGCGGTCGTCCTTGACCTCGGCCGCTTCAACCGCATCGACTGCAGCCGCGACGGCCGCGGCAATGAGGCATGGAGTAGCGGACGGATCCGCTACGTGGCTGGCCTCCGGCATTATTGCTATTTTCTTTTGGTTGTAGATGGATCATGACGCCCGCTCAGGCATGGAGGAGTTGGTCTGTTTTGCGCATCTGATGATTAATGATAATTCACTCCCTACCTATGTATTTAGATGATGACTACGCCGCTGCAAGCGGCAGCGCGGATATACCCGGGCATCTGTATTCAGTGTCCTGACGTTTGCTCGATAGTGAGCATTCTGATAAATTCAGATTTATAAGCCTATTGTGTGTCGTAATGTCGTGAATGAAGGATATTGTCGGTAGTAGTATTTAGGATGTATTGGGAAAGCGGAGCCAAACGGACAAACGACCAAAGATCCTGACTATATGGTAGGAGCTGATGGACGGACCTCGCCTGTCTTTTGCCGGATCCTTTGTACTCCGCACAACGTCCCAGCACTTGGAATCAATAATTCGAGAGGCTTTATGGTTTAACAAAAATGAATATCAACATTTGATCGTTTCACGGGGGGGTTCCGCAGTGGGTTTGTTTGTACTCTCCAATGTGATGAATACCACCCTTTATCAGAGAGTGCCTTGTGTAGAAGAAGAGCATGCCTCCACCAGGACCCTTCCTTCAGCCGCCCAACGAACCAACTGCAACTAGCATAGGTTATCAACATAACCGGGTAGCGAAGGGATCAATTTTATGACCCGCAGCTTCCAACGAGACGCAGCCCAATCCTTCCCACGCAGAGAGTGCTGCAAACAATATCGAAGCCCTTTAATTCCCCGTGTTCATATACCAAAACCGACAGGGAGGTAGTATTGGTATTAAATCTAGGGATTCGCGTTTCCCAAGAAGAATTCATGGCTGCTCGTCACATGCCTGCTTTTGTGGCCCTTCGCACTCATCTTCCTGTTGTCAATCCGACTCTCGGCAGCGGTCCCCCAAGTTGAAAGTTGTCAACCCCACGCCCTTATAAGCCACAACACCCTCAATCACCACCCTCAATCACCACCCTCAATCACCACCTCATCCCCTACCCTCTCAACCATCCATCCCCACAATGCCGTCCCCAAG
>Ga0247780_1001790_pt1 | contig 10321 bp, 8 predicted proteins | sample UWRJL079202R5_FD_179927 | JGI IMG/M metagenome (GOLD analysis project Ga0247780, IMG submission 179927) | Plant litter microbial communities from Arlington Agricultural Research Station in Wisconsin, United States - UWRJ-L079-202R-5 | ecosystem: Environmental > Terrestrial > Plant litter >... | reverse complement strand
AATGAGGGGAAACCCTGTCCTAGATTGGCAGTTTTTAGCAGCCGAAATCCAGATTCCCAGACACTAAACCCATACCCAGTCCAGTGCCCAGTCAGGCAAATTATGGGGCCCCCCCACTATCCCTGAAATTCACCTTTTCAGGGTTTTCCGGCCCCCCTGAAATGAAAGGGTTCTGAAGCCTGAAAATTGAAATTTTCATTTCTGTCTTTCGGAACACTACCCTGTGTCCCACGCCACATCATTGCTTTTCCCAACACCAAGTTCTGACGCGTCGCGACCATTGTTGACAGCAGCCAAAACAACTAACAAAGACCGTCCTGACGTAAAGCGATGCCACCACGGGGGAGAGCCGCAAGACTTGCGAAGGCCACGACGGTTGCGGCAGCCAAGAAAGCCATCAATGGCGAAGTCATCCTGACTCAACTGCACGAGCACCCGACGAAGTGGATCCCCGACACGGAACTCCTCAAGGGCTCTATGCTCGGTCCCAGATCCTACCGTACGCGAATACCAGCTCGCTAACGGAAAGACAGTTAGCTTCAAAGACGTCCCGCTCGCGAAGGTCGCCAAGGATGTTGAGGAGCGTATTTCCGTGTAAAACGCGCCTAAAGTTCTAGCTAGCGCTCAACGAAGTTTGTGAGCCTAGCGTATGCCGAGAGGAAACCCATTACGTTCGCGTAGCAATCGGTTGGCCATATCTTTTACGTAACAAAACCGAGGATGGAATGCGCGTGTACATAACTTAATTATATATTGAATAATCGTATTCTCTTCTAAATCCGTAAGTTTACACGAATTGGCTGGAATATCTCGTCATGCAGGCATACCGCGTCGGCGACGCCCTAGGGTCCTGTGATCAACCTTATAGATCTTTGCTGCAGCTCGTTCGCTTAGATTTTTGTCGTTTTGAAGACATTAAAGGGCTAAGATAATGTTGGCTTCGTCTGAAGTAGCTGGCATTTTGGATGATTGAGAAAAGTGCAAAGGCGTCGCATCTGGGTCTGAGACGGCCTGCATCGCTGCGGCCGACACCAAGTAGCTGAGATTTCCAAGACCTACGGATTCCACGTGCGATATATTTTTCACCAGCCGCTCAACAGCCTTAAAACTTTCTGTTGAGTCGATTAACTGTATGAGGGTGGCCAGTCCGCCATCGAGACTGTCGTTGAACGTGGCGCAGATGCGGTCCACGCGACCAACCGACACTCCCCGTATCCTCATCATCCGGGGCCCAGATTCATGGGGAGACGAAACGAACTCGATGTGGCCAGGGCGGCGGCCCCCAGCCCAGCAGCTCACGAAGTAGTAAGCCTTTTTCTGGGAAGGTATAGTCCAATCGGGTGCCCACGACGGCAGGCCGCTCATTGTGCTGTGGCCATAGGCGTCGGAGAGCAGGCCGAGCCCAACCCCCTCGAGCAGATATTCAGCCACGTCAGTGAACACGGTTGCAGGTTGCCGGTTGTAATCGATGGCCAGCCTCGAGTCACCTGGTGCCGCGCGGAGGAGTTCGAGCACTGCGTATATCTTGTCTACTGGGTCGGTTGGGGCACAGTCCCGCGCGTTGCGCAACTCGCCTAGGAGGGCGTCTGGCGTAAGGAGGGGCTCGGGTGACCGGACCTTTCCAAAGGACATGACATATGGGAGCGGTTTCAGATCGCCGATCTGAGAAATCGATGAGGTATAGGCCCTGTGAAACGTCTCCCGCCAGGGTGTTATCCGCGAGCCGCAGAGAACCAGTGCTGATTTTGACCACGCGACCTCCTGAAGCACCCAGACCCGGTGAAACCACGGGCGATTTAGAAGGGCTTTCACCGCCTTGATCTCGCCGTAGCTTAGGTTGTCCGTGATAAATGGTCTGCCCCCCTTGGCGTCATCCTCGAGGATGCAAATTGCCTCGTCACTATCGGTAGATCGCTCGCCGAGATAGACAAGCACCCGCAAAGCAGCCCTGTAGATTCGGTGCATTATCCTGACTTGAGCGCTCCTCTCTGAGATATCCGACTGGTTGATGCATATGGCGTCGATCCATATAAGCCTCTCTTTGTCCGGAAGTCGGAGCTGCTCTAGGGCTTGAGCGCAGTTGGAGGCAATCCTAAGAGGTCGGTCCAGCGCGGATTGTGCATCGGACAGAAATATCGTGTTTGTATTTTGGGCGTCACCCCAAGCGTAGGACAAAGCTTCATATGGGACGATAGGAGGCATCTTCTCGCACGAGACGCAGGTAAGCTGTTGAGTTTCCAGTTGAATACACTCGCAGCTAGGGAGCACTGCATGGTCCAGAATTCCCATAATAGGATCCCGGAGGAGTCCTGGTTGTAGACGAAGGAGTCGGATTCCATTGGCTTCAAGAAGCTGTTTGTATTTGAAAGGTAATTTGAGATCCCGTTGGTTGTTAGAAGTCGTGTCTTGAACAACCAGACCTGTCGGCTTCTCTCGCATTGCCAAAGGGGATTCCAGTCCAAATTCTGGTCTCTTTGAGCCGTCTGTTGCCAAGTCATTGGTGTGGAACTGTTTCGCTTGACCTCTAGTTGTTTTGCCCACCTCTCGAGCCCTGGTTGGAAGCGGCACAAGCTTCGCATACAACTTAGTCCATTCTCTTGCTGTTTGTACAGCGCCTGACTCGTCTTCTTTCCATCTCTTTCCAATTTCAACAACCAACGGCTCATCCGGATTGGGTGACCCCAGGAGGGCTTGAATGGTCAATAATTTCTTATCTATTGTGAGGGCTCCATTCCAGTCCTCTTGTCGACAGCAGAACAGATCAGCATTTGGATACTACAGTCGAATTACTGGGGTTGAACCTACCATTGAGAATATTAAGACAAATCTGCCCCTGGTCGTCGATATTGGGGTGATAGATCTTCGTGAGAAAGCAAGCCTTCGGCGGCTCCATCGGATAATGCTCTGGGAGAATGAGCTCTAGTTTAAAAACGCCACCTAATCGTTGTGTCAGTTCTTGGTCTGGACTGTTCCATCAGAGACTAACTAAGCGAACCTTCGTATGGCGATAGAATTGGGCCTTGGATCTCGGCATCTAAATGCCTAAGGTTATCTTGACGGGACATAACTGTAGTGCCAGTGGTGCTGTGTAACAGTAAGCATCGTGACCGAAACGGAGGTGGTAGGTCAAGCGCGGCAGTATGAGAAGGGTGCTAACGGGCCGCTGGCTATCCGTTCCAATTCCTTCACAATTCTCCTTCGAGACATAGCCACGGGTACTGTCCGAAAGAGCTGAGAGTGAACTTGAGAAGGGAATTATATTGGCCGGAGGTACCACTTTATCTGCCTTGAATAATTTGGGGAAGGGAAGCCATATAGGGGCATCGCGTTGCATGTCAGCATAAGGGCATATATCCTGTGAGCATTGGAAAAGATGCGGTTTGGGAGCGGAGGCTTGCGCCCACTTAAACTGTGGGGTTTACCCCGCCCCGACGCCACCCTTTCGCTTGACTCCATCCTTCATCGGTTTGGCAGGGCTCAGACAGGCAACTGGGAAGCCCTTCCTGGTGCACTGCGGTTTCGAAATGCAGCACAGCTGCGCTCGTCGACGTGGCACCATCTGGCCCGCTGCCATCCATACTTGGCAGCAGAGAGCACAAGAGTGGGATGACGCCTCGAGCTTGGGGATATTGATTCAGGGTACTGTTCACACTTATCGGACCTGACACTTACAAAGATCGACAGCGCCGATCCCGGTTCTTGCCGAAGCCATCCTTTGAACCGTAGGTTGTGCGTATCCCGTGAGGTTTGTCAAGTACGATACCCTTACCTCGAGTAGTACTCCGAGTCCTAATCCCATTACATCACCCTACTATGTAAGACACTTGGAAGCTTCCTCGTGTCGATGGTGGCGGAGAAAGCGAGGTCAGTGACACGCAGCTGGCACAAGTATAACCACGCAAACAGCCTGCCAATCAAATACCGAGAACAGGCGCCATCTACTCGGCTCCCCAACTCCGACAATGGCCCCTGGGCCCCTCTCCGCATCCCCGGTGGCGTGAACGGAGCTTGTAGTTCTCTCATTGGCGAGCGCAAGTGTGACGAACACACGAGGCGCCTGTGGGTGTTGCTTATTCCAGGAATATGATGTCGATTCGACACTCGACGGTAAGTTACACAAAATAATACCATGATGCCTACATCTTGTTGAAAAGTCCATGCTCCCTTTCTAACAACATCCTCAACAACATATGCCGAATTAACCTCGAACACCTTCACTAATTCCCGTCAAAATCTGTCATTTGGCTGCTCGCACGTGTTCGGAACCTTCGGAGTTTGTTTTAGGCAGCCACTGCGCTGTGAAACAGATCACCAACCACTCACCCTTCCAAAGGGCATACCCCTCCTCTTGGCATACATTTCATCCCAACTATTAACCAATCATTGAAATGTCATAGTGACTCAGGCTGGCGTGGCTTGTATTCATTTTCAGGCTCAACCTTGACTAGGATCTTCGGGTATACGTCACTTTCAGAGCCTTGCGAGACTGTACATTTGGATACAAAAGGTGATCCCCTTCCCGATCCTGGCGCAGTAGCTTACCTTTGACAAGTCTGAGGGGATTCTTTGATCTGGTAGGTACTTATTCGGTATCCACCATGTTAGGCAGGAGACTTTCCTTTGGAGATCAATTTCTAACGTTCCAGTGCTAGCACAGACAGAACCAAACTTCCTCAATCTACAACACTACATCTACAAGATGGGCAACCAAGTTTCCAAGGGCAGAGGCAGAGGCGTGGAAGGGGAAGAAGGGGAATCCGGCTCCTCGGGCGGTGACTCTGGTGGTGGCGGGGGTGGCGGGGGTGGTGGGTAAGACACACTTGAAATCACGTACGGTTAAACAGGTTTTCACTCTTTTAAATACATCCTCGCATTTCTGTCGCCACGATATCCGCCTGTGATATGCGACTCGGATATCTAATCCCAAACCACAATCGCAGTATCCATACAGCTACCACACCAACCACAGTCCTTGTCACAAATCGACCAGTCCATACCGCCGCCGGACCCCATATACCTGGGGCGGTAGGAAGTCTTGTCAACTGCCCACGTGCCCGTAGCGCCGTCCGAACTCGAGCTGCTCGCAGTTCCCTTCTTTTTGGTTACGGTGCGCTTGGCCGCCCTCTTGGTCGTGTCCTTGTTGTGAACTGCCGAGTTGAGGCGATGGTCTCGGAGACCGTTGGCGCCACCCTTGATGACCCGGCCGCAATCGCACTTTTGTTCATTTGCCTTATCACTCGAATCTGCAGTCAACGGGATCGGGGTCAGGGTCGGGCCCGGGGCAGCGGGAGGCTCGCGAGGGCGATACACGAGGGCAACTGAGGTCTTCGGCGGCTTGGATTTTCTGGCACTTGTGCTTGCGTTAAGCTGGACCGTAGGCTCCAAATGCTCAGGCGACTTGACGTGCTCGAAATAGGCGGCAGCATCCTTGAGCCACTTGCCACATCCACATCGGATCGTGTTGGTCATTATCACGGTTCAACTAGGGTTGCAAAGTTGGTTGATGATCGTGGTGTTGTCACGTTTTAACACGGGACAATGCGGGGTCGTAATCGGGGGCTTCCAGGCCAACCGATAAGGAGGAGCCCCGCTTGGAAGGCGGCCAGTCAGGGGCGACGACCATCACTGTGGGGTTAAATCTATGCCCCCCTTCTTCTAAGTCGGGACAGGAGCTTGCACCCAGACGGGATTGTACCTTGGGGGAAGCTATCTGCCGACAAGGGGATTCCAGGCGCAGGGACCTTATTGGTAGGCAAGGGGAAACGGTGGACCAATTAGGAGGGGCCCCGAGCCTGCAAAACCCCGGGCACGGGGAATATCCCCGGCCGGGGACATCCCCGGTCGCGGGGAACATTTCGGTCGGGGTTATATATACGCGCCGTGACACGGCCTAGGTAGAGACTTGAGCTTACGGGCAGTAAGGTCAATTCGTATCATTCATTCAGTAACCTTTGTCTCCTGCAATCTTAGTGATCCACCACGGGCACGTCCTAGGACCTGCCATCTGAGCACTTGTTACTCGTCGCATACAACCGCTTCTAGCTATCCCTCTTAGTCAGGACCCTTACAGGTCACGGGTTACTAGGGTTGTTACACTGTAGTCACAGCGTGTAAAGCACTGTAACCACAGGGTATTAGACCCATTTTTAACAATCCCTAATATCAACAACTAGTAATAGATATAAGCATTACTAAGCGGAAGGCCTAGACGAATTGTCCATGAAGTTCTGGGTAGTAGCTATTGCGGGTACAAATGTCCCAATTTTGGGCCCTTTCCTTACACAGGATCATTTTTGGGCCCTTTGGCTAAAACTGCACCTTCTCGGAATGCTGTGCTGTTGTTCAATGGGCAAATATTAGCCGAAGCTGAGCCGGGGCTGATTAAACGTGATGAAGACGCACGTGACTATGAGCAAGGGTGTTTGTCGATTTTAGGGTCGTGAAACACCGAGTGTAGCAAGGCTTAAGTAGCCACTCGTCATCCTTATCGGCTCGAAATCACCACCTTCTCAGATTAACTAACAGATCTTGGAGGCCACTTACAGGCAAACTTCTCGACTTAAGTCCAAGGTTGGGAGACTTGTTGCTAGCCCGAGTATTCAGATTAAGAACAGTATGTACTAAGTCCTCGTCCTATAGCCAACATTAAGGTGAAATTTAGGAAGTAACCGAGGCAGATAGTGCCGGATAAAACCATTATAGCCTGGACTCTTCTCCTCACCTGCCATCAGGTTGTAATAACACAACCGTTTCTCCTTTATGGTCTCCTTTTGGAACGATGCAGCTCTTGGCACACGGATCCGCTTGGATGCACTGGGAATAGCTTTCTTGTAAAGAGATTGGTTAGGCATGAGATATAGACATGCAATGGATTTTAGGGAATGGAGTTTGAAACGATGGCCTTATACGAGATAGCCCGGCGATCTAGGCTGTGCGCAACGCTGATAAGATCAGATGCTCGAACCCAGCGACGAGACTTCCGCTCAGGTTCCACCATCTTCTATCAGACCACTCAGTTTCAGCTATAACATCACCACTAAAATCAGCGTACGATATCAGTTAAGGTCCTTAGGAGACTTGAAATGTGACTTGGATTCTATAGTAGTAGTAAAGCAGTAGGGACGGTCAGCCGCTTATTTAACAGGACCAAAAGATACCTCTCGGGATTAGCAATTACTGTGGGAGTGTCGAACTGCAGCGGCAGTTCTTGGCGCTCAGGCGCGCAGGCGCCTTACCACTCCAGGCTAGGCTGGAGCGCAGGAGCCTTTTCGTCATGTGCTCTCCTCACACACAGGGAGCTCTCTTTTGTATTTAGTCTGGGAGCTTCGCTCCCACCCTTTCTACCTAATCAAGTCACTTTGCAACTGCACTTCCGCTGCTCCCATGAGCTCCGTACCCTCAGTGAAACGTTCCACAGGGAGCACATGTAACAGGCAAGTAATGTGGCTCTTTTTCTTTTTTCAACCGCTTGATAACCTCCATGTCGTGGCTTTGGTTCACAATGACTTGCATGATGTGATGTTGTTTATGAAACGACTAATTCCAACATCGCACTATAAGTGGGAAACAGTTTAATCCTCTAAGGTGCTGTCAGTTACGCGAAAGAACGGCGCCAACGGCGCCTCAACATCATCTCCATCATGAAGCGGGGGTGGCAGCCCAGTAAATCCTACTTCCTCCCACTCTGGCGACTTAAAAGCATAGTGTGGAAGTTCCACCACCTTCTTAAAGATTTCATCCAAAAGCCCTCCCAGCTCGACCGAATCCGCACGGATATTACCATCAATATCGTCCTCGTCTTTTCGCAAGAAAGTTGGCGAGTTTATCACTATGCGGGGAGGCTCGCTGCTCGTTTCGCTGTCAGACTACTCAGCAGTTGATGAGTCTTTGTCGTCGGCTTTAACCCTTGGGTCGACCTCGGCGTGCCCCGAGACCAACAACCGATGCTTAATGATCTTAAGCAAGTCGCCTATTGCACCTCCCTCCGAGCAGCGCGGGTCATTGCGCATTCTGCGCATGTAATCCTGGACCTTGGGGTGCACTTTGGCGAGGACTGGGAGACCGTCAGAGCCCCTTCGGTGGTTTGACGAGGTTTCCAGCCAATATCTGTCGATTCCCTCGTAGAAAAGCTTCAAACCTCGCCATCGGTAAAGAAGCCATATCAAAAACTCCAGAAATATGCAACCAGCGGACCAAACATCGTAGCGGCGGGACCTTGGTAGGTCTTTCATCAGATGCGCCTCTGGAGGTTCATACCGGAGGGTGCCATATCCGCCTTCGGCCGTTGCCGTACGGCGCCGAGTCTCTGTAACTTCAGAATGAAAGGTTGCTGAGCCCAGGTCGGACACCACCAATGTTCCAAAATCGTCTCGTCCCGCTCCCAGAAAGCGAAGGATGTTCTGTGGCTTGAGATCTCCATGGCGACAATTCTCTTGCAAGCTGAAGTTGTGAAGGGCCACAATACCGCTTGCGATGCCGTTCATCTGTTTCACAGCCCATGTGATTAGGTCGGCGTTTCGTGGCACTGCATCCTCCAAAGCCCAAAACTGACGGAGATTCCCCCCATCGGCCCAGGGAAATAACGAGCAGTACATCCCGCCTTGCCTGTACGTTGCGATGCACCTGATGAGGTGGGGATGATGTAGCTTGCTCAATTTGGCGAGGGTGGTGGCTTCGGGTGGATACTCGTCGATGTTGCCAGGGTAAAGCTCCTTGATCGCTACCTGGAATCTTGCACGTTTCCCGTCGGCCTGCAGCATGGTCAGTCTTTTGCCCGGATTGGGCATAATATCATCATACTTACACATTGGATATGCGCCTCATGGATCTCGGCTTTGTGGACCTTGCTATGATGGCTGAATATGACTTTTCCTTGTATGCCACTAGCTGGTGGCAGGAAGGGCAGTGGGCTCTCCACGTGGATGAAGCGATCGAACTCGTTCTGCACTATTTTTGGCGCAAGTAGCCGCCATTGAAACTCGCAGAACATAGTAACAGGACGGCGACGCAACTTTTGGAACACAAGCCACTTTGTTTCCAAATTCAGACTGTCAGAGGCGTGGTTATACGACCTGACGATACCACCAGGCTTCTCGTCACGGTCAACACCCAGAGGAAGGTCCGCGTCTCTGAGGCCCGAGACTGCCATATCTTCAATAATGCGAGTTTCCTCAATCATTACTAAGATTGCGAATATCTTTCTGGCATGCTTCGAAATGTATTCCAAAAGCGGAGCGCTGCTTGAACCTCTCACCCCTGCGGCCGAGAGCTCGGACTTGATAGCGTCCTCGACAAGTAGCGCGTCCAGTTTGTCGAGCGGAATGAAAGGTCTGCCATTGATAGCTGACTTGACCTCGGATTCATAGAGTTTGTCGCCTAATTCTTCGCCGGATTTCAGTCTGATGGGCCGGGACTGTGAGCGACCTCGCCAGATCAGCAGCCTCAGGCTTGTCAAAAATTTGAGACGGCTCATTTCTGCGGCTGCCGACTCGGAGACTGAGATACTTAAGGTAGGTAGGTAGGTAATCGTTGAGGTACTGGGACGTCAGTGGTTTTGTTAGGACTCGCGGCGCCCCCTTCGCTGGAAAGAACCGCATTGCGCGGTTGAAATTTTGGGATGATTTGTGTGTGAGGGACTACCCCGCCTTTACACGTGTTCAGTTTTTGCGACGTCGTGACATGAACGACTGGAGAAGAAGCTACCATCGCTTTTGTGGAGACGACAAATCAGGAGCTGGATCAGGCTCCGTTGAGGGCTTTTTGAAGGCCTCAGGCAGGCGTACAGCAGCACGAGACGCTGGAGAGAGGCAATGGAGTGCGGGGTTCTGTGCTTCTTCCAGTCTTCCTCAAGTTCTTCACTGGAATGCCTCGACTCTTATCCGCTTTGACTCGAGGCAGGGACCTGTGATCGGTCCAAGCAGAAACATTCCGGCTTATAAGGCTACCCTAAATCACCTCCACTGCACTCAACGAGACTCGCAACTCGAAGGACGGGGCACAATATGTAGCTAATCGAGGCCGACACACTCAAACTCAAGTCGTTTCCCAGCTCGGAGGCTTTAGAGTACGCTATCCTTTCCCATACTTGGGGCGATGAAGAGGTCACATTCCAAGAATTTGCCGCACTCGGAAACAAGTCAAAGGCTGGATGGGAGAAAATCACCAAGACTTGTGAACTCGCGAAGGTAGTAGGCCTACAGTATGCATGGATCGACACTTGCTGCATCTAAGAATGTTCATCCGATCACTAAGCCCTACAAAAGAGGGTGCGTTTGCCGCCGTAAACGCAGGTCGCTAGCATGCTCTCGTCCTTGTCAACCGG
>Ga0247780_1001787_pt1 | contig 10359 bp, 13 predicted proteins | sample UWRJL079202R5_FD_179927 | JGI IMG/M metagenome (GOLD analysis project Ga0247780, IMG submission 179927) | Plant litter microbial communities from Arlington Agricultural Research Station in Wisconsin, United States - UWRJ-L079-202R-5 | ecosystem: Environmental > Terrestrial > Plant litter >... | reverse complement strand
TGCGGGGCTGGAGCCGGGCGATGGGTGACGAGCGTGCGCAGGCGTCGGTGGAGATGGTGGCCGCCTTGCCGGCGCTGCTGCTGGCTGCGCTCCTCGCCCTGCAGCTACTCGCCGTCGGCTACGCGCTGACGCTCGCCGACGGCGCCGCGGAGGCGGGGGCGCTGGCGCTTGCGTCTGGCTCCTCGGCCGCCGACGCGGCGCGCGGCGCGCTGCCCGGTTGGGCCGAGGACGACGTCGCGATCTCGGTTCGCGGCGGCGAGGTGAGCGTCCGTCTGCGGCCGCCCTCGCCGCTCCAGGCCCTGGCGGATCGGCTCGCCGTGTCCAGCTCGGCGACCGCCAGGCCGGCGCGGTGACCGCGAACCCGGTGATCGACGCGCCGACGGTCCTGGTCACCGGAGTCGGCCGGGCCGAAGGCTCGCGCGGTGCGGCCGCCGCGCTCGCCTGCGCCGGCGCCGACGCCGATCTGGCGACCTTGTTGATCGACCTGGAGGGCCGCCCGCCGCGCCCGACCCTGATCGCCTCCGCCGCCGCGCAGCGGCTCGAGGAGCGCCTGGCGGCGCATCTGCCTGCGGTGCGCGTGGCGGCGCGGGGGCAGGTGTGCCACATCGCGGTTTCGGCGGAGCCCGAGGGTCTCGAGGCAGCCTCGGCGGCGGTGGCGGTCGCCCGGGGCGCGCTTGCCGTTCTGCACCTGCCGCCCACCCAGCTGCAACCGCTGCTCTCCGGCGAGCCACTGGTGCAGCCATCCGGTGTCCTCCTGCGGGCCGACCCGGCCGCCGACCGGCCCCTGCTCGCGCTCGTCGCCCGCGACCTAGTCCGCCGCGGGTTGCGCGTCGCGGTGCTGAAGCAGCGGCTGAGCTGGGTCGCCGAGCGTCGGGCTCTGTTCGGGGCCCTTCAGTCGGAGGCGGCCGGCGGTCTCCCCGGAAGCGTTCGCCGCAACCTCTTGCCGGCGGCGGAGCTCTGAGGGATGCGTCCGCGCAGCGAGTCCGGCCAGGCCCTGATCCTCGCGATCGGCGGCGTGTTCGCGATCCTGGCTGGGACGCTGGCGCTGGTGGCGATCGCCGGCGCCGTCGCCGGCAAGGGCAGGGCGCAGAGGGCGGCTGACCTGGCGGCGATCTCGGCGGCGCGCTCGATGCGCGACGACCTCACGCGCCTGCTGGCGCCGCGGACCCTGCCCAACGGGCTGGTCAATCCGGCGCGCCTCGACAAGCCCGCTTATCTCGCGCGAGCTCGCCGAGCGGCGTTCGACGTGAGCGAGGCCAACGGACTCGATCCAGCCCGGGTGCGCCTCAGCTTCCCGGACCGGCACAGCTTTGCCCCGGTTCAGGTCAGGGCGCTCGTCGTCGCAAGGCTCGAGATTGGGACGGAGGCACACCGCGTCATGGCCTCGGCCGTCGCCGAAGCCGCGGCGCCCACCGGGGCCGCCGGCGGCTCGGCCGCGACGGCCAGCGGCGGCGGTTACGCCGGCCCGCTCGTCTACCGCGATGGCGAGGGGATGCGCCCCGACGTCGCGGCTGCCTTCGATCGCATGGCGGCTGTCGCCGAGGCGGACGGCGTCGAACTGGTCGTCGTCTCCGGCTTCCGCTCGGACGCCGAACAGGCGGCGCTCTTCGCCGCCCACCCCGACCCCCGCTGGGTGGCGCCGCCGGGCCGCTCCCTGCACCGCTGCGCCACCGAGCTCGATCTCGGCTCCGAAGCCGCCTATGGCTATGGCTGGCTGGCCGCGAACGCGACCCGCTTCGGCTTCGTCCAGCGCTATTCGTGGGAGGCCTGGCATTACGGCTTCGAGGCCGGCCCGCCGCCCTGCTCAGCGGCCGGAGACTCGCTCGGCGCGGGGGGTGGAGCGCCGACCGGCGCCCCGGCGAGCCTGCCGCCGTTCGTGCCGACTCGGTTCCGCCAGCCGCTGCTCCGCTCCGGCGCCCGATGGAACGTCGCGCCAGCGCTCCTCGCGGCGCAGCTGATGGCCGAGAGCGGCTTCGATCCCGACGCCGCTTCGCCCGCGGGCGCGCAGGGCATCGCCCAGTTCATGCCCGGCACTGCCGCCGCGTACGGGCTCGCGGATCCGTTCGAACCGGTGGCGGCGATCGACGCCCAGGCGCATCTCATGTCCGATCTCCTGCGCCGGTTCGGCTCTCCCGAGCTGGCCCTCGCCGCCTACAACGCCGGCCCGGGTGCGGTCGAACCCTGCGACTGCGTCCCCGACTATCCCGAAACCCGCGCCTACGTCACCCGCATCCTCGCCCTGCTCGGCGGTTCCGGCGGCCTGATCCTCCCGAGCTTCGAAGTGAGGCTCGTCGCCTAGTCTCACCGGACGGGCATGAGCAGGTCGAAGGCAAAGAGCGCGGGTTTGCTTCTGTTTCGCATCCGCGAGCAGCGGCCAGAAGTGTTCATCGGCCACATGGGCGGGCCGTTCTGGGCGAAGAAAGACGATGCCGGCTGGTCGATCCCCAAGGGCGAATACCTCGAGGACGAGGACCCGCTTCTCGCCGCCCGGCGCGAGTTCGAGGAGGAGATCGGCAGCGCGGCGCCCGAGGGGCCGCTGCTGGAGCTGGGCGAGGTTCGGCAGTCGAGCGGGAAGCGCGTCGTCGCCTGGGCTGTCGAGGGGGACTTCGACCCCGCCGCGGTCTCCAGCAACACCTTCTCGATGGAGTGGCCTCCGAAGTCGGGTCGTCAGGCAGAGTTCCCAGAGATCGACCGGGCTGAGTGGTTCGACCTCGCAACCGCGCAGCGCAAGCTCGTGCGCGGACAGGTCGGGTTCCTGGAAGCGCTGGAGCAGGCGCTGGTGGCTGCAGGCCGGGTGCCGGAGGCGCTAGCGTTGTTCCGCTGATGGCCACCCCCTTCACCAAGCGCAAGCTCACCGAGGTCAAGGACTCCGCTCCCGAGTTCGGCATGCAGGAGGTGCAGGAAGCCCGCTTCGCGAAGAAGGACCTCGAGGCGGAGAGGACCGGCATCAGCCACCTGCGGCTGAAGCCGAACCAGCGCACCCCGTTCGGCCACAAGCACGAGAACGCCGAGGAGGTCTACGTCGTCCTCGGCGGCTCCGGTCGGCTCAAGCTCGACGACGAGATCGTCGAGGTCGAGCGGCTGGACGCGATCCGCGTCTCCCCCGAGGTCGTCCGCTGCTTCGAGGCCGGGCCCGAGGGAATCGAGGTGCTTGCCGCCGGCGCCCGCCACGACGGCGACGGCGAGGTCATCCCCGGCTGGTGGAGCGACTGAGCGCTCTGACCTAGACTGCGCGCCGATGCCAGCCACCGAGGTAAACGGAGTCGAGGGGATGCAGGCCCTGGTCGGCCAGGAGGTCGGCCCGAGCGAGTGGCGCACCGTCGCCCAGGCCGACATCGACGCCTTCGCCGAGCTCTCCGGCGACCACCAGTGGATCCACGTCGACGTCGAGCGGGCGAAGTCGGAGAGCCCCTTCGGCACGACGATCGCCCACGGCAACCTCACCCTCTCCCTGGTCGACGGCTTCCGCTCCGAACTGATCTCCTCCACCGGCTTCGCCCTCGGCGTCAACTACGGCTGGAACAAGATCCGCTTCCCCGCCCCGGTCCCCGTCGACTCCAAGGTCCGCGCCAAGGCCGAGGTCGTCTCGGTCGAGGAGAAAGGCGGCGGTTGGTATGAGGTCGTCACCCGCTTCACCCTCGAGGTCGAGGGCGCCGAGAAGCCGTGCTTCGTGGGGGACAGCGTCACCCGCGTGATGGCGTCCGCCAGCTGACGCCAGAAAAAGGGGGGCAAGGGCCCGAGCCCCTGCCCCGCGTCGCTACTTGACGGTCAGCGTCCCTTCCATGCCGGCCTCGCGGTGGCCGGGGACGGAGCAGAAGAAGGTGTACTTGCCGGGTTTGAGGTTGGCGACGGTGGAGTCGGATCCTTCGCTGATTACTTCGGTCGCGGCCACCTCCTTGCCGCTGGCGTCTTCGATCGCGACGTCGTGGCTGATCGGCTGTGGGTTGGTGAGGTCGACCGTCACTTCGCCCGCTTGCGCCGTGGCGGTTTTGGCCGTGTAGGCGAGGCTGCCGCCCGGGTCGGCTTCGAAAGCGAGGCTGCTTGCCGTGCCGGCCGAGCCGCCTTCGGCTTCCTTGCTCGCTCCACCGCCCTGGGACTGGGTTTCGGTGGTCGTGTCGTCGTCGGAGCTGCCGCAGGCGACGAGGGCGAGCGCCGCGAGGACGAGGGCGAATCCGAATGCAGCTTTCTTCATGAAGATCCTTTCCCGCTGGGGATGGCTGGCTCGCTTGACTGTAACTCGGATACGAGCGCGTCGCGGCGCCGGGTCAGCGGCCCTCGAAGCGCGGGGTCTCGCCGCCGAAGAACGCCTCGACGCCGTTGCGGAGGTCCTCGGTCGCCATGCTGTCGGCGATCCCGTGACGCTCAAGCTGCAGGTGCTCGGTGAGGCTGTTCTCGATGCTGACCCCGCACAGACGCTTCGACATCCGCACGTAGTACGGCGCCTTCTCGGCCAGCAGCTTCGCCTTTGCCCGCGCGGCGTCCATCAGCTCGTCCGGTGCCACGACCTCACGGACGAGGCCCTCCCCGAGCGCTTCCGCCGCGCTCAGGTTCGGGTCCTCGAGCAGCAGTTCCACCGCCCGGCTGGGGCCGACCACGCGGGGGAGGAAGTAGGTCATGCCGCCGTCCGGCGAGGCGCCGATGCGGCCGTAGGCGCAGGCGAGGAAGGCCGCCTGGGAGGCGATCCGCGTGTCGCAGGCCAGGGCCAACGAGAATCCCGCTCCCGCGGCAGGGCCGTTGATCGCGGCGATCACGGGATACGGGATCCGGCGCAGGTCGACTATCGCCGCGTGCAGCGCCTCGGCGCCGCGCCGCACTTCCGAGGGCAGGTCGATCTCCTCCGCTTCGACGCCTTTGCGGAACCAGGTGACGTCGCCGCCGGCGCAGAAGGCCTTGCCGGCGCCGGTCACGATCAGCGCCCGCAGCGGCGCCCGGTCGGCAAGCCACGAGAACGCGACGGTCAGCTCCCCGATCATCTCCGGGCTCATCGCGTTGAAGGCGTCGGGGCGGTCGAGGGTGAGCGTGCCGATCTCCCCCTCGATCTCGATCCGCAGGGTGTTCAGCTCCGGGGGGCTCAGGGTCTGGCTCGTCATCTCACTCTCCGTGTTGGCGTCCGTTTGGCCGGGTGGCCAGCAGCCTACCCTTAGGGGCGATGGCAGACGGCGCCGAAAACGGCAGTGTCCCGCGGGCCGAGCGGCTCGCCCAGCAGCGGCGATCCCTACCCGACGCACCCGGCGTCTACCTCTTCTACGACCGCCGCGACGAGCTGCTCTACGTCGGCAAGGCGCGCTCGATCCGCAAGCGGGTCGGGGGCCACTTCTCCGGCGGCGGCTCGCGCCTGACCGCGCGCGTCGAGCGCATCGACACCCTCGTCACCGCCAACGAGGCGGAGGCGCTGCTGGCCGAGCAGAGCTTCATCAAGCGCCACCGCCCGCACTTCAACATCCGCCTGCGCGACGACAAGTCCTACCCCTACGTCTGCGTCAGCCTCGATGAGGAGTACCCGCGGGTCTATTTCACGCGCGAGAAGCATCGGCCGCACCGCGCCTACTTCGGCCCCTTCTCCAGCGCCAAGCGGGTGCGGGAGACGCTCGACCTGCTCGGCAAGCTCTTCCAGTTCCGCACCTGCGAGGGGGCCGAGCCGGGCCGCCGCTCCGGCAGCCCCTGCCTCGACTACTACATCAAGCGCTGCGGGGCGCCCTGCGTCGGGCACGTCACCCAGGACGAGTACCGCCGCAACATCGACGCCATCGTCGACTTCCTCTCCGGCCGCTACCGCCAGGTCGAGGCAGAGGAGGAGGCGAAGATGCAGGGCGCGGCGGCGGCCGAGGAGTTCGAGCGGGCGGCCCTGCACCGCGACCGCCTGAAAGCGATCCGCTCGCTGTTCGAGCGCCAGCGCATCGCCGGCGGCTCGGTCGGCACCGCCGACCTGATCGGGGTCGCGGTGGAGGGGACGGACGCCAACGCCCAGGTCTTCCAGGTCCGCGACGGCATCCTCGCCGAGCGCCAGAGCTTCTACCTCGAGAACGAGGCCGAGCGCGACCAGGCGGAGGTCGCGGAGGAGTTCATCGGCCAGTACTACTCGGCCTCGCCTGCGGTGCCGAAGACGATCGTCGTCGGCCCCTACCTGCGCGACCGCACCGCGGTCCTCGCCGAGGCGCTGGGCGAGCGCCGCGGCGCCCCGGTCGAGGTGCGCGCCGCCGAGCGCGGCGACAAACGGCGCCTGCGGGAGCTGGCCGAGCGGAATGCCCGCCTCGCCCTCGACCAGGACCGGCTGCGGCGCGAGCACCGGCGGGCGCGGCGGGTCGAGTCGCTGGCCTCGCTCAGCGAGGCGCTGGGGATGGAGGAGCTGCCCGTCCGCATAGAGGGCTTCGACGTCTCCAACATCGGCGGCGAGCACACCGTCGCCTCGATGGTCGTGTTCGAGGGCGGCGCGACGAAGAAGGCCGATTACCGGCGCTTCAAGGTCCGCGGAGAGGCCCGCGAAGCGGCGAGCGTCGGTCCCGACGACTTCGCCTCGATGGAGGAGGTGCTGGCGCGGCGGGTCGCCCGCTACCTCGAACAGGTCGATCTCTCGCCCCACGACGGCAAGCGCGACGCCAGCTTCGCCTCGCTGCCGTCGCTGATCATGATCGACGGCGGCAAAGGTCAGCTGGCGGCTGGAATGAAGGTGCTGCAGCCGCTGGTCGAGCGCGGAGCCACCGTCGTCAGCCTCGCCAAGCGCCGGGAGGAGGTCTACCTGCCCGGGCGCTCGCAGCCCCTCGACCTGCCGGCGGATTCGGAGGCCTCGAAGCTGCTGCAGCGGGTCCGCGACGAGGCGCACCGCTTCGCGATCGACCATCACCGCGGTCGCCGCGACCGGGCGATGACGGGCTCGGTCCTGGACGGCCTAAAGGGGATTGGGCCCGCGCGCAAGCGCGCCCTGCTCAACCACTTCGGCTCGCCGGAGCGCTTTCTCGCCGCGACCAGGGAGGAGCTCGAGGCGGTGCCCGGCCTGCCTGGCAAAGTAGGGCGCGAGATCCATGAGCAGCTCAACCGGACCAACTAGATGAGCGAGAACGGGAAGAGCGGGGATGGCGGGGTCACCCTGGTCGTCATCACGGGCCACTCCGGCGCCGGCAAGTCGGAGGCGATCGCCGCCTTCGAGGACGGCGGCTACTTCTGCGTCGACAACCTGCCACCGCGGATGATCGACAGCCTCGGCGAGCTGTTCCGCCACGAGGGCAGCGGCGTCGAGCGCGCCGCGGTGGTCTCCGACGTGCGCGGCGGGGAGTACTTCGACGAGCTGCTGCAGGTGCTCGAGGACCTCGGCGGCGACGGGCTCAAACCCCAGGTCCTCTTCCTCGAGGCCGACGAGGAGATCCTGCTCGACCGCTACAAGGAGACCCGCCGGCGCCATCCGCTGGCGCCGGAAGGGCGGATCGTCGAGGGGATCCGCGCCGAGCGCTCGCTGCTGGCGCCGCTGCGCGAGCGCGCCGACGTGGTGATGGACACGACCGACCTGACCGGCGCCGAGCTGCGCCGGCGGATCGCCGAGGAGATGCTCGGCGGCGAGGAGGGGGGAGAGCTGGCGCTGACCCTGCTCACCTTCGGCTTCAAGAACGGCCCGCCCCGCGACGCGGACCTCACCCTCGACGTCCGCTTCCTGCCCAATCCCCACTACGTCGACGAGCTGCGGCCGCTGACCGGGATGGACGAAGACGTTCGCGCCTACGTCGAGTCGGGGACCCAGGCGGGCGAGTTCTACGGCCGCCTGCTGCCGCTGCTCGAGTTCCTCGTCCCCGCCTACGTCGCCGAGGGCAAGAGCCACCTCACGATCGCGGTCGGCTGCACCGGCGGGCGTCACCGCTCGGTCACCGTCGCCGACCGGATCCGGCGGGATCTCGCGGCGCGGGAGGACGTGATCGTGCGGGTCAAGCATCGGGACGTGGAGTTGGACTGAGGCCGGTCGGGGGAGCCTCGCCCTGGCGACAGGGGGGAGGCTCGGTTGAGGCTCCCCCGACCGGCCCACGCCTAGACTCCCCGATCCTTGGCTGAGCAAGTCATCTCGATAAGCGGTTTGCGTAAGAGCTACGGCGACAACGAAGCCGTGCGCGGCATCGACCTCGAGGTCGATGCCGGCGAGATCTTCGCGTTCCTCGGGCCCAACGGGGCAGGAAAGACGACTACGGTCGAGATCCTCGAGGGGTACCGGAAGCGCAGCGGGGGAGAGGTCGAGGTGCTGGGCGAGGATCCGGAGCGGGCCGGACGGGGATGGCGCGAGCGGATCGGGGTCGTGCTGCAGAGCTGCCGCCTCGATCCCTACCTGACCGTGCGCGAGTCGCTGGAGCTGTACGCCGGCTACTACTCACGGCCGCGGCCGGTCGAGGAGGTGGTCGAGCTGATCGGCCTCGCCGGCAAGGCGGACGAACGAACCGGCAAGCTCTCCGGCGGCCAGCAGCGCCGCCTCGACGTCGGCATGGCGCTGGTCGGCGACCCGGAGCTGCTCTTCCTCGACGAGCCGACCACCGGCTTCGATCCCGCGGCCCGGCGCCAGGCATGGGAGGCGATCGCCGGCCTGCGCGAGCTCGGCAAGACGGTCTTCCTCACCACCCATTACATGGACGAGGCGCAGCGCCTCGCGGACCGCGTCGCGATCATCGCCGGCGGCGAGATCGTCGCCCGCGGCGCCCCGGAGGACCTGGGCGATCGCGACACCCAGCCGACCGCGATCACCTATCGCGGGCCCGAGGGCGAGGTTTCGCTCACCACCACCACTCCCGTCGCGACCCTGAACGAGCTGACCGGCCGGGCGCTGGCCGAGGGCTTCGAGCTCGAGGGTCTGGAAGTACGGCGGCCGACGCTGGAGGACGTCTACCTGGAGCTGACCGGCCAGGCAGAGGCGCCTGACGGGCAGGAGGCGCCCCCGGCATGAGCCTCGTCCTGCACCAGTTCCGCTACGACCAAAAGGCCTTCTGGCGCAACCCCGCCTCGGTCTTCTTCACCGTGATGTTCCCGGTAGTGCTGCTGCTCATCTTCGCCACGGTCTTCGACGGGCAGACGATCGACGTCGACGGCGGGATCGAGACCACCGCGTACTACGTGCCGGCGATCATCACCCTCTCGGTGATCTCGGCGACGATGCAGAGCCTGGCCATGTCCCTGGTCATCGCCCGCGAGGACGGCCGCCTCAAGCGCGGCCGCGGCACGCCGATGCCCGCCTGGGTCTTCATCGCCGGCCGCGTCGGCAACTCGATCGTCGTCGCCCTGCTGATGCTGACCCTGATCGCGGTGCTCGGCCGAACTCTCTACTCGGTCGCGATCCCCTGGAGCGAACTACCGGCGATCCTCCTCACGCTCGTCCTCGGCGCCGCCGCCTTCAGCTGCCTCGGCATCGCCCTCACCGCGGCGATTCCCTCGCAGGACGCCGCCGCCCCGATCGTCAACGCGCTGCTGCTGCCCCTCTACTTCCTCTCCGGGATCTTCATCCCCGACGACGAGCTCCCCGGCGGGGTGATCGAGTTCGCCGACCTCTTCCCGATCCGCCACTTCTTCGAGGCGTTCTTCGCCGCCTACCTGCCCGGCGGCGATTCCGGCCTCGACTGGGGCAACCTTGCCGTCGTCGCGCTTTGGGGCGTGGCCGGTCTCGTGCTGGCCATCCGCTTCTTCCGCTGGACCCCGCGCGGCGGCTAGGCCCTTCCGGGCCCTGGTCAGCCGACTTTCCGGGTGACCCGCCGATAGCCTCCAGGTCCCATGCTCCACCACGTTCTCCTGGAGGTCGCCGATCTCGATCGCAGCGGCGCCTTCTACGACTCGCTGCTCGCCCCGCTTGGGTGGCGGCGGCACTTCGAGGAGGACGAGACGATCGGCTGGGGCATCGCCAAGCCGGTCTTCTTCATCGCCGCGCACCACGATCCGCAGCCCGGCTTCGGGCTGCTCAGCTTCTCAGGCCTCGGCATCGTCGCCGTCAAGGCCGCCTGGGAGAATGGGATGCGCGCCGGCGGCGTCAACGTCAGCGACCCCGGCGAGAAACGCTCGCACGGGTCGGGCTCCTACTCGGCGTTCCTCAAGGATCCGGACGGGTACGAGATCGAGATCACCATCGGGTCCGACTAGCAAGTCCGCCGACTCCCTAGGATCGGCTCCCCACAACGAATTCAGGAGGCAATGACTTCATGGCTGTGAAGGTCGGCATCAATGGTTTCGGGCGCATCGGGCGCAACGTCTTCCGCGCCGCCAAGGCCGCCGGGGCGGACATCGACTTCGTCGCCGTCAACGACCTCACGGACACGGGCACCCTCGCCCACCTGCTCAAGTACGACTCGATCCTCGGCCGCTTCCCGGGCGAGGTGAGCGCGGGGGAGGGGACGATCACCGTCGACG
>Ga0247780_1001785_pt1 | contig 10377 bp, 9 predicted proteins | sample UWRJL079202R5_FD_179927 | JGI IMG/M metagenome (GOLD analysis project Ga0247780, IMG submission 179927) | Plant litter microbial communities from Arlington Agricultural Research Station in Wisconsin, United States - UWRJ-L079-202R-5 | ecosystem: Environmental > Terrestrial > Plant litter >... | reverse complement strand
GCCAATTGTGGTGATTGTTGTGTATTGTTGTTGTTCTGTGGAAGAGAATCTCTGGCCTACAGGGTCCCCTATTGCCAAGCCGGCTACTTCCGCGAATGGCTCCAATTGCTTATATAAGCTGACAGGAGCCTAGTCAATTTGAGGTAGTCGAGGCCCAATCAGTACGGCCTCGTCGAGCACCAAGCCAATGCAGACAGTGTAACGCAGTTGGCCACACAAGGACGTCAAGGGCATGCCCTTTACGCTATTCAGATGCACTGTAGTTAGCTGTAGAGTTGAAATTGACGTTGTTTTCGCAATTGCGTTGCTGCGGCGTTGGTGCGGGGTGCAGTGGGCGCGATGCATGTACACGGGCTGACATAAAGCGCAGAGATTATCTAAGCCGACGGGCCCGTCGCCCTAGTGGGCGCCGCGCGGGTTCGCTTGATTATGTAATCTATGTTACATGACATCGCGTGCGTGGTAAGCGAGCCAATAGAACAAGCGAGCCGATAGCTCTAGCAAGATTTGGTGGCATGCACGGCAAAATATTGTTAGTGAATTGTTAGTTATATTACATAATCAAGAAGAGATGGGCTTGGGCAGAATTTGTCCAAGCGTAGACGAGGCAGTGCGAACGGAACGGATCAGTTGGGATCTACGAAGAGCCTCTAACGCGTCGAGAAATGTCGAGTTATAACACAATTGAACATAACAGATTTGGCTACAAATAGCGACTGTTGCAGTTGACAAATTAGGGTCAGGGCCAGGGAGAAAGAAATGACTTCAGCGTAAGAAAGGTGGAGATGCACACAAGCAAGAACACCAAGATTTTGGCCCCAAGCCGCTATCGCAGTTGACATCTCTACGCCAAAAAGATCTCCCGGCGGTGGCAAGCCATTCCCCAACCTCGGTAGATGCGACGACGAGGTGGTCACAAGGCCGTGTATATCCCTCTCTGTCTGTCTCTCGAACGGGCCGCAGCGCTGTTGATACGAAAATAAGCCCAGCGGGTTGTTGCCATCGCAGCCTAGCTTAGGTGCGGCGTTGCAACAGGTCTCGCAGCACAGATCCCTCCAGGGGGTAGCAGGCCTGAGTGGACTTTCGTGCACGCCAGGATCCCCTTTCCATGACGGTACCGAGGGTCAGTCGCATGGATCGCTCGCGCACAATGGAAGGCTCAATTCTTCTGCAAAGTTGGAAACAGAAAGTTTCCAACGATAACTTCTATATACTACGCACAAGGGTGCCACGTTTCATCCCTCCGTTGCGGACCCTTTGTTGTTGTAGCCTAGAATAGAGCCACGCAGAGATCTTGATGGAATACCAAGGACCGGACCAATTGCTAGTATGAAGGATAGCTGGACTGAAGCCATCGCCAGGACTGGATTCTGTGACACTTTCCCTCTCCACGGCGGTCTAGCGACGCGTGGCCAGTTGGGGAATGTGTCGTTGTGGAGTCGTCATAATCGATGGGCCCCGAGGAGGAGCCGCATAAAGATCGGGCTCGTTGCGTCGTAAGCAGATGGACTGACGTCATCTACCTGGCTCGTGATGTATGGTAGTATGATGTCAGGGAGACGGCATAGAGGGTTGTAGGTCAATCTGCGGGACGTTGGCGCAACAAGAATGTCCATGTCTACGGCAGCCGTGCCGTAGGGGGGATCAGTGACCCTGGGAGGAAGATTCGTAATTGGGGCGGTAGCGAGAGTTTGGGTTCCTTAGCGTGACAGGCAGAAGAGATGGGGTTCAACCCAACGAGCCGAACGGCCCAACGGCCCGACCGAATAGCGGAGCCTTGAGCGTGAGGGCTACGCCTTTAAGAGTTCGCCGGCCTGCCCGAACGGTAGGGTCCATGCTCTTCCAAACGCTCCGAACCAGCAACCACATAATGGGCCGCGCCCACCGACCCCACGATGCGACGCTGGGAGCCAGTAGCGACAGCGCCCGCCCGCCAAGAATAGCAAGGTGGCGACGTCAAAGCCGTCGGCGACATCGGCGAGGCTGACGGTGGTGTTAACGTCGGGAGCGAGGCGAAGAAACCGAAGGCGTGGTGGGCCTGATCCCGAGTTCCGGCGGCGTACTCGTTTAGCCGCCAGGTCAGGGCGGCTTGCTCTGCTGAATCATTGCCGACATACAGCTTTGAGGCTAGGACCGAACCCCCAGATGCTTGATCATGCTCGAGGAGAAGGGCGGCCGCCTAGAAATTGGACACCAGCTGGGGCCACCTGATGAGCATCAACAGGGGCCGGTTCGACAAAGATAACACCTCGGCCCCGCCGCCTCTGCCCAGGGGTCATTCACTCTTGGCGCAAAAGTCGGGTAGAAACTGGTGATGCAGATCAATCTTGTTGACCAGGGGCTAGGCGGGCCACGAGAGGCCTTGTCGAGATACCACTGCTGCACCCGGTACTGCAGATTGTCAAGGCCCAACAGCACGGGCGCGGGTAGGCGTCCCGAGTCAATCGCTTGCGCAGCCAGTCAGGATGGTTTCGGCAGCCCTGACCCATTTGTGTTGACGCCAGCTGGAAGGGGCCGGGGCCAGACCAACGCAGCAACAGAATGAGGAAAGTATAGTATGTTCGATGCGATATGGCGAGAGGGATCGGGCTGTTGGAGAGAAAGCTTATCATGGCAGCCTTGCCAAAGAAAAGCCCCCAAACAAGCAAGAAGGGAGGAGCATGCCAGCGGTATGTGTCTCTGAGCGGCTTTCGGAGCCTCGACCAATATGGCTGCGAGAGAAACTCCCGCCGTGCGAGCTGGGCTAATGGGTTGCCAGTCGCGCAAGGCCACAATCTTGGCGTCGAGTTCAGCATCTTGTCGGCGTCTTTCTCTTGTGTTTGACCCCTCACCCTTCCCCTCGGACACGACCGCTGCCTCCCAGTCCATGGTCCGTATGTTCTTTACTCCCAGTAGCCAGGCCCTGCGCTATTTGCTTCCTTCCTGTATTCTCAGCTCGGTTCGCTTGGAGGATTCGTCGCTGGTCTGAACTGCCAGCCTTTTCGTAGGTGCGACGGCGGCCGGCAAATCGCAAGGTGAGTGCTGCAGGAACTCGCCAGGTTAGTACAGTTCTATGAGGAAGAGGAACAAGCGGAATATCATGCTACTGGCTGAGATGCGCGCTAACACCAATGGCTAGCCAAGGGAATCTGATCTTGGCCCCCGATCCAAGTTCTCTTATGTCCAGCCAGGTCGTCAGACTTCAGCAGACTCGGCAACCATCAAGGTAGAAGTGCATGTTAGCTAGCGCCGGGCAGATCCCACGGCGCACTCAATGTACGCCTGACGGATAAATGCCTCCAGGGTTGCCGTAGGTTGGCGTTTCGGAGCAGTGGTACAAGCCAACGGTTTTCGAGCGGTGCGTACCGAGGGGCTTGTTCGAGAGCGTTTCGCGCGCGCGCCTGGGATCGGTGTACGTAGAAATTTCTTGGGCTTCGTTGTCTCGTGTCGGATACTGACGTCGGTTTGCTCCTAGCCCTTTTTCGAGATGATTGTTTCGGTAAACAAGAGTTTGCCATAAGCGGCCGTCCACGTTCGCTCTCGGCGTGTTGGTCCGCCGCTTATCCACGGGAGGGGGTGTCAGGTCGTGAACTCGCTGATGCCAGCTGTCTAGGTACAGAAGCTCAGGAAGCGCTGGCGGGCATCAAGGCTCTTGGTGGCTCCAGGCCCTTGGTTGCGTCACGGCGATGGTATTCTCGCATCCGGTCTCGACCCGGGCACTGGGAGGGGAGGCTTGGGAATTGACCGTCGGGGTCTGTCTTGAGTCTGCGCTGTAGTGTCATTACGCTCCTCGTCGAAGAGAGGGAGATGGCATCGCCCCGAGGCTCACGGGGTTTGCGATCGTCTCTCCATGTTGATGCTGCTACGGCGGCGCGCGGGGAGTGGAGTCGAAGGTGGCCAGGCGCTTCGTTCCTCTCCTATTGTCCTGCGACGAGGCTGACGACAGGTAGAAGGGCCCAAAAGGGGGCCGAGAAACGGAGCTGGAGCAAGAAGCGAGGATGATGTGAACGAGGTTGACGTGAAGGAGGGCCGAGGAGGATGGTGGAAAGAGCGCCAGTTCGTGAATAATACGGGCCATAATACGTGCCCGGAGCGCGCCCTAGAGCCCCCAGTTGCGGCAAAGGCTACCATGCCCCACTCCACTTTGATGGCTGACCAACGACAGCGCCAGAATTGATCAACAGCCGCCTGCCAACACCTGCTCTCTGCCCAGGAGAATGCAATAGCAGATTACATTGACCAACGGCCCGCAGCTCCTCGACGCTTTTACCCGTTGGTGTGCTGTGCAGAAACAGAATATCCCGCTCAGCAAGGAAGCCTTCGAGTTCGAAATGCCTTTTTTCCGTAGCAATCCTCCTTCGTCACTCGCCAGCTACAGGCCGACGCGACAGCGTCCCGCTAGGAAGGCCATTCGCGCGACACAAACCATACCACCACGACGGACAGACTCGCTGGAGGAACGACAGCACGCGGCGAGGCAGCAGTGGGGGATTTTAGTGGCGTGAACCAACTGGTACGGCCGCAGGTCAAAGTGATGATGTCACCTCCACGGCGGCGGCGTTCGGCGTGGCCGCCTGAATCGCTGGACCGAAATGTGAAGCTACCACGAGGGCTAGATTCTGCGACAGTTTTCACCTGGCCTTGGCACGGTTTCCTCTCGACTTCGCAACGCAGCAAAAACCGCATGTACTCAATACAGACCCCAAGGTCCACGCGTGTACGATTATAACAATAATAATCCTTCTTTGTCAATAACCGGAACCCAGTTTGCTCGCGACGCAAGAATTCAGGCCAGCCAAGGTACCTCTCTTCAGCTGGTGGCGGGTTTCTGTCAGTCGGTGTTTGCACTTTGTACGAAACACTCGCTACCCCCTTCCGAGAAGCCACGCTGCCCGACGTCTGGCGACTTGTCACACCGCCAACTGCGCGAGGAGTTCTCCCTGTTCTGCAGTTCCTGTTCTGCAATTATCGGGAGAGTCTGACTCTTGACCGCATCTTTGCAGCGGAGGAGCGATAGCGCCTGTTGGTCCTGGGGTCGGCAAGGCCCTCCACCGCCATAGTTGCCTTCACACTGGGATGACGCGGTATCTCGCAGACTACGGCTGGTTATCGCCACTTGCAGGCAATCCTACCGTGTCGGCTCGGGGCTCGACGGCAGTGTAATATCAAGCCATCGCCGAGCGTCTGTGAAAGGGCCCAGGTCACGCACTACCAAGTCTTCCCAAGGATGCTATAATTAAATTGTAGCGTCTGATGAACCAAACGGGAGGCTTTATCCCCGAACCACGCCTGCAGCTCCCTTTCCTCGTGCCGCCCCGCCCACCCGCCCTGCGGCCATCACAACTCCTTTGATGGATCCTCCCTGTGGCTTACTTAGCGCCGGTTGTCTCGACCCATTTCCCGTGTCAAAGGCCCGGCATCGTACCTCCTCGATGCCCTTCTGCCCGCCGACAAAACAGCCACAATCCAGCGATATGCCATACAAGGCCCTCAGCGGCGTCCAGCTAGTGGCATTGGGACATAATAGCGGGCGGTTTGCATCTCCGAAGTCCCCGCGGTATCTCTCACACCGCCCTTCTGGATCCTCCAGAGCAGCACTGCCATGACTGTCCAGGCATTGGGCTTGGTGGCGTGGAGCCCCTCCATACCCCGCCCCTGGTGCCAAAATCCTGGGAATTAGTTGTCGTTGCAGAAAGGAGGGGCAGGGAGCAAGGGGGCATGAAAAGGTGTGGGGAGGGGGTGGCCATACCTTCCTGGGCGACCTGTGAACCCCAGGTGCCAACCCCTTCAAGACCGGCTGAATATTTAGTTGTATGGGACGCTGCACGATTTCCTTGGTCAGCACCCAAGCGTTCGGATCCAGCTGCTCGAAGGAAAGGGACGGAATCTGGTTCCGACACGAACCGTGATGCATGTTGGAGATTAACCACACTTGCGCGGCGTTTTAAATTGATCCTGTAATCCGTGCGACGTGTGGTGGGAACCATGCAGCTCGGGGTCCTGAGAGGTCTTAAGACTATGGAGAGAGAGACGGAGAGGAATGATCTGTGATCTCCCTAGGTATGGCAGTCTGAACAGACTTTATACAGACACTGCTGTGGGTCAAACAGAAGGACCACGCAGGAGAAAAGCAAAGCAAAGAGAAGCAGAACAGCACAGCGGTGGCTTTTGCTGACCAGAAGCTCAAGTTTTGATCGAGACTAGCCATTCAGAGCCGTGGTCGAGCGTCGTGATTCGCTCGCCATAGCTCGGCACCGCAAGCCCTACAGACTAGGGAAGATGCCAGCCGATCACATCAGAGGTGGTGAGCGGTGAGCCGGCTACAGAATCCAGAATGGACCCAGCTTCCAGATTCTTTCAGGGGGTTGTCGGGTGCCGAGTTTTCCATTCGTAGCTTCCAGCGTACATAACCAAGCCATTGAAGAAAACAAAAATGGGGATCAAGAAGGGAACTCTGTTCTCCCGCTTGAAGATTCGAAGGCTTGGGGCCTACCTTAGCCGAAATGAGCCATACCAGAGCCTCGGGTCCTGCAGTGCTCATCGTCTAGCTGACATGCTTCTATGCGAATGTATCACTGTAGCGACCTGGGCCCAGCCAGTTTTTCTCGCTGGGCATCTCTCACCCGGCATATCAAGGTCCCATCGGGCTGCAGCGTTCTGAACCGTGCTGATTGGCCTTCCAACTTGAACGGCTCATGCCCCTGCCACAAATAATACGTGTCATCCGCGAGGCCTCGCATTCTGCGAGTTTAAGATGATGAACGCCACAAACCAAATCTGGAAAACTTGATGAATTCTATGGTGTCGCGGAAGAGACCAAGGCCGTTGGTCTGCGTAAAAACTAATCTAATAGCTGTTGGGTGGTGGGCTGGCACTTGCCAAAGCACTCAGTGGGATCCAACACAAGGAGCTCCGCTGAGCTGGCGTGTCGGCATTAACGGAGTCCCCCAGAGTTATCAACGACCAATGGTCATGCGCGCGAGGTTAAGAGGGAAACGAGGCCTTTCCTTCGCGTCTCTCGCATCCCTCACGCCTCTCGCGTCCTTCGCATCCCCCGCGTCCACGCAATTCGAAGATACGGTACGGGATATTAGTTGGTGCATTGATGGCTGTTGGCCCTGAGTCATTTGGTTGAAGAAAGATGGTGTGCTGCAATGCATGCCGGCAGGAAACACGTGTGCGCCGATTGTGGGAAGGAGCAGCTTCTCATTTTAGGCACCGTTGCGGCGTCTCCCGTCGTTGCATATCGCGTTGAAGGCTGGGAGCTGAGCGTTGTTCATGCGGGCTTGTATTGACGCCTGTCGCCTCCGCAATCTGTCCAGGATTGCTGAGGAGCGAATTTAATAATGACGCGGGAGCTCCTTCACTTTTTTGCCAGCTCAGTCCGCAGAAAGGAGACCTTCATTCTCCAGCCCTGTTGACAATAGCCCCCAAAAAGGCTGGGTACACTGAGCGTCATGTGCTCAATCGCCTGTGGCCTTTCCCAGAGGCCCAGAGAGTAATTAAGCGCCGACCGAGCACAATCACAGGCCTCCCTTACCAGTTGCAATCGGAGATGGAACGGCTCGGCGGGCGAACGATCCAGGATTGGCCGTATTACGAGCATTCGGCCCGTGCCTGAGTCGCGTCATGGGGTTCCGAGCTGTCGGTAAGGCTGGCTACTGGATGGTGAAATGCTCAAACAGGAGGCAATTAGACAACGCCCGGAAAGGCATCTGGGCAGAGGAGTAAAAAGAGTTGATGGGGATTATGAGCAGTGGCTGCAGCATAAAAAATGAAGTAGGATCGATTTGCGTGGGCGCTAGAGCGGCTTAGAGATGCCAGGTCTTGCCTGAGTGGGAAATGGAAATCGAGAAGGCGACCCCTCCTCGATGGTCCGTGTCCAACCTGCCCCGCCCCCTCAATGTCTCGGTTGTCCTCTTGACCTCTTACTTCCCGTCGTCCTCTTGCGCTTTTCCTTGGAGATTTTGTCGCTCACGGGATGCCAACAAACGAGAGCAGTCTTTGTGCTGTCAAAGAAACGATCTGGACCAGAGCCCTCTTGAAGCGAAAGTTACCTTCTCTGGAAAGTATCCTAAATCCACTTAATCTTTCGGTCTGCGCGGTCAAATCCACTCAAGCGAAGAAGCGCAAAACCCAAGTAAGTAGCTCGTGCCAAGCTTCCACTGTAATCTCAACTTGAATTCCCAACTTCTATCGAGGCAGACAGCAGATCTTATGTCGGAAGTATGAGACGGAATCAAAGTGGAGACATATAGCAACGTTCAGTCCTCGGGCTACTTTGAGTGAGCCAACCGGGTCGGATCCTACTTGCGCCGTCATAAGCGATGCTCAAGGTTGTCGGTGACTCTTCAGGATAGCGACGCAGGATAGGGCTCGCTAAAGTGTCCCGAACTTTTCCTAGGAGTTACTTCGTTGCGTGCTACTCGAACCAGCGAAGAATCACATTAAAAATTGTCTGATGCACCTAGTAGTGTAGGTTTTTGTCTCTTAACTACAATGGGGCGACAAAAGTATCGACGTTTTGCATTTTCCCATATAAAATTGCTATTTTCACTACAAAATATCTCTTATTAACTAAATAAAGCAAAATTACAAAACAAGTGTTAAACTATAGCATACAAGCCAATATATTCCAGAGCCTAACAGGCCTGTAAGGCCTGTAAGAGTGATAAATGCTAATAAAGGTCTCTTACGTTTATCATAATTATGATAATATCTATCTATATTAGCTATTTAAAAGGTACTTTGTACCTTGCTTAGTAAGGCCTGATTACTTAAGAACTGAGCATTCTGTTACTAAGCACCCTCTGCTTAGTGACTCCGGGAGTGCTTAGCAGTTAAGCGCTGTTACTAAGACTAAGCAATTACTAGTTAGTTGTAAGAGCTTTATGTCTTTTCACTCCTGGCCCAGTGCATAACACCGTGTGCACTGTTCCCTGTGCAGGGGTTTAGTCGGGCCGCTCCGGCCCTAGTGACGGCCTGTAGAGTTGTCACAGATCCCTCTAATTCATAACCTAGGTCCTGACATATAAGTAATTATCTAAAGTAGATAAAGAATAAGCTAAAGGGGTTTAAGGATGTAGTACATATGATTATAACGGTGTTTATAGTTTAAGCCTTAAAGAGAGCGTTACTGTTAAGGACATAAATGAAACAGTAGCGTCGGAGTGGGAGAGGAGTAGAAAGGCTATAAGTGAAGATAAGGAGAATTGGTAAGGTCTGAGGAGGAGAGTGAGGAATCCTACAGAGGCGGTTAAGCATACTGGTAAGGACGTTAGAAAGTTAAAGTTTTAAAGTGATTTAAAGATAGTTATTACAGAGGGCGGCTTGAGGAGTGCGGTGGATGAAATGCAGGAGTGGGATGAGACGTAGGAGCCGGGGTTGGATCTTAAAACAAACTAGTCATCCGTTTTGTAGCACTGATAGACACAACGCGTATAGAGGTAGATTGTCAACTTCTGTATATTTTAAGTCCTTGCGTGATTAAATCTCTTTACAGTTGCTGCGCACCTTTAACTTCCCAGCTCAGAACAGTAGAGGGGAAATTGTAGGAAGGGTGCAGCGCTAGTTAGGTCTGAACATCTTCTCTATAACAGCAGGCTAGAGTTGGCTAAAAAGTTCATCCATGAAAAGAGGGATGATCAAGAGTTCGTGCGCTACAGCTAGGCTGAAATCAGAGCCATCCTTCAAGACTTCGACGAATCGGTCCCGGTCACAACACCCACATCTACACCAGCGCCTGCAAACTCTCCCACACCGGAGTCTACGAACGCATCTACATCAGGACCTACTACCACAGCACCGCGGTACGTTCCCTGTCTTCACCATTCGCTGTTATTACGCGACTTTCACTGACAACGCCCTAGGGTCGACATCCCCTCAACAATCGCTAGTCTGGGCTCCTACATTACAAGCGGCCTCTCTGGAACCTCTGTCAATACTAGAGGGCCAGATGCCATGCTCTTCTGCTTGCAGTACATGCCAACTTTCTCTGCTAGTCTTGGACATCTTCAGCAACTCAACTGCTATTGGAATGACGACCGCACCAAGCCTCAAATCCAGGCAATATATCTCTATTTTACCGGCATTCCCGCGCAATGTTATCCCCCAATTCGAAAGACGCTAAGGGTGGCAAGGCCATCTCATTTGCGGAAGGAGAATATCTGACCCAGGTATACATGACGCGGGACAACACCATTTCCGCTATAAGGTCTATCGGATTCAGGATATCTCTGGATAAAACACTCTTCATGGGAATCAGCAAGGGAGAAACGATGGCATTCACTGCTCCTGAGAACTGGCGGATCGTCGGATTTCATGGCACTGCTGGATCCTATGTGACAGAGGGAAGTGTGACTCGTTACCCGATCACTAAGCTTGGAGTAGTTTATGCAC